>JABAOD010011874.1_pt2 | contig 32905 bp, 29 predicted proteins | sample 7062151 | NCBI WGS metagenome assembly JABAOD01 (sample SAMN14538626, study PRJNA623070) | marine sediment metagenome | biome: marine biome [ENVO:00000428]; feature: marine pelagic biome [ENVO:01000023]; material: deep marine sediment [ENVO:00002113] | place: India: Gulf of Khambhat ... | reverse complement strand
ACCCATGCTTTCGACGTAGCGCATGGGCCCACCCAGGTAAGGCGCAAAACCCGTGCCGTAGACCATGCCCGCATCGACGGCGTCGGCATTGCCGACGACGCCCTCACGCAGGCAGGCCATGGCCTCGTTAAGTATGCGCAGTATCAGGCGTTCCGTAATCGGCGTGTCGCCGGTCTTCGTGCCGGCGGCGGTCTTCGGCCGTCCTCGGGCATCGTAGCGATAGAAGCCGCGGCCGCTTTTCTTGCCGAGATGGCCTTGCTCAACCATCGTGCGTAAGCGATCCGGGACCGTCACCCCGAGCGGGCGTGCAAGCTCGTCCGCCACCGATAGGCAGATATCGAGGCCCACCGTATCGGCGAGCTCAATCGGCCCCATGGGCATACCGAAATCGGTCGCCGCCCGGTCTATCGCCCAGATCGGAACGTCCTCCTCGACCATGCTCATCGCTTCCATGAGATAGGGCATGAGGATACGATTCACCAAGAATCCGGGGCTGCTCTTAACCGCGAGCGGCAGCTTGTCGATAGCCACACAAAAGGCGCTCGCCCGGTTCAGGGCATCCGGCGCCGAATGCATCCCGCGCACGACCTCGACCAACTGCATCTTGGCCACGGGGTTGAAGAAGTGCAGCCCCACCAGCCGCGAAGGCTCTTGCAATGACACCGCCAAGGCCTCCAGCGGGATGCTTGAAGTATTGGTGGCGAGTAACGCGCTCGCGGGCACCTGTTGCTCAACGGAACGAAGCAACTCTTGCTTGATGCCGACGTTTTCTACGATCGCCTCGATCACGAGGTCGGCGCGCTTCAATCCATGGCCAGACACGTCCGGCATCAGACGGTCCATGACCTGCTGCACTGCACGCGCACCCTTTAGGCGCCTGCGCAAGTATTCGTGTGCGCGCTTCAACGCCCGTGCCACGATCTCGCTATTCTGATCCTGCAGGCTCACGTTAAACCCCTTGTGCGCAGCCCAAGCGGCGATGTCCCCGCCCATCACCCCAGCCCCGATCACATGCACCCGCTCTATGCCGTGTTCATGCTTGCGTCCTTCCCGTTTCAGCTCCTCACCGAGCAGAAATACATGCACCAGGTTGCGGCTCGTGCGACTGACGAGCAGCTCACCGAGCGACTGTGCTTCCTTCTCCTGGTTGGCGCGTGTCTTACGTAGATGCAGAATACGATAAGGGGCAGGATAGTGGTCGGCGTTGACCTTCTTGTGTAGCCGCCGCGACACGCTGCGATAGACAAACGGGCGCAGCGGCCACCACCCGGGCAGGCGCCGTGACAACGGCAGCCTGCGCCGCCGCTGACGCCTTTGCAGATACGCCAGTGCTGCAGTCAGGAGATCGCGTTCGGGCACCGCGTCGTCCACGAGACCGAGCTTGAGCGCCTGCCGCGCTCCTATGCTGCGCCCGGTCAACATGAGATCGAGCGCCGCCAGCGGTCCCACCACCGCCGGCAAGCGCACAGTGCCGGCGAACCCCGGATGGATACCCAAGCGCACCTCGGGTAGACCGAGGCGGGTCGCCTCGTCGTCACGGGCGATGCGATATCGGCAGGCAAGTGCCAGTTCCAGACCGCCTCCGAGACAATAACCATGAATCAGCGCGGCGGTAGGGAAGGGCAACGCCGCCAAACGGTTAAACACCTGTTGACCAGCGCGGGCAAATTCGGCGGCGCGTGCTGCATCGGTGATGTGCCTGAACTCGCGCACGTCGGCGCCGGCGATAAAGCCTCCGGGTTTGGCCGAGCGGATGACTAAACCGTCGACCGTCTGCTGCGCGACTTCGCTAATAAGCTCGTCGAGCTCCTGCAAGACTTCGTGCGACAGCACGTTGGCGGAGGAGTCGGCGACATCCAGGGTCGCGACCAAATAGTTCTCGCCTGCTTCCAGGTGCCAATGCCTCAAGCGGTGTCCCCCACGCGTACGAGCATCGCTCCCCCTTGTCCACCGCCGATACACAAGGTGGCCACACCCAAACCCCCGCCCTTGCGCTGCAATGCGCGCAGCAGGTGCAGCACCAGGCGTGCGCCGCTGGCACCCACCGGGTGACCGCAGGCAATCGCCCCTCCCTCGGGGTTAAGGCGCGCGGGGTCAACCGCCCCGGCGGCCTTGTTCATTCCAAGCTCCGCGCGCGCGTAGTCCGTGCTTTCCCAGGCCGCCTGGCAGGCCAGAACCTGGGCAGCGAAGGCCTCGTTTAGCTCCACCTGCGTAAGATCACGCATCCGCAGCTTGTTTCGTTCCAGCAGCTTCGCCACCGCGTGCACCGGTCCAAGCCCCATCTCCCGGGGGTCGACCCCAGCCCAGACGTGATCGAGTAGCTCGCCCAGCACGGGTAAGTCATGGCGCTTCACGGCCTCGGCGCTGGCAAGCACGAGCATGGCAGCGCCGTCTGTGACCTGTGAGCTATTACCGGCGGTCACCGAGCCGTACTTGCGATCGAAAACCGGTTTGAGTTTGGCGAGGCGCTCAGCACTGCTATCGCGGCGCAGGCCAGTATCCTCCGTGTAGTAGCTGCCCCGCGGCTCGTAGAGCGTTTCCACCTCGTCTCGCATGTAACCATTGTCAAATGCGGTGGCAAGACGACTATGGCTTTGCAGGGCGTACTGATCCTGCTGTTCGCGGTCGATGCCAAAGCGCTGCGCCAACACCTCGGCGGTTTGACCCATCGACAGCTTAACCACAGGATCGGTCAGACCCACCAGCAGCGTGAACACCGGCTTCAAGTGAGCACGGCGCAGACCGGCGATCGCGCGCAGCCGTCCGAACGGACCGCGTGCGCGCATCACCGCCGCAAGCCAACGCACCATGGCCTGATTCCACTGCACAGGTGCTTGACTCATCGCCTCAGTGCCGCCAGCGAGCACGATATCCGATATGCCAAGCGCGATGTGCTCGCGCGCCGAGGCCAGGGCCTGCAATCCGGATGCGCAGTTTCGTTGGACCGTATAGGCGGGAACGCGATTGCCACAGCCCAGCCGCAGGGCCACGATGCGCGCAATGTTGGCCTCGTTGGCCGCCGGGATCACGGTGCCGACAATCGCCTCATCGATGCCGGCAGCGGGCAGCGGTAAGCGCGCGAGCACGGGACGCCCGGCGGCCACTGCCAAGTCGGCAGCGCTAAACGCGCCGGGCTCATTGCCGGCGCGCAGGAACGGTGTGCGCATCCCGTCGACGACGTAAACCCGTCTTTCGCTCACTGTCAGCTCTCGTGCCGATGAAACTGTCCATGGGTTGAGTCTGCCGCGTCTGTCAACCGACCCGGGGTGGCAGGGCACAGACATGTCCTTTTGACCATAGCACGCGCACCAAACTGCACGAGCGCTTCATGGCTCTCCCAGATCCGAGCGCGTAACATCATCAGGCGGGGACGGTTAGTCAGATCTCGATCAGCTCAAATTCATCCTTGCTTGCGCCGCAATCGGGACAGGTCCATGTTTCGGGGATGTCTTCCCATCGCGTGCCGGGAGCAATGCCCTCCTCCGGAAGGCCCTGCGCTTCGTCATACACGAACCCGCAGACCACGCACATATAGGTCTTCATGACGTCGGTGGACGCAGTTTGCTCCATTACGCTCCCCCCAATTTTGGACTTTCACTCGCGGCGGCCGTGACGGCCGCGCGACATTTTCGCATTTTTTCGTCCGCCGCGCGAAACGCGCCAACGCAGGACCATCGCCCTTGTCTAGGCTAAACTGTGCATTTCCTGGCCACGCACGAACGGAGTCACGCATGATCGATCAGCCAATCTCCCCTATCCCAGGGCTGATACGGCATCCGGGCGCAGTTGCGCTCGGCAGTGAGCATGTCTTGATCACGGGCAAACCCTAGGCGAATGACAGCAGGCATCGTTATTGCCGGCCTCTATGCGGTAGCCGATACCCAGCGCATCGGCCCGGGGCAGCTGCTAGAAGCCGTGGCGGCGGCTATCGATGGCGGCGCGGCCGTGGTGCAGTATCGGGACAAGTCCGACAACGACAGCGTGCGCACACAACAGGCTGCCGCGCTCGCCGACTTATGCAGGAGCCGAGGCACGCTGCTGATCGTCAACGATGACGTTGAGCTCGCACGCCGTGTAGGGGCCGCCGGGGTACACATCGGTCGTGAGGACGCGTCGCTTGAGGACGCTCGCCGTCTGCTGGGGACGCGATCCATTATCGGCGTGTCCTGCTACAACGAGCTCGAACGCGCGCTGGCTGCCGCTGCTGCCGGGGCCGACTACGTTGCCTTTGGCAGCTTTTATCCCTCACCGACGAAGCCCGCGGCGGTACGCGCGACCGTGGAGTTATTGCGAGCGGCGCGCAAGCGCTTGCGCATTCCAATCGTTGCGATTGGTGGCATCACGCCGGAGAATGGCGGAGCGTTGATCGCTGCCGGTGCCGACGCACTGGCTGTGATCCAGGGCTTATTTGGGCAAGCCGACATCCGCGAGGCTGCGCGTCGCTATGTGGCCTTGTTTGCGGCGCCTAACCGAAAGGGTGGCCCATGAGCAGTAAGAAATCCCAGGGTCTGTACCGCCAAGCCTGCCGGTTCATCCCCGGCGGCGTGAATTCGCCGGTGCGGGCCTTCAAGGGTGTCGGCGGAGAACCGCTGTTTCTTGCCCGCGCCCAGGGTCCCTATGTCTGGGATGAAGATGGTCGGCGCTATATCGATTATGTCGGGTCCTGGGGGCCGATGATCCTCGGTCACGCGCATCCCAGTGTGACCAGGGCAGTGCAACAGCAAGCGGAGCGGGGGCTCAGTTTCGGCGCCCCGACGACGCTCGAGATCGAGATGGCGGGAATCATCTGCAAACTCATGCCTGCCATCGAAAAGGTGCGGATGGTGAACTCGGGCACTGAGGCAATCATGAGTGCGATTCGCCTTGCGCGCGGTTTCACCGGCCGGGATTTGATAGTTAAGTTCGAAGGCTGCTATCACGGTCACTCCGATTCCTTGTTGGTGAAGGCCGGCTCTGGTGCCCTCACGCTCGGCGTGCCCACCTCGCCGGGTGTGCCAGCCGCGCTGGCGGAGTGCACCCTGACGCTGGAGTACAACAACCTTGAACACGTCGGTCGGGCGTTTGATCAGTTTGGGCCGAAGATCGCCTGTGTGATCGTCGAACCGGTAGCGGGCAACATGAACTGCGTGCTCCCCGTGGACGGCTTTCTTGCCGGGCTGCGGGATTTGTGCAGCACGCATGGTGCGATGCTGATCTTCGATGAAGTGATCACTGGCTTTCGCGTCGCGCTGAACGGCGCGCAGGGGCTCTACGGGATCGCGCCTGATCTCACGACCCTGGGCAAGGTGATCGGGGGCGGTCTGCCGGTTGGCGCCTTCGGCGGACGGGCCGAGATCATGGACCACATGGCCCCCGAGGGCCCGGTGTACCAGGCAGGTACCTTGTCGGGCAATCCATTGGCCATGGCGGCGGGACTGGCGACGCTACGCGAACTCACGAAGCCCGGCTTCTACGACCGCCTCACGACGATCACCGCTGACTTGGCCGCAGGACTGCGCGAATGCGCAAGCACGGCCGGCATACCGGTGACCACTCAGTGTGTCGGGGGTCTGTTCGGCATTTTTTTTACTGCTACGCCCAAGGTCTCACGCTTGGCGGAGGTTATGGCCTGTGACGTGGCACTGTTCCAGCGCTTTTTCCACGGCATGTTGGCGGCCGGTGTGTACCTCGCCCCGTCGGCCTTCGAGGCCGGGTTCGTCTCCGCCGCCCACAGCGAAGATGATATCGCCACCACCCTATCCGCCGCCGCCGATGTGTTGGCGGCGTGCAAAAAAAACAGGCCGGGATGAGACCCGGCCCGGCGTGCGCCCCACACGCGATTCGAGAAATCGTTCAGCTGACGAGTATGTTCTCGTCCGTGTAGCGGACGGTCGCCACATGCGGCCTGACCGCCATTTCGCTCAAAGCGATGTCGATACCGAGAATGGCGACGACATCGTGATGGTCCCGGACCCCGGGCATTTCCTGGCGCAGGTACGTGTAGTGCGTCTCGTTCATGTACACCAGGTTCGGCCGCGCACCGTGCTCGTGCTTGTAATCCTGCACCAGGTTTACGATGTGACTGAGCATCGCTAACTCCTTTCGTCACCCTCGCCGCCCCAGCAGGGACGGCATAATTAACCTTGCTGAGTAATGCAAGGCAATAGTCGTGCCACTCTCGCTATGGCTAGCAAGTACTTGATAAGAAAGGAAAAACTTGGCGGCACAGCAGTCAGAGGGGGGCGGTGGCGGTCGACCTCGGAGGGCGGCGAGCGACACGGCGCGGCAGCGCGGGGCGCCGGGCGGCGGCGTCGCCCTCAGTGCAGACCGGAAATGTACTCGGCCAGCGCCTTGATCTCCTGCTCGGAGAGCCGAAAGGCGATACTCGTCATGATGTCAGCATCGCTCGGGCGGCTGCCGGCCTTAAAAGCCAGTAGCTGTTGCGTGGTATACGCCGCATGTTGGCCCGACAGTCGCGGAAAGCGCGGCGGAATGCCCTGGCCGGACGGTCCGTGGCAACCCATGCACGCCGCGACCTGCCGCTTGGCGATGCCGCCCCGGTACAACCGCTCTCCGCGCTCGGCCAGCCCGGCGTTGGCCGCGCCAGCAAGCTTGAGCGCCTGGCTGGCAAAGTAAGCGGCCAGATCCTGGATATCCTGCTGCGAGAGGTTCTTGGCCATCGACGTCATCAACGCGTTCTGCCGTTGCCCTACCTTGAAAGCGCGCAATTGCTCGACCAGGTAGGCAGGGTGTTGGCCGGCAAGCTTCGGCCACTCCGGGTTAACGCTGTTACCATCGGGGCCATGACAAGCAGCACAGGCAGTGGACTTGGCCTTTCCGGCGGCAGCGTCTCCGGCCGCATACGTAAGCGTGCACGCCAGCATGGATGCCGCGAGGGCAAGCCCTATAACATTTTTCATTCTGCGTTCCTCCAAAGAGGCCGGGGCCGAGAGTCGACCGTGCCTGCGACGGCGAGACCTCGCGCGGTCGGCCACACGATGGGTACACCGCCCGGAATTTGCAATCGTTCAGATTATGCGCCGAGCGGGCCACAAAAAGCGTCCTATATACCAACAGGGCCTTAGTGGGTCAATTTTTCTGGAGCGACGTTGACAAACCCCTTTAGCAATATTCGCTTCGGCTTGAGCGCTGTGAGGCTTGCGCAGCTCCCGCCCGATGCCGGCGCTGAGGTGGCGTTCGTTGGCCGCTCCAACGCCGGAAAATCGAGTGCGATCAATGCCATTACCGGGCGCAAGGCCCTCGCTCGCACCAGCAAGACCCCCGGCCGGACAACCGCGATCAATGTCTATTTCATCGATGATGAGCGTCGGCTGGTGGACCTTCCCGGATTCGGTTATGCACGAGTGTCGCAGAAAATGCGCCAGCAGTGGCAAGATCTGCTCGCGCGTTACCTGCGGGCGCGGGCCTCGTTGAAGGGACTGGTGCTGGTCGTGGATATCCGCCGTGGACTCGCGCCGCAGGATACCGAGCTCATTGCATGGTGCCATGACAGTGGCGTTGCCGTGCACGTATTGTTGAGCAAGTGCGACAAACTCAATCGCACTGAAAACACTGCCGCGCGCAAGCAAACCGAGCGGCTGCTTGCCGAGCTTGCGCAACCGGCGTCATTGCAGTTGTTTTCGGCGCTCAAGCATGAGGGGATCGCAGAGGCGAGACGCGTACTCGCGCACTGGCTGGCGGGCCCTTTGGCCAAACAAAAAAAAGCCCCGGCAAACAAGGGGAGAGAGCCCGGGGCCTAACCTTTCCTGGAACGTAAAGGAGACGATTCCAGGATTACCCGCTCAGGGAGGAGGAGCGGGTAGAGCGGCAAGCCGCTCGGTGTTATAGACTACTCTCCGCCGAAAAAGTTCGCACGCGGCTGGGCTAGCTAGCTGATAGTGCCACAAGCAGTAGGAGTACGCCGGCCTAGCGCTTGTCTTAGTGGGCCTCGTCCCAATTGTCGCCGACACCGATGTCGACCACGAGGGGCACCGCTAACGTGGTCACCGACACCATGCAGTCGCGGATCTGTTCGCGCGTGGGCCCGACCTCGGACTCCCTCACCTCGAACACGAGCTCGTCGTGGACTTGCATGATCATTCTGGCATCGGTACCGGAACGGGCAATCCAACGATCGACTGCCAGCATCGCCAGCTTGATCAGATCGGCGGCTGTGCCCTGCATCGGTGCATTGATGGCCGCACGCTCGGCGTATTGACGCCGAGCCTGATTGCTCGCATTGATGTCCTGCGCGTACAGCCGCCGGCCAAACACGGTCTCGACGAAGCCTTGTTCGCGCGCCTGTGTGCGCGTGCGATCCATAAACGACTTCACGCCCGGGTAGCGCGCGAAGTACAAATCCACATACTCCTGCGCCGTGGCGCGATCGATCTTGAGTTGCCGCGCCAGGCCAAAGGCCGACATGCCGTAGATCAGACCGAAGTTTATCGCCTTCGCATGCCGGCGCATCTCCTCGCTGACATGCGCCGGGTCGACCGCGAAGACCTCGGCGGCAGTGGCCCGGTGGATGTCGACACCTTCGGCGAAGGCGTGTTGCAAGCCCGGGTCGCCCGAAAGGTGCGCCATGATGCGCAACTCGATCTGCGAGTAGTCTGCAGAGAGGAGCTTATAGCCGGGATCGGCGACAAAGGCCTGGCGAATCCGCCGGCCCTCTGGCGTGCGCACCGGAATATTCTGCAGATTGGGATCGCTCGATGACAGGCGCCCGGTCGCGGTGACGGCTTGGTGATAGGAGGTATGCACGCGTCCACTATTGGGGTTGATCATCTCTGGCAGCTTGTCGGTGTACGTAGACTTGAGCTTACTCAAGCCCCGGTACTCCAGAATCACGCGCGGCAACGGATAGTCCAGTGCAAGTTCCTGCAGCACATCCTCCGCCGTCGACGGCTGGCCCTTGGGGGTCTTCTTCAAAACCGGCAGGCCGAGCTTGTCGTAGAACACTTCCTGGATTTGCTTAGGCGATTCTAGATTGAACGGCTGGCCCGCGATCAGCTGCGCCTCGCGTTCCAGCTCGAGCATACGCTTGGCGAGCCCATCGCTTTGGGCGCGTAACATCTGCGCATCGATCTTCACGCCCGTGCGCTGCATGCGCGCCAACACCGCCAGCAAGGGCATTTCCATATCGGTGAACAAGCACTGCAGCTTGTCGAGTTCTTGCAATTGCGGCCACAGATGCTCATGCAGACGCAGGGTCACGTCGGCGTCCTCGCCAGCGTACTGCGCGGCTTGCTCGACCGGTACCTCGCTGAAGTTGAGCTGGTTTTTGCCTTTGCCCGCCACGTCCTCGTATTTCAAGGTCTTATAGCCGAGATACTTCAACGCCAGGCTGTCCATGTCGTGGCGCGAGGCGGTGCTGTTGAGCACATAAGACTCGAGCATAGTGTCGAAGGCGATGCCACCGAGCTCCACGCCATAATGCCCGAGCACGATCATGTCGTACTTGAGATTTTGGCCGACCTTCTTTGGCGTCGCGCTCTCGAGCAGCGGCTTGAGCTTACGCAGCACATGATCGCGATCGAGTTGCAGCGGGGCACCAGGGTAGACATGGCCGACGGGCACGTAGGCACCCCTACCTGCGCGGTCGGTGAAAGACACACCGACCAGAGCTGCACGCATGGCGTCGAGGTTGGTGGTCTCCGTATCGATGGCAATGAGCTCGCTCGCATGCAGGCGCCTCAGCCAGGCGTCGAGGCGGGCGTCATCGAGTATCATTTCGTAGGCGTCCCTATCGCCGGGCAACGAGTGTTGGCGCGCGCTTTCGCTCACCTCCGCCAACAGGCTTTGGAACTCGAAACGTGCATAGAGCTCGCGCAGCCTTGCCACATCGACAGGGCGGCGCTGCAGCGCCTGCGGCGATTGTTCGAGGGCGACGTCGCGCCTGACCCTCGCAAGCTCGCGCGACATCGGCAGTTGCGCTAGCGATGCGCGCAGATTTTCGCCTATCTTGCCCTGGATCTCATCGGCGTGCGCGATCACGCCGTCTAGCGAGCCATACGCGTTCAGCCACTTGGCGGCGGTCTTCGGGCCGACCTTTGGCACGCCCGGGATGTTGTCGACGCTATCGCCGATGAGTGCCAGATAGTCGACGATGGCGTCCGGCGCTACGCCGAACTTTTCGCGTACCGCTTCCTTGTCATAGACCGTGTCGGTCATCGTGTTTATCAACCTGACGTGATCATCTACCAACTGGGTCATGTCCTTGTCGCCGGTGGAGATCAGCACGTCCATGCCGGCGGCGGTGGCGCGAGCCGCCAGCGTGGCAATCACGTCATCGGCTTCGACACCCTCCACCATCAACAGTGGCAGCCCGAGGGCGCGAACGACCTCGTGGATCGGCTCAATCTGCTGCGCCAGCTCGTCCGGCATCGGCGGCCGATTGGCCTTATAATCGGCAAAGATCTGCTCGCGGAACGTCTCTCCCTTAGCGTCAAAGACCACCGCGATCAGCGTTGGGTCGTATTCGGCGAGCAGCTTACGCAGCATATTGGTCATGCCAAATATGGCGCCTGTGGGCTCGCGGCGAGAGTTGCGCAGCTCCGGCATGGCATGAAACGCACGGTACAGATAGGATGACCCATCAATCAGGATCAAGGATTGCTTAGTGACGTCGTTTTTCCGACCCATTAACGAGTGAACCTTTGCATCATCGAGCCAGTCTTATATGAAAATGAATGATCAACTACGCTATCGGGTACCCGAGCCGGTCGCCCCCTCGCGTATCATGTCGCGCGAGTCTTGGAAGATCTTCCAAATCATGGCCGAGTTCGTCGCCGGCTTCGAGCGATTGTCGCAGGTACAGCCCTCCGTGAGCATCTTCGGTTCTTCGCGCATCCTGCCCGGACACCCGTATTATGCCCTGACCGAGAAGATTGCCCGCATGCTGTCGGACGCCGGCTTTAGCGTCATCAGCGGCGGCGGTCCGGGACTGATGGAGGCCGCCAACAAGGGTGCATTTCACGGCAGAGCGCCCAGTGTGGGCCTGCATATCCACCTGCCGAAGGAACAAATGTCAAATCTCTACCAGGATGTTCACCTCGACTTCCAGCACTTCTTTGCGCGCAAGGTCATGTTCGTCAAGTATGCCAAGGCCTACGTGGTGATGCCCGGGGGCTTTGGCACCCTGGATGAGCTGGTCGAGGCTTTGACGCTGATCCAGACAGGCAAGAGCGTGCGCATGCCGATCGTGCTCGTGCATTCGCCATTCTGGGCCGGGCTCCTGGAATGGTTCAAGCAGACACTGGTCGCGGAAGGCGTGATCGGTGTCGAGGACCTCAAGCTGTTCAAGCTCGTCGACGAGCCGGCGGAGGTGCTGGAAACAATATTTCGCTATTATGAACGCAGCGGCTTTGAGCTATCCAAGGAAGAAGAGGAGATCAAGCTCAATCTATGAGAGGACGTATTATTCGGTCTCTTATTGCAACGTGGTCCCTGCTTAATGCGCTGACATTAAGTCCTTTGGCCGCTGCCGACAAGCAAGCCGAGGCACCCGAAACAGAAGTTCCCGAACCACCGCCGCCGCCCGCAAACGCCGAAGACACCTACCTCGAGCCCGAAATCACCATCGTGGTTAGCAAGCAAACCGTGCAATACGAGTACCGTATCAATGGGCGCCTCTATATGATCAAGGTGGTGCCGCAAAAGGGCAAACCCTATTACCTGATCGATCCCGATGGTAGCGGTCAGTGGAGGCGCTCTTTCACCTCCGATGTTGTGCCCCCGCAGTGGGTGATAAAAGAGTTCTGAGGGTGGATGCCCGCGGCTGCCGCACCTTAACGTTATAATCAGCACCATGGTCATGCAGGTCTATGTCGGCGAGGAGCTCGCGCGTTACGGCTTTGGCGAGGGCCACCCATTCGGGCCTGATCGCCTCGACGCCTTCTGGCGCGAAGCGGTAAAGCAGGGCTTGGACAAGCGCGCGCATGTGGCTGCACCGGCGAGCTGCTCGGAAGACGACCTGCGGCGGTTTCACGTGCCGGACTATGTCGATCGTGTCAAAGAGCAGTCGCGCAGCGGTACCGGTTATCTCGACTATGGCGATACGCCAGCCTTCAAGGGTGTGTTCGAGGCCGCTTCCTATGTGGTCGGTACGGGCCTGAACGGCATGTTGCACAGCATGCAGAGCGAACGCCCGCGCGTGCTCGTGCCCATCGCGGGGCTGCATCACGCACGCCGTGATTCGGCAGCGGGCTTCTGTGTCTTCAATGATGCGGGTGTGATTATCGAGACCCTGCGCCGCGAGTACGGCATCAAGCGCATCGCCTACGTCGATATCGATGCCCACCACGGTGACGGCGTCTATTATGCGTTCGAAAGCGATCCGGATTTAATCTTCGCCGACATTCACGAGGACGGGCGCTTCCTTTACCCCGGTACCGGTTTTGCGCACGAGACCGGCAAGGGGGCGGCCAAGGGTACCAAGCTGAACATACCGATGTTGCCCGGCGCCGACGATGAGGCCTTTCACCGGGTGTGGCCGGAGCTCGAGACATTCGTACGTGCCGGCAAGCCAGAGCTCATCCTGCTGCAAGCCGGGGCGGACAGCATCCGCGGCGATCCGATCACGCACATGCAGTTCACGCCGGCCGCGCACGGTCATGCCGCCCGGCGGCTGTGCGCCCTTGCCGATGAGTTCTGTCAGGGCAGGATCATTGCTATGGGCGGCGGGGGTTATAACCGCACTAATCTGGCGCTCGCTTGGAGCGCAGTGATGGCAGCGATGCTGGAGGCCTAAGGCGGCTAATTCGCCCTCGTGGCCACTACCAAGTTGCGTCCCGACTGTTTCGCCTGGTAAAGCGCCCGGTCGGCACGGGATAGGAGTTGCTCCAAGTCTTCGCCGCGCTGGAACAGCGTGGCGCCGATGCTGATCGTCAGCGTGATCTTCCTCGCGCCGACATCGAACTCGGCGTTGCTGACGGCTACCCGTATGCGCTCGGCAATCTTGTTGGTCTGATCGAGATCGGTCTCGGGGAACACGAGTAGAAACTCTTCGCCGCCATAGCGGCCGACCTTGTCGGGCATACGCAAGTGCTCGACCAAAATGGCAGCCACCCCTTCGAGCACGCGGTCGCCGGCCTTGTGTCCGTAGGTGTCGTTCACTTCCTTGAAGTGATCGATGTCGACCATGGCGACCGACAACGGGTGGCTATAGCGCTCGGCGTGCGCCATCGACTCGAGCGCGGCGATGGTGATGCCGCGGCGGTTGCGGGTGCGGGTCAATGCATCGGTAATCGCTAACTCCCCGAGCTCTGCCGCGCGCCCCTCGGCCTGCAAGCGTTTCTCGTACTCGCGCCGAATCGGGGTCGCCACCAACCAGTAGATCGGCGGGGCGATGATTACTGCCAGCGCCGCCGCGCTGATGAGCGCCGCGGGCATGTTCATTTCCAGCAGCCCTAAACCGGCGAATACCCGCATAGTGAACAGATCGACGCCAAAAGTGATGACGACGATGGCAAGCATCGCCTTGGCGGCCGAGGCTAGACCGTTACTCAGCAACGCAGGCCTCCCTGAGCTCCACTGAAACCAGGCAATAAATTCATTACTTTCTTAGTGTTACGAACCGAATTTCTACCGTTCCCTTAACTATAGACGATATGGGTACCAAAGGAATGGCAAATCGCGGGTCGCTGCGGCTCACCGCAAGGGCCTTAGAGCGGCTGCAGACGCGCGTAAGCAAGCACCAGCCATTTAATGCCCGTGCCCTGGAAATTGACCTGCACACGCGCGTGCTCGCCGCGGCCCTCACAGCTGGTGACCACACCCTCGCCGAACTTCTCATGCCAGACACGCTGACCGAGGCGCATCCCTGAGGCCGCCGAGGACTCGGCGGCCGGCGGCACCGGCGCCGCGCGCCAGGGGCGTGCGAGGTGCGCCTGTGCACGCACTTCGTTCATCAGCTGCGGTGGGATCTCGCCGAGAAAGCGCGACGGGCTGGTGTAGTGTTCGGAGCCGTGCAGACGGCGCACCTCGGCGTAGGTCAGATACAGCTGGCGCATGGCGCGGGTCATGCCCACATAGCACAGGCGGCGCTCTTCCTCCAGCCGCCCGGGTTCCTCGAGCGAGCGCTGGTGCGGAAATAGCCCCTCCTCCATGCCTGTAAGAAACACCAGCGGGAACTCCAGACCCTTGGCGGCGTGCAGACTCATGAGCTGCACGCAGTCCTCCCACTCGCGCGCCTGCCCTTCGCCGGCCTCGAGCGCGGCGTGCGCGAGGAAGGCGTCGAGCGGGGCCAGCTCCTCGGCGTCGCGGAAATCGAAATTGCGCGCGGCGTTGACCAGCTCCTCCAGGTTTTCCACACGCGCTTCCGCCTGCTCGCCCTTCTCTTTCTTGTAATGATCGAGCAGGCCGCTTCGCTGCAGCACATGCTCGATCAACTCGCCAAGCTCGAAGCCGGCGGTGTCGGCGGCCAGCGTGTCGATCAAGCCCATAAACACCGCCAGCGCATTGCCGGCGCGTGCCGGCAGCTCGCCGGCGGCGATCAGCGCCTGTGCCGCTTCCCAAAGCGAGCTCCCGCGTGCCTTGGCGCGCTCGCGTACGGCCCCCAGGGTCTTGTTGCCGATCCCGCGGGTAGGCACGTTGGCGACACGCTCGAACGAGGGGTCGTCGTGGCGACTCGCGACCAGGCGCAAGTATGCCAGGGCATCTTTGATCTCGGCGCGTTCGAAGAAGCGCAACCCGCCGTACACCCGGTAGGGCACGTTGGCGTCGAGCAACGCCTCTTCAAAAACGCGCGACTGGGCGTTTGAGCGATACAACACCGCCACCTCTTGGCGCCGATGGCCGTCGTTGACCCACTGTTGAATTCGATCGATCACGAAGCGGGCCTCGTCGATGTCGTTGAAGGCCGTGTAGAGCTGCAGCGACTCGCCTTTCTCGCCCTGCGTCCACAGATTCTTACCCAGGCGTCCGCTGTTGTAGCTGATGACCGCGTTCGCCGCCTCCAGGATGGTGGCGGTGGAGCGGTAGTTCTGCTCTAGACGAATCACCTGTGTGCCCGGGTGATCGCGCTCGAACTTGAGCATGTTCTCCACACGCGCGCCGCGCCAGCCGTAGATCGACTGATCGTCGTCGCCGACGACAAACAGGTTGTTTTCATCACCAGCAAACAGTTGCAGCCACTCGTACTGAATGGCGTTGGTATCCTGGAACTCGTCGACCAGCACATGACGAAAGCGCCCCTGGTAGTGAGCGCGCAAGCGCTCGTTCTCGCGCATGAGCTCGCGCACGCGCAGAAGCAGCTCGGCGAAATCAACCAACCCCGCCCTTTGGCAGGTTTCCTCGTAGGTCCGGTAGATGCGCACTTGCTGGCGCAGCTGCGCGTCGACCACGTCGCCGAAATGATGCGCGCGCCGGCCTTCTTCTTTCTGTTGATTGATGAACCACTGCAGCGGCCGTGGTTGCCAGTAGGCCTCGTCGAGCTCGAGGTTTTTCAGCACGCGCCGGATCAGCCGATACTGGTCCTCGGCGTCAAGGATCTGGAAGGTTTCGGGGAAACCCGCGTCGCGCCAGTGCGCGCGTAACAGCCGGTGCGAGAGACCGTGAAAGGTGCCAATCCAAAGGCCGTTCACGGGAAAGCGCAGCAGTGACTCGATGCGTCCGCGCATCTCCTGCGCCGCCTTGTTGGTGAAGGTCACCGCCATCACCGAATGTGGGGACACGTCCTCTACCCCCACGAGCCAGGCGACGCGGTGGCTCAACACCCGGGTCTTGCCGCTGCCGGCGCCGGCCAGCACCAGCAAGCGGCCCGGCGGCGCCGCGACCGCCTCGCGCTGCTCGACATTCAGGCCGCCCAGGATATCCGTCACGTCCATCGCCGGATCATAACAACTCCGTCGCAGCGTCGTCAGCGCGTCAGGCTTCGCGCGACCTGTCAGTGAGGCATTTCGCACCAGTGGCAGGCCGTTCCGCCACAGGGTACGTTCTTGTTCTATGCCGATTCACTCAACAGGTGCTTGATTTGGCGGGTACCGGTCGTTGGCCCAGTGTTTGCTTTAGCTTTTCCAGCGGCCCATGAGGGACGTTTACATTTGGAGGTTTACAAACATGAAAAAGATTATTGCCAGTGTTTTCGCGTTGGCCTTGGCCCTGGCGCTGGGCAATGCCTTTGCCGCTGAGATGAAGGGCAAGATCGCCAAGATCGCCTCGGATCAGTCGTGGTTCAGCCTGACCGACGGCACCGAGTTCTCGCTAGGCGAGAATGTCTCCTTGAAAGGCATGAAGCCGGGCAGCAAGGTAAAGGTCACCTACGACCAGCAAGCCGGCAAGAACGTGGCTACGAAGGTAAGCAAGGGAATAAAGATAAGTGCAGAGCCGGACTACAGTAATTTGTAATCCGTCGCGAGCGGGCGCGCTCCCCACAGCGCGCCCGTTTGCTCTCATCTAGACCACCCGCGAGTCCGCGGGACAGCGGGCGATCAAGGGATCTTTTTCTCGGGCAGCGGCTTGAGCACATAGGTCGCCGTCTCCGGCTGCAGGGTCACGTGCTCGATGGCGAAGCGTTCACGCAGCAGGCGGCTGAGCTCTTGCAAAACCCCATCCCAATGCCGCATGTCATCGATTACGACATGTGCCGAGAGCGCAATCATTCCGGAAGACAGGCTCCATATATGCAAGTCGTGGACGGATCTGATCCGTGCATGCCCCTTCGCCAAGGCACGGCCGACCTCATGCAGATCGAGATGTGCCGGCACGCCTTCCATGATCACGTGCAGCGCATCGCGTATCAGATGCAAGCTCGATAAGAGGATCAGTACACAGATGAAGAGCGACAGGATCGGGTCGATCGGCGTCCAGGCGGTGAAGTAGATGACGGCACCGGCCACCAGCGCGGCCATGGAGCCAAGCAGGTCACCCATGACATGCAGCAGGGCGCCACGAACGTTCAGTGTCTCTTCGCCCTGACGCAAGGTGTAGGCGACGGCGATATTGATGGCCAGACCGATGGCGGCGACGATCATGACCGCTCCGCCGATGACGGGTTGCGGGGCGCGCAGGCGCTCAATCGCCTCGACAACGATACCTATTACTATGACAAGCATGAAGAGCCCGTTCAGCAGGGCCGCGACCACCTCGGCCCGGCCCAGCCCGTAGGAATGGCGCGCGCTCGGCGGGCGCGTAACCACCCATGCCGCCATCGCCGCGAGCCCCAGCGCCACCGCATCGGTCACCATGTGGCTGGCATCGCCCAGCAGCGCCAGCGACCCCGACCACCAACCGGCAATCGCCTCGACCGCGGCAAAGCTCAGAGTCAGGCCAAGGGCCGACAACAGGCGTCTGCCGGCGGCCTGATGCACGTGCGCATGCCCTGCGTGACTAGGGACGTGTCCCCGTGAGTTGCGTTGCCTTTTCTTGCTGCGTCGCATCACGGCCTGTAGTATATCCGAACACGCAGTAGCGTGATCGATGTTAACGCATTGACTAGACTAAGAGAGACAGCCGAGATAGACGGCAGCCGGAAGATACCGTCTCTAACCTGCTAGTTTCTTGGGACACCAGCCCTTGCTCGCACCTGAAATATTCTCAAAAGAGTCGCCGAAGACTTTGTCTTTACCAGCATCGTGGGCAAACTCCCGCGACAGACTCAAGATCCGAGGGTGGCCGCATTGAAAAAGCCTGACATTCCGCGGGACGAGGAGGTCCGACTCCGAACACTTAGGTCACTCAACATCTTGGATACCCCGCCGGAGGAACGTTTTGATCGTCTGACACGTATGGCGAGGCGGCTGTTTGAGGTGCCGATGGCAATCGTCAGTCTTGTTGATGAAAACCGTCAGTGGTTCAAGTCCTGTGTAGGTCTCAGCGCTAGTGAAACACCACGAGTTATTTCATTTTGTGCGCATGCGATTCTCGGCAACGAAGTATTTATCATTCCCGATGCCACCAAGGACGAACGCTTTGCGGACAACCCACTGGTTTTGAATGACCCCAATATTCGTTTCTATGCTGGCTGCCCACTAAGATCTCTGAATGGGAACACGCTGGGAGCTTTTTGCGTTATCGACCAGAAACCGAGAAGCCTGAGCGAGGAAGATCTAGAAACACTAAAAGACCTTGCGTCAATGGCGGAACGCGAACTCGCGGCAGTACAGTTGGCGACACTCGATGAGCTTACCAATATATCGAACAGGAGGGGCTTTATGCTGCTCGCCCGACACAGCCTAAGCCTCTGTGCTCGACAGCGAATTCCCGCAGCGTTGGTTTTCTTCGACCTGAACAAATTCAAGCCCATCAATGATACGTTTGGACACGCTGAAGGGGATAGAGCATTAGTTGCCTTTGCTAACGAGATGAAAAGTGCGTTGCGGGATTCGGATGTCTTCGCACGGGTAGGAGGCGATGAGTTCGTAGTATTACTCACCAGCACGTCAAAAAAACTCGCGGAGGATATTATTGCAAGATTCCGGCAGTCTTTAGAGACATACAATCAAGCAGCCAATCGCGGCTATGATATTTCGTTCTCTTATGGCATCGTCGAATTCAATCCTGACAAGCATCTTACGGTTGATGCATTGCTGTCGGATGGGGATTCGCTGATGTATAAACGCAAAAAAGCAGAGAAGTAATTTTAGCAGTGCGCCTGCCACCATTCCAGCGGGCCGTCGAAAGACAGCGACTGCCAGATACAGGGCCAGGCGCTTAACGATAATCAACTCTGGTCCATTTTTGCATCGCTGCGGGCCAGGCACGTCAGGTTTGCGGCGCTTTCGGCTTTGGGAATCACAGGTATACTTCCTATCTTCGCCGCCGCGTTAGTCGTGTGGTTTGGCCCTGCGGTGGGCCACTCCAGGAAAAGACGTGTCGACCGACGTGCTTCTGATCGCGGTCACGGGTGGTCCAATTACGCGGCAGCGTATGGGCTGTGGCGATTGGCCCGGTGTTTCGATGCAAGGACTGCGCGCGGACCGTCGTCAAGCTGACACGAAAGGAGCGTGCACGATGGCATCCGGCGAACCTCAAAAGGCAGTAAAAGGGCAGATCGAACTGGTGCGGTCCATATGGGCGGAGATCAAGGTTCTGCTCGAGAGCGAAAAGAAACGCATCTACGACGAGATCCGCACCTACCCGCCACCGATTGCTGGCTGTGACCAGCAGTACAATCATCTGCTTGATGAGCGGACGCGTATCTCACAAGAGTTGAAGCGAGTGCATGAAGATTCCGAGAAAAGCCTTATGCATCCAGATGCAACACTACTGATCGATGAATTTGTCAAAACATCGAGTTTCATTGGTGATGAAAAGAAACAAGAAATCTTGTCGCGCTTGAAAGAAGCATGTGCCGGCAATCGCTAGGACGGACTACTACAAGGAAACGTAAACGATACCCACCATGCACACGATCGTGCTGACGCCTGGTCCACAGCGCGGCAAACGTTTCCTCGACCGCAAGGCCTACGAGAAACATACCTTCAGTCTTTTCCCCTCGGATCCTATCCGCGAAGTTTGCAAGCTAGCAGGCCTAGCGATGCCCGAGCCGGATACCTAGAAACTCATTCCACGGAGATCAAACGTGCCGCAAGAACTCCAGCAGTATTACTCCCGCCGCGCCAGCGAGTACGAGGAGATCTACCAGAAGCCAGAACGTCAACAGGACCTGGCCAAGCTCAAGATTCTGCTCGCCGATCTGCTGCGCGGTCACAGGGTTCTCGAGCTTGCCTGCGGCACGGGCTACTGGACCGAGGTAATCGCCGTCACCGCACAGTCCATCGTTGCGACCGATATCAGCGAGGAAACCCTCGCCCTCGCCATGCGCAAGGCCTATCCGCCGAATCGCGTTTAATTCATGATTGCCGACGCCTATGCGCTCGATAGCATCCCGGCATCCTTCACGGCGGGTTTTACCGGCTTTTGGTGGCCGCATATCCCCAAACAATCGCTGTCCGACTTCCTGCATGGCTTTCACCGTCGGCTCGGCGACGGCGCGCACGTGGTCTTCATCGACAACCGCTACGTCGAAGGCAGTAGCACGCCGATCTCCAGCCGGGACGAGGCGGGGAATACCTATCAGCTGCGTCTATTACGCGACGGCTCCCAGCATCGCGTGCTGAAGAATTTTCCGAGTACCGATGACTTGCGCGCCGTCCTCCACGGTCTGTCTCGGGAGATTGTGGTCTTGGAGCTCGATTACTTCTGGTGCGCCTCTTACCGAGTCGCAATGGAGTGAGAAATCTCAAACAATCGGAGTAACGATTCGATGCTTAAGGTCTATGGCGACCATAACTCAGGCAATTGCTACAAAGTAAAGCTGCTTCTGACACAGCTCGGCCGACCTTTTGAGTGGGCGGATATCGATATCCTCAAAAAGGAAAGCCGCACGCCCGAGTTTCTGGCGAAAAATCCCAACGGCAAGATCCCACTGCTTGAGCTCGAGCCTGGCATGTATCTAGCGGAGTCGAACGCTATTCTGCACTACCTGGCCGAAGGCAGCGCGCTATTGCCGAGCGACCGCTTGCAACGCGCGCAGGTGTTGCAGTGGTTATTTTTCGAGCAGTACAGCCATGAGCCCTATATCGCCACGTCGCGCTACATCGTGCGTTATCTCGGCAGCCCACCCGAATACGAGCAAACGCTAGCAGACAAGCGTGCGCCCGGATACGCCGCGCTCGATGTCATGCAGCAACACCTGTCGACGCACCGGTTCTTCGTCGCCGAGCGCTACACCATCGCCGACATCACCTTATACGCCTACACGCACGTGGCCAACGAAGGTGGCTTCGATCTTGTGCGCTACCCGGCCGTTACACAGTGGCTCGAACGCGTGCGCGGCCAGCCGGGCCATATCGGCATGGGCTCCGCACCGCAGATCGGCGGGGGCGCTAGCGGTGCCCAGCCGTCGGAAACAACCGCCTCGCTTACCCAAGCGGAAGGGCGTGGTGTATCGTGCAAAAATTCCCGTTAGCAGCAGGAGATGGGATGGCAACCGTAGAAAGGCCAGCGCTCAGCGCTTTACGGCGCCTGGGGTAACCGTAGCCAGCATGAGCAGGCACTGGCCCGTGCCGAAAAGCTGCTGAAGGACCTACCTCAAGCGATCGGCACCCTTTCACCGCAGGACCTGGTTCTGCCGACTTTGACTCAAGAACAACGCCTCGAGCGCATCGATGAGCGGACACGTTTCCAGCGCGTTCCCAATACGAGCGTGTCTGCCGAGCCGGTAGGCGAAGATAAAGGCGAGTTACAGTGGATACGCATCAACTTCAGGGACGAGCATGGGATGCAGCACCCGCTCGAGAGCATGGAAACTCCGCTCCAGTACGCGGACATTGTTCGCTGGTTCGCCGAACAAGAGACGCCCTTCAGCGTACAGACATTTCAGGCACGCTTTCCGGCGACACCGCTTGATGAACTCAAACGCGTGTTGAAGGTGGTGGCTTGCTGAAGCTCCTGTGGTTCCCTGCCATCCACGCGAAACCAGGATCTTCAGCACCAAAGCCTTCGTACCCGTCGGCGCCAGCGCCACGCGCATGGCAGGTAGGCAATAGGTTTATCAGCGGGGCGTTTGCGCTAGAATTCAGCTTATCGCTCGCGCTCGACAATCACGCTTAACTACTCTGGCGAAAGCACATGAAAAGATCTTCGCGCCGATGGTTTATCGTCGCCGTGCTCGTGCTCCTCACTGTTGAGTTCGGGTATGTTGTCGGCGCCAACATGTTTCTCAATTCCGAGCGCGCGTTTGAGGCCATCAATCGCAAACCGGAGAAGCTCTGGCTACACTGGCGAAGCGGCTGGACGCTGATACCTGGCGTCGTGCACCTCGAAGGACTGCAGATCCGCGGCCAGGATCGCAAGTTTCAGTGGCATGCACAGGTGGAGGAGATCTCCACCTCAGTATCGTTGTGGGCACTGACCGCGAAGCGCTTTCGCACGACGTCGGTCAGAGGTAGCGGCCTGAGATTTCACATGCGCGAACGCCTGCCGCCGGGATCGACCCCAGCCAAAGACGTCGAGCTCTCGCCCGATATCCCCGGTCTCAGCAATCCACCCGAGCACCCCCCCGAGGAGCTCTATCCGCCACAGAAGATCGAGCATCCCTGGACCATCGAGCTGCGCAACGCGCTGATCACCGGTTTGCGCGAGATTTGGATCAACCAGTTTCGCTTCCAAGGCCAGGGTCAAGTCGAAGGCGGCATGACACATGTGGTGCAGGGGACCGTTGAGGTACCTGCAGCGAGTGTCACGCTCAGCTCTGGCACGGCGTGGATAGGAAAAACGCCGGCGGTGGAGAATGTCGCATTGAAGGCGGTAGCCACCCTCGATCGTTTCCACCCCAAGAAGGAGAAGGGTCTGGCGATGCTGCCGTTTGTAAGTGCCGGCGTGCAGATCCAAGGCAAGATCGACAGTCTCGACTTCATAAAGATTTTCTTCCGCAAGGTGCCGTGGTTACGGATCAAGGGCGAAGGTCAGATCGATGCAGACGTGCGGCTGGCGAAGGGCATGTTGGCACCGGAAACGAAGTTCAGCGTGGCAACGGCGAACCTCTCGACCAAGGTGCTCGAGTTTGCCATGGCTGCGCAAGGTCCCGGCAAGATTGAAGGACGAGTCGAGCGCGAGGGCGAAAAGGCGGTAGCGATCGTTACGGTAACGTTGAGCGATTTCGAGATGGGATTGCCGACCCAAGAAAAGACCCTCGTACGCGGCCGCGATTTGAGCTTCGGCGGTAAGAGCTCAAGGCTCGACCTGCGCGACCCATTCACTGACTTAACCGTGATTGTCGATACACCGGATATCGAGCTAAAGGACCTCACTGTGCTCAACACCTGGATGCCTAAAGAGCTCGGCTTCAACATAAGAAAAGGCAGTGGTCATATGCGCGTACATGCCGAAGGCTCGGCGCTCACGCTCGCCACAGAGGGGTCGGTCGAGCTCACGGCCCAAGACCTGGTGGCGGAGTATAGAGACCTCACCCTCGATACCGAGCTGCGCATCGGTACTAAGCTGCAGTACGGCCCGCTTGAGGGCGAGAAGGGTGTGAGGCTCACCCCCGAGGTACCACTGAGAATCAATCAGCTGACGTTGGCCGTACCTAATGCGACTGTTCTTGAGAAGAAACGCGTATTGGCGGAAGCGCTGTCGCTTGAGGTCAATACTAGGTTCGATAAGTTCATTTTCGAAAAAGAACAGATATTGGATCTGGTGCGCTTCGCTTCAGGAGACGTGCACCTGAATGCAAGGCTGCCGGATCTGGGTTACCTCGGCACCTATTTGCCAAGAAAGAATAGTATGCGAATCCGTAGCGGCGCCGGGGAGATACAGGCACGCCTGCAAACGGCGGCCGAACAAGCGGTTGCGCAAGCTAGCATTGGTTTGAGTGTAAAGGGGCTCGATGCCGAATCCGGTGATCTGGCACTGCGGGGCAACGTGCTACTCAACGGCGATGTTGAATATAGCGCCGAGCAGCGAGGCAACAAGGGGCTATTGCTATTGGATGACAGGGGGTATCTGGAGGTCCTGAAGGCCACGTTTACTCTTGACAACGCCGAGATCCGAGAGCGGCGGCAGACTTTGGCGCAGGATCTTAGCCTTCAGTTTGAATCCGAGTTCACACCGCACGTGCTCGATCTCAAGAAGACGTCCGCGCTGCTGCGCGCATCGGCGGTCTCGCTGCGCACCGCGGCGGAGATCCCGGATTTGCGTTCTTTCGGCAAGTACATCCCCGCCGGCGCGGGTTTGCGGATAGTAGGCAGGAGTCCAGGGCGGTTCGAGGCCGAGTTTCAAACCGCTGCCGGCCGATCACTCACAACCGGCCGGGTGGCCCTGATGAGCAAGGAGCTGACGATCGCTCAGAAGAAGGAGATGCGCCTCACGAGTGAGCTAAAAATGAGCGCTGATCTACGTTATGGAGAAAGCAATGGCGCTGGCTTGATCGTACTTGGTGACGGGCCGTTGGCAATCGCCGGTGCATCACTGCGGTTGAAATCGGGAAGGCTTGTGCTGCGCGACGGCCGAGCGGTGGAAAACCTGACCCTCAAGCTCGATTCCACCTTCGAGCGCCTGCTGCTGAAAGATATAGAAAGCCGCGAGGCGCTACGTGCAGTCTCCGCGGACATTAGCATCGGCGGGCGCGTACCGGACTTGCGTTTCCTCAAGGGCTACTTCCGTCAGGCACCGTGGTTGAAGCTCGACGGCGCGGGCCAACTACAAGCTGCAGTCCAAGTGAAAAAGGGCGTGCTGATGCCGGGCACGCAGATCGCCGTCGATTCCGAGGAGATTCAGGCCAATTTCATGGACTACACGGCTAGCGGCTCGGGCAAGGTCCGCGGTGTGGTAACGCAGAAGGGGAACAAAATATTTTCGACGGTTAGCGTGTCGCTCGATGACTTCGACTTCGCGCACCTGAAACAATCTTACATCTTCGGCAGTGGTCTTACTGTCACCGGCACCGCCGAGCAGCTCGATCTGACCGATCCCTTCACGGATCTCAGGGTCGCTATCGACCTGCCGGAATCAGATCTTCCGAATTTCGGCGCTTATAACACCTATATTCCCCCCGAATCATGTATTTTCATCTACCGCGGCCGCGGTCGTATTCGCAGCCATTTCGATTTCGACGCTGCCGCCAAATCCGCCTCCGGCAACATTACTTTGAGTGCAGAGAAAATTATCGTCCAGTTCGATCGAGTGACGCTGGTGGGAGACTTGAAAATCAAGGCGCGTCTAAATGACGGCGACATGGAAGCGCGCGCGTTCGACATGGCGGGAACAACGATCGAGTTCAGTAACGGCTATGTGGGCAGCAAGAGAATTGAGACGGAAACCGACTGGTGGGCACGCTTCGAGCTGCCCAAAGGCGAGGGTCAGTTCACCACCCCGGCGAAGCTCGATGCACGCATCCAGATGAGCCTGCGCGACACACGGCCGCTGGTGGTGTTTCTTGCAGAGGAAAAAGGAGTCGTTCGCTGGTTCAAGAACATGCTTACGGTCAAGGACATCGAGGCACGTGCGGACTTCAAGATGGCGGACAAGGTCGTGGCGGTTGAAAACCTAGAGATGACAGGTGAGCATTTAGAGGTTCTCGGTGAGCTTGACATTTTCTCCCGCCAATTCGCCGGCGTCTTCTATGCGCGATTACGCGACCTCTCGGTGGCGGTCGAGCTGCGCCCCGGTCAGAGAAAGTTCAAGCTCGCCAAATCGAAGCCATGGTACGAAAACCGTCGGCAAGTCTACAAGGCACACAAATGGTTCGCACAACAGGAGGGTGTCGAAGCCGAGTTGCCGCCTGAGGCCGATGCGGTGGTCACCAACGAGGAGCGCAAGAAATCGGCAGATACTGGGTGCTGGGAGTAGGGCGCCGATTTGCGCCGCCCTCACTCTACCGTCACGGATTTGGCAAGGTTGCGGGGCTTATCCACGTCAGTGCCGCGCGCCAATGCTGCATTGTAGGCGAGCAACTGCACCGGTATAGCGTGTACGATCGGCGAGAGGACGCCCACGTGCCGCGGCGTGCGGATGACGTGCACGTTCTCGCTTTCCGTGAAGTGACTGTCGAGATCGGCAAACACGTAAAGCTCGCCCCCGCGCGCGCTCACTTCCTGCATGTTCGACTTCACCTTCTCGAGCAGCGCGTCGTTGGGCGCGATTACCACAACCGGCATCTCGGCGTCGACCAATGCCAGTGGTCCATGCTTGAGCTCACCGGCCGGATAGGCCTCGGCATGGATGTAGGANNGCGTGGATGTAGGAGATCTCCTTGAGCTTGAGCGCGCCCTCCAGGGCGATCGGGTAATGCACGCCGCGCCCGAGGAACAGCGCATGTTCCTTGCCCGCGAAACGTTCCGACCAGATGCGAATCTGTGGCTCGAGGTTAAGCGCGTGCTGCACGCTGCCTGGCAGGTAGCGCAACGCCTCGAGGTGCGCAGCTTCGGCCTTGGGTGCCAGGCCGCCTTTGAGCTTGGCCAGAGCGAGCGTAAACGTGAACAACGCTGCCAGCTGGGTGGTGAACGCCTTGGTCGAGGCCACGCCGATCTCGGCACCGGCACGGGTGTAAAACACCAGCTCCGAGGCGCGCGGGATGGCGCTTTCGCGCACGTTGCAGATAGCGAGCGTGTGTCGGTGCCCAAGCTCCTTGGCGCGCTTTAACGCCTCCATCGTATCGAGCGTTTCGCCTGACTGCGAGATCGTGACCACGAGCTGGCGCGGATTGGCGACGATATCGCGATAGCGATACTCGCTCGCGATCTCCACGTTGCACGGAACATGGGCGATGCCCTCGAGCCAGTAACGCGCCACCGCACCAGCATAGTAGCTCGTACCGCAGGCGATGATTTGCACTGCGTCGATGTCGGCAAACACCCGGGCGGCATCCTCTCCGAACAATGCCGGCGACACACCCTCGGCGATGACCTGGGCGATGGTGTCGGTCAGGGCCCGCGGTTGCTCATGAATCTCTTTCTGCATGAAATGGCTGTACGGGCCGAGCTCGAGCGAGGCAAGCGAGACGTCGGAGACGTGCACCGATCTCTCGACCGCCCGCCCCGCCCCGTCGAAGATGCGCACTCGCTCACGCGTGACCTCGGCGACATCGCCTTCATCCAGGTAGATCACCCGACGGGTTGCCAACAACACCGCCGAGACGTCGGAAGCCACGAAATTCTCCCCCTCGCCGAGACCGATCAGCAGCGGACAGCCGACGCGCGCGCATGTCAGGACTTCGGGGTTGTGCAGCGAGAACACGGCGATGGCATAGGCGCCGACCAGATCGTGTACCGCCCTTTGCGTGGCCGCCAGCAAATCACCGAGCTCGGTCAGGTAGTGGTGAACCAGATGCGCGATGACTTCCGTGTCGGTCTGCGATTCAAAGCTGTAACCGAGCTCTTGCAGCCGGCTGCGCTGGGCGTCATGGTTTTCGATGATACCGTTGTGAACCACGGCAATCTCACCACGGGAGACATGCGGATGGGCATTGGGCTCCGTGACACCCCCGTGCGTGGCCCAGCGTGTGTGGCCGATACCGAGAAAGCCGCTGAGCTGCGCCGCAGCGGCCGCAGCTTCCATCTCGCTGACGCGCCCGATGCGACGCACGCGCTGGATGCCGCCATTCAGTACCGCGAGCCCAGCCGAATCATAGCCGCGGTACTCTAGGCGCTTGAGGCCATCGATGAGAACCGGGACGATGTCGCGCGGTGCAATCGCACCGACAATGCCACACATGTCAACCTCCCGTTAATCGTTAGTCGTGAGTCGTTAGTCGCAATTACCACTCGCCATTAACGACTCACGACTCACGATTAACGGTCTTCTTGACTGGCCGTTTCCAGCCACGATGCGTTCGTTGCGGTGCACGACTCAAGGTCAGCTCCCCCGGCGGCGTATCCTTGGTAATCGTTGAGCCTGCACCAATCGTCGCTCCGTCACCGACAGTGACCGGCGCAACCAGCTGGGTATCAGAACCAATGAACACATTGTCACCGATCACGGTCTGATGTTTATTGGCGCCGTCGTAATTGCAGGTGATCGTGCCAGCACCGATGTTGACGTTCTTGCCCATCACCGTATCACCGACATAGCTCAGGTGATTGATCTTGCTGCCGCTCCCCACACGGGATTTCTTGATCTCGACGAAGTTACCGACCTGAACGTTGTCTGCCAGCTCCGGTCCTGGGCGCAGGCGCGTGAACGGGCCGATACGGCATTTCTTGCCGATAATCGCCTCCTCGATAACGCAATTGGCAAGAATACTACTGTTGTCACCGATCGAAGTGTTGCGAATGACGTTGTTCGGGCCGATGTGCACGCCGCTGCCCAACACAACCGTCCCTTCCAGCACAACGTTGACGTCGATCACCACATCCTGGCCGACCTCAAGCTCGCCACGTAGATCAAAGCGTGCCGGATCGAGCAGGGTGACGCCTCGCGCCATCAGTGCCTGCGCCTGTCTTTGCTGATACTTGCGCTCGAGCCTGGCGAGCTCAGCCTTGCTGTTGACGCCCCTGACCTCCCAGCTTGTTGGCGCAGGCCAGCTCACAATGTTGCATGAATCGCGCGCGGCGATGGCAACGACGTCGGTCAGATAATACTCGCCCTGGGCATTGTCGTTTCCGATCTGCGCGAGCCATGCTTGCAAACGCGCCGCCGGGGCTACCAGCACGCCGGTATTGACTTCGCGCAGGGCCAACTCGTCGGTCGACGCATCCTTTTGTTCCACGACCCTGCTCACGCGGCCGTCGCCATCGCGAACGATGCGCCCGTAGCCCGTCGGGTCGTCGAGCTCGACTGTTAGCAGCGCCATCGTATCCGCGCCTGCGACATCTACCAACGCGCGCAAGGTCGTCGCCTGAATCAGAGGCACATCGCCATAGAGCACCAGCACCAGTGCATCGTTTGCAACGGCGGGTAATGCCTGCATGACCGCGTGCGCCGTACCTTGCTGCTCGGCCTGCAGCACCCAACGCAAATCATCGGCGTCACCGCAACTCTCGCGCACCTGTTCGCCGCCATGACCATAAACCACGTGTATCGCGCTCGCCTCGAGCGTACGCGCCACGTTAACAACATGGGCAAGCAAGGGTTTGCCACCGAGCGCATGCATCACCTTGGGGAGGGTGGAATGCATCCGTGTGCCTTCACCCGCGGCGAGAATGATGACTTCCAGACTCATGCAGTGGTGAATGTTCGTATAACAAGATGCCGAAACAGTCCGGCAAAAGCCTCTGGCATCCTACGCCTTACAGTCGGTCACCCGTGTATCACTGAGTTGGCTGCTCCGCCAGCCGGGTGCTATTTCTTAAGATAGCAGCTCGTTTGCCGCCCCTGCCTATCTCTGCACGCCGGCCACCGCACAGCGCGTCGCCAAAAGACAATATCGGTTTACAGCCAGCTTGCCTAGCGCCCGGCAGTCGCCGGCCCGTACAAGGCGCGCGCCGCTTCGCCCCCGGGTTGCACAAAACTTGAAGGATATCAATGCGTTAACTAGGGGTGGCGGGCCCGCAATCGGTGGGCCGGTGTGCGCTACTTCTTCAGGCGTTCGCGTAAGCGCCGGATGATGCGTAATTGAGCGATGGCCTCGATCAGCTCAGCCTGAGCCCTGGCGTAATCGATATCGGCCGTGCGGTCCTTCAGTGCCTCTTCGGCGCGTCGCTGCGCCTCGAGCGCGGCCGCTTCGTCCAGATCCTTGGCGCGAATAGCGGTATCCGACAGCACCGTGACCACATGTGGTTGAACCTCGAGCACGCCGCCGGAGACGTAGAAATACTCCTCCTCGCTACCCTTGCGTATGCGCACTTCGCCAGGCTTCATGCGCGCCAGCAACGGTGCATGTCGGGGCAAGATACCGACCTCGCCGGTCGCCAACGGCGCAAACACCATCTCCGCTGTGCCCGAGTAGATTTCCTCCTCGGCACTGACGATATCTACGTGCATGGTCATGGCCATAAATGCAAAACCGCTAACGCAAAGGCGCTAAGACGCAAAGAACTTGTCATCATCAAAAACTAGCTCTCGCAACACGGAGATCCTCATCCCAGAGCGCGCTTTGACGCAAAGCGCAAAACCAAGCGTGATCAAACAAACCTTTGCGTCTTTCCATCCTTCGCTCCACAAACGGTGCGTCCTCGCACCGCTCCTGTGGCTCTGCGTTGAGTAGTTAAACCGTTTTTGCCTTTTCGACCGCTTCCTCGATGGTGCCGACCATGTAGAAGGCCTGCTCGGGCAGATCGTCGTACTCGCCATCGACAATACCGCGAAAACCCCGAATGGTTTCTTTCATCGGCACATACTTGCCCTGGGTACCGGTAAATACTTCGGCAACGAAAAACGGTTGCGATAGGAAGCGTTGAATCTTGCGGGCGCGGGAGACCGTGAGCTTGTCATCCTCCGACAATTCGTCCATACCGAGAATGGCGATGATGTCCTGCAGTTCCTTGTAGCGCTGCAACGTTGCCTGCACATCGCGCGTGGTGCGGTAATGTTCTTCGCCGATGGTGTTCGGATCAACCTGACGGCTGGTGGAATCGAGCGGATCGACCGCCGGGTAGATCCCCAGCTCCGCCACTTGTCGCGACAACACCACGGTTGCATCGAGATGCGCGAAGGTCGTTGCCGGCGACGGATCGGTCAGGTCGTCCGCCGGCACATAAATCGCCTGCACCGAGGTAATCGATCCCGTCTTGGTCGAGGTAATGCGTTCCTGCAATATGCCCATCTCCTCAGCCAAGTTTGGCTGGTAGCCCACGGCTGACGGCATCCGCCCGAGCAGCGCCGAAACCTCCACACCGGCCAGCGTATAGCGGTAAATATTGTCGATAAACAGCAGCACATCGCGGCCCTCGTCACGGAAATACTCGGCGATCGTGAGCCCTGCCAGCCCGACGCGCAGACGGTTGCCCGGCGGCTCGTTCATCTGGCCGTAAACCAGCGCCACCTTGTCGAGCACGCCGCCTTCCTTCATCTCGTGATAGAAGTCGTTGCCTTCGCGGGTGCGCTCGCCGACACCGGCAAACACCGAGTACCCCTCGTGCTCGATGGCGATGTTGCGGATCAGCTCCATCATGTTGACGGTCTTGCCGACACCGGCGCCGCCGAACAGGCCGATCTTGCCGCCCTTGGCGAACGGGCACATGAGGTCGATGACCTTGATGCCGGTTTCCAGCAACTCTGCGCTCGCCGCCTGATCCTCATAGGTCGGCGCCTTGCGATGAATCGGCATGCGCTTCTCAACCTCGATCGAACCGATCTCGTCCACCGGTTGCCCGAGTACGTCCATAATGCGGCCAAGCGTTTTCGTGCCGACCGGCACCGATATGGGCGCACCGGTGTTCGCCACCGCCATGCCACGCCGCAAGCCATCTGAAGAGCCCATGGCGATACAGCGCACGACACCGTCGCCGAGCTGTTGTTCCACCTCAAGTGTCAGGCCGACATCAGTGACGGTTAAGGCATGATAGATCTTCGGCAAGGCCTCACGCGGGAACTCGACGTCTACGACCGCGCCGATTACCTGTACAATCTCACCTGCTGCACTCATTCATCTAGCCCTCGTTCAACTTTAACCAAGCACGGTTCGCCTCTCGTCTCAGAGCCTCACAGCGCCGCGGCGCCGCCGACGATCTCGGATATCTCCTGCGTAATAGCTGCCTGACGTGCCTTGTTGTACTTCAGCGTAAACTCCTCGATTAACTTGCCTGCGTTGTCCGACGCCGACTTCATCGCCACCATGCGCGCCGATTGCTCGCAGGCCAGGTTTTCGACCACGGCATGGTAAACCAGCGCCTCGATGTAACGCCGCAATAGATCATCCAGCACCTCGACCGCATCGGGCTCATAGATGTAGTCCCAGTAATGCTTGAGCTGTTCTTCCTCTGACTCTGGCAGCGGGAGCAGCCGTTCAAGCACCGGCCGTTGGGTCATCGTGTTGACGAAATGGTTATACACCATATACAGACGGTCGATCTGGGCATCTACATAGGCATCGAGCATCACCTTGATGGCCCCGATCAGATCCTCCATGCGAGGCGTATCCCCAAGGTGGATAACCTGGGAAACGATCTTTGCGCCCACGCGCCGGAGAAACGTCAGGCCCTTGCTGCCGATCGCCGACAGCTCCACCTCTATGCCTTTGTCGTGCCACGTCTTCATGCGCTGTAGCGCCATGCGCATCGCATTGGTGTTGAGGCCACCGCACAGGCCGCGGTCGGTCGTGATGATGATCATGCCTACTTTCTTGGTCTCGCGCTCGACCAGAAATGGGTGCCGGTACTCGGGGTGGGCGTAATGCAAATGACCGATGACGTTACGCATCTTATCGGCGTATGGGCGCGCTGCCGCCATGCGTTCCTGTGCGCGGCGCATCTTGCTAGCCGCTACCATCTCCATCGCACGCGTGATCTTCTGCGTGTTTTGGATGCTCTTGATCTTCTTGCGTATCTCTCTGCCAACGGCCATGGGCAATACCGCCTGCTACCAACTGTGGTTGGTCTTGAAGTCTTCGACAGCCACCTTGAGGGCGGCGGCAATTTCGTCGGTGTACTCAAGCTCGCGATTGATCTTGTCCATCAGGTCGGCATGGCTTGATTTCATGTAGGCCTGCAACGCGTCCTCGAAGGCGCGCACCTTGGCGACTTCGATATCGTCGAGATAACCCTCGTTCGCTACGAACAGCGAGACCGCCATCTGCGCCACCGTCATCGGCGCATATTGCGGTTGTTTCATGACTTCGGTAATACGTTGGCCGCGCTCGATTTGCCGGCGCGTCGCCGCGTCGAGCTCGGAGGCGAACTGCGCAAACGCGGCCAGCTCGCGGAACTGCGCCAGCGCCAATCGTACGCCACCGCCCAGTTTCTTGATGATTTGCGTCTGTGCGGCGCCGCCGACGCGCGACACCGATAGACCAGCGTTGATCGCTGGGCGAATGCCGGCATTGAACAAATCAGTGTCAAGATAGATCTGTCCGTCGGTAATCGAGATCACGTTGGTCGGCACGAACGCCGACACGTCGCCGGCCTGCGTCTCGATGATCGGCAGCGCCGTCAGCGATCCGGTCTTGCCCTTGACCTTGCCGTTGGTGATCTTTTCCACATGCGCGGCGTTGATACGCGCGGCGCGCTCGAGCAGACGCGAGTGCAGATAGAAGATGTCTCCCGGGTAGGCCTCTCGACCTGGCGGGCGACGCAGTAGCAGCGAGATCTGACGATAGGCCCACGCCTGTTTGGTCAGATCGTCGTAAATGATCAGCGCGTCCTCGCCGCGATCGCGGAAGTACTCGCCCATCGTGCAGCCGGAGTAGGGGGCAACGTATTGCAGCGCCGCCGACTCTGCCGCCGTCGCCGCCACGATGATGGTCCATGCCATGGCACCGTGCTCCTCGAGCTTGCGCACGACATTGGCCACCGACGAGGCCTTCTGACCGATGGCGACATAGATGCAGATCACGTCTTGTCCCTTCTGGTTGATGATCGTGTCGACGGCGACCGCGGTCTTGCCGGTC
>JABAOD010005968.1_pt2 | contig 32912 bp, 27 predicted proteins | sample 7062151 | NCBI WGS metagenome assembly JABAOD01 (sample SAMN14538626, study PRJNA623070) | marine sediment metagenome | biome: marine biome [ENVO:00000428]; feature: marine pelagic biome [ENVO:01000023]; material: deep marine sediment [ENVO:00002113] | place: India: Gulf of Khambhat ... | reverse complement strand
GCGCGTCTACGACGACGTGCGCATGGCGGCGAAGACCGACCCCGACTGGATCTACATCGACGGCATGGAGGGCGGCACCGGCGCCGGCCCGCACCTGGCGACCGAGGAAACCGGCGTGCCCGGAATCGCGGCCATCCGTCAGGCACGGCGGGCCCTTGAGGATGTCGGCAAGTCGGATGAGATCTCGCTGATCTACGCCGGCGGCATCCGCAACGGCGGCGACGTCGCCAAGGCGCTGGCGCTCGGCGCCGACGCCGTCGCCATCGGTCACTCGGCGCTGATGGCGCTCAACTGCAACAAGGACATCCCCGAGGCCGACTTCGAGCGCGAGATCGGCGTGCCCGCCGGTTACTGCTATCACTGCCACACGGGGCGCTGCCCGGTCGGCGTCGCGACCCAGGATCCGGTTCTGCGCAAGCGGCTCGATCCGGACGAGGCCGCCGAGCGCGTCTACAACTTCCTGCACACGCTGACCATCGAATGCCAGATGCTGGCGCGCGCCTGCGGCAAGACCAACGTGCATTCGCTCGAGCCCGAGGATCTGGCCGCTCTCACCATGGAGGCATCGGCCATGGCGCAGGTGCCCCTGGCGGGTACCCAGCACACGGTCGGCCGGCCCGACATGACACGGTTCTAGAGGAGCTTTTCAATGGCCAAAAAGGGCAACAAAGGCGGCGCCGCCGATGATGTGGATCGGTACCTGACGGGCTCCGGCATCGACACCGACCGCGAGCAGGAGATCGGCCAGCACATCGGCTACCGCTACGACGTCAATCTGGTGCCCGACTATTCGCGGCTGACGCCGTTTCTGAAGAAGTACATGGAGGTCATGGGCTGGGAGGACCTCAACTGGCTCGAGGACGTGCACATGGGCTACGAGGAGGGCCGGCCGGCGGTCTTCGATCGCAACATCAACGGCTGGGTCACCATCCCCAAAGACATGAAGCTGCCGGACAACCAGCAGGATCGCGACATGCTGGCGCGCGAGCTGCTGGTCAAGTTCCAGATGTCACGGCGCCATCCGATGGTGGATCTCTACAAGGCCTATGGAAAGTTCTGAGCGGCGGACCAGTCGGGCTTGAAGCACAGAATCAGCACGTCGCCCGGTATGGCGGGGTTGAACAGACTGTTATGCCAGTAGGTGAACTGAAAGCCCGGATCCGAGCTTGCCAGCGTCTCGACCCGGCAGCTGAGTCGATAGCGTTGCGCGTACTGCTCGAAGTCGAGCATGCACTGGCCCGTGTCGATTAATCGTCGAACCAGTGGCGAGCGCGGCGCGAACAGCGCCGTCATCGCGTCGCTGAATTCCTCCGGGCGCTGATAATAAGCGGCCGCGAGAAAACGCAGCCCGCTCTCGAGACGCTCCGCCGGGTCACGCGTTCTTCGTACCATGTGCTGGATCCGGGCCGTCACCTCCTGCGACGCTCTCTTGCGGATGAGCACGGTAATTTGGCCGAGATCCGTGTCATCGCGTAGCAGCGACACCCGTGGCCGCATGCCCGAGGTCGGCCGGCCGGCCGCCTGGCGCACCGACAGCTGCCGAATGCGGCACTGCCAGCCGAGAAATTCCCGGCGGGCGGCTCGAGCCGCGGGGTCGAGTCGTGCGACCTTCGCATTTTCGTTGTTGCCCATGAGCGTGCCAGCCGTCGGCTTCGGGGCACCGGTGCCCCGTGTTCGTCACCGATATCATAACGGAACGGAACCCTCGCCATGAACGCTGCGCTCGGTGGCATGCTCGCAGCCCTCGCATGGGGCAGCGCGGACTTCATTGCGCGCTTCACCGGCACGGCCCTCGGGCACGTGAGCGCCCTGTTCGGCATGCTCGTGGCGAGCGCCGTCGTCCTCACCGCCCTGGTGCTCTTCATGGGTCTGCCCGTCACGGGTCTCGCCACCGCGTGGTGGTATCTGCTGCTGGCCGGATGCGGGCTGACCCTGGCGACGCTGCTGCTCTATCAGGGCCTGGTACGCGGCCCGGTCACCGTGGTTGCGCCCATTGCCGGAACTTTCCCGGCCTTCAACATCGTTCTCGCGCTCGGTTTGGGGCTGCGGCCGAGTGTCACCGAATGGGCGGCCATGGCAGCGGTCATGGCGGGCGTGTTCGTCGTCGCGCAGTCGGCAAGACACTACGAGACACGCGGCCAGTACAGCCGCACGCACATCAGGATATCGGTGGTGATTGCGCTTGCGGCATCGTTCCTGTTCGCCGTGACCGTGGCTGCAGCCCAGGAGGCCGGCGCGATCTGCGGCGAGATTCAAGCGGTGTTTCTCGCTCGCTGGATCAGCCTCGCCTGCTGCGTCGCTTTGCTCGCCGCCCGGGGCCGCGTGCCGGTGATTTCGCTTCGCTGGTGGCCGGCCCTGGCCGTTCAGGGAGCTCTCGACGCCGGCGCGCTTCTCGCGGTCGTCGCCGGCAGCGAGGACGCGACCTCGGCGATCACCGCGGTGCTGGCCTCGACCTTCTCCGCCGTGACGGTCGTGCTCGCGCGCGTGTTTATCCGCGAGGCCATGTCCTGGGGGCAGTGGCTCGGCATCGCGATCATTCTCGCGGGCGTCGCCACGCTGTCCGGTCTTCAGGCATGATTGGCTATTCGGTCGAGAGAGGATGGCGCGGTGGCGCTCGAAGCATTTTCAGGGCCTGAGAAATTTACCCCCTGGTGGTGGGAGGCGGCGCCGCCGCGGCCGAGAGTCGAGTCGCCGCTGCCGCAAAGCGCCGACGTGGTCGTCGTCGGTTCGGGCTATACCGGACTGTCGGCAGCCCTCACGCTCGCGCGCGCGGGGCGCCAGGTGGTCGTCATCGATGCCGGGGCACCGGGATACGGCGCCAGCACCCGTAACGGCGGTCAGTGTGGCAGCGGCAACCAGAAGTTCACCGCCGCCCAGCTCATTGCCAATCATGGAGAGAGAAAAGCACGCGAGCTTGTGAGCGAAGGACTGGCGATGTTGCGTCACCTCGGTGACTTCATCGAGCGCGAGGCTATCGAGTGCCATTTCTCCCGGGTCGGTCGTTTCCGCGGCGCGGTGATTCCGCGTCACTACGAGAATCTCGCCCGCGACCTCGAGGACATGCGAAAGCTCGCCGACGTCGAGTCACACATGGTGCCGCGCAGTGAGCAGCACGCCGAGGTGGGCAGTGACTTCTACCACGGCGGCGCGGTTCTGCCCCATGACGGTTCCCTTCACCCGGCGCTCTATCACAAGGGCCTGCTCGAGCGGGCCGAGGCAGCGGGTGTCGAGGTCATCGCGCACACGCCGGTCGGCGCCGTCCGCCCCGAGCGCGGCGAGGTGATTGTGAGCACCGATCGCGGAAGCCTGCGTGGGCGCTGTGCGCTCATCGCCACCAACGGATATACCGGCGCAGCGACGCCGCAATTCAGACGACGCATCATTCCCATCGGCAGCGCCATCATCGCAACAGAGGTGCTGGATCCCGCGCTCGTCGAGCGTCTGATGCCGAGAAACCGGGTCGTCGGCAGCAGCTCGCGCATCTACCACTACATGCGTCTGTGCCCCGAGGGCAAACGCTTCCTCTGGGGAGGGCGGATCAAGGGCGCCGGCTTACCCGAGGATGCGCGCGGCTTCCTGCACCTCTATCGCGACATGCTGCGGGTCTTTCCCGAGCTCGAAGGAACGCGCGTCACGCATGGCTGGTCGGGATACGTCGGTTACACGCACGACGTTTTTCCACATCTCGGCAATGACGACCGTATCTACTACGCCATGGGTTACTGTGGCACAGGAGTGGTTCGCTCGACGTGGTTCGGCCACAAGGTTGCCCTGAAAATACTCGGCGATGCCGAAGGCCACACGGCTTTCGACGATCTCGACTTTCGCGACTACCCGGTGCACTCTTTTGCACGGCGACTCGTGCCCGCCGTCACCGAGTGGTATCGGTTTCGCGATTGGCTCGAGCGCTGAAGCGGGCATCGAGGTGAGTCGGGCGGGCTCTCATCGGCCGGTAAGTTCTAATTAAGGAGGATTGATGCATGAGTGATACATCTGCGGCAGGCGGGCTGGCCGAAACAGCTGCCGGTCTCGAGCTCCAATCGGTGAGTGAGCGGTGGGGCTGGTTCATGGGACTGGGAATACTCATGATCGTGCTCGGCGTGGTCGCCGTCGGTGCGCCGTTGNNGCTGGTCATCAGCGGCGTGGCTCACGGGTTTCATGCGTTCAGGGCGACGGGCTGGCGCGGTGTGCTGGTGCAGATTCTCTGCGCCATTCTCTATCTCGGCGTCGGCATCATGATGATCCGGAATCCCGTCGCCGGGCTGCTCGCATTGACGGTGATGGTGCTGGTCTATTTCATCGTCTCCGGAATCTTCAAGATCATTCTCGCGATTCGAGTCGACTCGTTGCCGCAGCGTGGCTGGGTGGCCGTGAGCGGCGTGCTGTCGCTGGCTCTGGCGATCTACGTTGGCGGTCAGTATCCCATCAGCGCTCTGTGGGTGGTCGGCTTGCTTGTCGGCATCGAGATGATGTTCAGCGGCTGGTCATTCATCATGCTGGCGCTGGCGGCCCGGCGCGCCGGCGCGCCTGGTCAGGCCGGCTCGCTGAGCGCGGCCGGGGCGTAGGCTTTCGCACGAGCGTATCGGCGGGGGTGTGGCCGCGCGCAGGCCCGCGCGCGCCCGCCCCATGAACCTGTTTTTTCCTAGGGTTTCTCCGCCTGGCGAGCGCGGACCGGTCAAAACACGCAGCGTGTGACCCGCTTCACCTTCGCCGCACGGCGCATCGGCCACGGGCGGCTATGCTTCAAAAGTGTCTTCTGGCGCTCGATTTCCGGCACGGCACGGCACCCATATCCCCATGCAGAGCAGCGCACCAACAGACCCCGAACAGATCCTCCGCGGGCGAGAAGCGTCGTGCGGCGAGGGATCTGCGCCGCCATCCGCCGCGGCAGAGGGTTCGGGCGAGCCACTCGGCGAAGGTGGCGCAGCGCATCCGGACCCGCGGTTCGAAGCGACCGCGAAAGCCACCATCATGATCGTCGACGACGAGTCCGTCATCGTCGACATCCTGAGGAACGTTCTCGAGGAGGTGGGCTACGAGCACTTCATCCAAACCACCGACTCGACCCGCGCGCTCGAGCTGCTGGCGGAACACAAGCCCGACGTTGTGCTCCTCGATGTCAATATGCCGCAGGTCACCGGGCTCGACATTCTCAACGCGGTACGCTCCGACGAGGACCTGAAGCACATCCCGATCATCGTGCTCACCGGAGCTTCGGATTCGGCAACCAAGTTGCTCGCTCTCGGCCTGGGAGCCACCGACGTGCTCGGTAAGCCGGTCGACTCCAGTGAGCTCGCGCTTCGTGTGCGCAACACGCTTACCGCCAAGGCCTATCGTGATCGCCTGCTGAACTTCGATGAGCTGACTGGCCTGCCGAATCGTCGACTGTTCATGCAAAGGTACGCGAAGGTTCTTGCACGTGCCGAAGAGGCGAATAACGAATGTGCACTGCTTTTGATCGGCCTCGATCGTTTTCAAAAGGTGAACGAATCCTTCGGAACCGAGATCGGCGACGGCGTTCTGAAGGCCGTGGCGGCGGCCTTGGAAGAGCACTTGAGTGAAAGCGATCTTCCCGGAGTATCGGGCATGGACGAAGAAGAGATCGCGCTTTCCCGTCTCGACGGCGACGAGTTTGCGTTAATCATTCCGAATCTTCCGCACTTGGAGATTGGCGACCTGTTATCGCGCCGCATTATGTCGATGCTCGAGCAGCCGTTGCATGTGAGCGGTATCGATGTCCACATTACCGGCAGCATCGGCATGTCGATTTTCCCGGAAGATGGAAAAACCGCGGACAAGTTGCTTGCCAACGCCGCCGTCGCGTTATCGGCTGCCAAGCAGAGTGGAGGCGTTTCCTATCAGCATCACTCCAAGGAGCACAATGTCAAATCGCGCGAGTGGGAGATGCTCGAAGATCAATTGCGACTCGCTCCGGCACGCCATCAGCTGTTTCTCTCGATTCAGCCCAAGGTCGAAGTGGGCTCCGGTCATGTGTCGGGCGCGGAGGGAGCGATACGCTGGAAGCACCCGAAGTGGGGCGTCGTGCCGCCGAATAAATTTCTGCCGATTGCCGAAGAGAGCGGACTCATCATACCGGCAGGGGAAAAGGTGCTCTATCTCGCCTGTGCGTTGGGTAGGCAGTGGCAACAGGCGGGCATCGAGCCAGTCAATGTGTCGATGAGAATTTCCGCGCCGCAGTTTCGTGATGCGCAGAATCTTGCCGGTACCGTGCGACAGATTCTCACGGATACGGGCTTGGACGGGAAGTTTCTGACCCTGAACTTTGCCGAGAGCGTCATCATGGAAAATCCCGAGAAAAATCTCGAAGGGTTGCGCCTTCTGAAGACTCTGGGCGTCAATCTCTGTCTCGATCGCTTCGGCACCGCGCTCTCGTCAATGGGGTACCTCAGGTATTTTCCTATCGATGAGCTCAAGCTCGACGGGTCGCTCATGAAAGACGTCCCGGAAAGTACCGACGCGTCGGCGGTCCTCATTGCCGCGGTGAAGCTCGCCAAGGGGATGGGTCTGAGAGTGGTTGCCGAGGGAGTGAAGTCCCAGGATCAGCTGACCTTCCTTAAAAAGTGGGGTTGCGACGAGTTCCAGGGTCCTCTGTCTACCTCGCTGACGGCAGACTGGCAGAAGAGCGTACGCCANNCCGAACGCTCGCTGGTCAGAGCTCTGCTGCCAGCGCTTAGAGAAATACCATGCCGGCTACTCAGAAGAAATCAGACGAAGAGTACACTCTCGAAGATACCGCCGGAGGCAACGCCGGCACCATCGGGCAGGAGCGCCGCTCCGAGGAGCTCAAGCAGGCCGCCATCCTGATGGTGGACGACGAGCCGGTCATTCTCGAGACACTGGAGAATCTTCTCGAGGATGCAGGGTATAAGAACTTCGTTTCCACGACGGACGCGACTAGAGCGATCGAGCTCATGCAGAGCACGAAGCCCGACATCGTTCTACTGGATGTGCTGATGCCGGAGGTCAGCGGACTCGAAATTCTCGCATCCATGGAAATGGACGAGGAGCTGCAATACATACCCTCGATCATCATTACTGCTGCCACGGATGCGGAGACCAAGCTAAAGGCGCTCGAGCTGGGAGCCACGGACGTGCTCAACAAGCCGGTGGACCCGAGCGAGCTGGCACTGCGGGTGCGCAACACGCTTGCGACAAAGGCGAATCAGGATCGCCTCACGAAGTTCGATGCCCTGACCGGGCTGCCAAACCGGCGATTTTTCATGATGCGTTTCGCCAAGGCGCTCTCGAGAGTCAGGGCTGCGAAGTCGAGCCTGGCCCTGCTTTATATCGACCTCGATCAGCTGAAAAAGATCAATGACACGCTGGGAAACAAGATCGGCGACGGACTTTTGAAAGGCGTCGCGAGGAGACTCGAGAATTGGCTGCGTGATTCCGATATCGCTTCCATCTCGGGTGTCGAGATCGAAGACATGGCATTGTCACGAATCGGGGGAGACGAGTTCGTTCTGATTTTCCACAACGTTGGCAGGGTCGAGAACGCCGTCAAGCTTGCGTCGGATGTCGTTTCGACCCTGCAGAGACCGCATCGAGTGAGCGGCCGCGAAATGTCAGTGACCGCAAGCGTCGGTGTGGTCATGTACCCTGCGGACGACGACGCTGTTAATGCCGATCTGGCCGACAGTGAGATCATGGACGCGCTGCTCAGTCATGCCGATCTCGCCATGGCGGACGCCAAGCGGCGCGGCAGGAACCGTGTTCAGCAATACACCGCAGAGCTCAACGCTGGGGCGGGCGAGCGGCAGAGCCTCGCATCTCATCTGCGACAGGCGATCGAAAGGCAGGAGCTGTCACTCGTTTTCAGACCCAAGGCCAGCGTCTGGACTAATCAGATAACCGGCGCCGACGCTCTGCTGCGCTGGGAAAGCCCTGTTCTGGGTGAGGTACCGAGCGAGCAGTTCATCCCGGTTGCCGAGGATGCGGGACTCATCGTACCCCTCAGCGAATGGATGTGTTACCAGGCATGCGCCTTCGCGTCTGAATGGCAGTCGACGAGCTCCTCGCCGGTGCGTATCACCGTCGGCATCTCCAGCCGCCAATGCGACCTGTCCAGGCTGCTGCTCGCCGTGCGCTCGGCGCTCAACAGTGCCGATGTCTCAGGCGAGTTTCTCGGCCTGCAGTTCACCGAGAGTATCTTCGTCGACGATCCCGTGGGAAATCTGAGCGCAATGCAGGGCATCAAGGAGATGGGTGTGGAGATCTCCATCGGGCACTTCGGTTCGGGTCACTCGTCCATCGGCTATCTGAAGCGCTTTCCGCTCGACCACCTCAAGATCGATGCTTCTTTCCTCAACAACGTTCCCAACGATGCCGACAACGCCGCCATCGTCGCTTCGTTCATTCCCATGACCCACAGTCTTGGACTCACCGTGGTTGCCGACGGCGTGGAGAATGCCGAGCAGCTGGCCTTTCTCAAGGATCGGGGCTGCGACGAGTATCAGGGAGCGTTGCTGGGCGAGCCTGTCGACGGGCCCGAATTCCTCTTGCGGGTAACGGGCGAGCATGGCTAGGCAGCCTCGCTGCGACTTTCTTGATCCAGATCATTGCCGCCCGCCAGCGCGTTGCTAGCGTGGAACCAGCGTAGCCAGGGAATCGGCCACCGACGCGGTGGCGTAGGAGACGCGAACTGGACCATGTTGCACTACGTGCGGGAGGTTTCAGTCATGTCCCTTCTTTCGTTCATGATTATCCTCGCCCTGCTTGCGACTATCGGGGCACTCGGGGCTGGTGTCGTATCCATGGTAAGAGGCGGCGAGTACGACCGCCAGCACGATACCCAGCTCATGATCGCCCGCGTCAGTTTTCAGGGCGTCGCGCTCGTTCTGTTGCTGTTTGCGTTGTATTTCGCAACTTTCTGAACGCAGTCTGAAGCGCTAGCTGTAATCGCCGGCGGCGGCGCTGGTGCCGCCGTCAACGACGAGGGTCTGCCCTGTCATCCAGGAGCCGGCCCTTGAAGCGAGGAAAACCGCCGTGCCGGCGATGTCCTCGGGCTCACCCAGCCGCCCGAGCGGATACGCGGCCAGCGCCCGGGCCCGGTTGGCCTCATCCTCCCACAGGGCACGGGCGAAGTCGGTGCGCACCAGGCCCGGCGCGATGCAGTTGACGCGCACATTCCGATGCCCCCATTCCACCGCGAGATTTCGCGCCAGCTGCATGTCGGCGGCCTTTGAGAGCGCATAGGCACCGAGCCTGCGGGTCCCCTTGAGGCCGGCGATGCTCGATACGATGATCACGGCGCCGTCCATGCGCTCGGCCATCTGCGGAATCACGGCGCGGCACAGCCACAGTACGTTCTTGACGTTTGTGTCCATGATCTTGTCGAAGGCCGATTCGCTGATCTCCTGTGACGATCCGAAGTGGGGATTGACAGCTGCGTTGCAGACCAGAATGTCGACGCGCCCCCAGTGCGCCAGGGTCCGGTCAACAAGGCCGTTCACCTCGCTGAGATCGGAAACGTTGCAGGGAATCGCCACGGCCTCGCCGCCGGCATCGCAGATGGCGCGCGCCACGTCGTCACAGGCATCCGCCTTGCGACTGGAGATCACCACTTTAGCTCCGGCGTGCGCCATTGCCTCGGCAATCGCCTTACCGATGCCGCGGGAAGAGCCGGTAACCAGTGCAACCTTCGCCTCGAGAGAAAACATGAATCGTTCGCTCATTGGCCTCAGATGACGACAGGTTAGGCGCTGTCATTCCTTCGGGATACTGTAAATAGTGACAGCAGAACTCGGTTACCGTCGAATCGGGGCTGTTGAGAGCCGCCTGGCCGAACGATGGGCAGCCTGTCCCGCGGGTGACCGTTTGCCGAAATCAGCTCACCCGGTACAACCGGATAGCACTTGATCGCAATCAAGATATGCCCCGCGCGACCCTCATATGCTGCCGTGAACTCGAATTGTATCGTGAGAGCGGCTGAGAGATTTCCATGGCGCACGCTTACGCGAGACAGTCGGGCCGAGCGGGAAATGTGAGAATCTCCCGGTGGCTCGGCGTCATCATGCTGACCGGCATCGCTGTCGCGGCGTTCGCCGAGTGCGCCACCGACGCCTACGGGGACGTCTATTGCGGCGGCGGGCAATGTATCCGCGATCGCCACGGCACGGTCTGGTGCTCGCGTTTCTACGAGGGCGGTGCGCAGCTGACGCGGGATGGAAAGGTGGTCTGCGGCCGGGGCCAGTGCGCGAAGAGCACCCGCGGCGAGGTGTTCTGCTCGTCGGTCGCGGCTGGAGCCGTGCTCAAGGACAGCAGGGGACAGGTGCGTTGCATGGGACGATGCGAGCCGGGCTCAGCGCAACATTGTGAAAATACCCGTGCGGACAGCGCGGGGTAGCCATCGGATCTCAGTTTGTATCAATCCGAGCATGACCTCTAAGTATATTCCTGACGCTGCCTCAACAGGCGGCTATTCGACAGCCTTTGGATATGAATGAGGCAGCTCGCTCGTCGTAGTGGGCAAATCGTTCGTCCTGCGTCTGACCACGCCGGTAACGGATGTAGATCTGCTGGATGATCACCGCGAACTTCATCACCGAGAAGGCGTAGTACCACTGCATGTCTGCGACGTCGAAGCCGGTTTTTCCGCAGTAGCGTTCCACGACCTCGTCGCGAGTGCGGAATCCCGGTTGCCAGGTGGGCATCGCACTCCACTCGATCCACGCCGGGTCGTCGTCCGGCTCGACCCACTGATTGAGCAGGTAGCCGAGGTCGGTCAGCGCGTCGCCGCTGGTGCACATGTCCCAGTCGAGCACCGCTACGGGAGTGGCCGGATCGCCGCCATCGACGATCATGTTGTCGAGCTTGTAGTCGTTGTGCAGGATGGAGACATGACGCGTGTCCGGCTTACGCTCCTCGAGCCAGGCGATGAGCCGGGTCATGTCGGCACGCTCCTCGTGGGCGGCGGCGTGCCAGCGCCGTGACCAGCCGTCGAGCTGGCGATCGAGGAAGCCCTCGGGGTGGCCCAGATCGTCGAGACCGACCGTCGCGCGATCGATCGCGTGCAGCTCGGCCAGCACGTCGACCAGCATGTCGCTGATGCGGCGGCGCAGCTCCGGTCCGTCGCCCGCCAGCGGCGGCATGCGATCGCGGATGACGATGCCGTTGCGCCGTTCCATGACCTGGAACGGCGCGCCGGCGAGGCTCTCGTCGCCGCAGTAAAGGAAGCTTCTCGGCGCCAGCCGGAAGTGCCGGTAGAGCTTCGAGAGCACCCGGTGCTCGCGCTGCATGTCGTGGGAGCCGGGCGCGATCGGCCCGAGCGGCGGGCGGCGCAGCACGTATTCCGTCTCGCCGAATCGGACCAGATAGGTGAGGTTGGCGTGTCCGCCCTTGAACTGGCGCACCACCAGCTCGCCGTCGCAGTGCGGCAGGTGCTCGCGCAGATAGGGCTCCAGCCGATCGAGCGCAAGGCCCTCGTCCGGGCGCGGCTCGATGAGCTCCGGATCGTCGAGGCCGGTCATCAGACCACGTCGTCCCCGGGACCCCCGGGGACGATATCGCGCTGATCGGTGACCAGATGCAGAAGTGCCGGGCCGTCGGCGGCGAGCGCCGAATCCAGCGCGGCGGGGAAGGCATCGCTGCGCTCGACCCGCCAGCCGGGCACTCCGTATGCGTGCGCGATGCCGACGAAGTCCGGGCTCTCGAGGCGGGTCGCGTAGTCTCGGTCGGCGTCGAAATGCTGCCACTGAGAATAGAGTATCGAGCCGTGGGCCTGATTGTCGCAGACGATGACGATGGTCTTGAGGCGCTCGCGCGCGGCGGTGGTGAGCTCCTGTCCGGTCATCATGAAGCCGCCGTCACCGACGAAGGTGAGCACTGGCGCATCCGGACGGGCCAGCGCCGCGCCGATGGCCCCGGGAACGGCATATCCCATGGCGCCCGAGACGGGACCCGCGAAGCTTCTCGGTCGCGAGAAGCGGAAGTAGCGGTGCACCCAGCGCGCGAAGCTGCCGCCGTCGGTGAGCAGCACGGCGCTGTCGCCGAGGGTGTCGGCGACGCAGCCAACGACCGCCGCCAGATTCAGGGCGCCCCGGGCGTGCGCGCCCGCGCCGGAGGACAGATCCAGATAGGCGGCGTGCAGGGCGTCCCGCCACTCGAGGCGCTGTTGCGGGAACCCGTCGAGCATGCCGCGCAGGGTAGCCAGCGTTGGCGCCACGGCAGCGTTGACTGCGACCTCCGCGGCCGAGCGCGCGAGAACGTCGGCGTCGGGGTAGACGTGCACCAGCCGCTGGTCCGGGCGCGGCAGCGAGTAATCCTCCGTGGTGATGCCGTCGAGACGCGAGCCGGCGGCCAGCACCACATCGGCTCGGGTGAACGCCTCGCGCTGGAAAGCGGCGCGGTTGATCTCCAGGTGACCCGCGTAGGCCGGGTGCAGATTGGGAAACGCGTCCATTTGACGGTAGGCCGTCACGACCGGAGCCGCGAGCGCGTCGGCGAGCTCGACGAGGGCGCTCTGCGCGCCCTCGTAGGAGACCATCTCGCCGGCAATGATGATGGGGTAGTGCGCCTGAGCGATAACGCTGGCAGCGGCCTCGATGGAGTCGCCCGGGTCCGGCGCCGCCGCCGGTCTCTTGGCCTCGACGGTCGCCGCCTCGTCGAAGTCAGCCTCGGTCAGATCCCGCGGCAGCACCATGACCACCGGCCCGGGCCGGCCGCTGGTGGCTTCGTTGAGCGCGCGTGCCGTCGAGTTGGCGATGTCCGAGACGTTGTCGGGCTCGAGGACGCTCTTCGCGACCGGCGCGAACATGCGGTGGTGATCGATCTCCTGGAAAGCCTCACGGCCCTTCGAGCGCCTTCGCACGTGGCCGACCACGAGCAGCAGCGGCGTCGAGCTCTGGCGCGCCGTGTGGATACCGATGGCGGCGTTGGTCGCCCCCGGTCCACGGCTGACGAATACCGCCGCGGGCCGGCCGGTAAGCTTCGCGTAGGCCTCGGCCGCGAAGGCGCCGCCGCTCTCGTGGCGCGTGCTCACGAGTCGAAAGACGTCGCGCCGGGCGCGCAGCGCCTCGAGCACGTTGAGAAAGCTCTCACCGGGGACGGTGAATCCGGTGTCGACGCCGAGCTCGATCAGCGCATCGACCAGTGCCTCGCCGCCGTTCACCGTCTCGACTCGCCTGCGCAGCGCACTCTCAACCGAGCCTCCGGCGCGCGCACGTTTCAGCTGCCGGAGACCGGTTCGCGGCGCCATCCCCGTCCCGGCGCCTTCTTCAGCTCCTCGCGCGCAATGGTGCGCCGGTGCACGGCGTCCGGGCCGTCGGCGAGGCGCAGGCTGCGCGCCCGGGCCCACGCCTTGGCGAGGCCGAAGTCGTCGCATACGCCCGCCGCGCCGTGCACCTGAATCGCACGATCGATCACGTCGAGGGCCATGTTGGGCACCACGACTTTGATCATGGCGATGTGCGCGCGCGCGGTTCTCGCGCCCACGGTGTCAATGTCGTGGGCCGTCTTCAGCACCAGCATGCGCGCCTGCTCGATGGCCATGCGCGAGTTGGCGATGTCCTCCATGACGCTGCCCTGCTCCGAGAGGGGTTTGCCGAACGCCGTGCGGCTGCGGGCCCGCTGGCACATGGCGTCCAGGGATCGCTCGGCAACGCCGATCAGTCGCATGCAGTGGTGCATGCGCCCCGGCCCCAGCCGCGCCTGCGCAATCTCGAATCCGCGCCCCTCGCCGAGCAGAATATTTGTGAGCGGCACGCGCACGTCCTCGAAATCGATCTCCATGTGTCCGTGGGGCGCATCGTCGTAGCCGAATACCGGCAGATGGCGCATCACGCGCACGCCGGGCGAGTCGATGGGTACGAGGATCATGGATTGCTGCTTGTGCGTCGGCGCCTGCGGATCGGTCTTGCCCATGAAGATGAGGATCTTGCAGCGTGGATCGCCTGCGCCCGACGTCCACCACTTGCGCGCATTGACGACGTAGTGGTCACCGTCTCTGCGTATCGAGCCCTGAATGTTCGTCGCATCAGAGGACGCCACGTCGGGTTCGGTCATGGCAAATCCGGAGCGCATCTCGCCGTCGAGCAGCGGTTTGAGCCAGCGCGACTTCTGCTCTTCGGTCCCGAAGCGCGCCAGCACTTCCATGTTGCCGGTGTCGGGNNCCACAGACCCGCTTCGCGCGCCCGCGCCTTCATCTCCTCCATGATGGCGGGCAGCTGCCAGCGCGTCGCGCCGCTCTCCAGCTGCGCATAGTAGAGCGCCTCGTTGGGGTAGACGTGCTCGTCCATGAAGGCTTCGAGCCGTCTCTGAAAGCTCTTCTGCTTGTCGGAAAACGCGAAATTCATCAACACCGCTCCCTGAGCCACCTCTTACCCTGTCGCAGGAGGGTCGTCAATCGACGCGTCCGATGACCGCCGGCGCCATCATGCAGCGGGCAATGCCGGCACGAGCCACGCCCATGACCATGCCCGAATCAATCGGCGCATCGGCCGCCCGCGCTCACCGCCATGGCGTTCAACCACATACCGGGCGACGTGATGGCGAGGCACGAAGCGCGCGGTCCGCCGGCGCGCCGGGGCGCTGGCACCAGCCGGCCCGGGGGGCCGCCCGGCAGCCGAAAAAGGGGCTCCGGCGGCCGTTTTCGGTCCTTGCAGCCGGGTACTGCATCACAGGTTTCGAGATGCGCGGCTACCGCCGAGCGCCCCTGGTCTATCCTTTCTCAGGGGCCACACGAGGGGCCGATCGCCGCCATCAGTGGCCGGGGTCGCAAGCAATTCCACGCAATGGTAGACCGCTTACTCGTCATCGACGACGCCAGAGACGTCCAGGACCTCATTACCTATTGCGCCCGACGGAACTGGCCCAAGGCCGAGGTGGATTGGTACGACCCTGTCGCCCGGGGAAAGCCCAGCGCTGAATTCGACTGGGCCAGCTACGATTTCGTATTTCTCGACGCGCATTTCGGGCTCAAAGGTGAGGACGGGCTGAGCTGGCTCAAGGAATTCAGCCGCGATGGCAAGCTGCCCCCCGTCATCGTGCTCACCGATCAGGTCTCCGAGGAGTCATCGGCCATCGCGCGCAAGCTTGGCGCGAAGTACTACGTCGACAAGCACGACCTGTCTCCGAGGCTGCTGGCCAGTGCCGTGGAGGCCATCATCGAGAACCGCGCATGGATCGGTGTGAGCGAGAACGGCGATCTCGAGGACGATCCGGATACCGACATGATCGAGATCGACGATCTCGACGCGATGATCGATGCCGATCTGCCCGCGCTCGATCTGGAGCTCTACGACGACGAGTCGTTGGAACCGCTTGCCGAAACCGAGGGTGCCAGAGCCACCGGGGCCTCCGCGAAGGAGACGGATTTCGAGAAAATCGGCGAGCCGATCCACTCGCTGCCGTTCAATACGAAAATTCCCGGATATCGCTTGAAACGGGTGCTCTCGAGCGGTGCCTCGTCACTGGTGCTGCTGGGAGAGCGCAAGAAGGACAAGCGTCTTGCCGTGCTCAAAGTCATCTCGACGGAGCTTCAAGACGACAAGAAAGTGCTCAAACGATTCATGCGCGAGCAGCGTATACTGTCGAAGCTGCGCCATCCGAACATCGTCAAGATTTACGCCGGCGGCGTGACCGAAGACAGCGCCTACATCGCCATGGAGTATTTTCCCGGCGGCGATCTCAGGAAACGCATCGATGCCGGAATTCCCGAGGGCAAGGCGCTCGAATATTTCCGTCAAATTGCCAAGGGCCTCGGAGCTGCTCACGAGGTGGGCATCATCCACCGCGACATCAAACCAGCGAACATACTCATTCGTGAGAACGACACCGTTGCCATAGCCGACTTCGGTATCTCGAAGTCCCTCGGTGCCAGCACCGCCATTACGGTGGTTGGCTTCGTCATGGGCACCCCTTTCTACATAAGTCCGGAGCAGATCGACGGTGAACCGGCCAACGCATGCAGCGACCTCTACAGTCTCGGGGTCATCTTGTTCGAGCTGCTGACCGGCGAGCGCCCCTATCCCCAGACGCGACTGCCGGCGCTGCTGCGCGCGCACGCCGAGGACCCGCTGCCGCGGCTCCCCGAGGAGCACTCGCACATGCAGTTCGTGCTCGATGGCCTGATGGCGAAGCAACCGAAAGAACGCTTTCAGTCGGTCGCGGAGCTGCTGGTCGCCCTGGGCCCCGAGTAGATCGATCCCGGCCTGGCGCCCCAGGCCATCCTTGCGACAAACGCGCCGGTCGGCGCGCAGTGCCTCTTCGCCGGCGCCTCGCGGGGGCGGGAAACGGGTTGTTTTTTATTTACTTGATTTGTCCCCGGGGGCACGTAACATAACCGGGCTGGGGGACCCGCGCTCCTTGACGACAACGCCAAAACTTCGAGCAGGAGGAGACCGATAATGATCAAGACAACACGCCCGCGTGTCTCTCGCCGTTCATTCCTCGCAGGGATGGGCGCCGTGGCGGCAGGAATTCACCTCGTGCCGCGCCGCGCCTTTTCTGCCGAGGAGCCCAAGCTGAACTTCTACAACTGGGACACCTACATCGGCGAGACCACCCTGGACGACTTCAAGAAGGCTTCCGGGATCGAGGTCAAGATGGACCTCTTCGCCGATAACGACGAGCTGTTTGCCAAGCTAAAGGAAGGTAATCCAGGCTACGATTTGATTGTTCCCACCAACGATTATGTCGAGCGCATGATCGCAGCCGAGATGCTCGTTCCCATCGACCACTCGATGATTTCAAACAAGAAAAATATCGATCCGAACTTCCTCGACGCGGACTTCGACCCGGGCCGAAAGTACAGCCTGCCCTACATGTGGGGGTCAATCGGCATCGGGTATCGCAAGTCGAAAGTGGACGGTGTGCCCGACAGCTGGAAGTGGCTCTACGATTCAGACAGGTACTCCGGCCGAATCGCGCTGCTGGCCGATGGCGGCACCGTCATCGGTATGGGCCTCAAGTACATGGGCCACTCCTTGAACTCCAAGGACAAGGCGCTCATCAAGCAGGTCGAGGAGATGGTCATCAAGCAGAAGCCTTACATCAAGGTCTTTGCCGAGGACAACGGTCAGGATCTGCTCGCATCGGGAGAGGTCGATCTGACCATGGAATGGAATGGCGACATTCTCCAGGTCATGGCCGAGGATAAAGACATCGGCTACGCCGTGCCCAAGGAAGGCGGGTTACTTTGGGAGGACTGCTTGTGCATTCCCAAAGGCGGCGCACATCCGATGAATGCACACAAATTCATCGATTACATTCTCGATGCAAAGGCCGGTGCGGCGATAGCCGATTACATCCAGTACGCTACGCCCAACAAGGCCGCGAAAGCGCTGTTGCCGGACGAGTACACCAAGAACCCGGCGATCTTTCCTCCCGACTCGGTAGTCTCGATCAGCGAGGCTGCCGTCTACAAGGGTGAGGATCACCAGCGCGTCGTCGACGAGACCTGGACGCGTATCCAAGCAGCGTGACGATATGAGCCTGCTCGAGCGGCCCCAGCAATGGGGCCGCTCGACGGGCTCTGATCCTTTCGGCTTACTCGACGTTGGGGGCGAGGATGTTGAGGAAAGCGCCGCGTGGATAGCTGGCGTCGAACTCCGTTGGTCTTCTGGATCTTAGGGATTCCGCCCAGCGTCTGGTTGATTGCTTTTTTTCTCGCGCCGCTGGCTCTCGTCTGTGCTTTCAGCTTCGGAGAGAAGCGCGGCATCGTCGATATCGCCATAACCGGAACCCTCGAGAATTACTGGCGCGCGCTCGATCCTCTCTACCTGCAGATTTTCGCCAAGTCATTCTGGTTCGCCGGTATCACCACGGCGATCTGCCTTGTCGTCGCGTTTCCGATCGCGCTCGCCATCACCTTTGCGAGTCCGCGCTGGAAACCCGTGCTGTTGCTCATCGTCATCCTGCCTTTCTGGACCAACCTGCTGATTCGCACTTACGCACTCATCGCCGTCCTTCGCACCCGGGGCTATGTCAATTTCGGGCTGGAATGGCTCTGGGACGGTGCCAACGGCTTTCTCTCTGCTATTGGTCTCGGCGAACTCCAGCTGCTCGGCGCGCAATTCCAGCCCGTTCAAATGCTTTATAACAACTTCGCCGTCGTTTTCGGCCTGGTGTACGTGTATCTCCCGTTCATGGTGCTGCCGCTCTACGCATCGCTCGACCGAATGGACAAGTCGTACCTCGAGGCCAGTCTCGATCTCGGTGCGGGTCAGCTGCGGACGTTTCTCTCCATCGTGGTGCCGTTGGCGATGCCGGGAATCATCTCCGGTTTCATCATCACCTTCATACCGACGCTCGGAGCATTCCTCACGCCTGATCTTCTCGGCGGCACGGACAGTCAGATGATCGCCAACGTCATCGAGCGCCAGTTCAAGTCCGCAAATGACTGGCCGTTCGGCGCGGCGCTGTCGTTTCTGCTCATGTACATCACGTTTTTCGCCCTGGCGATACGATCGGTCTTCTCAAGGGGCACATCGGCCATGGAGGCGGGCTAGTGGCACTTCTTCGTCGCCAGCCCATCGGGCCGCTCGATTACGGCAAGCGGCTGTGGATACGCACGAGCCTCCTGGCCACTTTCGTGTTTCTGTATGCGCCCATCGTGACGCTGATGATCTTCAGCTTCAATGACAGCCGTCGCAATATCGTCTGGCGCGGCTTCACGTGGAAGTACTATGAGAAGGCCTGGAATAACGAGGGCCTCTTCGAGGCGTTCACCAATTCTCTCAGCATCGCTTTCTTCAGCACCATCATCAGCACCATTCTCGGGACAATGGTGGCGATTATGCTGTGGAGGTTCCGGTTTCCTCTCAAGGGTCCCTACGAAGGGGCCATGGCGCTGCCCATCGTGATTCCGGAAATCTGCATGGGCGTGGCAATGCTGGCATTCTTCGCAAGAATCGGCTGGCCGGCGGGTCTGCCGTGGCCGCTCAACCTGAGTGCAATCACGATTGCGCATATCTCTTTCAGCTTTCCCTTTGTGGCCGTCGTCGTGCGCGCGCGGCTGGTGAACTTCAATCGCGAGCTGGAAGAGGCCGGCAAGGATCTCGGCGCCAGCGAGTGGGAAATATTCAGAGACATTCTCCTACCCTATCTGAGACCGGGAATCGTGGCAGGCGCGCTGCTTGCGTTCACGTTGTCGCTGGACGACTTCGTCATCACCTTTTTCACCGCCGGTCCGGAGACGATCACCTTCCCGGTGAAGGTTTACTCGATGGTGCGGTTCTCGGTGACGCCCGAGGTCAACGCGGCGTCCACGGTGCTGATATTGGTCACGGTGATACTGACGTCGGTGGCATTGTGGCTGCAGAGCCGGGGTCAGGGCCGGGCAACCCGGTAGCAAAGCCATGAGCGAGCGGCGAAGCATCATCTCCATCGAGAATGTCAGCAAGCGGTTCGCGGGCGGCGTGGTCGCCGTCGACGACGTGTCGCTCGAGATCGTCGAGGGCGAGTTCTTCGCGCTGCTGGGGCCATCGGGCTGCGGCAAGACGACCCTGCTGAGAATGCTCGCGGGCTTCGAGATACCCAGCGGGGGTACGATAAGCATCGACGGTCGGGACATGAAGGGTATCGATCCGAACCGGCGTCCCGTGAACATGGTGTTTCAGTCCTACGCCGTTTTCCCCCATATGCGGGTGTTCGATAACGTCGCCTACGGTCTGAAGGTGACCGGCGTTGCCAAGAGCGAGATCAGGGCGCGCGTCGAGGAGGCGCTCGGGCTCGTTCAGCTGGAAGGCCTCGGTAACCGCAAGCCCGATCAGCTCTCCGGCGGTCAGCGCCAGCGCGTCGCTCTCGCGAGGGCGCTGGTCAAGCGGCCGAGGGTGCTGTTGCTCGACGAGCCGCTTTCAGCGCTGGATGCGAAGCTTCGTGCGGCCATGCAGCTCGAGCTCGTGCGCCTGCAGCACACCGTCGGCATCACCTTCATCATCGTCACGCACGACCAGGACGAGGCGCTTTCCATGGCCGACCGCGTAGCGGTGATGGAGGCGGGCGTGGTGCGCCAGGTCGCGCCCCCGAGCGAGCTCTACGAGTACCCCACCAGCCGATTCGTCGCGGACTTCATCGGCAAGATGAACCTTTTCGAAGGCCAGGTGCACTCGTCGGCGGGCGGTGTGCTCGATGTGGAAATCGACGGACTCGGTCGCTTCGAGGTGCCGCACGAGGGGCAGGCATCGGGCAGGATCGGTGTCGCCATCCGTCCGGAGAAGCTGCGCATCACGGCGCAGCAGCCGCAAGCGTCGTGCATCTGCTTCGCCGCCGTTCTCGACAACGTTGCCTACCACGGCAGCGAGAGCCACATGTTTTTCACCACCGACTCGGGCGCGAAGCTCACCGCGACGGTGCAGAACGAGACCCGCACGCGTGCGCCGGTGGTCGCCGGCGAGCGGCTGTGGGTGAGCTGGATTCCGGGGGATACGCTGATTCTCGGCGATTGACCGGCGCCGGCGGTGCTCAGACCTCGCTCGCCTGCAACGCGCGGTGCAGGGTCTGGAGCATGCCGTGGGGATCGTCGCCGATATCCCAGGTGGTGGTTGCGAACAGCGCCTCGATCTTGTCGTCTCCCTTGAAGCGTGCGCCGTCGGCGAGCGTTGCCTCGACCTTGCGAATGACGCCGAGGGCCGCATGTTCCCCGCATTCGGGCAGGATGACCAGCACGTCGCAGGGAGACAGCGTGCCGACGAAATCGGCCCAGCGAAGCACCTCCTCGAGGCACTCGGCGATGCGTCTGCGCGCGGTGTCCTGCCAGGCCTCGCTGGCCTTCACGCCGTTCTCGGGCGCGAAGCGGACCTGAACCAGGCTCAGGTCGTTGCCGTAGCGGCGGCTGCGCGAGACCTGGGAGCTCAGCTCCTGGACGATGGCCTGGCGGTTGAGAAGCCCGCTCTTCTCGTCGAGCCGCGACGGGTCGCGGCCGGCGGCGGTGGCCACGCGCCCCTTCTGCCGGCTCTCGAATGCAGAGACGTCGGTGAAGATCCGCAGCGATCCGACCTGGCCGTTGCCGGCATCGATCTGCGACAGCGCGCACTCCAGCCACCTGGACCGGCCCGAATCGGAGGTGATCACATAGCGATCCACGTGGGTGCGCACCGGGTCCGGCTCGCGGCCCAGAACGGCCGACATCGGCGCTCCGATAAGGGCGTCGGGCTCGGTCTCCAGCAGCTCGCAGAAGCTCTGGTTGGCCCAAACCACCTGGTCGCTGGCATCGCACAGCACGATACCCGCAGGATGCCCGGCCAGCAGCGCCTGACAGTCGCTGGCGGACAGCGGAAAATCACTCATCAACAATCTCCCTGGCATCGCCACCGCTTCGCCGGCGGGGCGTCGAAAGGTCCACGTCGGGCACGTTTTAAGTGTAGACGCCTCTGCCAGCGAAACCTAAAAGGCAGGGATTTCGGCCCGATCCATGGGGCCGATTCGCGGCCGGCGCGCAGCTAACGGGGCACGCCACATCCGGCGCAGCGGCGCCACCGCCCGGCGGCTCGCCGGGGTCCCGCTTTGCGGGGGCATCAGCCGCCGGCGGCGTCGATGGCGGCGCGAACCGATCGCTGCCAGTGCTGCAGCGCCGGCTCGTTGCGTCCATAGGTCACGTGGGTCTGGGCGCCCGAGAGCAGGCCGCGCTGGATGCTCTCGCCGATGGGGAAATCCTCCTCCTCGACGGTGCGCAAAGTGAGCTCGAGATTGCGCCGCCAGTGCTCGTGGGCGCTCTCGCTGGTGGCCGGCTCGGGAATATAGAACTCGAGAAAGGCCACGCACTCGTCGACCCTGCGGCCGACGGGAAACACGCGCCACACCTCGGCATGGTCGCGCTGCATCACGATCACCGAGTTTGGAAACAGCACGTAGACGATGCCGCTGTTCCTCACGAGATCCCATTCGCTCTCGGGAAGCTCGCGCATTTCCATGATGCTGCGCCTGGGAAGCGTCTCACGAATGTTCAAGCCAAAGGGATGAAACAGGCATACGTTGTGCAGAAACAGCGGTGCCACGGTCGACGGGTGCAGAACACCGAAGTGGTAGGGCTCGAGAAAGGTATCGATGAGCATTTTCCAGTTCATTCGCCGGTGCATGATGCGCGTCGTGTAGTGCTGATAACTTTCGAAGCCATAGCTCGCGAGCTCGGGGCCGAGACCGCTAAGCGCCTCGTCGACGTCGAAGCGGCTGCCGGGCTCCGGCTGGACCCAGATGCAGCCGTGGCGCTCGCATGCGGGAACCGCGACCAGGCCGTGCTGCTCACGGTCGATACCCTCGAAATTGCGGCCATCGGGTATTCCCACAAGCTTGCCCCGGCTGTCGTAGCTCCAGCCGTGATAGGGGCAGATAAAGTTGCGTTTGACGTTACCGCAGCCTTTCGCGACCTGCGTTCCCCGGTGGCGGCACACGTTCAGAAAAGCCCGCACCTCTCCCTCGTCGTCGCGCACGACGAGCAACGGAACACCGCAGTTGTCATCGGTGAAGTAATCTCCCGGCTCCGGAATTCTGCACGACAGGCCCATCATCAACGGATAACGGCGAAACAGAATTTGCAGCTCGCGATCCAGCCGATCCGCATCGGTGTAGCTCGACACGGGGTTCGTGGCAATATGCTCCGCAAGGCAGGTCGTACCTGCGTCGATGTGCTCGAACAGCTCGTGTGCCAGAGCAACTTGTAATGAGTGTTTCATAAAACGGCTTACTGATTGCGTTCCGCCGGCTGGCTCTTGGTGCGCTCCGCAAGCTCCGGGTCGACGCGCAAAACTTTATCGCGCAGGTTTTCGATATAGTCGGGCGGAAATCTCCAGACAGGATCCTCGTCAGTGCGGACCAGCCCCCGTTGTTCGGGAAGCAGATCATAGCGAAGGGTCATGAGGATGTCGCTGCTCACCCAGGGACTGTCTCGGAAGTACGCATGGCCATTTCCTGCATCGGACTTTGCCGCATCGCCCACGTGGATGGCCAGCAGGTCGTCGCGCTCGCGCAGGATTCGTGCGCCGGTGGGAGACAGCGTGTCGTCGCTGCCCCATGCGCCCAGTCTTCGTTTACCAAAAAAGAAAATGCTCGAAACGTTGAGCGCAGCATCGGTTGCTGACGCATAGATGCTCAGGTGAGCTGGAACTTTCCAGATTCCGTCGACCAGATGGCCGCCGAATACGCCGGCGTCCAGATCGCTGCCGGCAAGAATCACGTGGCGCAGGCGGAGTTTTTTCTGAATCGTCGCCTTGTCGAGCTCGTCGTTGAGTAACGCGAGCTGCCATAAGGCCCCGGCCACCACACGCGTGCCCGCGCTGTAACCGACGATATGGATACGCTCGGCATCGGTCTCCTCGGCCAGATATTGCAGAAATATGCGCAGGTTCCTGCCTGCGAAGGCAGCGGTCTCCATGTCATAAGCGTAAGCCCACAGGCTCGGCGTGGCCGGCCACGAATAGGCGATGAATACGCCCTCATAACCAAGGTAATGCCAAAGCTCGGAGGCGACCAGGAGCGGGTTTTCGAAATTGACCCTGAAGCCGTGCGTGTAGATGAAAACGTCCTTGACGGAGGTTCTGGCCAGCTGCGCGTTCACCCGTTCGGCAAAAAGCGTTCCGGGCAACGCGCTCTTGTGCGCGACGATCGTGGAATCGTCGAGATCGGTCACGCTTCGATCGAGCACGCCATACTCTGTGACGTCTTTGACCCTGAGCGGGAACTCCTCGGTTCGGTTTTTCAGAAGTGAGACACGCCGCACTTCGTCCCAGGTGACGCCCTCTTTTTCAACAGAGATGCGCGCGGAACCCAGTCTCAGAACATGGCCGCGCGAGTTGCTGTAAAAAGGCGGCCGCATCGGCTCATCAGCCGGCGCTCTGTCGGTTGCGTAGAGAATGCCGTAGTGATCTTCCATGTCGACCGCAGTGATATCCGCAAAAGGATCGATGCCACCGTGATCGAAGATATCGGGTGCGTTCATCAGGTTCTGCTGATAAACGCCACCCGTACTGCAGGCGCATAGCGCGAGCGCGAGAACGCAGGCGAGTCCGCGGTGAGCGGCCCTCGATCGCTCCCCGAAGCTGTGGGCCGAAATCATGCGCGCAATTCGACCGTCGTTAAAGCTCTCCCCAGCTTCGACGGCGCTTCCATCGAATCTTGGGTATCACGAAGCCGAGGATCATGCCGCCCAGCAGCACGCCCGCGCCGGCAATGAACCAGTCCCGCTCCGATCGCTCTTTGAGCACACGGTTCGTCTGCTGAGCCGCGTCGAGATCGAGCGACAGCGCCTCGACCTGCTTTTTCAGGCTCTCATTGCGTTCCTTGATGGAAAGCGCATCAGCCGCGGCCTGCTTGATCTGAGCAAGCTCGGCCTGCAGCAGCTTCTTGTCCCGCGCAAGGGTGCTTCTGTTCTTCTCGATCTCCTCGACGGTCTGACCGAGGGTGTCGAGCTGATTGGTGAGATCCCTGGCGATCTCGCGCTCGCGAGCGTATTTCTCCAACGTCTCGGTGAGCCGTGCGCGCGCGGCTGGCTCATCCATCAGGTATCGCGTCAGGATCCAGACCTCGGAGCCGTCATCGAGGGCGACACGCGAGTAGCCCGTCTGCTCGTCCTCCTCGAGCACCGTGACCCGGGTGCCGCTGCTCAACATGTGCGAAATGCGGTGACTGGTGCTGGGCCCCTGACGCGCCTCGAGCTTCAACGAGTCGATCACGTAACGCACGCTCTGGGCATGAACGTGCCACGATGCCAGGCTCAGCAGGCAGAGAAGAGCGATGTTGCGCACGAGCATGTCCTGAGTGGTCCGTAACGGTCCCCGTTTCGCCGGGGAGCCCCTGAAAGGTTTCATCGATTCGAGCGGATCTCCCGCTCCGAGGCCGAATCCTTACACAATTCTGCACGATATCAAAGGGTTACCCCCAGTATTTAACCAAATTCAGCACCGTGCCGCAGCCCGTGGAGGCGCTCAGAGGTACCAGTCGTATTCACGCGAGAACGCCTCTTCCATGAAAGCGTCGAATTCCGCCTGCTTGACCTCGGCGTAGATTCTCGGGTACTCGGCGCCCAGATAGCCCGACAGGATCTCGGCTTGCGCGGTGCGTCGGAAGGCGTCCCAGGGGGTCAGTGGCAGGTTGGCGTCGACCTCGGCGCCGGCGTTGCCGGCGTGCTTGTCGCCGGGATCGAGGGCGTGCACGAGTCCGTAGTGAACGCCGGCCAGCACCGCCGCCATGACCAGGTAGGGGTTCGCCTCGGCGCCGGCAACGCGGTGCTCCAGGCGCCGGTTCTGGCCGTCACCGATGGGCAGCCGGAACGCCACCGAGCGGTTGTTCTCACCCCAGTCGCGGGTAACCGGAACGAACTGGTCGGGTTTGAATCGCCGATAGACATTGATATTGGGTGCGAACAGGCCCATGGACTCGGCCAGGGTGGCCTGGAGGCCCGCCACCGCGTGACCCAGCCGCTTATCGCCGCCATCGCGCGCCGGGTCGAACAGGTTCTCGCCGCGCGCATTTGCGAGGCTCAGATGAATGTGCAGTCCGCTGCCGGACTGATCCGCGAAGGGCTTCGACATGAAGCTCGCATCCAGGCCGCCGGCCCGGGCCACGCCCTGCACCGCCCGGCGCAGCAGCGCCGCGTGATCCGCGGCACGCACCGGATCGTCCTGGTGAGCCAGGTTGATTTCGAACTGCCCGGCGCCGTACTCGCTGATCATGGTAGTGGTGGGTATCGCCTGGGCCGCGCAGGCGCTTTCGATGCCGGAAAGCACCTGCGCGAACTCGTCGAGCTTGTCGAGCGACAGCACTTTGCCCTGAGTCTCGGCGGCGCCGCTTCGCGGCGAGCTGGCGGGCCTCGGCGCGCCGGAACCGGCCCGAGCGGCGTCGATCAGGTAGAACTCGAGCTCCGCCGCCACCACCGGTCTCGCCTCCAGCTCCTCGAAGCGCTTCACGACCCCCTCGAGAACATGGCGCGGGTCGTACCAGAGCGGCTCGCCGTCGCTCGCGCGTTGCAGCTCACACAGCACCTGCGCATGGCCCTGACCGTTCCAAGGCACCGGCGCGAGCGTGCCGCTGAGGGGTCTCGCGAAGGCATCCGGGTCGCCATCGGAAAATCCATGGCCCATCGGGTCGGCCGTGTTGCCGAGCACGTCGACCAGCTGCATGGCGGCGCAGATGGGGGTTCCGGTGATAAAGAGACTCTGCGCTTGGGCTACCGGGAGGCGCTTGCCGATGGCATTTCCACACAGGTCGATGACCAGCGCATCGATGTGCGTGACATCGGGATTCGCTTCGAGGAATTGCTCGAGCTCTGCCGTCCCGGCGTTCATCGCCCCCTCCTGCTGATGGCAGACCGAATGAGGGAGAGAATACCATCACGCGCTCGACGAGCAGCACGCGGGGACGAGCGCGGTGGCAGGAAGCGCTAGGCTCGGGGAATCAGGCCGCGATTCCCATGTTGCCGAGCGCGCCGAACAGCTGCGTCGTGCTCTGGAATCGATCCTTGGGGTCCTTGGCCATCAGCTTCATCAGCAGAGGCTGTAGCTCGTGGTGCTCCATCGGCAGCTTCGGGATCGGTGCGTGCAGATGCTGAAAGATCAGCGCGCTGACGGTGTCTCCGTGATACGGTTTCTTCCCGGTCAGCATCTCGTAGAGAATCACGCCCAGGCTGTAGAGATCCGAGCTGCGGTCGGCTTGCACGCCCTGCGCCTGTTCCGGGCTCAGGTAATGGGGCGTTCCGATGACGGTGCCGGCGCAGGTGAGATCCGAGCCTTCGCTGATGCGTTTCGAAATGCCGAAGTCGGCGAGAGCCATGCTGCCGTCCTCGCGGAACATCACATTGGCGGGCTTGAGGTCGCGATGCACGATGCCGATTTCGTGAATGGCCTCGAGCCCGTGAGCAATGCTGGTCAGATGGGTGATGGCTTCGTCTTTGGGCAGCCCCTGGGCGATCCGCTGCTTGAGATTGCCGCGCGCGAAGAACTCCATGACGATGTATCCGAACTTGTCGGTGAAGCCCTGCTCGTGGATCTGCACGACGTAGGGGCTGTTAACCTGCGAGACCAGCTTGCCCTCGCGAATGAAACGCTGGACATGGTCCGGGTCATGGGCAATCGTCCGGTCGAGGATTTTGATGGCGACGGTCAACCCGTCCTGGACGCGCTCGGCGATGTAGACGTTGCAGGCGAGCCCGCGACCGATGATGCCGCCGAATTTGTAGCTCGGCCGTCCCTTCTCGCCCTTCGAGGCGCGCTCGTGCTCGAAACCGTGGGTCATGGCCTCGGCCTCCAGCGGGCTCGTCGGCGAGACCTGCGGGGAATCGCTTTTCGAGTGGGCCAGCACCTCGAAGACCACGGATGCCAGGCGCTCCGGACTCAGATCGGCCTTGTTCAGGTAGCCTTCGGCGCCCAGCTTGATGGCATCGGCGACCACGTAGGAATCACCGACGCCGGTGATCAGCACGGTGCGGGGGAAGCCCGGCCGGTGCACGGCCTCCCGCAGCCAGTCGACGCCCGTCTGTCCGCCGCCCAGGTCGTAGTCGAGCAGCAGCACGTCGTATGCCGCCCAGTTGAAATCCGGCCCCGGCTTGCCCAGGCGCAGGCTCGGGTATTCGGTCACCTCGACGCCCGGGATCTCCTGATCGAGGAACACGTGCATGGTTTCGAGGGTTATTTCGCAGTCGTCGATAAGCAGAATTTTCATGGTCTTACCGGTGCTCGAGTCGACCCCACCCCGCCGGGAAGGCGGGATTATCCATAGAGTATCGGCCCAATCGGCCGCTTTTTTGAGGCCTCGGGGGTGCCAATGTGACACGGGCCCGAAGCGGTTAGACTGACGCGGTGTGGAGGAAGGGGATCTTGCCTGCCCGATGCCGAACGCCGTGGACCCCATAGCAGCCTGGTTGAGGCAAATCGGCCTCGAGGAGTACGCCGGCGTATTTGCCGAGCAGCGCATCGACGAGGACGTCCTGGCTGAGCTCAGCGACGCGGATCTGGAGAAGATCGGCATCCCCCTGGGGCCCCGCAAGAAGCTGCTGAGGGCGATCCAGGCGCTCGGCGCGGCGTCGCTTTCGGCCGCCGCCCGGGCCGACGCCGGGCGGCCGGCCGCCCCGGAAGCCGCGCGCGCCGAGCGGCGTCAGCTGACCGTGATGTTCTGCGACCTGGTAGGTTCCACGGAGCTCTCCCAGAGGCTCGACCCCGAGGACCTTCGCGAGGTCAACCGGGCCTATCAGGACCTCTGCAAGGCGACGCTCGAATCGTTCGAGGGCTACGTCGCCCGCTACATGGGTGACGGCGTGCTCGCCTACTTCGGCTACCCGCAGGCGCACGAGGACGACGCCGAGCGCGCGATGCGAGCGGGTCTGAGTGTCGTCGACGCGATTGGCCGCCTCAACGAGACCGCGGGGCACGCGCGCGGCATCGATCTGCGTGTCCGTGTGGGGATGGCCACGGGCCAGGTGGTGGTCGGGGACATTGTCGGCGAAGGGGCCGCGCAGGAGAGCACCGTGGTCGGCGAGACGCCGAACCTGGCGGCCCGGCTGCAGGCCCTCGCCGAGCCCAACNNGATGGGCGATCTCGAGGCCGGGATGTCCCGCGAGCACCCGGTCGAGCTTTCGGTGAGAATCGGAATCGCCACGGGTCCGGTGGTGGTCGGCGACCTGATCGGCGAGGGCGCGTCGCAGGAGAGCGCGGTGGTCGGCGAGACGCCGAACGTGGCCGCGCGGCTGCAGGCGCTCGCCGAGCCCGGCAGCGTGCTGATCGCCGGGGGCACCCACGCGCTGGCCGGTCAGCATTTCGACTACGAGGACGCCGGCACGCACGCCCTCAAGGGCATCGCCGAGCCGGTCCACACCTGGCGGGTCGTCGGGCGCAGCGCCGCGGCAAGTCGATTCGAAGCCCTGCAACGCTCCTCGCTCACGCCGCTCATCGGCCGCGAGCACGAGATTGCTCTGCTCCTGGATCGCTGGCAGCAGGCCAAGGACGGAGACGGCCAGGTGGTGGTGCTGACCGGGGAGGCCGGCATCGGGAAATCGCGGATTGCCGAGACCCTGTGCGAGCGTATCGCAGACGAGGGGCCTAGCGTGCTGCGCTACCAGTGCTCGCCCTATCACGTGAGCAGCGAGCTGTTCCCGTTCGTCGACGCCATGCAGCGCGCGGCGCAGTTCAAGGACTCGGACGCGCCGGCGGTCAAGCGCCACAAGCTCGAGACGCTGCTTTCACTCGGCACCGACGATGTGGCAGCGGTCGCTCCGCTGTTCGCCGAGCTCCTGTCGATCCCTGTCGGGGACCGCCATCCCAGCCTCGACATGAGCCCGGAGTCGATCAAGGCACGCACCCTCGAAGCGCTGTGCGGGCAGCTCGAGGGGCTCAGCGCGCGGCAGCCGGTGCTGGTCGTCTTCGAGGACGCGCACTGGGCGGATCCCACCTCGCTCGACCTGCTCGCCATGGAGATCGAGCAGGTCAGCGCGAACCGGGTCCTCACCCTCATCACCGCGCGCCCTGAATTCTCGCCGCCCTGGTCGGATTACACGCACATCACCTCGTTCAATCTCAACCGCTTCAGCCGCGGGCTCGCCAACGCGATGGTGGAAAAGGTGCTGCGCGGCAAGTCGCTTCCCGACGAGGTGCGCGATCAGATCATCGAGAAGACCGACGGCGTGCCGCTGTTCGTCGAGGAGCTGACCAAGACCGTCCTCGAATCCGGACTCCTCGAAGAGCAGGCCGACGCCTACGTGCTGACCGGCCCGCTGCCGGCTCTGGCCATTCCCTCGACCCTGAACGATTCGCTCATGGCGCGCCTCGATCGGCTGGGCCCGATAAAGGACGTCGCGCAGACGGCGGCGGCAATCGGGCGCGAGTTCTCCTACGAGCTGCTTGCCGCCGTCTCTGCGCTGGACGACTCTGCGCTGCAGAGTGCCCTCGAGGAGCTGCTGAGGGCGGAGCTCGTCTTTCCCCACGGACGGACCCGGCAGAGCTACATATTCAAGCATGCGCTGGTGCAGGACGCGGCGTACGGTTCGATGCTTCGCAAGCGGCGGCGTGAGCTGCACGGTCAGATAGCCGACGCGATCAGGGATCGGTTCCCCGAAATCGCGGCCGCGCAGCCGGAAGTGCTCGCGCATCATTTCTCCGCCGCCGGGAAAGCGAGAGCGGCCATCGAACACTGGCTGCAGGCTGGTCGCCGCGCCACGGAACGATCTGCGAACAAGGAAGCAGTGCGTCATTTGCAATGCGGGATTCGGGAGCTGAAAGAGCTCGAACCTTCCGAGGAGCGTGACCGGCTGGAGCTCTCCCTTCAAATTGCCATGACCACACCCATCACGGCGATATCCGGCTTCGCTTCACCCGAGAGCGAGAAGGCGTATGCGAGGGCACGCGAGCTCTGCGTGTCGCTCGATGCGACAGAGCAGCTCGTGACCGTGCTGCACGGTCAGTGGGTCAGGCACACGGTGACGCTCGGGCACCGCAAAGCCCAGGAAATCGCGGCGCAGCTTCTACGCATGGGAGACGAGCACGGCATAGAAACCGCGCTGTTGATGGGGCACCGACTGACCGGTTGGAATTCGTTGTTTCGCAACAAGCTGGATGCCGTCGAGTCTCATGTGCAGAAGGCGCTTGCGATTTACGATCGCGACCGCACGAAGTACCGCGAGCTCAGACTTCGGTCGCAACACGATGCGCGCGTCGCGACCCAGTCGTGTCTGGTTATTCATCAATGGCTCTGCGGGTTCCCGGAGCGGGCGCTCGCGACACGTGCCGAGTGTATTGCTTATGCGCGCGAGCTCGAACATGCGACCAGCCTTGCCTATGCATTGTTGCACGCCGGATGCATGCCCGCGGCGATGAGCGATGATCCGATTGCAACCCGCGAGCTCGGCAGCGAGCTGCTCGGGCTGGCAAATGATCAGGGCTTCCCCGCGTACATTACGACCGCCACGATTATCACGGGCTGGGCGATCGGGCGGTGCGCAGACGTGCACGCCGGGATCGCGCAACTACAGCGTGGATTGAACATGATCGGCAAAGGAAGCATGAGATATTTCATGAGCTGTCAGCTTTGTCTGCTGACTCAGCTGTATCTACAGTCGGGTGACATCGACAGCGCAATGAGCACGCTCGGCGAGGCTGGGGATCTGGTTAAGCGATCGGACGAAACTTTATGGGAAGCCGNNAGCCGAGATCCATCGACTGACGGGAGACGCGTTGTGCGCGGCGGACAACGTGTCTTTTCAAGCAGCTCAGGCCGAGTACGAGCGGGCCCTCGACGTTTCCCGGCGCACGGGCGCAAAATCGCTCGAGCTGCGCGCCACTATGGGCCTTGCTCGGCTGTGGGACGGCCAGGGCAGACGCGAAGAGGCGCGCGAGTCACTTCAATCCATGTACGAGTGGTTTACCGAAGGGTTCGAGACCCCGGATCTGAAGGCGGCAAGCTCGCTTCTCTCGGAGCTGGCGTAATCTTCGCTTCATCCAATCGAAGTCACTCGAGAACGCGATTGAGGTCGGTGCACAGATCCTCCGGATCCTCGAGACCTACCGAGAAGCGGAAAACGCCGTCGCCGGCGAAGTCGCGATAGCGGATCTCGGCATCCGAATCGAGGCGGAAGGTCGACTCCATCAGCATCTCGGTCGGGATCCAGTAGATCAGCGATCGATGGTGGCCGAGAGACACGGCGTAGTGGATGATCTCAAGTTGTCGGGTCATGCGCTCAGCAACCTTTTCTCCGTCCTCCCGGGTTCTGAAGGTGATCATGCCGGAGAAATTGCGCATCTGTCGCCGCGCGAGATCGTGCTGAGGATGCGACGGCAGACCCGGATAGAAGACCCGTTCGACCGCCGGGTGTGACTCGAGAAACCGGCCGACCTCGAGCGCGGTTTCCTCGTGGGCCCTCATGCGCAGCGGAAAGGTGGCCGCGCCGCGCAGGATCAGCCAGGCGTTGAAGGGCGAGAGCACGCCGCCGTAGTGCACCATCGCCTCGAGGTTCAGCGCTGCGAGATCCGCAGCCCGCCCCAGCACCGCGCCACCCATCGCATCGCCGTGGCCACCGATGTACTTGGTCAAGGAGTGAACGACGAAATCCGCCCCTAGCTCCAGGGGTCGCGTGGCAGCCGGGGTCGCAAAGGTGGAATCCACCACGACGTCCTCGACGCCGCGCCGGTGGGCAAGGTCGGCGAGCACGCGGATATCGCTCAATCGCATAATCGGGTTCGCCGGCGTCTCGATCCACAGCATCTTCGTCTTGGGTGTGATGGCGGCCTCCACCATCTCCGGGTCCGAGGTGTCCACCGCAGAGACGTCGATCCCCCAACGGGGCAGACTGTCGCGCACCAGCTCCGCGGTGCCGACGTAGTTGGTATCCGAAATGATGATATGGTCGCCCTGGCTCATACGGCCCGCCATCAGGGCATGCGAGGCGGCCATTCCCGAAGCGAAGCACAGCGCCGACTCGGAGCGTTCGAGGGCGGCAAGCTTTTCCGCCAGCTGCATGACAGTCGGACTAGAGACCCGCGCATAGCTGAAGCCGTCCTTCTCGTCGAGGTTCAGAGCGGAAAAACCGGCCACGTGATCGCGCACGAAGGTCGCCGACATGACGAGATTGGGCGACGAGGCCCGCGTCATCGGATCGGCGGCTTCACCTGCATGAATCGCGCGGGTACGCTCCCCCCACGCTTCCTGATGTTGTTTGCCGTTCATTTCGATTACGCTCGCTGGGTCACTGACGTTGGACGCGGTCGGTTGTCGCGATCAGAGTCTTAAGCTCGGCTCGCAGGGCTTGCACCTCCTCGAGCAGGCTGGCCCGCTCTGCATGCGCGGCCTCGGCGTGCTCCGCTTCCACTTCGTGATATTTGCTCTGCATGGCATTCACCACGACCGCGATGAACAGATTCAGCATGGTGAAGGTGGCAATCAATATGAATGGCACGAAGAATCCCCATGCGTGGGGATAGACCTGCATCACCGGCCGAACGATTCCCATCGACCAGCTTTCCAGGGTCATGATCTGGAAC
>JABAOD010007597.1_pt4 | contig 33120 bp, 37 predicted proteins | sample 7062151 | NCBI WGS metagenome assembly JABAOD01 (sample SAMN14538626, study PRJNA623070) | marine sediment metagenome | biome: marine biome [ENVO:00000428]; feature: marine pelagic biome [ENVO:01000023]; material: deep marine sediment [ENVO:00002113] | place: India: Gulf of Khambhat ... | reverse complement strand
GGTCGGTGTCGACGAGGTGGGCAGGGGTGCCTGGGCCGGTCCGATCAGCGTTGGGGCCGCCGTGATCCCGCGGGACCGGCGCGTCTACAAGATCCGGGACAGCAAGATGCTGACGGAGGCGGAGCGCGAGGCCTTGTTCGACCGGGTCGCCGATTGGTGCGTCGTCTGGTCGGTGGGACACGCCAGCCACGAGGAGTGCGACGAGCTCGGGATGTCCGACGCACAGCGGCTGGCCGCCGCCCGCGCCATCGAGCAGCTCGGGGTGACGCCCGACCACGTGCTCGTCGACGGCAACTGGGACTTCGTCGGGACGCATCCGACCACCCGGCTGATTCGTGGTGATGCGACGTCGCTCACGATCTCCGCCGCGTCGATCCTCGCCAAGGTGAGCAGGGACCGGCTGATGCGAGAGGCCGGCCCTGCGTTTCCCGGCTACAACTTCGCCGAGAACAAGGGCTACCCGGGTCCACGGCACAAAGCGGCTCTCCACGCATGGGGGCCGACCACCATCCATCGCCGCAGCTGGGTGTTCATGGACTCGATTCCTTGGACCGGCGTACCCCGATACATGCGCCCGGATCCGCAGGGCACCCTCTTTTGAGTCAGAGTTCGTCGAACGGAACCCCGAGCAACGGAGTCCGGGCCGCAACACGTTCTGGGCGGCCCTCCATGAAGGCGCGGGCCCACGGGTCGTCTGCATGCTCCCCGACGACGGCGGCGTAGATGTCGAGCTCCCGGTAGGTGAGGAACAGATCCATCAGCGTGCCATCGAGGTCGATCGTCCCGGCCTCTTCCTCATAGGCCGGTGCGAACGCGTCGAGCAGCCGTCGAACCTCGGCGGCCGGCTCGGGAAGGACCCGGCCTGCGATCCAGTAGAAGACGATCATCGCCAGGTCGTACTCGGCCGGTCCGTAGGCGGCATCGTCGAAGTCGAACAGCGTGATCCGGTCGTCGTCGGTGATGTGGAGGTTCCCCAGATGAGCGTCCTGGTGGATCAGCAGCGACGGCACATCCCGGGTGGCGTCCTCCAGGCGAGCCATCGTGTCCTGTGCGTACGCGAGCAACGACTCGTCGACCTCGATGCCGGCGAGATCCGTCTCGAACGTCAGCATGATCGGGTCGTCCCAGCGCGGCCTCGCCAGCGAGGCCAGTGCCGGATGGGTCCGGCTCACACGATGAAAACGGCCCATCAGGCTGCCGTAGGCGGCGATCGCGGCGTCGTCCCACGCACTCGCGCTGCGTTGCGTACCGGGAGCGGCGTGGGTCACGAGACACACCACGGAGTCGCCTCCCCGGAGTCGGTGCTCGAAGACCGGCACACCCTCCACCGGCGCAGCCACGCCGACGCCCTCGGCGGCGAGCAGCCGCAGAAGCGTCGCCTCGGCTTCGACGTGATCGGCGGTGCGGCGCGAGGTGTGGGTGACACGCACGATCCGGTCCACGGGAGTGAGCGAGCGATAGATGTGCGACTCGTACCCGTCGAGATCTTCCATCGCCTCGACTCCGGCGCGGTGACGGATGACGCTCAGATCGTTCTCGGTCAATTGAAAGTCGGCGGCGCGAACCGGCTCCGTCACAGGACAGAGCCGAAGTCGTGGGCGAACACCGCGAACCCCCCGCCTGTGTGCCAGAAGACGACATGCTCGTCTGTGCCGTACCGTCCGTCGTCGATGTCACGGCGCAGCCCGGCGACGGCCTTGCCGGTGTAGGTGGGATCGAGGACGAGCCCCGTCAGCCTGGTGACCTCCGCCTGGATCGCGAGTTCCTCGTCGGTGGTCTGGCCGTAGCCGCCGCCGACGTGACGGTCGACGAAGTGGACGTCTGCCTGCGGGGGAGGATCCCCGACTCGGCCCGCCTCGGCCCAGATCTCGTCGACCAGGGTGCGAAGCTCTTCTGCCGTCTCGCCGACGGAGCACGCGACGATCGGCACGTCGAGCCTGAGCCGATCAGCGCCCCAGCCGAGGCCTGCCGTTGTTCCGCCAGACGATGCGGCGTGCCACCACGTGACCGATCCTGAGCCGCCGAGGGTGGACCACTGTTCCGCCAGCTCTCTCGCCGCCAGCACGAACGCCCACATGCCGAGCGCATCCGAGGCCCCCTCGGGAATGACCCACGCCCTGCGGCCCTCGGAAGCGATCGTCTCGGCCACCTCTGCCATGAGCTCGTTGCGGTGGTCGTACTGCTCCGGCGTGATGAAGCGGGCTTCGGCTCCGGCCAGACGCTGCAGCAGGTGGTTGCCGGTCATCGCCGCAGGTGGGGCACCGTTGGGGCTGCGGAGCAAGAGGATCACGTCGAAGCCCTCACGTGCGCCTGCGATGGCCGTGGCCCGACAGTGATTGGATTGCACGGCACCGCACGTGATGAGGGTGTCGGCACCGGCGTTGCGGGCGGCGGCGAGATGGAACTCGAGCTTGCGAACCTTGTTGCCGCTGAGACCGAAGCCGGTGAGGTCGTCTCGCTTCACCCAGAGCGTGGGTCCTCCCCACGCCGCAGTGAGGCGCGGCATCGGCTCGAGGGGTGTGGGGAGCACGGCCAGGCGGGTGCGGGGTGGGAGCGGCATGGCGCAACGCTACCAACGAGGTAGCGTTGGGTCCCAGGAGGATCACGCCATGTCACACCAGCCGATGCGCCCCGGGTCGATCGACCCCCGAGACTTCCTCGCCCTCGATGAAGGTCTGAGCGACGACGAGCGCTTGCTCCGCGACACGGTGCGCAGCTTCGTGGCGGACAAGATCCTTCCCAACGTCGCCGACTGGTTCGAAGAGGGCACCTTCCCCAAGGACCTCGCCAAGGAGATGGGCGCGCTCGGGATGCTCGGGATGCACCTCGAGGGGTACGGCTGCGCCGGGATGAGCGCCGTCGACTACGGGCTCGCATGTACCGAGTTGGAGGCGGGGGACAGTGGTGCTCGCAGCTTCGTGTCGGTGCAGGGCTCGCTGGCGATGTTCCCCATCCGCGCCTTCGGGTCGGAGGAGCAGAAGCAGGAATGGCTGCCGCGCATGGCCGCCGGCGAGGCCATCGGCTGCTTCGGTCTCACGGAGTCGGACTCGGGGAGCGACCCCGGTTCGATGCGGACGAGGGCCCGACGGGACGGATCCGACTGGATCCTCGACGGATCGAAGATGTGGATCACCAACGGCTCGATCGCCGACGTCGCCATCGTGTGGGCCCAGACCGACGACGGCATCCGCGGCTTCGTCGTGCCGACCGACACGCCGGGTTTCTCGGCCAACCTCATCCACAAGAAGCTGTCGCTGCGGGCCTCGGTCACCTCCGAGCTCGTGCTCGACGGGGTCCGTCTCCCCGAGGTTGCGGCGCTGCCCGAGGTGAAGGGGCTCAAGGGGCCCCTGTCGTGTCTCAACGAGGCCCGCTTCGGCATCCTCTTCGGAGCGGTCGGGGCGGCGCGGGCCTGCTACGAGGCGGCACTCGACTACTCGCTCGAGCGGGAGCAGTTCGGTGCGCCGATCGCCCGCTTCCAGCTCACCCAGCAGAAGCTCGTCGAGATGATGGTGGCCGTCAACCGGGGCATGCTCCTCGCGCTCCACATCGGGCGCCTCAAGGACGCCGGCCGTGCCGGACCCGAGCACATCAGCTTTGGGAAATACGACAACGTGAAGATGGCCCTCCAGGTGGCGCGTGAGGCCCGCTCGGTGCTGGGCGCCAACGGCATCACCCTCGAGTACCCGGTGATCCGGCACATGAACAACCTCGAGTCGGTCTACACCTACGAGGGGACCAACGAGATCCACACGCTCATCCTGGGCCAGGCGATCACGGGCCACTCCGCCTTCACGTGAGCCGGCCTGCGCTGGTCCTGGCCAGCGGATCGCCACGACGGGCGCGCGCCCTGCAGACGCTCGGCGTCGAGTTCACCGTCGAACCTCCCGACGTCGATGAGACGCCACTGCCGGGAGAGACCCCTGAAGAGATGGTCCTGCGGCTCGCCATCGCCAAGGCTGGCGCTCCCGAGCCGGGTCGAGTTCGCCTGGCAGTTGACACGACCGTCGTGCTCGACGGTGAAGTCCTCGGCAAGCCCACCGATCCGGACGATGCGATTCGTGGCCTGCTCGAACTCGGGGGCCGCACCCATGAGGTGGTATCGGGATGGGGTGTCGTGTCCGAGGAGGCCGCGGACGCCGGGATCGTTCGGTCGATCGTGACGATGCGGGCGGTCGACCGCAGCGAGGCCATCGCCTACGTCGCGACCGGGGAACCGCTCGACAAGGCGGGCGGTTATGCGATCCAGGGGTTCGGCAGCAGGTTCGTCTCGGGCGTGTCCGGGTCGATCGGGAACGTCAAGGGCTTCCCGGCCGAAGACATCGTGCCGGTGCTGGTCCGGGCAGGCATCGACGTCCCCAGACCCGAGGCCTCACTCGTCGCCTTGCGCCGTCGAGCCGGAGCGTGAGCGCTCGAAGAACTGCCGAACCGTGGCGATGGTGTCGGCCTCTTCGGCCGTCTTGTCGTCCCGGTACTGCTTGACCCTGGCGAACCTGAGGGCCATCCCGCCCGGATAGCGGGTCGACGCCTGGATGCCGTCGAAGGCGATCTCGACGACCTGCTCCGGCCGCACCCACACCGTGCGCGCCGTGCGTCGCTCTTCGAGTTCGAGGAAGCGATCCGTCTGCCACTGCAGCATCTCGTCCGTCATGCCCTTGAACGTCTTGCCCAGCATCACGAACGTGCCGGCGGCCGGGTCGCGTGCTCCGAGATGGATGTTCGACAACCAACCCGAGCGACGTCCCGAGCCCCACTCGACCGCGAGAACGACCAGGTCCAGCGTGTGCACCGGCTTCACCTTGATCCACCCGGCGCCACGCCGCCCCGCTTCGTAGGTCGCCGCCAGCGACTTGACCATGACGCCCTCGTGTCCCGTGGCGATGGCATCTTCGAAGAACGACTCGCCTGCGGCGGGATCGTGGGTGGCGAGCCTCGGCACGAGCAGGTCGGCCGGCACCACCTCCTCGAGACGGGTGCGACGTTCAGCGTCGGGCAGGTCCACGAGATCCTCGCCGTCGAGGTGGAGTGCATCGAACACGAAGAGATCGAGGCCTTTGTCGGTGGCTTCCTGGGTGCCGAATCGTCCCATCGTCTCCTGGAAGGGCTCGGGTCGCCCGCTCGAGCCGAACGCCATGACCTCGGCGTCGAGGATCATCGTGCCGGCAGGCAGGGCTCGGATGCGATCGACGATGCCGGGAAGTTGGGCGGTGATGTCACGGAGGTTCCTCGTGTACAGCGCCACCGTGTCGCCATCCCGATGGATCTGGAGCCGGGCCCCGTCGAACTTCCACTCCACGGCAGCAGGACCGGTTCGTTCGATCGCTTCGGTGACGCTCGGGGCCGACTGAGCGAGCATCGGCTGCACGGGCGTGAAGAGCTCAAGGCCGAAACCTCCGAGGGCGTCCTCACCGCCCGCTGCGGCGGCGACGGCCACAGGTACGAGGTCGCCGGCGAACATGGCCGCCCGGCGCACCGCTGCAGCGTCCAGACCGAAAGCCTCGGCGACGGCGTCGGCCATGAGCCCTGCCTGCGCCCCGTGCCGGAGTTCTCCGCCGATCAGTCCACCCAGGAAGCGTTGGCCCTGTGTGTCGGTCGACGAGTAGAGCCCTTCCAGGATCCGGCGGCGACGGTCCTGGGAGCCTGGACCCGACGTTCCGGCGAGATCGTCGAACGCGGCGTCGATCTCGGCCAGGCTGAGCAGCGGGTCGGCCGCTGCCGGGACGTCGAGTGCGGACAGAGCTGCGTAGCCCACGCCGAGCGGGCCGTGGGGCACGACGCCCATGAGAAAGGCCACGACCAAGCCGAGCTCGTCAGGGCGTGCCGACCGCAGCATGTCGGCGAGGTGTCGACGCTTCTCGGTCCGCTTGCGGGTGGCGGCGACCCGTGTCGAGACGTCGACGAGGGCTGCCAGTGGCGTCGAGTCCGACACGGATCCCGTCAGTTCTGCGGTCTGAAGAACGTGGCCACCTGACCCGCCCCCGACACGGCTCCGGCGAGCACGAGACCCAGACCGACGTACCCATCGAGGTTTTCGGCGATGCCGATCGCCTCGTCGATCGACCATTCACCGGGGCCGAGGAGGCCGAGTGCCAGGGTCGCAGCCATGATCGTCGCCACGTACTCCCAGCCCTCATCGGGCCGAGCAGTGACCCAGAACCCCTGGGCGCGGTGCACGGTGAGGAAGGCGACCACCATGACGGCTGCGGTGCCGGCGAGTGCCGGGGCGGTCAAGAGCCCGAGAATCAGCAAGGCGCCGACGCCGACCTCGGTCGCGCTCATGGCCATCCACTGCAGTCCGGGCTGCCGGTACCCGATGCTCTCGAGCCAGTTCATGGTCTTCTCGCGGCCACGCAGGTGTTTCACACCGTGGGCCAGCATCACGACGCCGACCCAGACCCGCAGGATCGTCATCGCCAGGTTCATCTCGTCCATCGGTCACTCCTCATCCGGTCACCCGTGTCCCCTGAAACGCCGCCCCGGCGACATTTCTTCCTCACTCAGAACACCTGCGTGATCGCATGGATGAGGAGGCCGGCGAGCGCGCCCACGATGGTGCCGTTGATCCGGATGAACTGGAGGTCGCGGCCCACCTGGAGCTCCAGACGGCGAGACGTGTCGGCAGCATCCCAACGCTCGACGGTGGTGGCGATGGCCCGGGCCGTCTCCTCGCCGCCCTGGTCGGCGATGGACCGGGCGAATGTCACGAACCAGTGGTCCACCTTCGCCCGCAGCTCCGGATCCTCACGCAGCGATCGACCGACATCGGTGAGCAGTGATGCGATCCGGGTACGGATTTCGCCGTCGGGCCGGGCGAGACCGCGGAGCAGCTCCGCCTTCAGATCCGTCCACAGCGAATGCGCCCAGGCCCTGAATTCGGGATGGTTGACGAGCCCGTCCTTCAGACTGTCGAGACGTGCGATGAGCTCCGGGTCGTGTTCGAGTTTGCGGGCGAAGTCCTCTGCTTGACGCGTGAGGGACTTCCGGATCGGATGGTCACGCTGCGCAATGAGGTCCTGGATGAAGTCGGAGATCGCTCCCTGGAGTCGGTGGAAGACGGCGTCGTCGACGATCTCCGGTACCCACCACGGTGATTCCTCGCCGAGCCGCTCCCGGAGCCACTGGGCGTTGTCACGAACGAGCGCGTCGAGGCCGCGGAGGGCCGCCTCGACGACCATCTCGTGGTAGCCCTCGGCGATCACCATGTCCATGCCTTTGCCGATCATCGGTCCGACTTCGATGGCAGCTGCTCGGGAGGCGATGAAGTGCTCGAGGGCGGTCTGGACCTCTTCGTCGCGAATGAGCTCTATGGCGCCTTGGGCGACACCCGACAGTTGTGCCGCCGCCAGATCGACGTTCTCGGGCTCGGCCAGCCACACCCCGATCCTCCCGGGGACGTCCGCCTCGGTGATGCGTTCTGCGATGTGTTCCGGGGTCATGAAGTTGCGCTGGACGAACTCGCCCAGACCGCGCCCGATGGCGTCCTTGCTGCGGGGGATGAGTGCCGTGTGAGGTATGGGGATGCCGAGGGGATGGCGAAACAAGGCCGTGACTGCGAACCAGTCGGCGATGGCTCCGATCATGGCCGCCTCGGCCCCGGCGGTGACGTACCCCACCCAGGTCGCAGGATCCTCGATCTGGGTCGTGGTGAAGAACACGATGGCGGCCAACACGAGGAGGCTGCTGGCGAGCGTCTTCATGGCGCGCAGACGGCGGGCCCGCTCCACGTCGGCGGGGTGGGCTTCGAGAGAGAACTGTTCGGCCACGAGCGAATGCTACGGCACTACAGGGGGCGGTCTCGCGCCGGGCGGCATTGTCTCTATCCTCCGCGCATGACCCACGAGCTCAGCGGCCGTATCGCGATCGTGACCGGTGCCGCTTCCGGAATGGGTGCGGCAACAGCGATCTCCCTCACCGAGGCCGGAGCCTCGGTGCTCCTCGTCGATCGCAACGCGGCGGGGTTGGACACCATCGCCGGTCTCGTCGGCGACGAGTTGGTGATGGCCGGTGATGTGTCGGACTCGGCGTTCTGCGACGAGGTCGTGGCCCGCGCCGGAGCTCTCGGGGGACCGGACATCGTGGTGAATGCGGCCGGCATCATCGTTCGAGCGGACGGTGCCGATACCAGCGACGAGGACTGGCGTCGGATCTTCGCCACCAACGTCGACGGCGTGTTCTACATGTGCCGGGCAGCCGTGCGTACCATGCGCGATCGCGGGGGAGGAGTGATCGTCAACTTCGGCTCGATCTGGGGCGACGTGGGCTCCGCCGGCCACGCCGCCTATGCGGCCACCAAGGGGGCGGTGCATCAGCTCACCCGATCGCTGGCGCTGGAGCATGCCAGGGACGGCATCCGGGTGAACGCGGTCTGCCCCGGCGAGATCCGCACGCCGATGCTGGTGAGCGAACGGGACGCCCCACCCACCGACGAGGACCTCGCCGCCCTGGCCGATGCCACGGTGCCCATGGGTCGCCTCGGTGAGCCGGAGGAGGTGGCCGCCGTCGTGCGGTTCCTCGTCGGCGATGCCGCCAGCTACATGACAGGTGCGATGGTGACGGTCGACGCCGGATACACGGCACGATGAAGCGGTTTTCGGACCGGGTGATCCTGATCACCGGGGGCAACTCGGGCATCGGCGCCGCCGCCTCCCGTCGCTTCGCAGAGGAAGGCGGCCACGTCGTCGTGGCAGCTCGTGACGGAGCGCGGTCGGATGCAGTGGTCGCAGAGATCCTCGCAACCGGGGGAGCGGCGGAGCACGTCGTCACCGATGTCACCGACCCGGACTCGGCCCGTGCTGTCGTCGAGCACTGCCGTGATCAGCAGGGTCGCCTCGACGTGGTCTTCAACAATGCCGGGGTCATCTTTCGGGAGAAGGACGCACCGTCCACGACCGTCGAGGAGTGGGACCTGACCATGGACGTGTCGGCGAAGGGCACGTTCCTCGTCTCGAAGTACGCCGTTCCCATCATGGCCGCCGGTGGTGGCGGCGCGATCATCAACAACGCCAGCTACTTCGGACTGGTCGGCGGCCGGGGTACCGCTGCCTACAGCGCCGCGAAAGGAGCGGTCGTCCTCCTCACCAAGGCCATGGCGCTCGACCATGCCGCCGACGGAATCAGGGTCAACTGCATCTGTGCGGGGAGTGTCGACACACCCATGCTGGCCCGCGAGATGGAGGAGATGGGCGGCGCCGACGCGGTGCGGCATCTGTTCGAGGAGAAGCACCCGTTGGGTCGGATCGCCACGCCCGACGAGATCGCAGCGACCGTCGCCTACTTGGCATCCGACGACGCCGGCTTCATCACGGGTGCCGCCATCCCGATCGACGGTGGCCTCACCGCCGGCTGACCGTCACGTCGGGTCCACGCCGACGACCATGCCGTCCTCGACCAGCTTGAAGTAGAGACGTCGTTTCGAGGCGTCGTACCAGTAGCCGGAGCCCCCGGCCATGAGCTCGGCCTTCGACGCTCGCTGTGGGTTTTGCACGCCCGACATCCAGATGGAGAAGTTCCCGTCGACGACCGGGACGGCAATGAGCGCCGCCCGTCCACCTGTCTTCTCACGCAGGATGAGGACGAAATCGGATGTGCGCGATCCGTCGAAGTCGACGACGTGCTGCTTGCCACCGAGGAAGTTGAGCCAGACCGAGCGGCTGTTGCCCTCCGAGGCGTGCCAGTGGACCGAATCCGAGCCGCGTCGCAGGGTCAGTGCCGCCGAACCACCGTCCTCACGGATCAGCCCGACCTTGACAGGCGAGTTCTGGCACACGGAGGCGTTCCACGCGCCGCGGGTCGTGCAGTCGGCGTCATCGAGCAGGGCGCCGCGCACCGTCACCTCGGCCCCGGGCTCGCCGGTCACGGAGCCGTCGAAGTCACGGAACATCGTGCCGGTGTCTCCGTTCATGGTGCCATCGACCGTCGGGAGCAGCACCTTGCGAGAGTCGGTGAAGGTGAGCCCGCTGGTGTTGTTCAGCGTGCTGATGTTGAACGGGTTGGGGAAGAGACTCGTCAACGCCCCGGCGTTCCGCAGAGAGTCCGGCATGAAGTTGGCGAAGGTCGTGTTTCGCACCGCCATCGGTCCGTCGTAGAACGGCACGCCGCCGAGCGGGGCGTCCGGTTCCCAGTGCTTCGGCACGGTATGACCCTCGGGATCGACGACCTCCCACCCTTCGGCGTGGCCTTTGTTGTTCGACGTCCCGACGAGCAGCGAGGCCCGGATGAATCCGACGTTGTCCCGGCTGGGTCCCGAAGGGATGTTCGCCAGGTAGATCGATCGCCAGTTGTCGGCCAGTCGTGCGTTCTTCACCTCGACGCCGGAGAACGTCCGCAACCAGATGCCGAAGTGGCGGCTCTTGTAGGCCGTGAAGCTCTTGATCTCAGGCACCACATGGGGGGAGTCGTTGTTGCCCGGCTCCTGGCGTGGGTTGTACCAGGTGGTCTCCGTGGTCCGGTCGGGGCGCTCGCCACCGTCGATGTAGAGACCGGCGAAGCCCACCGTGTGGGCGGTGTTGTTGGCGAACTCGCGCAGCGGGATCTGACGTGGCCAGACCTCGGGTGTGTACGACGGTCCAAGTGGATGCTCGGGGAACGCCAGCCAGAACCCGGCGAACCCGATGCCGGCCGCCACGTTGCCACGCAGCGTGTTGTCGGGGTTGGTGATCCAGAACCCCGATGCCTTCGTGTCGGACGGCGTGACCGCCGTCGCCGGCGCCGCGTCCCTCACGAGAATGGCGAGGTTGCGGATGAACTCGTTGCCGGTCTCGATCCCGTCTTCGAGATACCAGCCGTGACCGACGGTGTCGTATCCCACGTTGTTGCGGACCTCGACGTTGTGGGTGTTGTGGATCGACATGAATCGGTTGTAGCTGTGGGCAATGGCGCTGTTGCGCACGTAGGAGCCCGTCATGTCTCCGGCGTGATGGAAGTGGAGCGGATAGCGGGCGAGGGTGTCGAACTGCCCCATGCGCTCGAGCGCCACATTGTCGATCCGGAACGTGCTGCCGGGACGGACCATGACGTGACCACCGAGCTTCGTCTGCTCCGAGGCGGCGTTGCCGCTGATCGAGATGTTGCGGGTGAGCAGACCGACCTCGGCGCACTCGGTCAGCGTGCGGCCGTGATGGGTCTCGGATCCGCAGTAGTGCTCGCGCTGCAGGGGCCCGTCCAGCGTGAGCGTGGTTCCGCTGCGTGAGACGACCGTCGCCTCCTCGGTCTGCTCGAGCCAGTAGTTCGTGGGTGCGATCACGATGCGGCTGCCGGGTCCCCAGACGGGTTTCGCCAGCTCGATCTGGGTGCTCCCGGCATCGGCCGTGGCGGCGAGCCTGGTCCACGACGTGCGACGGATCCCGTGGAGATCGAGACGCCCACCGTCGACGACGAGGTACTTGTCGCCGAAACCGTTGAAGTTGCCGGTTCCGCTTCCCTTGAGTGTGATGCGGAACCGCTTGGTGAATGGCGCCTCGGCCGTGCCGCACTCGAGGGCGCCCGTGGAGGTGACGAGGATCCAGCGTGCCTTGACGTGCACACCTGTCGTGCCACATCGCACCGTTCCCTCGATGCGGAGCCCGGTCAGATCGAGATCGGTGTCCAGCACCGCCGTGGTTCCTGAGGGGATGATGACGTCACCGGTCGTCGGGAAGCCATCGGACCAGTCGACCGTGGCGGCACCGGCGCCTGGAACGGCGACCAACAACGCGGCCAGGACGAGCGTGACGAGAAGCGGCAGACGGGTTCGATGTTGCATGCTGCTCCTTCGGTGTGAGCGTTCGCCTTCACACCGCGGTCGCAGCACCCCCACTCATCTGCCCGGGCCAGTATCCGGGAGCACCCCACAGGCGTCAAGAGTCGCCCGACCCAGACGGCTCGATCGACGTGACGTGCCTCGGCCCATGGGCGAGATCGTCGAGGAGACCGGCGTCGGCTTGTCACGGCTCTTCCGGCGTGAGACGGGCGGCGAGAACCGCCCGCACGCCCCAGATCGACCGTACCAGCCTGTTGCACGAGCACGACCGATCGGGGGAGAACGGCGTTGGATTGCGCGACGAGGCTCTATGACGCGGCGTCACCACGACATACACTGAGATGTGTGTCCACGCGGACAGGTCGCACGGTGCCAGGGGAGCGTTTGTCGTGACCCAGCGAGTAGCTGCTGTGATGACCGTCGTCGCTCTGGTGGTCGCATCTTGCAATGCCAGAGATGTCGAGGTGTCAACCACCCTTCCCGCGTCGACGACTCTTCCGACGACGCCCGGGGCGTCCGCGACCATTCCAGCGACGACGGTCGGGGTGACCACGACGGCGACACGACATGAACCCGTGTGGGTGGCCACACACCGGCGAGACTTCCCCGGCTACGCGGTCGAGTTGATCGAGATCCAGACGGGCGATCGGATCATCATCCCCGCCGACCGGTTCAGGCCGTTCCCGGGGACGATCTTCGGAGACGGGCACGGTGGGCTCGTCATCGCCCGACCTTTCTCTCGTTTGCCGGCCGGAGCGCTTCATTCCGTGGAGCTCACCGGCGCGGGGACGTGGATCGATGCCGTGACGATCATCGACGGCGTGCCCACCTTCCTCTCCCGACTCCGAGAGGGTGAGAGTGGGTGGGATGGCCTGATCATGTGGGATGACGTGACGATAAGTCTCATCGCTCAGCCTCTCGATGGGGAACCGACGACGGTGCTGTCAGCGCATTCGGCGTCCCGGATCGACTACGGCTCATTCGAGGGAGACGTTGGGGAGCCGAGACCGGGTGGCTCGGCATACGGCGGAGGAGTTCTCGCCGTGGTGTGGACAACTCGGACGGAAGAATGTCGTTGGCTAGAACTGCTTGACGGGCTCTCGGGGGAGCCGGCGACAGTGGTCAATCCGTGGCCGGCGTCGAACTGTGAAGGCGGCGCGGCCGGCGTGATTGATGTGGCAGTCACAGCAGACGGAGGAATCTTGGTGGCGGCTGTCTACCCGCCCGACTCGGGTCCAGATCTCGTGGCTTGGGATCTCGCAAGTGGGCGCGAGATCGACCGCCTGACGGGCGTGCTGCAATTCGAACATGATGGCTATCACCGCTTGGCCGTCGAGCGACGGACGTCTGGCACCGAACACCAGACGGCAGTGGTCGAAGTCACCCAAGACGGCTTCTCGGTGGTACCACTTCCAGGAGTTTCGACGCCGATCGGTGTCGTCACCGGTGAGCTTCGCATCGATCCCGAAGCAACGTTGGCACCGGCCGAACCATGGACCACCTGCTCCACCGCTGGTATGACGATCCCCGCCGTGCAGGATGAGCTGCCGCCATCGGTGGCTGCGACCCGCAATGCCATCGCGGCTGCAGTCATCGACTGCGACATCGTGATGCTGGCCGAGCTGGCGCTCGTGTCGCCCGAGTTCCGGATGGTGGATGCGATCTCCTATTGCGACGAGCCGTGGCCCATGTCGCTGCAGGACGACGATGTCGTGCATCATTGGTACCAGGGCGACCACGCCTTCGCCGAGCTGACGACTCTGCTCGAGACGCTGGAAACTCCATACCGCACCGAGGCCGACAGCTACCTGTGGGTGGGGGAGTATGACTACCGAATCGAGATCGACCGAAGTGGCGCCTGGGTGCGCAACCAGCGCGGCTTCCCGCCCCAGGAGTGTGAAGGCATGGACTGCACATGCTGACTTCGTCTCCGCCCGGTACCTCTCGAGATCCAGGGTCTCTGCCGACCGCAATCCACGTTCGCCCAGAGGTGCTCGGTTTCAGGAGAGCCACGGCTGGCCGGCGTCTCAGCACCGACCGCTAACTCGTCAGCGCAATCCCGATCCAGAGGACGGCCATGCCGACGACGAGACCGGCGATGACGTTCTTCCATCTCCAGGCGACGAGGGAGGCGGCGGCGAGCGAGGCGAGCTCGACCGACGGGGTGAGCCCGGTGATGCCTTTCTCACCGACGAGCAGGCTGGCGACGAGGGCCGACAGGACGGCCGGCCCGACGTTGCGGACGGCTCGCTGCAGCAGTGGCGGCAGTGATTGATCGGCGAGCAGGATGATGAACGAAGCACGGGTCGCATAGGTTCCGACGCCAACCACGAGCACGGCGAAGAGATCGGTCACGTGGCTTCCTCCGGACGGTCGACGAACGTCGCCACGACCACTCCCACGAGGGCACCGATCAAGATCGAGCTCCGGTTGGGCAGCGGCCCGGCGAGGGCCGCTGTGAGGAAACCGACGACCGCTGCAACGACCGCCGGCCTTCGCGTCAGCCCGAGCACCACCAGCGTCGCAAAGAGGATCGGGACGGCGAAGTCGAGACGCCACGCCGCCGGCACCGCTGCACCGACGAGGATTCCGGTGCCGACTGCGACCTGCCACATCATCCACATCGTGGCCGACGCCGCCAGGTAATAGCGCCGGAACCATGCTGGATCCTCGGTCTGTCGCATCGCTGCGATGGCGAAGATCTGATCGATCAGCGTGTAGGGCGCCAGCCATCGAAACCACCGGGGCTGCTCGCGGAACGACTCGGCGAGCGCCACCGAGTACATGAAGTGTCGGGAGTTGACGATGAGCGCTGCGGTGACCGCGCCGACGATCGTTGCCGACGCGAGCAGCGTGATCAGCACCAACTGGGCAGCACCGGCGAAGATGATCCACGAGCTGGCCCAGCCCACGAAGTCGTTGATCGGCGCCTCTGCGATGGCGATGCCGAGAACGAGCCCGAACGGCACGCCAGGAACGGCGAGTGGTGCGATTTCCACGACTCCGGTCCGGACGGGGGAGGCAGACATGACCGCCCATTCAAGCGCTCCGGGCTTGGGCCAGACGCGACGGTGGCCCCGTCGCAGGGACGGGGCCACGTGTCGGAACGAAGGTGTCGGTCAGGCGTCGAGGCCGGCGTCGCCGCCCATGCCTCGCTGGAACCGAGGACCGTGCCTGAAGGGACGGTCGCTCAGATCCACCTCACCGTTGACGAGGGCGGTGAGCCGCTCCTCGATGTCGGCGAGCTTCATCTCGGCGTCGGCTGCATCGATCCGACCGGATTCGACCGCGGCACCGATCCGCTCGGACGCCTCGGCCAGCAAGGCGGCCACGATGTCGTCGGTGGTCACCCCGGCGTCGGTAGCGAGATCGGCGATCGTCGCTCCGTCGACGATGGCATCGCGGAGCTCACGTGGCTCCATCCCGAGGATGTCGGCGATCTCGGCGAAGACGTGCCCTCCCCGGTGGCCCGGCCCGTGGCGCGTGCCGCGCTCGAGTCGGATCTCGGCGAGTGCCTCGGCAACGGCATCGGCCTGGACCTGGGTCAGGGTGCCGTCGGCGACCAGGCCGTCGAGCACGTCCTGAACACGAGTCGGAACGTCGACGGCGGAACCGTCCTCGGTCGTCTCCTGGGCGACGGCAGCGGTGGGCTCGCTCAGCACGGCCCCGGTGAACAAGCCGGCGACGAGTGCCCCGCTGACGGCCAGGGCCACGAGTGATGTGCGCATGGATTCTCCTTTCGAGAGGTCGTCTGTGTTGGTGCGACGACATCAGGATCCGCCACGGCGATGTGAGGCGCCTAGGTCCCGTCTGAGAGTTCGATGAGAACCGATCGCGCCCTAGCCGGCGGGAGATGCGGAGAGACGACGCAGCCCGAGGTACTGGGTGATCGCGAGCTCCGCGACCACGACCGTGGCGACCAGCAGGACCACGCGGCCCGCACCATCGAGGGTGTCGGGAAAGAAGAGCAACACGACGGCAGCACCGACCACCCACAGACTGTCGGCGGCGATGGCGAATCGCCCGATGGCGCCGAGACGATCCCGGTCTCGTGCGCCGGCGGCGAGCTGTACGCCGTAGATGGCGAGGCCGAGACCGAGGGTGATCAGGAACCACGGAGCGAGACCGAATGGTGCGTCGGTGACGACCCCCAGCACCACTGCGGCGGCACCGGTGAGGAGTGAGAAGCCCGCATTCAGGCGGAGTGTCGTATCGAGAGAGGGCATTGTCATGCCGGCGTCCTTTCTGGGTTGTTGCGCAAGCATGCCTCCACGGCGTCGTCATGGCGATTACCTGGGGAGTAATCGCCATGGACACCTGGGGCTGTAGGGTGAACTCGGATGGACACGACTTTCGGAGCCGAGTTGAAGCAATGGCGAACGGTTCGGCGCGTCTCGCAGCTCGAACTCGCAACAGCTGCCGACGTATCGCAGCGTCACATCAGCTTTCTCGAGACCGGACGCGCCCGACCCTCGCGCGAAATGGTCCTGCATCTCTCGGACACGCTGGAGCTGCCACTCAGATCACGCAACCGGCTGCTCGGAACAGCCGGCTTCGCACCGGTCTATCCCGAGCGAAGCCTCGACCATGCAGCAATGGGCGAGGTGCGTGGCGTCCTGCAGCGACTCGTGGACGCCCAGCCGTACCCGGCGTACGTCGTGGATCGGCTCTGGAACATCCAGCTCGCAAACGAGATCTCCACGAGGCTCATCGGGGCCATCGCCCCCGACACGTTTGCCCCCGGAGACCTGGAGGGAAACGCAATGCGTCTGTTGTTGCACCCGGGCGGTCTGCGAGACGCCGTGGCCAATTGGCCCTCGGTCGCCGAGGCGCTCGTGCGCCGTCTGGCGCGAGAAGCAGCCGAGCGACCTGATGACGGCGCCTTGGCGGAGCTCCTGGCCGAGGCGCGCCACCATGTGGAGACGTTCACACCCTCGGCCGGCGTCCGGGCGGATGATCTGCTCGTTCCGATCGCTCTGCGGACGCCCGGCGGGGTGCACAGGTTCTACACGACGATCGCGACGATCGGCGCCGCCCACGACATCACGCTCGAGGAGCTTCGCATCGAGACGCTGGTTCCGGCAGATCAGGATGCGGTTGCGTATCTCACAACGCTGTCGTGACGGATGAGCCGACCACGCGAGCCGAGGAGCGTCAGCCCTCGCCCTGGAGACGTTTGAGGAGATCGTCGACGGCGCGAGAGCCGACGGTCTCGCCATAGCGGTCGTCGAGAGCGGCACGCATGACCCCGAGGACGCGCTCCTGCTGGTCGGCTTCCTTCATGAGGGGGTTGTCGATGATCTCGACCCCGTCGATCCAGGGCTTCGAGTCGTTGGCGGCCCAGGGAACGAGGATCAACCAGGACCAGATGATCCGGGTGTCGCTCACACGCCGGGAGCGGCTGATGCCGACGCAGTCGTAGGGCATCTCGGTCCAGCCCATCCCTGCGACGAGATCGGTTGCTGACTCGGGACGTGGTTCCTCGGCGCTCATTCGTGCTCCCCGTACGGCAGACGCCCAACGTACCGCACGGCGGGGCCTAACGCGACGGAGGGGCGCCCACCGGCGCCCCTCCGTTCCCCCTACCAGGGCGGCGTGTCAGCCGCCGAGCTTGTGAGGCACGATCACCGCGTCGGGTGACCGGTCGTTCACCTTGATCAGACCGGTTCGAGCGGTGTCGGTCACGAAGTGAGCCTTGCCGACGATGCGGTTCATGCGGGTGTTCCGAGCGGCCCACACCTCGAGCTGTGTCTCACTGCGCACGAGGCTCTGCCGGTTCTCGAGATACACGAACGAGGAGGCGACGTCGTTGCGGACCGTCCACCACGCCGTGGGACCGACGGTGGTCACGTCGCACCCGGGACCCGGAGCATTGACGAGGCCCTTCATCGTGAAGGACGGGGCCCGGTCGTCGCGCACGGCCACGAGCGCTCGCACCTGTGCGCCACACTTCTCTCCATGACCCATCCAGAAACGGATGTTGTCACTCACGTAGACCCGGGCATGACCAGCGGCCCGTGCCGCCCTGGCGAGAGCGCGAGAGTTGGTCACCGTGAACAACGCATAGAGCTCGTCGACGGGGCGAACGTCCGGCGCGGGAAGCCGATCACGCTCGATGGCGACGCCGACCTGGATCACGATCGGAGCCTTGGTCCCTCCCACGTGGTCGCCGAATCGCGCCTTCAACCAGCGACACTTGGCGGCCCGGATCACGAGCTCCGATCGCTCGGCATCGACGACGACGTCCGACGGCAGGTAGTCGACGACCGCATCGGTCGCGATCGTCTTGGTTCCCACGATCTCCCGACACGTGCCGAAGTCGATCTCGGCCTTGGCCAGATCGACATGATGTGCGCTCGCCGGCACCGCCATCGTCGCCACGACGGCGAGGACGGCCAACACCGCCGCGAGTCGTACTCGTTTCCTCATCTGCTCTCTCCCTACTCGGAACGACTACTCCGAGTATTCGTCAACCACGATTAGCGGTGCGCTAAGCGACCGGCAACGGTTCGTGAGTGCGGAAGCACCCGATAGGGTGCGCCGATGGCACGTACACCCGACCAACTCACCGACGACGAGCGCTCGTTCCTCGCCGAGCGACATCTCGCCACCCTCACGACCCTGCGCCCGGACGGGACACCTCACGTGGTCGCCATGGCCTTCGGATACGACGAGGTCAACGGGCGTGTGCTCATGATCACGCGATCGGGAAGCGTCAAAGTGAGGAACGTCGACGCCACGGGGTATGCCGTCGTGTCCCAACTCGCCGGGCCCAGATGGCTCTCGCTCGAGGGCCCCGCCCGCGTCCTCAGGGACGAGGCGGATGTGGCCGCCGCCGTCGCCGCCTTCGAGCGACGCTATCGGCCCGCCTCGCCCCGCGACGACCGGGTCGGGATCGAGATCGTGGTCAACCGCATCATCGGGCGGGCGTGACGTCCTCGACGGAGATGTGCCGAGGGATGTCGAGAACCGGACGCGTCGATCGTCGTTCTCGTGAACGGGCCGCACCGAGCGGCCGGCGATCACAGGAGGACAGCGGACGATGGCGAAGTATCTCTTTGCGTACCACGGGGGGAGCACGCCCCAGAGCGAGGCCGAGATGGAAGCGGTCATGGNNATCGCTCGGCGAGCGTCTCGTCGATGGTGGCGCTCCCACCACGTCGCTGGCAACGGTGGCCGTGGCCGGCGTCACGGATGACGGTGGCTCGAATCCGGTCACGGGCTACAGCTTCTTCGAGGCCGACGATCTCGAGGCCGCGATCAAGGCGGCCCAGGACTGCCCGATCCTCGAGGCAGGCGGCTCTGTCGAGGTGGCCGAAGTCGTCGCGATGTGACTTCGACATGACGGAGCCCGCCGAGGTTCTCCTCGGCGGGCTCCTTCTGCGTACTGCGGTCAGCCCTGAGGGAAGACCAGCACGGGAACCGGGCTGTTACGCAGTACGGCTGATGCGACACTTCCGAACAGCGCCTTTTCGAGGCCACTGCGACCGTGTGTCGACATTGCGATGAGATCGGCACCGACCTCACCAGCGATTTCGATGATTCTCTCTGCAGCGGTGAACCCACCGGCCACCATCACCCTCGTCGCCACGTCGAAGCCCTCGCTTCGCAGCGGCTCCTGCACTCCTTCCAGGTAGTTCCCGACAGCGTCGACGACGCTGATCCCTTCGGTGTGGGCGATGCTCTCGAAGCTGTGGCACAACACCCCGTCGACGACGCTCGCCAACGTGAGACGCGCTCCCGTCGCTCGTGCGATGGGGAGGGCGCCTTCCAGGGCGGCATGCGAGAGCTTCGAACCGTCGAGTGGTACGAGCAAATGCCGGTAACCCTCGGCGCTCATGGCCGCTCCTTTCGCTCCAGCCACAACGTAAGGAGGAAGTCCTGCCGTGACGAGGGTCCGAAGTCACATCTCGGTCGATGGCCTCGGATCAGGCCGAGCCGTAGCGTCGAGCCGCGCGCTCGCGAGCCTTTGCCGCCTCGACCTCGCGATCCTTCGGTGGGACGATGGCGACGAGCGAGTCGACCAGGCGGGCGGTCGCCGCAGCCACTTCCTCGACGGCGGTGTCGAAGGCATCCGTGTTGGCCCGAGACGGGTCGCGATAGCCGCTCACCTTCCGGACGTACTGCAGCGCGGCGGCGTGGATCTCTTCGGACGTCGCCGGTGGCTCGAAGTTGAACAGCGGTTTGATGCTTCTGCACATGGGGCAACGCTAGGCGCCACAACAAGGTCGAGAGACGACGGGTAGCGTGACAGCGTGACTGCACGAGAGATCTGCCCCGAAGTCGATCGCGTCGTCTGGTCGGTGGGCCGGGCCGCTCCCGCGCGACATCGTGACCGGCTCCGCGCCGCCACCACCGACGCAGGCCTCGACAACCTGCTTCTGATCCCGCCGATGGCGGAGTTCTTCCTCCACGACGGCATCGAGCGAGAGGTAGCCAAGCTCCGCCTTCTCTACTGGGATGAGAGCGACGTCGACGGACGCTTCGACGAGCTCATCGAGACGGGCCTGCTCGTGGAGGATCCACGGCTCCGGGCGACGGAACGTTTCCGGCCACTCCTCGAGCTCATCACCACGACCCGGGTCGAGACGGCCGCCGCAGCCTGGGCGAACGACGGTGATGCCGTGGCAACCGCCCTGCGACTGGCGCACTCCGTGGTGGATGCGCTGGACGAGGATCATGTCGTCGCCGACCGGCACCGCCGTTGCCCGCTGCCCGCGGAGCCGGCGGGAGCTCTGGAGCAACGGCTGGTCACCCTGCGATACGTGCGCCAGCACGACCATGCCGAAGCCTGGCGGGATCGGGGGCTGACCCCCGGCGAGATGGTGGTGCTCACGGAGTTGTGGTCCGGGTCGGAGGCCATCCCCGAGGCGCGACTGACTGCAGCCGAGCGTCTCTCCCGACGGGGGTGGGTGGAGCTCGATGCCCCGGCACTGACACCGCTCGGGACCTCGGAGCGGGAAGCGATCGAGCGGGCCACCAACGAGCGTACGGATGCGGTCTATGCGGTCCTCGGACCCGACGCCCGTGTCTTCTTCGATGCCCTTCAGGCGATCCCCGACGCCGACATCGTGCTCGGCTGACTGCGCGCGGCCGACTCGAAGGTCTCATCCGCTCCGTGGTCTCGATCCGTAACACCCTCAGTGGTGCACGGACACGAGGAGATACCCAAGATGCGACGCAAGATCGGGACCTTTTTTCTCGCCGGCCTGATGATGGTGCTGGCTGCGGCGCCGGCAACGGCCGACGATGCGCCCGAGGCGACCCTGGCCGACATGATCCTGGCCGACGCCGACGGCAAGTACGACTGGAAGTTCTGGGACTACGACATCATCGGCGAGATCGTGCTGGCCCTCATTGGCGCCGCCGAGGCAGGCGCAATCGAGACCGATCTCCTCGCCGCCGCCGATCCGAACGCCGAGCTGACGGCATTCCTGCCCGACGACATGGCCTTCCGCCGTCTCGCCTACGACCTGACCGGCAAATGGATCTGGCGTGAGTCCAAGATCATCCCGGCGCTGGTCGAAGCGGTGAACGGCGATCTGCAGCTCATCAACGACATCGTCGAGTACCACGTCGTGCCCGGAGTCGTGATCGATTCGGCGACGGCTGCCGCCGCCGACGGTGCCGTGTTGCCGACCGTCCAGGGCGAGACCATCAAGGTCAAGGTCAAGGACCGCTGGTGGGGTCCAGCCATCTTCCTCATCGACAAGGATCCCGACATCCGCAACGCACGTGTCGACCTCCGTGACGTGGACAACTTCGCCGCCAATGGCGTGTGGCACGGCATCACCCGGGTCATGCTGCCCATCGACGTCTGATCAACAGATCTGCGCACACCACAACGGGGTCCGGCCCAGCGCCGGACCCCGTTCTGCGTGGTCGAGCCTCAGACCTGGGCGAGGGTCGCGGTCGAGAACACCACATGGAAGGGAACGCAATAGATGACCACGCTGATCTCGTCACCGATGACGAAGTCGTCGGGGATGTCGTAGTTCTGTGACCCACGATTCCCCTTGAGTCCACCGAGGTCCACGTAGCCGGCGGCGGTGACCTCGTCCCGACCCTGTGGGTCTGCCACCGGGCTCAACAGCACGTGGAGGTCGGGGCCGTTGGTGATGTCGATGTCTTCGAGCCGCAGGACCCGGCTGCCGTCGTCCAACCGATAGATCGTCGCTGTTCCGGCGCCGCGGTGGAACGAGTCCGCGCCCATGATCTCACCGGTGACGAGCGCCACGGGATCGGCCGGCATGGGCTCGTCGCTCTGAGATGTCTCCGCTTCGGCGGCCAGCATCTCGGCCTCTACCGACTCGATCGTCATGTCGTCGGGGATCTCGGCGGTGGCGGCTCTGGGGAACTCCTCTATCACGGTGCGGTTGAGCACGAGCGGGGAGAGGAGGTACCACGCGAGCGCGAGAACGGGCAGTCCGACCACGATGCCGCCGACGATCCAGGTCCGGCGCCGAAAACGAAGTCTGTTTCTCATGTGGGTTCTCCAGGTCTCGATTGTCACACGCAACCGGGGCAGAGGGCCGACCATTTCTCAACGTTCTGTGAACCGGCAACCTGGCGTCGTCCGCGCGATGATGGACACGTGGACCAGCACTCCTACGCCGCGCAGATCGCGAGGGACGTCGACCGGATGACCGAGGTCGCCACCGGCATCGCGCTGGGAGCGCCGGTACCGAGCTGTCCCGGCTGGGACCTCCGTGAGCTTCTTCGGCACCTCGGCGGCGTGCACACCTGGGCAACGACGTACGTGATCGATCCGCGATCCGAGCCGATTCGGGAGAGTCTCGAAGACCAGGTCGGTGGGTGGCCGGACGAACGTGACCTCCTGGCGTGGTTCCACTCCGGTGGGCGGCGGTTGGCACAGGCGATCGCCGATGCCGACCCGAACCTCTCCACGTGGACGTTTCTCGAGGCCGAGAGCCCCTTGCTCCACTGGGCGCGCCGCCAGACGCACGAGACCGCGATCCATCGGGTGGATGCGGAGCTCGCAGCCGGAGCCCCATCTGTTCCCTTCGCCGCGGAGGTGGCGGGCGACGGCATCGATGAGCTCCTCACCGCCTTCATCACTCGTCCGCGACGGGGACCCCGGCACCCGACACCTGTCGTGCTCGAGATCGCAACGACAGACGACGGGCAGGTGTGGACCGTCGAGTTCGACGACGATTCGTGCCGGACCAGGGTCGGACGGTCCGCCGGGGCCGATCTGGCCGTGTCCGGCGATGCGGATGCCGTGTACCGCTGGGTGTGGAATCGCATCGACCACGACGCACTGGAGATGCGAGGCGATACGAGCGTTGCGGTGGCGTGGCGTGAAACGGTGCAGGTGAAGTGGTGACGGATCTGCGGAGACGCACGATCGCGGCAGCGCTCGTCGAGTACCGCTCGCGGATCCATCGGCTCGGTCCGCACGAGCTCGCCGCCAACACGGAGGCAGTCGTCGTCGACCCGCGACACCCGGGACAGGGCGATCGATGGCGTCATTCCCGGGTCCGTACATGTGCCGCTCTCGTGGCCACCGGGCCTGGGTCACAGCCGGTCTACCGGTGGAACAGGTCTCGGATCAGGCGGACGCTCGCGAGAAGGCCCACTGACCGACGTCGATGGTCCCGGTACGGAATCCGGCTTCGCAGTAGGTGAGGTACAACTGCCAGATGCGTCGGAATCGTTCGTCGAAGCCCTGGTCGGTGAGCTGCGGCCACGCCGCTTCGAAACGCTCGAACCAGGTGTGGAGCGTTCGCGCGTAGTCGAGGCCGAACATCTCCACCGCCTCGATGTCGAGGTCGCTGCGCTCTGCGAGCTCGGCGATCACCCCGGGGGAGGGGAGCTGACCACCGGGGAAGATGTAGCGCTGGATGAAGTCCTTGCGGTTGCGGTAGCCCTGGAACCGGTCGTCCTCGATGACAATCGCCTGCATGACGGCGCGACCCCCGGGCCGAAGTCGATCGTGGAAGGCTTCGAACAAGGCGGGCCACACCGTCTCGTCCACCGATTCGATCATCTCGATCGAGACCACGGCGTCGAACTGGCCCGTCGTGGCCCTGAAGTCCTCGAGCCGGATCTCCACTGCTTCGGCGAGCCCCATGTCGGCGACCCGCTTGCGGGCGAAACCTGCCTGCTCCTCGGCGATGGTGAGCCCGACGACCTCGACGCCGTGAGCGCGGGCCGCATAGGTGGCGAATCCACCCCAGCCGCACCCGATCTCCAGAACCCGCATTCCGTTGCGGAGACCCGCATGGGCGGCGATTGCCGCGTACTTGTTGACCTGGGCGTCGACGAGATCCATGTGGGGACCGGCATAGCGGGCCGACGAGTAGGTCATCGATGGATCGAGCCAGGATTCGTAGAAGTCGTTGCCGAGGTTGTAGTGATCCGCCATGGTCTCGACCTTGCGGTGAGAGCGGTGCGGAGCCACCCGCTGCCAGAGACTGCGTACCGGTTGCGCGATCCGTCCCATCGGCGACGTCGAGGCCCTGGCGTGGTTGGCGGCCGCCCACATGAGCAGCGCTCGGAGATCGGTGGTTTCGATCACTCCGTCGATGTAGGCCTCGAGGAAGCCGAGCGAGCCTTCTGTGACGACGTCGCGGTACACCCTTCTGTCGACGATCGCGATGTCGGCGTGAGGCGCCCCACCGCCGATCTGGTGCCGCGATCCGTCGGGCAGGGTCAGCTGGAGGGTGCCGGACTTCCCGAACGTGCGGATGACACCGAGTGCGGTGCGATCGGAGCGGGTCATGTGTGGACCACCGTGTCGGCCGTGACCGGGTCGACCGGCGGCGCCGGGCGACGGAAGAACGGCACACGCTTCATCCAGAGGCGAATCGCCTCGAAGTGGATTGCACCGATCGCCTTGAGCGTGACGAGTGGGTACTTCACGAACATCGCCAGAAGCGTACGGTCGTCGAGCTCGCGGCGCCTACCCGTGAAGGCGGCCCTGAACATCTCCTCACCCGATCCGTCGCTCTCGCGGATGCGTACCGCGACTGCGTTGCCGGGAGTCGTCAGGGAGAAGTCGTACCGCTTGTCCATGTCCATGAATGGTGAGACGTGCAGCCGCTTGTCGAAGGTCTGCGTGGCGTTGTCCGCGTCGACGGCACCGACGTAACAGTGCTTGTCGCCGAACGTGTTGCGGACCTCGTGGAGCACGGCCCGCACGACACCCTCCGTGTCGCGGCAGTACCAGACGCTGATGGGGTTGAAGACGTAGCCCAGGATCCTGGGGAAGGCGAGCACCTCGACCCGGCCCAACTCGAAATCGAATCCCGCGGCCTCCAATGTCCCGGCGATCCACTCTTTCAGAGGCCGTCCGTCGTCGGAACCGTGGTCGCGGTCATGGAGCGCCATGGCGTTGAACCGGTTGTGCGAGAACCAGCGCAGCCGTCGATCGAGCATCGGGAGCTCGTCCAGATCGAACAGGAGGTAGAAGACGCGATAGCGGAATCGGTGAGCGGTGGGGGAGAGTCGTGCGTGAACGACGGTTCCCTCATAGATCGCCGAGTTCGTCATCGCGTCACGCTCACCATCGCCGGGGCAGAGCTCCGCGGTGTCACGTCCTCGTGCCACGGCGCTGGGCTCCCCAGTGCCGCAGCGACGTTCAAGCCCGCCTGGAGCCCGTCTTCGTGGAAACCGTAGCCGCAGTAGGCCCCGGCGAACCAGGTACGGCGAACACCTTGGATCAGGGCCAGTCTTCGCTGGGCCGCGATCGCACCGAGATCGAACTGTGGGTGGGCATACTCGAATCGTCCGAGCACCCGTGCGGGGTCCGGCTCGTCGAGCGGGTTGAGCGACACGAGGAGAGGCTCCGGAGTGTCGAGACTCTGCAGGCGATTCATCCAGTACGTCACGGATGCCTTGCCGGTGGGAGCGGAACCGTCCGTCAGGTAGTTCCAGCTCGACCAGAGGCGACGGCGTCGGGGCATGAGACGGGCGTCGGTGTGCAGCACGACATCGTTTGGCTCGTAGCGCAGGGCGCCGAGGATCTCCCGCTCCTTCGCGTCGGCGTCGTCGCCGAGCATGCGAAGCGCTTGGTCACTGTGGGCCGCGACCACGACTTCGTCGTAGAGATCGTCCCCGGCATCGGTGCGCACGATCACGCGATCACCGACCCGATCGATGCGTCGCACCGGCTGCCCGAGGCGTACGTCCGGGAGGGATGCGCCGATCTTCTCCACGTACGTGCGGCTTCCGCCCGAGACCGTGCGCCATGCCGGCCGACCGGTGATGTCGATGAGCCCGTGGTTGTCGAGGAAGCGCAGCATGGTGGTCGCCGGGTAGTCGAGGATCTCGTCGCTCCTCGCCGACCAGATGGCGGCTGCCATCGGCGCCAGGTAGTCCTCGATGAAACCCTCACCGAGACCTCCGGCGCGAAGCGCGGTGCCGAGCGTCAGATCGTCCGATGTCTCGAGAATCTCGTAGCCGAGGTGACGAAAACGCAGGATGTCGCCGATCATGCCCCGATAGCGGGATGAGAAGAGGTTGCGGGGCACGCCGAGCACCCCGGAGGCGCTGCCGCCGTATTCGATCCCGGTGCGATCGCTGAACGAGAAGGACATGTCGCTGGGTTCCGTGGCTACGCCCAGCGCGGCGAAGAGACGGGTGAGGTGGGGATACGCCGCTTCGTTGTAGACGATGAACCCGGTGTCCACCGTGACCGGCGTGCCGGCGACGACGGTGTCGACCGTTGCGGCGTGGCCACCGAGGCGAGGACGCGCCTCGTAGAGCGTCACATCGTGGCGCTGCTGCAGCGCCCAGGCTGCTCCGAGCCCGGCCACGCCCGAACCGATCACTGCGATGTTGCTTCGTTCCATCATGAGGTATTCGTGGCTGCCCGTCGTTGCGGATTGGTCGTGGGGGAGGGGAGTGGTGACGGGACTCAGCCGCCGTGGGTGTCGGTCGGCGTACTCTCGACGTGAATCGTCCGTTCGTGGGTGTGTCGTGACTCGGTCGGGTGGTGATGCGGATCGTCGACGAACAGCCGCTCTCCATCGACGTGGAGCAGACTCGCGCCGTAGGCATCGGTGAGGTTGTCGAGCGTGAGGACATCGTCGGGCGGACCCGCCGCCACGACGCGCCGAGCGAGGAGGACGACGTGATCGGCGACGCGAGCCTCGGCGAGATCGTGCGTCGTCAACACCACGGTGCAGCCCCGGGCATGCTCGTCATGGATGACATCGTCGATGGCCTGTGCGGAGGGCATGTCGAGCCCAGTCACGGGCTCGTCGAGCAGGAGCACGTCGTGATCCTGAGCGAGACCCTGGGCGACGAATACCCGTTGTCGCTGGCCACCGGACAGCTCCGACAGGTGGTGCCCGGCCAGGTCGGCGATGTCCATCCGTGCGAGAGCGCGATCCACGGCCTCACGATCGGCTCTGCCGAGACGGGCGCCGAAACGGGCATGGTCGTAACGCCCCATCGCGACGACCTCGGCCACCGTCACGGGGAGCGCCTCGTTCACCTTGGTGCCCTGGAGCACGTAGGCGATTCTCCGCGGCCCTCGTTGCGTGGGTGCAACCACCAGCGACCCGGACGCCGGACGGATCAAGCCCGCGATGCCGTTCAGCAGGGTCGATTTGCCCGATCCGTTCGGACCGATGAGCGCCGTGATCCCGCCGTCCGGGATCGCGAAGCTCGACGCGCCGATCGCAACCGTCTCGCCATAGCGATACACGACATGATCGGCGGTGATGGCGGCGTCGGTCATGCGCACGCCGAGCACAAGCCGTCGATCTCGAGGGCGTGGCCCCGGGCGCGGTAACCGCCCTCCGTTGCTGCATGGGTCACGAGCCGCTCGAGGGTGGCCTCCATCTCGTCGGAGAGCTCCACGTCGTCGACAGCGCCGCACTCGACGCAGACGAGATGGTGGTGATGACCGACGAGCCATTCGGCGAGCTCGTAGCGGGTGACCCCTCCACCGGCGTGATGCGTGGACAGCACGCCCGCATCCGCCATCACGGACAGGGATCGATACAGGGAGGAGAGAGGCACACGATGTGCGAGCTCGTCATGTAGCTCGGCGGCGGATCGGGGGCCGTCGGCGTCGCGCAATGCGGCGACCACCATGCGGCGCCCCCTCGTGTAGCGGACCTCGTCGGCCGCGAGGCGCATTCGGATCTGTTGGTCGAGTTGAAGGGTTGTCACGACCCACCCTGTTGAGTATCGTTCTCAACACGATAGGAATCATTCTCATTTATGTCAACGGAGCGGGAACGCCGTGGAATGGCTGATCGAACCCTTCGAGCTCGGCTTCCAGCAGCGAGCGCTGCTCGGCGGATCGCTCGCCGCGATAGCCGGCGCCGTGGTGGGCACCTGGGTCGTCATACGAGGCATGACGTTTCTGGGTGATGCGCTCGTTCACGGAGTGATCCCCGGAATCGCCCTCGCCATCTTGCTCGACTTCAACGTCCTCGTCGGAGCGGCGCTGGCGGCGGTGGTGATGATCGGCGGCATCAACCTCGTCCACCGCCAGACGGTCTTCGCCGAGGACACGGGGATCGGCCTGCTCTTCGTCGGGATGCTCGGTCTCGGCGTCATCCTCATCTCGCGCACGGCCTCGTTCTCAGGCAGCCTGACCAGCATTCTGTTCGGCGATGCCCTCGGCGTGACGCGCAGCGACGTCGCGCTGCTGGCGGGGCTGGCCGTCGTCGTCGTGATCGCATCGACGGCCTTCTACCGACCGTTCCTCGTGCTGTCGTTCAACGAGCAGAAAGCGCAGCTCCTCGGTCTGCGACCGGGAGCGGCCAATTTCGCGATGCTCGCGCTCATCACCCTGGCGATCGTCGGGTCCTTCCAGACCATCGGGACGCTGCTCGTGTTCGGTCTGATCGTCGGGCCCCCCGCCACGGCGGCGCTGCTGGTGCGAAGGGTGCCGGCGATGATGGTCACTGCTGCAGCGCTCGGTGTCGCCAGCGTCGCGGTCGGCCTCGTGGTGTCCTATCACGCCGGAACCTCCGGGAGCGCGACGATGGCCGTGGTGCCGATCGTGCTCTTCTTCCTGGTGCTCGCCGGCCGGAGCGTCGGGCTCATCGGAACGCCTCCGGGCGTGCAGTGAGCTCGCCCCGGGTCACTCCGAAGGATCGGCGACGAAGTCGATCAGTTGCTCCACGGCGTTGACCAACGGGGTCGAGAGGTCACGATACGATCCGACCCGATCGAGGAGACCACCCCAGAACTCGGCGGGGGCGGCCCGCACCCCGAGTGCCGCGATGACCGACTCCTTCCACGGAAGGCCGCGGGCGATGTCAGGCCAGCGCTCGATCCCGACCACGGCCGGATCGACCGCGGCCCAGACATCGACGAAGGGGTGCCCGCACACGAGCACCCACGGGTGGTCGACCGAGGCGGCGAGCCGGGACTCCTTGGAACCGGGCACGAGATGATCGAGCAACACCCCGAGTCGCCTCTCGGGACCGGGCTCGAACTCGCGGATGGCGGCAGCGAGATCGTCCGCACCGTGCATGGGCTCGACGACGACGGCGGCTGCCCGCAGGTCGTCTCCCCAGACCTTCTCGACGAGCTCGGCGTCGTGGAGGCCCTCCACCCAGATGCGGCTCGGGCTGGCAATCGAGGCCCGGGTGTCGCTCATGCCGATCGAGCCCGAAGCGGTCCAGGTGCGCGATGTCGTTCGAGTGGGGTTGCGGAGTGCAACGCGCCTGCCGTCGTGGGTGAACGCACCATCGAGTGCCCGGAACAGCTGCTTGGTGCCCCAACGATCGACCAGGAGCACCTGATCGCCCTCGGAGAAGCCGGCGACCGTGCCCCGTGTGTTCGATGCGGTGTGAACCAGCGTCATGCCGTGCTCGACCTCGAGGACCGGATAGGCCTCCTCGGCCGCGGCGGCCGCGAGGACATCCGACTCGGCCCATCGATCGCGTTGCTGCATCGCGCGCAGCGTACCCGTCGGGCGTCTGTTCACCGTTCATCGACGGGTCGAATACGATCGGGGAGACGAGAGGAGATGGATCGGTGAGAGCTCGACACATCTGGCTGGCCGTGATGGTCGTGGTGTTGCTCGGCGCCTGCGCAGCCGGGAGCAACCCGGAAGTGGGGATGGTGGATGGCGATGGCGATGTCGCCGGCTTCTTCGGCGGGCTGTGGCACGGCTTCATCGCACCCGTCACGTTCGTCATCTCGCTCTTCACCGACAACGTCAACGTCTACGAGGTGCACAACAACGGCAACTGGTACGACTTCGGGTTCGTCGTCGGCGCCGGGATCATCCTGAGCGGTCCCCGCTATCGGAGGGGCAAGCGTCGCGTCGCGAAGAAGCAGGGCTGACGGACGGCCACGACGATCGAGCCCGCGTGGCGACGGGTCTGAGATGCCGGCGCCGCGGACCGAGACCATGTCGACCAGGTGATCCCTCGAGAGCCTCGTCTGGTGCTCCTTCCAGGAAGGCGTCGTCCGTTTGGGCGCCGCACGAGTGCCACAGATTCGGCATGACATACTTCGTGCCACATGCGGGACACACCCAGAGATCGTTGGTGCCGACGGGGCCGGACACTCGACAAGCGTGCGCCAGGTGGCTCGGGAGCGAGTTGGACTCCCATCGGGCGGAGCGATGTTCTCTCCTGACCGACGCTTCACGAACCGTGCGCTGCTCGTGGTCGTCCCCGGCGCCGTCCTGACGGGCCTCTTCGCCAACGCGATCGGCACGGACTGGATCGTCGATCCGGCGACGATCCATGGGATCGTGGCACTCGCCATCGTCGCGCTCGTGCCGTGGAAGACACCGATCGTGGGGCGGGGATGGACGAGGCGTCGCCGGGGACGCTGGATGTCGGTCGGGCTCATGATCTTCGTGGTCACCACCCTGGCGAGCGGACTCGCCCACAGCACGGGTCTGGTCTCCCGCATCGGCCCCTTGACCGTCATGCAGGTCCACATCGGAAGCGCCTTCGTCGCGACCGGGCTGCTGGTGCCTCACTACCGGGCCCGACCGGTTGGTCGGCCCACCGTCGACGGGGGAAGGCGGGGCGGCGTCGACCGGGGACGCCGCACGTTCCTCAGGACGTCCGCCACCGGGTTGTCGGCGGCTGCGTTGTGGCTGGCGTGGGAGGGTGGCCTCGTCTTCTCGGGTGTCCGTGGCTCCCGGCGCAGGTACACCGGATCGCACGAGCGGGGATCCGGTGATCCGAGTGCGATGCCCGTGACGTCATGGCTCGACGACGAGGTGCAACGCATCGAGAGCGGGACCTGGCATCTCGACATCGACGGCATGGCCATGGCATACGAGACGCTCGTCGGCCTGCCGCATGAGGATCTCGATGCCGTCCTCGACTGCACGAGCGGGTGGTACTCCGAGCAGCGGTGGAGCGGAGTCCGGCTCTCGGAGCTCGTGCCAGGGGACAGCAGGAGTGTCGTCGTGCGGTCGGCGACCGGATATCGACGACTCTTCCCTCGACGTGACCTCGACAGGATCTGGCTGGTCACCGAGGCAGGCGGGAACTCGCTCTCGGCCGGTCACGGGTTCCCCGCGCGCATCGTGGCGCCGGGGCGCCGGGGCTTCTGGTGGGTGAAGTGGGTGGTCTCGATCGAGAGCACGGATCGACCGTGGTGGTGGCAGCTGCCGTTTCCGGCGACCTGATCGGGCCCGCTCCCTGATCGCGCAGGTGGTAGCTTCCATTGCGCCGACCAAGTGAGGTCTCGAGTGCACATCGTTCTCGTACCGGGTCTCTGGCTGGCTGGATCGTCGTGGGGGAGTGTGGTCGCCCATCTCGAGGCGGCAGGCCACGTGGCCCATGCGCTCACCCTGCCGGGTATGGAGTCCGTCGACGCCGATCGGAGCCAGACGGGGCTCGCCGAGCACGTCGCTGCCGTCGTCGCCACCGTCGACGACATCGAACCTGGCGAAGGCAGAGTGGTGCTCGTCGGTCACTCGGCATCGGCGTCCATCGTGCACATGGCGGCCGATGCCCGCCCCGAGCGGATCGCCCGGCTGATCCACGTCGGAGGCTTCCCAGGGGAGGACGGCGAAGCATTCGTCGGCGGATTCGAGCCGGAAGGCGACGACCTCCCACTTCCCGACTGGAGCGTGTTCGACGACGCAGACCTCACGGATCTCGACCAAGGCTTGCGAGAGGCCTTCCGCGCCGGAGCAGTGCCGTCACCTGCCCGGCTGACGACGGACACCGTGAGATTGCAGGACGATGCCCGCCTCGCGATTCCGACGACCTTGGTGGCGCCCGAGTACACGAGCGCGATGCTCGTCGACTGGATCGAAGGTGGGCATCTTCCGGAGGTGGCACGGCTCGAACACGTCGAACTCGTCGACCTGCCCACGGGTCACTGGCCGCAACTCACGAGACCGGCCGACCTCGCCAGGATCATCGCCGAGCGCACGGAGGACCGACACGTCGACGAGTTTCGCCGGGTCCATCCGCCGATCACCGCCGGCGAGTCCCTGGCGGCGCTCGGCTTTCTCGATTACCAGCGGGACACGCTGGCGTGGAAGACACGCGGGCTCGATGCGGAGGGACTGCGTACGACGACCGCAGCCTCGAGCTTGACGCTCGGGGGTCTGTTGAAGCACATGGCATTCGTCGAGGATCACTGGTTCAACCACTGGCTCACCGGTCGGGATCGTGCGGCACCGTGGAACAGCGTGGACTGGAAGGCGACCCGTGACTGGGACTTCGACTCCGCTGCGGACGACCCCCCCGAGGAACTCCATGCGCTGTGGATGACGTCCGTACGCCGGTCACAGGCCGCCATCGCCGCTGCCATGGCGCAGGATGGCTTCGACACGGCTGCGGTGCGAGAGTGGAGCGAGGGAGGGAGGCCGACGCTGCGATGGATCGTCCTTCACATGATCGAGGAATATGCTCGTCACAACGGCCACGCCGACCTGCTCCGTGAGGCCGTGGATGGAGAGGTGGGGGAGTGACTGCTCACTCGGGACTGGATGCCCTCGATGCCATGGATCTCTCTCGCCGCGCCGAGCCCGATGCCACGCTCGAGCCCCGTCCGCTGCTCGAGGCCTGGCTCGACTACCAGCGCCATGAGTTCCTGCGGAAGTTGCGGGATCTGACACCGCAGCAACTCGTTGCATGGCCCGTGTTTCCGCTGGAGCTGTCCGTGATGGGGCTCGTGAGGCACATGACCCAGATGGAGCACGGCTACGTGAGCGCCGGCCTGGGTGGCGGGGAGCTGGTGTGGGCCTATGGCGACGACGACTATGCAGGTGCCTCGGTCGACACCATCGACGAGGACCTGGACCTCTACTTCGCCGAGAGAGTGCGTGCCGACGCCGCCATCGCGTCCATGGAGGATCTCGAGTCACCCGGCCGGGCCCACGGACGCCCGCTGCGGGCCGTCCTCGTCAAGATGATCGACGAGTACGCCCTCCACGCCGGCCAGGCCCACATGCTCCGGTTCGCCGC
>JABAOD010006977.1_pt1 | contig 33197 bp, 35 predicted proteins | sample 7062151 | NCBI WGS metagenome assembly JABAOD01 (sample SAMN14538626, study PRJNA623070) | marine sediment metagenome | biome: marine biome [ENVO:00000428]; feature: marine pelagic biome [ENVO:01000023]; material: deep marine sediment [ENVO:00002113] | place: India: Gulf of Khambhat ... | reverse complement strand
CGCCTACGAGTTCTCCTTGGACTACGCCCGTACCAGGAAGGCCTTCGGGAAGCCCATAGCCATGCACCAGGGCATCGCCTTCATGCTCGCTGACATGAAGACCGCCATCGAGGCCGCACGCCTCCTCGTCTGGAGAGCTGCGTGGCTAGCTGACCAGGACTTGCCGGCCAACAAGGAGGCAGCCATGGCGAAGCTCTATTCCGCAGACATGGCCATGCAGGTGACGACGGACGCAGTACAGATTGTTGGCGGCTCCGGCTACATGAAGGACTACCCGGTTGAGAAATGGATGCGGGATGCGAAGGTCTTCCAAATCTGGGAGGGTACCTCAGAGATTCAGAGACTCGTCATCTCCAGGGAGGAAGTTGGGGAGCTCTAGAATCCTATGGAAGGACCAGACTCCTGAGTGACACCCGAGGTGGATCGCTCAGGGGAACCTTTCGGCGTCTGTCACGCAGCCACTTCTCGCTCGACTATGGTCGTGATTCCTTGTCCAAAGCCTATGCAGAGCGTTGCCAGGCCCCACCTGCTATCCCTCCTCTCCATCTCGTAGAGGAGAGTCGTCAGAATCCGTGCACCGCTGGCCCCTAGAGGGTGCCCGAGTGCGATGGCACCACCGTTGGGATTCATCTTCTCGAAGTCGATGTTCAGCTCCCGCCCGCAAGCGAGGGGTACGGAGGCGAAGGCCTCATTTAGTTCCACCAGGTCGATGTCCTTCATGGCGAGTTCCGCCTTCTTCAGGGCCTTCCTGCTGGCGGGAATGGGGCCGGTGAGCATAATAACGGGGTCCACGCCCGCCACGGCCATGGTCCTGACAGTGGCCATCGGCTCCAGCCCCAGCTCCCTGGCCTTCTCCTTGGTTGTAAACATTATGGCAGCGGCACCGTCGTTGATGCCAGAGGAGTTACCGGCGGTGACCTTGCCGTCAGGCTTGAAGGCGGCCCGCAACTGCGCCAGCTTCTCCAATGACGTGTCGCGGCGTGGGTGCTCGTCCACACTGAAAAGGATCTCTTTCCCAGACTCATCCTTGACAGGCACAGGAATCGTCTCGTCTTTGAATCTGCCAGCATCAATGGCAGCAATCGCCTTTCTGTGACTCATGAAGGAGTACTCGTCCAGCTCCTCCCTCTTCAGGTCCCACTTATCGGCTATGAGTTCAGCGGAGATGCCCTGGGGGACGAGGTCGTACCTAGCAACGAGCTTCTCGTTGAAGACACCCGCATCGCTGCCCATGGGGACCCTGGTCATGCTCTCCACACCACCGCCTATGACGATGTCCGACTGGCCTGTAGCGACGGCCATGGCTGCAATGTTGCATGCCTGCAGGCTAGACCCACACTGTCGGTTCACGGTTGTTCCCGCTATCGACTCCGGCAGTCCGGCCGTGAGGACGGCTATCCGGGTAACGTTCAACCCCTGCTCTTCTATCTGCGTGTTGCAGCCAAAGACTACATCTTCCACGGTCGCAGGATCGACCCCTGTCCTCTCGATGACCTCTCTGATAACCAAAGCCGCCAGGTCGTCGGCCCGTACGTCCTTTAGAGAACCATTCTTCCTGCCTACGGGCGTCCTGACTGCGCCCACGATCACGCTGTCAAGCATGACAAGACACCGGCCGTTGTATTGACCCCCTCGCTTATTAAGGCTTCCCGACGAGAGCTTTGGAGGCGGCCCAGAACCTTCATGGTAAAATACGAAGGGCAGCATGGCGGGGTGGTGCTTGCATGAAGGTTCCTATGGAGGGCATGACGGTCCTCGACCTGACGCGGCTCCTACCTGGAGGCCTGGCGACCCAGCTGCTTGCCGACCTGGGGGCCGAGGTGATCAAGGTGGAGGAACCCACCGTCGGCGACTACATGAGGTACGCGCCACCGACCGTTGACAACGTGAGCTACTCCTTCCTGCTGGTCAATCAGGGCAAGAAGAGTGTCGCCATAAACCTCAAAGAGAGGGAGGGGAGGGAGCTGTTCCACCGCTTGGTTCCGAAGGCTGATGTGCTGGTGGAGCAGTTCCGTCCCGGGGTCGCTGATAGGCTCGGCATAGGCTATGAGGACACTAGAGCCCGTAGGGAGGACATTGTCTACTGCTCGTTTTCAGGTTATGGAGCCGATGGACCCTACAAAGACCGTCCGGGCCACGATTTGAACTTCAACGCCCTCTCCGGCCTCCTCCACATGAACTCCCTAGGTGGGAGGCCAGTACTCCCCGCGGTGCCCGTGGCCGACATGGCCTCTGGAATACTGGCGGCCTGCGCCATTCTCTCTGCTCTCCTCCTGAGGGAGAGAACGGGGAGAGGCTCCTTCTTGGACGTTTCCATCTTCGACGCATCGTTTCAGATGAACCTTATGAACCTGGCGGAGGCCCTTGCTGGGGGCGATCCTCGCTCCTCCAAGACGTTCCTAACCGGCCTGTTCCCCTTCTACAATATCTACGAGACCTCAGACGGTCATTTCCTAACATTGGCTGCCATCGAGGAGAAGTTCTGGCACAGGTTCTGCGATCTCGTGGAACGTCCCGACCTGAAGGGGAGACACATGGTGGTTGGTGATGAGGGCGAGGCTGTCAAAGGGAATCTTGAAGGAATCTTTCGGAGGAAGACCTTGGAAGAGTGGAACCGTGTATTCGAAGGGGAGGAAGTCCCGTACGCGCCGGTGCTGACTGTTAGCCAGGCCTTGCAGGACCGCCATCTCAGGGAGAGGGGTTTGCTGCAGGATTTGGGCCTTCCTGAGGGAACCTTCACAACACTCACACATCCGGGGAAGTGGTTCCCGCCCGGTCCAAAAAGGTGTGGTGGGCCTCCAGGCCTTGGCCAACACACGAAGGAGATACTGAGAAGGGCGGGAGTGGGAGAAGCTGAAATCGGGAAGCTGGCCACCAGGGGGATCGTAGGCATCCAGGGATGACAACCTTCATTATCGGTTCTTGGCATCCTCTGCGCCGTGAAGGTTTACGAGGGTGAACCCCTAAGAGCCCAAGAGACGACTCTCCTCCACGCCATAGCACAATCCTTTGAAGCCTTCCCCGATGGCCTGGCAATCCGTTACCCCTCCCAAGGTCGCTACTCAGACGTCACCTATCGCGACCTCAGGTCTCATGTCGACGCCGTGGCAGCCGCCTTGGTCTCCATGGGAGTGGGGAAGGGCGACAGGGTCCTTGTCATGGCAGATACCCGGTACGAGTGGCTTCTGGCGGACCTGGCCATTCTCTATGCTGGGGGCGTCACTGTCACAGCCTTCCCGACCCTACCAGCACATCTCTTGAGGCACCAGCTGGAGGACTCAGCGGCTAAGGTCCTGTTCCTCGAGGGGGAGGATCAGCTCGAGAAGTTCACAGAGCTGCCGCAGCTTGCGAAGGGGAGGGAGGTTATCCTCTTCGATAAGGGCAGCGACCATCGAACCCTGAGGTCCCTCCTCGAGCGGGGGCCAAAGCGGGGCGAGCTTGACGTCCTGGGCCAGATCTTGTCGACAGCTATCCCCTCAGATGTGGCCAGCATGATATACACATCGGGGACCACCGGCATTCCTAAAGGAGCGTTGCTAACTCACTGGAACATCGCCTCGGCCGCCCTCTCAGGGCTGCAGGTTCTCGGGGCTCAGCCCGGTCAGACTGTCATCGCTTTTCTCCCAATGGCTCACATCTACCAGAGGCTCGTCTGCCTCGGAATGCTGATGATCGGAGGTTGTGTGGCCTTTTCCACTCCCAGGACTCTAGCTGAGGACCTGCTGAAGGTCAGGCCAGAGCACATGGCAGCCGTGCCCCGACTGTACGAGAGGGTATACAAGAGAATCTTGGAGGAGGTGGAAAGGCAGACTCCCTTGAGGAGGATGATCTACCAGCGGGCCGAGCGGACAGCACTAGAGTTCAGCCAGGTGACGAGCGCCGGAAGGAGACCCTCCCTCTCTCTCAGGATGAGGCACAGGCTGGCGGACAGGCTGGTCTATGGGAAGATAAGGGAGCGTCTGGGAGGAAAGTTGAGGTACGCCATGTCAGGGGCCAGTGCCCTCCCCCCTCGCCTTGCATACCTCTTCAACGGCATGGGTATTTGCGTGCTGGAGGGCTACGGGCTGACGGAGACCGCGACTCCCGCTAATTTCAACCCTCCTACCAGAATAAAACCGGGGACGGTGGGGCCTCCCATACCCGGGGTGTACGAGACCCTCGCTGAGGACGGTGAGATACTCATCCGGGGACCCAATGTCTTTCTGGGCTACAACAACATGCCGGAGGAGACCAAAGAGGCCTTCACCGAGGATGGCTGGTTCCGTTCGGGAGACCTGGGGGAGTTTGACGAGGATGGATACCTCCGGATCCTCGGGCGTAAGAAGCAGATTCTGGCCCTGTCCACCGGAAAGAAGGTGGCCCCCAGGCCTATTGAGGAAGCCCTCCGCTCTCACCCCTGGATAGAGGACTGCATGCTCATTGGAGACAACAGAAAATTCACGGCGGCTCTGATCCAGCCCCAGTTTGAGAAGCTTGCAGAGCTGCTGAGGTCCGGTGGAGTAACCCTAGGGGAGGGGGACCTCATTTACGGTGTCGACCCCGTGGGTGAAGAGAAGGTCGTCGGTCTGAAACGGTGGCTTATCTCAAGAGGAGAAGTCGCGTCGCTTTTCGAAAAGTTGGTCGAAGAGGTCAACACAAACCTCGACTATCACGAGAAGATCAAGAAGTTCATTGTTCTCCACAGGGCTTTCAGTCAGGACAGAGATGAGATTACCCCCACCCTGAAGAAGAGGAGAGACGTCATAGAGGCCAACTTCAAGGAAGAGATCGATGCCCTCTACGCCTGACTACTTCCCCTTGAACTCTGGCTCCTTCTTGCTCAGGAAGGCTGACAGCCCCTCGAAGAGGTCCTCGGTGGAGGTCACGACACTGAAAGCCAGGGCTTCCATGTCCAGGCCTGCATCGCCAGTGCTTAGAGAGCTGTAGTTGAGCAGTACCTTGGCCAATCGATAAGCGATGGGTGGGCCCTTAGCAAGCTTCTTGGAAAGTTCATCCACCGCCCCCTCGAAGGCTTCGTCGTTGACCGCCTGGTTGACGAGGCCGATGCCCTCAGCCACCTTCCCCTTGATGCGCTTGGCCAGGAACACCATCTCCTTTGCTCTCCCGAGGCCTAGGAGCCTTGTGAGTCTCTGAGTCCCACCGGCTCCCGGGATGAGGCCCAGGGAGGTCTCCGTGAGCCCGAGGGTAGATCCCTCCGTCGCAATTCGGAAGTCGCAGGCTATGGCCAGCTCCAGACCACCCCCGAAGGCGTAGCCCCGGATGGCAGCAATCGTAGGCTTGGGGAAATCCTCAAGCTGCTTGAAGACCTGATGGGTCCGCTTGGTGAAGCTCCAGGCCTTGTGGGCCTTGTCTACCCCCGTGAAGGCAGTTACGTCGGCCCCGGCACAGAAGGCCTTTTCCCCGGCTCCCCTCATGATGAGACACCGCACCTCCGGGTCCTCCTCAAGGCTTCCCAGGGCAGTCGATATCTCTTCCACCATCTCCGGCGTCAAAGTGTTGAGCCTTTCCGGCCTGCTCAGGACCAAGGTGGCCCTCATGTTCTCCTTGTCCTTCCGCACCTCGATGGCCTTATACTCCACAGCCTCCTTCGCTTCGTAGCTGTAGAAACCTGTCCCGCTCTTCACGCCGAGCTTCCGCTCCTCCACCATCTTGAGCAGGATCCCTGCAGGCTCATGCCTCTTGGAGCCCTTCAGCTCCGCGACCACCCTGTCGATGCCAATATCGTCGGCGAGAGCTAGGGGGCCTTTAGGGAACGCGGTGCCCAGCCTCATGGCCAGGTCGATCTCATCCGGCGGCGCTACACCCATCTCCACCAGCTGCGCCGCCTCATTCATCGTGGGGGCAAGGATCCGAAGAGGCTCGAAGTCCTTACCGTCCTCGGGTCGGATGCTGGGTTTGCCCCCTTTCCGATAGTCATAGAAGCCATGCTCTCTCTTGCGTCCCAGCCTCCCCTTCTTCACCATCTCCTTGAAGGGGGGCGGGACTGGCAGGCCCTGCTTCTCTTGGGCGAAGACCATGAGGTCGATGCCCACCTGGTCCGCCAGCTCGAAGGGTCCCATGGGGAACCCAACCTTGAACTTCATGGCAGCGTCTATGGCCTCCTTAGCCACACCTTCCTCGTGCCGGATCCACCCTGCCTCGTTCATGTAGTGGAAGATGATGCGGGTGGTGATGAAGCCGGGGACGTCCTTGCGACAGAGGATCGGCGTCTTTCCAAGCTTTCTCGAGAGTGCCTGGGTCAGCTCCAAGGCCTCCTCTCCAGTCTCCTCCCCCTTAACCACCTCTACCAGTTCCATGATGATGGGCGGGTTGAAGAAGTGCATACCGACGACCTTCTCCGGTCGCTTGGTGACCTTGCCCATGGCAGTGATGCTGAGGCCAGAGGTGTTGCTGGCCAGGAATGCGTGGGCCGGGGCGTACCCGTCAAGCTTCTTGAAGACCTCTTTCTTGAGCTCCATGTCCTCCGGGATGGCCTCGATGACGAAGTCCGCGTCCTTCACGGCTTCCTTCAGGTCTGTGGTGGTCTTGATTCGGCCCAGGATGTCCTTCGACTTCTCCTTGAGCTTCCCTTTCTCCTCCAGCTTGTTCAAGCTCCACTGAATCCGCTCCAAGCCGCGTCTGATGAACTCCTCCTTGATGTCGTGCATGCTCACATCGAAACCGTGAAGAGAACACAGTTCCGCGAGGCCATGCCCCATCTCCCCGGCACCGATGATGGCAACTCTTCTGAGATCCTCAACTTTCAGAGTGTCACCCCCGCTCGACCTTTACCATTCGAGGATGCCTATAAAACCTTATGGAGGGCGCCCAGGGCAAAACCCCTTTTAATACTGCGGACCTTCTGAGCATGGTAGTGGCAATGCAAGGGCCCCAGGAAGGATCCTCCGAGGGAATCCCTCCTCACATGCTCAGGATGTGGGAAGAGAGGACGAAGATAGCGAAAAACATGGAGCGGGTCAAGCACAAGCTCATCGTCATGAGCGGCAAGGGTGGCGTGGGAAAGAGTACTGTTGCTGTGAACTTGGCCGTAGCCCTTGCCAAGGACAGGAAGGTGGGTGTTGTGGACGTGGACATCACGGGTCCCGACATCCCCAAGATAATGGGCATCGAGGATGTGAAGCTGTACGCCAGTGAGAACGGAATCGAGCCTGCTGTTGCCCACAACGGCGTGAAGGTAATATCCATGGCCTATTTCTCCGGAGAGAAGGACAGGGCCGTGATCTGGAGGGGCCCTCTGAAGATGAAGGCCATCAACCAGATGCTTGGCGACGTCCATTGGGGGGACCTGGACTACATCTTGGTGGACCTTCCCCCGGGGACGAGCGATGAGCCCCTCAGCATCGCTCAAAACATTCCTGATGCCGATGGGGCTGTCATCGTCACCACACCGCAGGACGTCGCCCTCCTGGACGTTCGAAAGGCCATCTCCTTCGCCAGGACCCTCAACATGCCCATAATCGGCATCGTCGAGAACATGAGCGGGTTCAACTGTCCGGAGTGTGGGCATCACATAGACATCTTTAAGAAGGGAGGAGGAAAGAAGGCCGCCGAGGACCTGGGGATCAATTTCCTCGGAAGCGTCCCTCTGGATGCCAACGTTGTCCTCGGTGGTGATGCTGGAGAGCCCTTCGTGTTGGCCCACCCGGACTCTGAGACGACGAGGGCCTTCAAGGAGATCGTCGAAAGAGTCGCCGACATCGTGGAAACCAAAGGGCAGCCTAGGTAAGGTGCTTCCTAATCATCGCCTCAACCTTAGGCCTTGGGGCCGCACCCACGATGATGTCCACGGGTTTGCCCTGCCTGAACAGCATTAGGGTCGGAATGGACATAACCCTGAACTTCATGGACGTCTTCGGGTTCTCGTCGGTGTTGAGTTTGCCGAAGGCCACCTTCCCGGCGTACTCCCTCGCAAGCTGACGGACGATGGGGGCGACCATCTTGCAAGGGCCACACCATGGGGCCCAGAAATCGACGAAAAGAAGCTCGTGTTTGGAGAGCTGCTCATCGAAGCTGCCATCGGTGATATCAAAGGGTTCTGCCAGAGGGTTATCCCCGGGCCTCTCCTTCGATCTCCCCACAAGCTCCTTCATCTTCCTCGCTCTGATCCGCTCAAGCTCATCCATCTACGCTTCTCCTCTTCTTTGATTGCGGGTTCTCTTTGAAATAGGGACTTCGTCCATATAAATGGTCCCTCCTACCCTTCCACTACTCGTTGGGGTGAGGGCCAGACGCAATCTCCATGCGGGCGGGGGTCAGATCCTCCATATCGCCTTCCAGCACTCTAATGTCCCTTTTCAACAGAGTGTACTCCTTCTCGTCGAAGGCCTGGGGATCCACCGGGAGCAGCAGGATAGAGGCGGTGACGGCCACTTTCTCGTTCAGATCATGCAGGAGCGTTAGGATTGAGGGAAAGTCGTTGTGGGAAATGAGATACTCCACGCCGTCTAACAGAACAACACTCCTGGGGCTAATCTCCAAGAAGTGATCGATGGTCATGGCGACATTTTCAGGCGGTGTGGGCCGAACGCAGTTTGGATTAGATACTACCCTGCTGAGCCAAAGGATGGGCGTCTTCTCCAGACCGTGGGCCTCAGCAATCCTCTCGGGCTGTTGTCGTGTTATGAACAGTCCCCTCACTCCATGGGTGACCAGGTCCTTGAAAACCTCTAGGGTGTAGGACGGCTCGGCCTCTTTAACGATATAGCTATAGCCCTCCTCTAGGTGGAACGTCCGTGCCGTTTCCAGGTGAGCCTCCGGCAGTGGGGAGAGGAGTTCTTGCAGGAACAGCTTCTCTCTGACGGCGAAGGCCACGAGGCCTATTAGGATAACCTCCAGAAGGAAACCGCTTATCCTGAAGTCGAAGCCCAGATTTGGAAAGGCCACTTCGGTGAGAAACTCCGTAACGGTGTAGCCCTCCAAGCCCAGCATGATCAGGTAGGTGTCATGGACGACAGTTCGAGGAGGTTTCACCCTATGAAGGTAGCCCAGCAGCTTGTAAGGGATGTAGATCATGATGGTGGACATGGTGATGGTCGTCATCACCACGAACCAGAGGGGGAAGAGGATGATGTAGCCACCCTCGATCGTGGTCTGCACATCTGCGGTGGTCGTCAGGACGCTAAAGAGGCCCAGCGCCATTATGAACGTGTACACCACGTACGAGTTGGGGAAGTCCTTCACAATGTGCCTACGAAAGTCCCTTGCGGAGTTGATCTCCGGACTGGACGTGACCACGAGAAACGCCCCTATGGCCACCGCGAATAGGATGTCGAAGGTGGCTTGGACCCGCTTGCTGAGAACGATGAAACTGCCGGGGCTTTCGGGTCGAAGTATGGTGGTGATGGCGATGTTCGAAGCCACGGCGGCGGAGAGAAGGATGGCCGCTACTACGAGGAGCATTTTCTGAAAAGTCTTCCCTGTTCTCTGCCTCAGGATGGCCACCACTATGACAATTGATAGGAAAATGGCCGTGGTGGCCCCCAAGTATTCGAGGATGGTTACCGCCTCTTTGAACCTATTGACACGTATGACGATATAAAATAGATTGACATGCTATTATCAACACGCGTATTAAGTAGGTATATTCACTGTTGATAATCACCAGTGATTTTTTTGACCGAATTCTTATACAAGGTTCTGGCCACGTAGCTCTGATTCTGTAGCAGGAGGACAATGCTCAAAAGAGAGGTGGCCATAAGTCCAGCGGACGTTGGTCTTTTGCGCAGCAACGTTTCCAAGCTTGGAGGCTACGCCATCGGACTCCTGAAGGAGTTCGATTTTGGTGTTGACGAGGAGGCCTTCAAGCAGCACATCTCCCGGACCGGCCAGCAGCTGACGATGCTGGTGAGTGAGGGAGGGCCCCTCCCCATCAGTCTTCGTCCCACGGACTATACTGACGGCGCCCTCATTGAAGAGACTAACCTCGCCTGGAATTATCCCCAAACTCTGAGGTTCGCCTCCGGGGCCTGCATGATCTCCCAGAAATACTACCGTTGGATGAGCCCGGAGAATCTGAAGAGGTCGATGACCGCCAAGGTTCTCTACAAATGCCAGACAGGGATCCTTGATGACCTCATAGACAAGGGCGAGTATACCTACTTGGAGGCGAAGGACCTCTACCATCTCGTCCTCTCCTCCATGACGGACCCGCGACTGGACTCCAATGTATTCATGAAGAGGCTCGTCTCGAATCTACGGCAGGAGCAGTTGCGTCTCTTCGACCTTGTCTCAGCCATATCGTACAACTTCAACCTCTTGTTCACCATGTCCCCTCACGGAAGCGATCTCTTCTATCATATGGAGACGCTGGACGAGAGGGTGGCTCTGGGACAAGCCCTGACGATGTTCCAGAAGGAGAATCACTTTGATCTGGGTCAGGTCGCGAGCATCTCCAGAGGTCTCTACACCCCCGAGCGCAGCCTGCCATGGTACGAACGGCTCGCCAACTATGTCAGCGGAGGAACCAGGTACAATCTCGTCGACATCTCTTTCTTGGACAAGAAACTCAAGATGGAGAGCATCGAGAACTTTCTGAGAGGCTGGTACTACTACGACATAGTAATTGTGTTCCTGAACAACATCGTCAACGTCCATGAGGACCTGCGAAACGGCATAGTCAACCTCTCTCTGATCGCCATGAGAGAGAAGGATGTCCTTCCCCTGAACAGCACGAAGGGGTACGACCCAGAGCTCAGCATCGAGGATTATGAGGATCACCTGGAGAGGCTCGCGAAACTCGCATCCACGGGCCTTGAGAGGGCCCTTAGGGACTTCCCAGATCCAGAGCAGTACTATCCCTTCATCACGATCATGATGCCCATCGTCATGCTGGCTGAATGGATAGGAAAGAATGATGAGATGATTCGCATCTACCTGGAAGCCTTGGCTCCCAGTATCCGCAGGGCGGCAGAGAGGAGCCCCCTACACCGGAAGGAGTCCGTCCAAGTTCCAACGAGAATGAGGAGGGTGCCTCTCTAGAAGCCTGGATATGTTATCACAATCCGTAACCGCCTCGATATCCTTTTAGAGAGTAAGTAAGAGAACCTGATGAGGGAAGCTCGTGGTCCGAGCCAGAAAGAAGACCTATGTGAAGGCCTTCGATGAGACCCTTGAGGGCGGCGTTCCAGAGGGCCACATAGTGCTCATCACCGGCGCACCGGGCACCCTGAAGTCATCCCTAGGCTTCAGCATCCTCTATCGAAACGCGCTCCACTCGGGTTCCAAGGGCCTTTACCTCACACTGGAACAGAGCAAGGCTTCTCTGGTGGAGCACCTGGAGGCCATGGGGATGCGGGACCCCAAGGCGTACAAGAGCATATCCGTCTTCGACATGGCTGCCCTCCGGAAGAACCTGTCCTTCATCAAAGCCGAGGGCTCCTGGATCACCCTCTTCAAGAGCTATCTGAAGAACCTGATGGAGTCCGATCCGTACGAATTCCTGGTCATCGATTCCCTCAACGTCTTGGAGACCATGGCCGACTTCGACGTGAGGAGGACGGAGCTTTTCTACCTCTTCGAGTGGTTGAAGGACCTGGGTGCAACGACCTTCATCATCTCAGAGAGCATGGGAAACATGTTCGATCCCCGAAGGGAGGCGGACGAGGCCTACCTTGCAGATGGAGTGATTCACCTCTCCCTGTACCCGGTCTCGGACCTGGACGTTCAGAGGAGAATCCGCTGCATCAAGCTGAGGGCCACGAAGCACGACATGTCCTCTTTCGCCCTAGTGTGGAACGACGATACCTTTGAGATCACTCGGGCAGTTTCCGTCGGCAGAACGGGAAAGCAGGAATAGGCGTCAGAGTCGGGCCTTTTCTTTGGCTTCTGCGTATATAGGAAACCTAATATATCCTCACACGTTACGAACGGTGGATGGCTTCCTGGGACCTTTCGATTTCTAAAGAACTTTCAATGGTGGCTGACGTCATCAAGGAAAGCATATCATCTCAGGAAGAGCTGCTAACGGAGATAGCTAGCTATGTCATAGGGGCCGGCGGAAAGAGGGTAAGGCCCACCGTCACCATTCTCTCGTTCTACGCCGTCGGTGGCCAGAAGGTGCGAGATGTGGTAAAGATTGCCGCCGCGCTGGAGCTCGTCCACAATGCCACCCTTCTCCACGACGACATAAATGACGGGGGAATCATGCGGCGCGGCAAGCTGGCCGCCTACAAGAAGTATGGAGTCCAGAACGCCCTCGTGACGGGTGACTTCCTCTTCACCAAGGCCTTCGCCATCGGTGGCAAGTTCGCTCCAGCCATCGTGGACATAACGGCCGAGGCTTGTGTCAGACTGGCCGAAGGCGAGATTCGACAGAGGATGCGCACGCGGGACCTCTCCATGGACGAGGAGGAGTATATTGAGATCATCCGGCGTAAGACGGCCTGGCCCATCGCCGCGGGGGCCAAGATCGGCGCCATCCTCGGGGGAGGAAGCCTGGAGGAGATTCTTGCCCTCGGGAACTATGGAGCGGACATCGGCATTGCCTTCCAGATAGTGGACGACGTCCTTGACGTGGTCGGTGACCAGGATATCCTGGGTAAGCCGACGGGAACCGATGTCAAGGAGGGGAACATAACCCTGGTCATCCTGAACGCCCTCCACAACGGGGCATCAGCGGATCGAAAGGCTCTAGCAAGCATCGTAAGGAAGAGGAAGAACTCGGCAGAGGAAATCCGCAGAGCCCAGGAAATCATAGTCGCGTCGGGAGCGATCGCGGAGGCCCGTAATAAGGCGGCCGAGTTTGGTGAGAGGGCAAAGTCACAGCTCGGAATCCTCCCACCGGGACCCTACAAGCTAGAGCTAATTCGTCTTGTGGACTTCGTACTCCAGCGAGAGTCGTAGCCCATGGTTAGCCGGGGCCTTGACAAGCGTTCCTGGGAGGACGTGATAGAGTCCTTGGAGGAGTTCCTCCCCTACTACGAGAGAGTCAACTATGCCTCCACCCTTCTTCAGCTCCCCCGCTGGAGGTCCCGCGCAGCAAGTATCGTTCAGGATGGTGAGGAGGTCCTCGAGATAGGTCCTGGAGCAGGCGGGTTCGCAAAACTCCTCCATTGCCGCCGCGTTTACCTGCTGGAGCCTTCCGCCTCCATACTCGGTTACAGCTCAGGGAGGCTGAATCGGGATAGGTACGCCTCCCTCATGGGACTGGCGGAGGAGATCCCTCTAAAGGAGGGTACGCTGGACAAGGTGTTCTGCATCTTCTCCTTCCGGGACTTCATGGACAAGGGCAGGAGTTTGAGGGAAATTCACCGCGTGCTCAGGCCAGGCGGACAGCTTCACATAATTGACCTCTTCAAGGCCCCTGAGGGCGCGTACCGGGCCCTCATGAACCTCTGGCTGGAGAGGGGAGCCACGGCCATTCTGAGACTCCTAGTCCCAAGGCGAATCAGAGGCCGCTGGAGGCACGACCCGTATCTCGAGCTCCTACGAACCTACAGGGCCGTCGGGACTGCAGGGGAATACGAAGAACTAATGAGACATGTCGGTTTCACAAGAGTTGGATCGAGAGACCTCCTCTTTAGGAGCGTCTACCATATGCAGGGGGCGAAGCCATCTACGACGTAATCGTGGTCGGAGCTGGACCAGCGGGCGCCACCACCGCCAGGTATTGCGCCATGACGGGCCTCAGAACCCTCTGCCTGGACAAGAGGAGGGAGATAGGGGTCCCAGTGCAATGCGGGGAGTTCATGGCCTCTAACTCCGAGGTCGTGTCCCTCTTCCCTCGGGTCGGGGAGGTGGAGTCCCTCTATGACCTCCCCGAGGAACTCAAGGAGGCCAGAACCAGGGTGATCCGCATATTCAGTCCCTCCCTTAGGGCCTACGATGTCCCCTTCGAGGGCTACACTGTGCGGAGGGACAGGGTGGACAAGCATTGGGCAGGGCTCGCCGAAAAGGAGGGCTCCGAGATTATGACGGATTGTCTTGTCCGTCACGTCCGTGGTGTCGAGGTCGTTACCTCACGAGGGGTTTTCAACGGCAGGGTAATAGTGGGGGCGGATGGACCCTTCTCTCTTGTCGCCCGCTCCGTGGGCCTCAACCCTCCCAAAGAGCTCGCGGCGGCCATCAATTGCGATGTGGACGGTTCCTTCGATGACGCGCTGGAGATCTACTTCGGCAGCCTGGCGCCAGGCGGCTACGCTTGGGTCATACCCAAGAATGGGTCGGCCAACGTAGGACTTGGGGTATGGCACCGTTACCGGGGCCACCTTAGCAAGCTACTGCAGAGCTTCCTAGAGACAAAGGGGTTCACCACTGACTCGTGGACAGGAGGCTGGGTGCCCGAGATGGGTCCCGTTCCGAGGACCGTCAGCGATAACGTCCTCCTGGTAGGAGATGCCGCTGGCCATGTGATGCCCACGAACGGTGGGGGGGTCAACCTCGCGATGCTTTGCGCAAGGATCGCCGGGTACGTCATCGCCGATCACCTGCAGAAGGGCCTGCCTCTGGAGGAGTATGAGAGGAGATGGCGCTCCGTCGCCGGTGAGGCCTTGGAAACGGGTGTGAAGATCAAGAAGCTGGCCGATAACTTCTTCCTGAGCGACTTCTGGCTGGAGAGGGCGATGAGGGTTCTTGGAAGGCGCCGCATGGAAAGAGCGATACGCTGCCAGAGCATCTGGCCCAGTCTCGGGTGGCCTGGAAGGAGGAGCAGACCCCATAGCCCACGATCCGCGGCGGACTACTAGGGTGCGTCTGGGCTGAAGAGAGGCAGTCCCAGGCTGGCTCCTTGCCCAGGCTCGAATCACCATGAAAACCTTAAGCATAAGGGGCTTCTACAAGAGTCAAGATGGAAGTGAACTTCCTCGGCGGCGCTAGCGAGGTAGGCCGTTTGGGCATGCTCCTCCGACACCAGGGAGCGACCCTGCTCTTCGATTACGGAATCCAGCCGCTGGACCCCCCTAAGTACCCCCTTGAGGCCCCCCCTGTCGACTCCTTCTTCCTCACGCATTCCCACCTGGACCACTGCGGCATGGTCCCCGTAATCAGCCGAAAGTCCGAGACTGATCTGCTATCTACCCCGGTGACCTTCGATGTGGCAAACATCCTGCTGGAGGACAGCATCAAGGTCAGCAAGGCTGAGGGATTCCCTCAACCCTTCACAAAGCAGGACATAAGGACGATGAACAGGGATCTCGTGAGCGTCGAGTATGGGGACTCCCAAGACATTGGTGGCTTCGAGGTGGAGGTTCACTCCGCTGGCCACATCCCGGGCTCCAGCATGTTCGAGATGGTCGGCCACCAGACCGTGCTCTTCACCGGCGACCTGCACACCATCAACACACAGCTCGTATGGGGAGCCCACCCCGTCAAGTGCGATGTCCTTGTGATAGAGTCCACCTATGCCGGCCGGAACCACCCCGACAGGCTCTCGACGGAGGACGCCTTCCTTGGGAAGGTCCAGGAGGTCGTCGAGAGGGGCGGTGTGGCCCTCGTCCCCTGCTTTGCGGTCGCCAGAACCCAGGAGCTCCTCATGGTTCTGTCGAGGACCGACCACGAAGTCTGGCTAGATGGCATGGGCCGCGACGTCAGCCAGGTGTATCTTCGCCATCCAAGCTATCTAAGGTCCTTGAAGAAACTCAAGAACGCCCTTCGGCGTTCGCGAGTCGTTCGTTCATACCATGGGAGGGAGAAGGCCCTCCTGGGGGACGTCATAGTGACCACCGGAGGCATGTTAGATGGTGGTCCCGTTCTCTTCTACCTGGACCGTCTGAAGGAGGACCCAAGGAACGCCGTCATACTCACCGGGTTCCAGGTCGACGGAACCAACGGAAGGAGCCTCTTGGACGAGGGAGTCATAGACCTGTACGGCGTGAGGACCAGAATCGGTTGCGAGGTCGATTCCTACGACTTCTCCGCCCACGCTGGACACGACGACCTGGTGAAATTCGTGGAGGGCTGCGATCCCTCCAAGGTCATTCTGATGCACGGTGATGCCAGGGAGCGATTGGCTGAAGCTCTTGAGGGAAGGGAGTGTCTTCTGCCGAAGGAGGGGCAGTGGTATTCCATCTAGAGGAGGGCCTTTACCGCGGACCCCGCATACTTCAGCAGGCGGGGCTCTTCCTTCAGGAGGGCTAGCAGCATCCTCACTGGATAGTCGATGTCCCCGAGTTCCGAAATGGTCCTCAGGAGGTGAGGTTTGTTCAGGATCTGGAAGATCTCTTCAAGCTGCTTATCGCCGAGCCCCGAGAATATCTTGTGCAGATAGAGGTATCTCTTCAGTTCCTTTCCGATGTCCTCCTTCCAGCGAGTCTCATATCTGGCCAGGAAGGTTGAGGAGGTGTCGTCGGCCCTGAGGGACTCGACAGCGGTGCGGGCGCAGTGTTCAGCGCACACGAGTCCTGTATAGATGCCCCCACCGCTGGTAGCCTTTGCCTGAAAGGCGGCGTCCCCCACGATCATCACGTTGTCTTGGTAGGTCCTCTTCGCCAGGCCGATGGGGATTCCCCCGATTATGTACGCAAGAGGCTCCGTACCTCTTAGAAACTCGGAAGGGGCTCCATGAAGGAACATGCGTTCCAGGTAGGCCCTTGCATTCCCCTGGGTGAGACACAGGCCAACGCGGAAGGTGTGACCCGAGGGGACCAGCCAGGCGAAGAAGCCTGGGGCAACGGTCGTCCCCGTAAAGACCTTGACGAAACCTGGCGTGTGGCGGGCCCCAACGACCTCCGCCTCAAAGCCCGGGAGGATCCGGTACGGTGTGGCGAGGCGGAACCACTTTGTGACGTTGCCCTTGACGCCATCGGCGCCCACTAGTATCCTGCAGTGGAACTCCTCCACATTTCCATCTCTCAGGGCGCGGACCACCACACCGTTGTGAGACCTCCTCGCATCGATGGCTAGGGTACCCAAGTAGCAGGCTGCACCCCTGCGCAGGGCCTTCCTGACCACCTCCCGGTCGAAAGCGGCCCGGTCTACCACGAGGGCCTCCGTCTCTCCCCCATCCACTACGAGCTCCCTACCGCTGGGAGAGTAGAACTCACAGCCTCTGATTCTTTCCAGAATCGTGTTCCTGCAGTCGACAATATCCATTACTCTTGGAGTGAAGATGCCTCCGCACTGGACGGGCTCTCCCACCTCCCGATGCTCCTCGAGGATGGCAACGGAGAGGCCTTCCTCTGCAACGAGCTCAGCCACGTGACCGCCGACGGGACCAGCACCAATCACGAGGACGTCGAAGGCTTCAGCCAAGGAATCCCACTACCGCTCCATCAGTATCATCAGAAAGTTCTCCAGGTGCTTCGCTAGTGAGGCGTTGTCCGTGTATCCACAGGCACTGAGATCTGCGGCGGCAATGAGGGCCTTCTCACCGTCCGCGATGATGTCCGTGGCTATGAGGCCCTGTCTCCGAACCGCCTCCACACCTTCCGGGACCCTCTGGGTGGGCGCTGTAATCACCGTTATGAGGACTCCCCGCCCGAGGGCAGCCTCAATCCGCTTGCTCAGGCTCTCCCTTATCTCTGAGAGATTGGGGGTAGAGATCATGAAGGTCCTGGTGGCCGTGTCCAGAAGCTCAGAGATCTTCCCCAAGACCCGCTGCTTACCCGTGATGGTGAACACCAGCTGGGGCTCCCCCTTGTCCATAAGGACCTCGTGGATCAGCTGAAGGTTGTCGAAGACCCCTGCAACTTTCTTGAGGACCCGATCCTTGACCTTCTCCGGCGGCTCCGGCTTGAATATCATGGGACGACCGCGGGTGGAGATGGCGTATCCCTTCTCACAGAGGGAGGAGAGGACCTTGTATGCCGAAGTCCTGGGTATCTTCGCCGTCTCCGCTATGGTATCAGCATTTCCATAGCCGTGGGCGACGAGGGCGATGTAGGCCCTCCCTTCGTAGGTGGAGAGGCCGAGGGATTGGAGGATTGACGAAGCCTCCTGGTAATCCCTCTCTAGGTCGAGTTCCTTACCCAGACTCCTCAAAATCCCCTCCATCGCAATCGCTATTCACCCGTCTCATTAAAGGCTTTCCGGGTCTCGGTCCCCCATGGGCTGATGAGGCCATGATGGACCCCCAGATGGTCCAGTATTCGCGCCACGACGAAATCCACCAGGTCGTCAATATCCTTCGGCTTGTGGTAGAAGGCAGGCATGGCAGGCAGGACCGTAGCACCCAGAGTAGATAGCTTCAATAGGTGTTCGAGATGGATGGTGTGCAGAGGCGTCTCCCGGGGTACGACGATCAGCTTCCTGTGCTCCTTCAGCGCCACTGAGGCGGTCCGGGTTATGAGGTTGTCAGCAATTCCCAGAGCTACCTTGGCTAGAGTGCTCATGGAGCAGGGGACGATGACGAGGGCGTCGAAAAAGTAGCTGCCAGAAGCGACGGGCGAGTTGAAGTCGTCGTTGGAATAGGAAGCCACGGCAAGCGTGGCGAAGTCCTCAGGAGTGAGGTCAGTCTCTGCTTCGATGACTTTCTTGGCGTCTTCTGAAAGGATGAGGTGAGCCTTATCTCCAAGCTGCTGCAGCAGTCGATATGCGTACCGGACTCCCGATGCTCCCGTAACTGCCACGATGAAAGTCATATTACGGGCGGAACATGGCAGGCACCATATTATAGGTTTCAGAATTACTCGACGGTTCCTTCGGCTCAATAGACCAAATCCAAGCTTCCGAGCTGATTAGAGTCTCCGAAACGTTTTATATTCGCGGGCTTTATTTGCACAGGACACAATGACAACGGTATACGATGTCCCACCAGAACTCCTCATACAGGCGGTTGCCGAGGACCTCAAGAAGTCCAAGAAGGTGAAACCACCGAAGTGGGCCCCCTTCGTCAAGACGGGCCTACACCGGGAGAAGTCCCCCACTGAAGGAGATTGGTGGTACACGCGCATGGCGGCCGTCCTCAGGAAGGTGTATATCAGGGGCCAGGTGGGAACGGAGCGGCTTGCAGCGGAGTTCGGAGGTCGCAGAGATAGAGGCTCTGCACCCTACCATCCGAGGAAGGGAAGCCGTTCCATCGCCCGGGAGTGCCTTGATCAGCTGCAGAAGATGGGATACGTTTCGAAGACGGAAAAGGGCGGGAGGAGCATTTCTCCAGAGGGCCACTCCTACCTGGACAACAAGGCCCGTGAGATCCTTTCGAGCCTTGCCAAGGAGAAGCCGGAGCTCGCCAAATACATGTGAGGTGTGGGGATGGACGAAGAGGAGCTGGAGGCTATCCGAAGGCGAAAGATGGAAGAGCTTCAAAGAATGACTGAGCAGAAGCTGGCTGAGGAGGAGGTGGCTGCCCAGGCGAAGGCTCAGCGTCAAGCCATTCTTCGGCAGATACTATCTCCCGAGGCAAGGGAGCGCCTAGGGCGCATCACCCTTGCATACCCTCAGCTGGTGCAGGAGATTGAGAACAGGCTCATCGCCCTCGCACAGTCCGGCAGGATCAGCTCGGTCATCGACGACGCTACCCTACGTCAGATACTGAGGACCATCGTGCCCAAGAAGCGGGACATAAAGATTGAGAGGAAGTAGCTTGACTCGCCATAGACCCCACGCCATGAAGTCGCGTCTCCATAAGGCCACAAAGAGTAACCGGAGGGTCCCGGCCTGGGTAATCATGAGGACTGCAAGACGTTTCCTCCGACATCCCAAGAGAAGGCACTGGCGAAGGGGAAAGCTGGACAAGGGGTGAGGAATGGCCGAGCAGGAAGAGAAGGTCTTGACAATCCCGTTGGGAAAGTGCTGGTCATTGCCCCGGACCAAGAGGGTGCCTGGAGCCATCAAGGTCATCAAGACCTTCGTAAAGAGGCACATGAGCGCCAAGGAGGAGGACGTTTGGATAGACCCGCGTGTCAACGAGTACCTGTGGTCGAGGGGAATTGAGAAGCCACCTCGCAGGCTGAAGGTCAGGGTAATAAAGTTCGAGGATGAGCTGGTGGAGGTGTCGCTGCCAGAGGTCTAATCCCCATTGTCGGCATTGATACCGTCGAGAAAAGTCTATTTAAAGGCCAGGACTCCCTTCTAAACTCAGTGCGAGGTCCGACCATGGGGGCCTGGAAGTTGTCCTGCAGGGGGAATGGGAAGGCTTGCTGAGTAAGCTTGACTTCTCGGGCAATCCCTTCGTGGGGGTCTTCTGTGCCACCAACGACACTCTCCTGGTGACCTCGCCCCAGGTACCTAAGAAGGCCCTGCGAAAGGCGGAGGAGACCCTTGGCGTGAGGGCTGTCCAGACCACTTTGGGAGGCTCTACCGTCATCGGCAGCCTGATCGTCATGAACTCCCTCGGAGCCCTAGTCACGAACTTTGCAGAATTGGATGAAGTCTCCAGGCTCGAGGGAATAGATGTGTACCGATTGGACCATAGGCTGAATGCTGTCGGGAACAACATCCTCGCCAACGACCACGGCGGCATCTGCCATCCCGGGTATGGACGCCAGGTCCTTAGAGAGATGGAGACGGTCCTTGGCGTCGAGATGGAACCCTCCACCATCGGCGGCATGAAAACAGTGGGTTCAGCCGCAGTCGTGAACAACAAGGGCGCCATCTGCCATCCCCACTCCACCGAGGAAGAACTCAGAATCGTCGCTGATGTGCTCAAGGTGAAGCCCCTAATCGCCACCGCCAACTATGGGACACCCCAGCTGGGAGCCTGTGTTGTGGCCAACGACAAGGGGGCAATCCTGGGCACTCCGACCACTCCCATCGAGCTCGGAAGGATCGAGGAGGGACTGCAACTTTTCTAGAGGGAGAATACCCACACCTGCTGTCTACCCAGAAGGTCGTCCCGCTGGAAGCTGGCGGCCTGTCCCACCTTCAGTACCTTCCTCCCGACGATCGCCAGGAAGTCCTCGACTGGCTTGATGGAGAGGGAGATGCCACCCACGCGATAATGCATAGGTACGGCCACCCTGGGCTTGATGGTCTCGATCCAGGCCACCGCCTCCTCCGGTCCAATGGTGAAAACCCCCCCAACGGGCAGGAAGAGGAAGGACACGTTCTTCTCCTTCTGTGCCAGATCGTCGGGTGGGAGATCGCCCACATCCCCCAGGAAGAGAAAGGATATGCCATCCATCTCTAGGTGGTAGGCCCTCACCATTCCACGCTTCCGCCCACCGACGTTGTCGTGAGGAAGTATGTGCGTCCTGAGGACGATTCCGTCCAGCTCGCCGTTGTAGGCCTCGTTGATGACCCTCGGCTCCCCCTTGATGGATCGAACGGCGTTGTGGTCGAAGTGCTCGTGGGTTATCAAGACCAGTTCAGCGGTGGCAGAAGGCGGCGGAATACCGATGGACCTCCCATCGTGAGGGTCAAACACCACCTGTTTGCTCCCCCCGATTTCAAAACACGAGTGGCCATGCCATACGAGCTCCAGTGACCTCCCCGGCACCCTTATCACAAACCCCGATAAATCCATTTCGGAGGTGCGAGATAGGAAAGTAAAAATAGGCTGGAACCAATCAAAGTACACTTATGAAGACCCTGGTGCTCTGCGTTGACCGGGACAATGATATTGGTGTTAAGGCGGACATCCAGGGGCCCGTTATAGGGCGCAAGGCCAACTTGGACGCCGCCATGAAACTGGGACTGGCGGATCCCGAGGACGCTGACGTTAACACCATACTCACGGCCGTCGCCATGTGTGATGAGCTCGTGAAGGGCGGAATAGATGCCGAGGTGGCTACCATAGGGGGCGACCCCCATGTGGGGCACCGCTCCGATACGGTGCTGAGCCTCCAGTTGGATGAAGTCTTGGACAAGGTGAGTCCCGATCACGCATACCTGGTGAGCGATGGGGCGGAGGATGAGTACATCTTCCCCATGATCGCTTCCAGGGTGAAGATAAACCATGTCAAACGAGTCTACGTGAAGCAGAGTCCCAGCGTCGAGAGCGCATTCTACGTCGCGGCCAAAGCCATCAGGGACGAGAAGTTGAGACGCAGGATCGTGCTGCCCATAGCCCTCGCCTTCGTCGCCCTGGCGGTGGTCCTGATATACAACCCCGCATGGGCCCTCCCCGCCGTCCTCTTCGTTCTGGGCCTGTACCTGCTGGTCCGGGCGTACGAAGACGTGCTGAGCCCGAAGAGAGTTTGGGACAGAATCGTGGGCTTCTATGGCAGCCTGAAGGACTCCATGGCGTCGGGGAAGATTTCGGTCTGGTTCGATCTCGTGGCCGTCGTCATCTTCCTGGTGGCCCTCTTCATAGGAACGGAAACGGCCCATCCCTTCACCGGTAACATCCTGGTGGATGCCATGATGTTCCTGCAAGCAAGCTTCTGGGTCTTCATCCTGGCCTTCCTTATCCATGAGGGCGGGCAGGTTGCCGAGGCTTACTTCACGAAGGGCAAGATCGCCAAATCCTTCTTCTACGTGGTTCTGGCCTTCATCGTCCTCATGCTGGTGATGGGTGCGGCGATCCAGTCAATATCGACCATCCTAAACCTTACCAGCAGCGGTCCTTCCCTGACGCTCATATACATAGAGGTGGCCCTGGCCATCTCCATCGTCCTTGTGGCGGCCTTCCTGCACCGATCAGAAGAGAGGGAGGTCACCACCCAGGACGCTTGGAGGCCGTGAGGGCTCTCCATGGAGTTCTGGCATAGTGAGGACGATATTCTTCAAATGGAGTTATAAGAGGGGTGTTAGTGTTGAAGACAGCTCTCAGGGATCGTTCCAGCGTCCTCCAAACTGTCTTTCTATCAGGAGTAGTAGGAGAAGTCAGAATGAAGAAGCGTTAGAGTTAGGAGATAGTTGTATATTGCTGAGGTTTTGAGGAGGGGATCGCATCCGAAGACACAGTTTTGCGGCATCCCTACACCCCCATAACGTTTATTCCTCTGGCAAGCGGCCGAAAATCCGACTCCCCCTCTTCTCATTCTTTTCCAAGCTAGCCAGCCCATTTTCATTGGAAAAGCATAAATCATGATTACCCATTTGGACAGATTCGGGGGAGAACCGCAATGACGCCTCTGCAAGTTGCGTGGTTTGCAGTAGGATTGGTGTTGGCCCTTATAGGAGCCGCTTTCATGATAGAAGGAAGCATCTTGGGAGAGAGGACCACAGGTATAGCAACTGTAATGGCGATGGTAGGAATCACCTTGATAGCCACCTCTGGGATAACAATAACGGGCAAGCCCAGGAAACCCCTGAGCTAGCCCTTGCTTGTTCTGCACACAAAACCCTTCTTACATTCTGAGGAAAGGCCAGATTTGTGAGTGTAAGTGTGTAAGGTATCGTAGTAGATTGAAGTTAGTGAGGGTAATAGGGCCGTGGTAGAAGAAGTGAGGTTGAGACTATTTGATGTTCCCTTTCAGGGCCTAGCCAGCGGACCATAAGGGAACGTGGGCCGGCGGGGTGTATGGGTAGGTAATGAAGAAGTATCGCAAGTGTGTGTATGTCCCCCTCCACCATCCCCACACTGAATTAAGTTCCCATATCGAAGATCAAGTAATGAGGTGGGCTTCATGGGGCCCACCACACAGTTTGAATATCGGCGTGACCATGACCACGTAATGGCGGGTTATGAAGGCTATCTTTCCATACCGGAGGTTGATTTTTCTTGGAGTTCTGGGAGTGGGAGCCTTACTACGAACTCATTCTGAAGGATTTCGGATTCGACAGGAGGAAGGATGAGGAGGCGGCTCACCTCCTGTCCCGCCTCATCCCTCGAGGCGGCGCTTCCCTGTCCGACCTGAGGAGGAAGATGAGGGATGAGGTGGTGACCGTGTTGGGCAATGCCCCGGGGCTTCCGTCGGAGCTGCACCATTCCCAGGGAGTGATCGTGGCCGCGGATGAGGCCGTCTCCGTCGCTGTTCTCAACGATGTGACCCCGGATGTTGTGGTTACCGACCTGGACGGCAAGGTGGAGGATCTTCTGACGGCCAGCGATCGAGGTTCCATAACGGTCATCCACGCCCACGGCGACAACATGGTGGCCCTCGAGCGTTGGGTAGGGCAGTTCTCGCGCCGCTCGCTTGGGACGACGCAGTCCCGGCCCTTTGCCAATATCTATAACTTCGGCGGCTTCACGGACGGTGACAGAGCCGTCTTCCTTGCGGACCACTTCGGTGCGGCTGAGATTAGGCTCCTAGGCTTCGACTTTGAAAAACCAAACCCCAAGGACGAGCCTGCGGAGGTCAAGGCAAGGAAGCTGAGATGGGCCCGGAAGCTAATAGAGCTCCTTCAGAAGCGGAGGGTCATCCTCTTTCCAGCATCCTCCAACTCAGAATAGGCCTCTTGGCGGCCAGGACCTCGTCCACACGTCGGACAGAGGCGTTGTGGGGTGCTTCCTCGAGGAGCTGGGAATCCTCTTTCAGGATGTCCTCCAAGGCACTCGAGAAGGCGTCGAGTCCCTCCTTGGTCTCCGATTCCGTGGGTTCTATCATGAGGGCCTCATCCACCAGGTTGGGGAAGTACACCGTTGGGGGATGAAAACCGTAGTCGATGAGCCTCTTCGCCAGGTCCACGGCTCCGAGCCCCTTCCTACGGAGAACGGCGGCACTGGCAACAAACTCGTGTTTCCGGAGCCCGCCGTAGGGGACTGAGAGGAACTCCTCCACTCTGGCCTTCAAGTAGTTGGAGTTGAGGACAGCCCTTTCAGTGGCTCCCACGAGACCGTCCGATCCCATTCTGGTGATGTAGGCGTAGGCCCGAAGCAGAATTCCGAAGTTTCCGAAGAACGAGCGAACCTTTCCGACGGATTTGGGCCTGCCATAGTCAAGAAAGTACCTCTCTCCGTCGTGGGCCGCCAGGGGTACAGGAAGGTACTCTGCAATCTCGCCTCGGGCTCCCACGGGACCTGCTCCGGGTCCTCCCCCACCATGGGGAGTCGAAAAGGTCTTGTGGAGGTTAAAATGGACGATATCGAACTTCATCAGGCCCGGGTTGGTCTTGCCCAGGATGGCGTTCATGTTTGCACCGTCATAGTACAGAAGGGCCCCGTATCGGTGGACAAGACGCCCAATCTCAGCGGCTTTGGGTTCAAAGATGCCCAATGTGTTCGGATTGGTCAGCATGAAGACGGCCGTTCCTTGTCCCAGAGCCGTCTCGAGGGTCTTCAAATCGACAACGCCATTTTTGGAGGGTATTTCCACGACATCATACCCGGCCATGGTGGCACTAGCGAAGTTTGTCCCGTGGGCGGTGTCCGGGAGGATGACCTCTGTCCTTTGTTCCCCTCTGTCTTCAAAGTAGTCCTTGGCCATGAGGAGAGCTGTGAACTCACCTTGAGCCCCGGCCGCTGGCTGCAGGCTGACGAGGTCCATACCAGCGATCCTTGCCAGCATCTCCTGGAGCTCGTACATGATCTGGAGGGCGCCCTGAATCATGCTTCCGTCCTGATGGGGGTGAAGCCTCCGAAGGTCGGATGAGGCTGCCAGCTGCTCCGCGTACTTCGGGTTGTACTTCATGGTGCACGATCCCAGGGGATAGAACCCGGTGTCGGTGCCGTAGCTCATCTGTGAGAGGCGGGTGAAGTGCCGAACTACTTGGAACTCCTCCAGATTGGGGATGTTCAGCTGCTCCCGCTTCATTGACTCTGGAACCAAGCCCTCCGGTACCTGGAAATCCTCGGCGTGTTCAGGCATCTCCCACAGGAGCGGCTCAAGGTAGCTGGACTGTCTGAATCTCATCTCAGATCCCTCAGGGACTGAATAAGACGGTCGAAATCCTCTCCCCTGTGCCGGTCCGTCACCGCAAAGAGGGCCGAAGGGCCAAGCTCCGGAAACTCGGAGGAAAGGTCGACACCACCTTGGATGCCCCTTTGGATGAGGTGATGGTGAACTGACTCGTACGGCTCGCTGAACCTGGCGGGGAACTCGTTGAAGTACCGACCGGGGAAAATGGGGGCCTGAATGCCCTGCAGCGCATCCATTCTCCCCATGAGTTCCCGGGACCTCTCAATGAGCCGTACACCCAACTCCTTCAGTCCACGTCTGCCAAGGTGTGCAAGGTAGACAGCGGCGGCAATCGCTAGAAGTGTCTCGTTGGTGCATATGTTGCTCATCGCCCTCTGTCTCCGGATGTGCTGCTCCCTCGTCTGGAGGGTCATGCAGAAGGCTCTACTGCCCTCGACATCCCGGGTGAGTCCTATCACCCGCCCGGGCATCCTTCGGATATGCTCCTGTCTGCAAGCGAATATGCCTAGGGATGGTCCACCAAGATTCATCCAGTTCCCGAGGGGCTGCCCCTCACCGATAACGATGTCGGCCCCGTAGTCCCCTGGGGCCCTGACTACCCCCTGAGCCAAGGGGTTGATACCCACGACGAGGAGGATTCCGGGATGCTCCTCCTTGATACTCAGAGTTCCCTCATCCAATAAGCCGAAGAAGTTGGGACTCTCCACGTAGATTCCGCTGGTATCGCTGCCAACAGCATCACCCAGAGCGGCCAGGTCCAGCGTCCCGTTGAGCGGGTCAAAGTCCACCTCCCTAACCGCAATTCCCGGGCCCCTGGTGTAGTTCTTTAGAACCGCTCTCTTCTCCCAGTGCACTCCTCTGGGGACGACGAACTCCTTTCTGCGACTGATGCGATAGCACATGAGGGCCGCCTCTCCCAGGGCGGTGGAGGCATCATACATGGAGCTGTTGGCGGCCTCCATCCCTGTAAGCTCGCAGATCAGGCTCTGATACTCGAATAGGGCCTGCATGAGGCCTTGGCTGACCTCTGCTTGGTAAGGAGTATAGGATGTGTAGAACTCGGAACGAGAGATGATGGAGTCCACCACGGCAGGAACGTACATATCGTAGTATCCCGCGCCAAGGAAGCTCAACACATCAGCGCAGCTCCGGTTCTTGGAGAGTACCTGAAGAACCTTTCTGGTTGTGGTCTCCTCATCCTGGCCCCGGGGGAGATCCAGTCCGTTGGTCCTGAGTTCTGATGGGATGTCTTGGAAGAGTTCAGCGACCTCCTTCAAGCCAAGGAATTCCAGCATCTTCGCCTCGCTGGGAGGCATGGGACCGTCCTCCCAATAAGAGGACTCGATAAAAAGGTTCGGCCCTGCCTCTATCCTCCAGATATGACGGATACAACCGAGATTCTGTCACCGTCCCGGAGAAGGCCATCCACAGGGATCGGCTTCGTCTCCTTGAGGATGAGGTGGGCCTCCGGGTTAAGCTGCAAGAAGTCCAGGAGTCTGAAACCGTCCGCTCCCTCTTCGAGATCTATTATCTGATCCTTGCCAGAAGGGAGAACGCGAACCCGAAGCTGCATGACAATCATCTTAAGTGGCTGTGCTTTATTAATCCTCGGAGTTGCCGAGGTAGCCTAGCCAGGTCAAGGCGGTAGCCTCGAGAGCTACTGGTGCTCTGCACCTCGGGAGTTCGAAAACCGGTCGGGAATCTCCCCCTCGGCGCTCCCCTCATGCCTTGCCTGCGTCTAAGGTAGTCATACCGGCCAGAGGTTGGCGATGACCGTGATAACGACAGCACTACCGATGGCCATGGCCACCACGAGCCACGGGGGAACCTTGATGGCCTTCTCCGTCTCAGACTCAAAATACCTTATAAGGCCAGCGGCAGAGTGGAAACCCTCGCCCTTCTTCTCCTTGGGCATGCAAGAAAGAATACCCGAGGTGGCTATTTAAAGCATCGGTGGTGGACCTGATCGTCATGCACCAGGTCAAGGAGTCTGCTCCGTAGCGCGAAAAGTCTGGCTGTAAGAAGCTATATATATACTGAAATTCAATCAAGGCCACTCAACCACCGGGAGGAGCCGCATGCCAGAGGAGAACACCGTATTCATCGGCAGAAAACCAACCATGAACTACGTGTTAGCAGTCGTGACCCAGTTCAACAGCGGGTCCGATGAGGTCGTCTTGAAGGCCAGAGGGAAGTCCATCGGAAGGGCCGTCGACGTGGCAGAAATTGTCAAGAACCGGTTCATTCCAGATGCGAAGGTCAAGGACATACAGATATCTACGGAGCAACTCACCAGCGAGGAAGGTCGTACTGCCAACGTATCGAGCATCGAAATATTCCTTACACGCTGACCGGCTGGCCCGCCACTCTGCGGACGCTTCTCCGTCCGGGCAGAAGTTTTATGGGGCACACCGTGGTAGTCGGGCTGGTGGAGCCCCCACTATGGGAAGAGGACATAGAGCCGAGGTTGAGGGCTGTCCTTGAGACGAAACCGCTTTGTGTGAGCTGCCTGGGGAGACTCTTTGCCAGGGTGGGCACGGGACTCACCAACCAGGAGAGGGGGCAGCGAGCACTTTCGCTGCTCCGGGTGGAGGAGGCGGATGATTGCTGGCTCTGTAAAGGCCTAGTCGCCGAGATACCCAAGTTCGCCGACCTTGTCGTCGAAGAGCTGTCCGGGTGGGATTTTGACACCTTTCTCTTGGGTTGCAGGCTGGATCCCGACCTGCAGGATCGAGAGGAGATGCTCTGGGCTGAGCTTGGCCTCCGGACCTACGAACCCACGAAGGCGGAGATCAACAGGGAAGTGGGAAAGCTCGTGGAAGGGAGGCTGAAGAAGGAGGTCGAGTTCAATCGACCTGAGATCACCGCCGTCGTCAACACCATGTTTGATAACGTTGAGCTTCAGGTGGCACCCATCTTCATCTATGGCCGCTACCGAAAGCTGGTGAGAGGGATACCGCAGACCCGATGGCCCTGCAGAAGTTGCAGAGGCGCAGGTTGCGAGAAGTGCGATTTCAAGGGTAAGATGTACGAGACCAGCGTGGAGGAGGTCGTGGCGGATGTGGTCATGCAGGACGCTCTCGGGAATGACCACTCCTTCCATGGCATGGGACGGGAGGACATCGACGCTCTCATGCTCGGCCGGGGCAGACCCTTCGTCTTGGAGATTCACAGGCCGAAGAGGAGAAACTTGGACCTCAGTTCCATAGAGGAGCGCATCAACAGGAGCGGCATGGTGGAGGTATCGGAGCTTCGACCATCCACGAGGGAGGAGGTCGTCGCAGTCAAGAGCAGGGTCTGCGAAAAGTCCTATAGGGTTCTGATTCGTCTTGGCATGGAGACGCCTCTCCAAAAGCTTAAAGAGGCAGTCGAGGCATTAAAGACGAGCGAGATCGTCCAGAGGACTCCGACCAGGGTGGCCCATCGCCGAGCAGACAAGAAGCGCACAAGGCGAGTCCTAGAGGCCGAGATCCGAAGCCTCGAAGGGACCTCCCTTGAGCTGCGCCTCCGAGCCGAGGCCGGAACCTACCTGAAGGAGCTGGTCAACGGCGACGAGGGGCGAACGACGCCCAGCCTCTCGGAGTTTCTGGGCACCGAGGCGGAGGTAGTGGAGCTCGACGTCTCGGAAGTCCACGATGAGGATATCCATGGTGAAAGCCTCCAAAGGAACCAGGGAAAGGACCAGAAGGAAGTTCCGCAAGAGACCCCGGGATAGGGGACTGCCTCCAGTTTCTCACTTCTTCACGAACTTCGAGCTTGGGGACAGAGCGGCCGTGGTCATCGATCCCAGCGTCCATAGCGGGCAGCCGAACAAGAGGTACCACGGATTCACAGGTACGGTGGTCGAGAAGCGAGGTAGGGCCTACGTCGTGGCCATCAGACAGGGGGGCCTCACCAAGAAGGTCATCGCAGCTCCCGAACACCTGAGAAAGGTGGAGTAGGTGCTCTTATGGAGGATTTCTTGACCCTTTCTGAAGTGAGGGAGTTGTTGCGGAAAGAGAAGGAGGAGCGAGGGGAGCTTTCGCCTGAGCAGGGGTACGCCCTGCAGCACTCTGAGGCCTTCTCCAAGCTGACCATTAAGAAGACCGCCAAGCTTGTGAAGGACCTTCTGGATCTCGACTTTGTCTCCCCTCCGAACGCCGTCAAGATTGCTGACCTGCTTCCGACGAGCCCTGAGGAAGTGCGAGCCATCTTTGCCAAGGAGCGCTTCACCCTTGGGACCGAGGATGTCGAACGGATTCTGACCATCGTAGGAAAATATCTGTAGGGGATGTCCTTGGAGGACTACGCTCGCATCCTCGATTATTTGCCCCAAGGCCATCCTGACAGGGCTCGACATCGGAGGGAGCCCACCGCCTACGGCCTCGGAGAAGATGAATTCAAGCTTTTTGAGCTCATACCCAAGCCGGGGGTCCCCCTGGTCGTCGGTGAAAGGACCTACATAGGCAAAGACATGGAGGCCCGGGACAAGATAGAGCACGTGAAGAGGCGGATAGGTCACGAGGAGCTGACGGCGGCCGCCCAGAGCGAGCTCCCCTTCGTCGTTCAGGAAATTGTAGTCGAGAAGGAAGAGCGGTTCGTCCGGTTCTTCAACGAGGCTCAGGCCATCACAACGAGGTTTCACATGCTGGAACTTCTGCCAGGGCTGGGCAAGAAGACCATGTGGTCCATCCTGGAGGAGAGGAAGAAAGGTCCGTTCGCAAGCTTCGAGGACCTGGCCCAAAGGGTCCCCACGCTGCACCATCCGGACAGACTCATCGCCAGAAGGATAGACGTGGAACTCTCGGATCCCTCCCAGAAATACCACATATTCGTAGCTCGATAGGTCTGGCAAGGACGATACATTCACTCACCTCCCCTTCAGCCTTTAATAATATCCCTTTACTGGCGACTCCGTGGCCTTCGGCTGGATCCAGTCCCCCGACGACTCCATCAGGGCTGTGGGGGAAGGGTTATGCGTGACATGCAAAGCCTCCAAGATGCTGTGTGGTAAGCCGCGATGCCCCCTCCTCGTGAGGCATCACCACCTCATGAGGACTGCCCCCCTCCTGAGCCTCCAAATGGAGGGCTCCTCACCACCGGGGATTTTCGTGGGCCGGTTCGGATATCCGAAGGTCAACGTCGGTCCCCTCCTTCCTCCCTTTCACGGCGACACCGCACTTCTGGACTTACCCGAACGCTGGCTCCACTACTCCATCGACGACATCATCGGCTTTCGATCGCAGCTTGTGCGGGGACTGCATCGAGTTGGAGTTTCCGAGGCTTCCGGCGGAGACCGCGCGGTTATGCTGCTTCAAGAGCTGGCCGTGGCGGCTTCGCCCTCGGACCTCGAGGTCGAATTCACGAAAAGGCCCAGCGGCAGAATAGTCCTCGAGGATGACGTTCAACCCTACGGGCCATCCGCACCACTTCATCGAATGGAGGCAGGTTCCCTTAAACCAAATCCGAGACTGGAAAGGGCCTGGTATGATGACGACCTGAAGGCTCAGGAGGCCATCCTCTGGCTATATGGCGAAGGAGTAGAGGTCTCAAAGATATCCCGGGCTCTGAGCGGAGGGGTGCTAGGAATTAAAGACAACCGCAGGTTCGTACCCACTAGGTGGAGCATTACCGCTGTAGACGATGCAATCGGGAAGCACCTCATCCAGAAGGTGAAGTCTTCCCCCTTGATCAACGAGTTCAGGGTGTACGAATCCTGGAAACTTGACAACCGCTTTGCAGTGCTCCTCTTTCCGCGGACATGGTCCTACGAGCTGGTAGAGGCCTGGTATCCTGGAAGCACGTGGAATCCCAACGGAAGAAGGATCATGATGCTGTCAGACTGGGAAGGCCATGGAGGGCGGTCCACCTATGCATCTATAGGGGGGTGCTACTACGCTGCCCGTCTCGCAATATCGGAAGCACTCTGTCGCGAAGGCCGACAGGCGGCAGCCCTCGTCCTCCGTGAGGCCCATCCCGGATACATCCTTCCGGTGGGTGTCTGGAACGTCAGGGAGAACGTGAGATGGGCGATGCAGCAACCTTACAGGGAGTTTCCGGACCTAACGGGGGCTCTGAGGTTTATTTCCCAGAGACTAGAGATTGAGATAGAGAGGTGGGCGAACAAGAGCCAGCTTCTCAGGTACCTCATGTATCAGAGGAGGCTCGAGGACTTTGCGGGGGTCACAAGTTGAGGAGGAAGTACCCCGAGAGACCCATCGCCGCCGTCGGCGGCATAATAATCCACAGCGGGAAGGTGCTCCTCGTCAAAAGGAAGGTCGACCCGTACGCCGGTCACTGGAGCATTCCCGGGGGAGCCATCGAGATTGGTGAGACTGCCCGCTCCGCGGTCGTTAGGGAAGTGGAGGAGGAGAGCGGGCTGAGGGTGGAACCAGTGAGGGTCGTAGACATTTATGACAACATCGTAGAGTCGGCGGGCAGGATTCGATACCACTACACGATCATCGATTACATGTGCCGGTATATTTCCGGCAGTCCCACAGCGGGGTCTGACGTGGAGGACGCCCGTTGGGTAACCCTACCCGGCCTGGACGATTATGAACTGACCCCCCTGGCACGGTCCGCGATTGCGGAGGCCGTGAGGAGGTTGGAGGATGAGGGTTAAAGAGGTTGACTGCAGGTCGGCCCTGGGCCCTTCTAGGCTGCCTGGCCTCGACTATGCCTTGAATCCCTACAGAGGCTGTGCTTTTGGCTGCGCTTACTGCTACAGCCCTGCTGTTCTGCAGGAGACAAGGCCCTGGGGAGGCTTCGTTGAGATCCGCAGGAACTTACCAAACGTTCTGGCAAGGGAGCTCAAGAGCCGTCGTCCTGGGGTCGTCGGCATTGGAACGGTGACTGACGCCTACCAACCACTGGAGAAGAAGTATACCATAACCAGGTTTTGCCTGGAACAGCTTAGCAGGCACGACTTTCCCGTCAGCATCCAGACCAAATCCCCGCTGGTTCTCAGGGACCGGGACCTCCTGAGCACCTTCGCCCAGGCCGACGTCGGTTTCAGCTTTTCGATTCTTGAAGAGCCTTTGAGGAGGATCTACGAGCCCCGGGCTCCTCCTGTCAGCGTCAGGCTCTCAGCTCTGGGGGAGATGACTTCCTCTGGCATTGAGACCTGGGCCTTCTTGGGACCGATACTGCCAGGCGTCTCAGAGGCGGACCTGGATGAACTTCTCGAGCTCATCGCTGCCACAGGGACCAAGATGCTAATGGCAGACCGCCTGAGGGTCAGGCCAGCCATATGGGAGAACCTTCGCCACGCGATGAAGGACCGCCCTGTGCTGGAGTATGCCCACCGCAGAGCATTGTGGGAAGATGTCGAGTACTTCCCGAGGGTCCTTGAGCGAGTGAGGGTGCGGTGTCGTCAGCTCGGTCTGACGTACCAGGATGCGTTTCCTAGGCAAAGTGGGGAACAGAAAGGTCAGATCACAACTGCCCCGAAGCACACAGTTCCCAGGGTCTAAGCTGAGGGGATGTGACCGTGGAGTTCCGGGACCCTCATAGCAGAGTCGGTACGAGGATTACAGGTGAGGCGATGCTGAATGCTAATGTGAGCATGCCCCCGATGCCCCTTTCCTGAGGAGCATCCAGGCGGTGCTCCGAGACAATATGGACGGGCCCGCGGGGACTAACGACACTATACCTTCCACT
>JABAOD010000136.1_pt2 | contig 33341 bp, 35 predicted proteins | sample 7062151 | NCBI WGS metagenome assembly JABAOD01 (sample SAMN14538626, study PRJNA623070) | marine sediment metagenome | biome: marine biome [ENVO:00000428]; feature: marine pelagic biome [ENVO:01000023]; material: deep marine sediment [ENVO:00002113] | place: India: Gulf of Khambhat ... | reverse complement strand
TCGGCGGCTACTGGTATCCGCGCGGCGGCATGCCGATCGACGTGTTCTGGCAGTCGGGCCCGCCGCCGGACGGCCTGTGGCTCCCGGACCAGGGGGTGGCCCCCTATCGCGGCCGCGGCTGACAGGGCCGATCCGCGGCCGGCGATCCGCACCCGGGCGCTTGCCGCCGGCTTCGATGCGGTCGGCTTCGCGCCAGCGGCGCTGGGCGCGGACATCGCTGACGACCTCCGCGAATTCCTGGCCAACGGCTATCACGGCGACATGGGCTGGATGGCGGACCGGGCCGAGCGCCGCGCCGGGCCGACGGCGCTGTGGCCCGAGGCGAAAAGTGTCATTGCACTGGGTGTCTCATACGCGCCCGGCGACGATCCGCTGGCGCTGGCCGGCCGCAAGGAGCGCGGCATCATCTCCGTCTACGCGCGCAACGGCGACTATCACGACGTCGTCAAGAAACGGCTGAAACGTCTTGGACGGTGGATCGGCGAGAGCTTCGGCTGCGCCATCAAGGTCTTCGTCGACACCGCCCCGGTGATGGAGAAGCCGCTGGCCGAGCGCGCCGGCCTCGGCTGGCAGGGCAAGCACACCAACCTCGTCTCGCGCGAGCACGGCTCGTGGCTGTTCCTCGCCGAGATCTACACGACGCTGGAGATTCCACCCGACGCGGCGGAGGAGGACCATTGCGGCTCCTGTCGTGCCTGCCTCGACGTCTGCCCGACCGGCGCCTTCCCCGCGCCCTACCGGATCGATGCGCGGCGCTGCATCTCGTACCTGACGATCGAGCACAAGGGGCCGATCCCCGAGGAGCTGCGGCCGCTGATCGGCAACCGCATCTACGGCTGCGACGACTGCCTCGCCGTCTGCCCGTGGAACAAGTTCGCACGCGCAACCGCCGAGCCCGCCTTCCTGCCGCGCGCCGAGCTGTCGGCGCCGCGTCTCGCCGACCTCGCGCGGCTGGACGACGCCGCCTTCCGCGCCCTGTTCGCCGGCACCGCGATCAAGCGCACCGGCCGCAACCGCTTCGTCCGCAACGTGCTCATCGCCCTCGGCAACAGCGGCGATCCCGCGCAGCTCCCGGCCGCCGAGGCGTTGTGCAATGACCCCGATCCAGTGGTAAGCGACGCCGCCCTATGGGCGGTGGCACGGTTGCAGACTCGCCGCGGGTAACCATATGGTGGTGCCATGGTTGCCATCCGCCCAGCCACTCCGCCCCAGCGTAGCACGGAATCCGGCGAGCCCCGGCATGTGGGCGTGGAGATCGAATTCGCCAATGTCGCGGGCGCGCCGGCGTCGGACCTGGTCGCGCGCTGTTTCGGCGGCGAGGTGGAACAGGTCGATGTCCACCGGTTCCGGATCGTCGGCACGCGGTGGGGCGACTTTGCCGTCGAGCTGGACACCCACTACTTGCGGCGCGACGACGATCAGGCCGAGCCCAAGCCCGTGGGCGACCGGGTTCGCGAACTCCTCGGCGACGGGGCGGCCCTCGTCGTTCCGTATGAGGTTGTTTGTCCGCCGCTGCCCTGGAATCGGCTCGATGCGCTGTCACCGCTGTTTCAGGGCTTGCGCAGCCTCGGTGCCGAGGGGACCGAAGACAGCCCGATCTACGGGTTCGGGCTGCATCTCAATGTGGAGGTCGCAGCGCAGACCATTGCGCACATCCTGCCACAGTTTCGCGCCTATCTCCTGATGTCGGACTGGCTGCGCGGGCATATCGACGTGGATATGACGCGCCGGCTGCTGCCCCACGCAAACCGGTTCCCGGAGGATTACGTGCGAACGGTCATGGCGCCGGACTACCGGCCCGACCTGACCGCATTCATCGAGGATTACGCGGCCGCCAATCCGAGCCGGAATCGCGAGCTGGACCTCTATCCCCTGCTCCGGCACCTCGCCCCGGAGACGGTCGACAGGCTGGTCGACGATCCCCTGATCAAAGCGCGGCCGGCATGGCATTTCCGGTTGCCGAACGCGTCGGTCTCGGATCCCGACTGGGACGCCATCGTCGAGTGGAACCGCTGGGTCGAGGTGGAGCGGATGGCGGCCGACACACCGCGCCTCGAGGCCATGGCCGAGGCCTATCGGAACTGGGCTGAACAGCCACTGCACGAGCGCTGGTTCGACGTGATCCAGGAGATTGTCCAGCGATGAGCGCACGCAGACCGGTCATCGGCGTTACGACTTCGGACAACAAGAGTCGCATCGCCTGGCTGTTTGACTGGCTGGCGGTATGGCGCGCCGGCGGCCGCCCAATGCGCCTGACTCCGACGCAGCCGACGGATCCGCGGCTGCTGGACGGTCTGGTCATCGGCGGTGGCGACGACATCGAGGCGCATCTCTACGGCGGCCAGATTTCGCTCGACGTGCGCGTCGATCCGGCGCGCGACCGCCTCGAGCTGCAGCTTCTGGAGTCCGCCCTGCCGGATCATAAGCCGGTCCTCGGGATATGCCGTGGCGCGCAGATGATCAATGTCTCGTTGGGGGGATCCCTGCACGGGGATATCCATGCCGCCTATCCCGGCGCCCGCCGTCGGCGCACGATCCTGCCGCGGATGACCGTCGAAATCGAACCGGAGAGCCGGCTGCGCGGAATCCTCAGACTCGCGCGCTGCCGGGTCAACAGCCTGCATCACCAGTCGGTCGACCGGCTCGGCCGGGGCCTGCGGGCCGTGGCGCACGAAACGGCCGGAATCGTTCAGGGCGTCGAGGCCTCCGATCACCGCTTCCTGCTGGGCGTGCAATGGCATCCGGAATTCCTAGTGTTCAGCCGGCCGCAGCAGCGACTGTTCCGTGCTCTGGTCGAGGCATGCCGGGCGGCTCGGTAGCGGCGAGGAATAGTAGGGCAGAGGCCCCTTGGTGGCTGCAGCGGCCCATCCTGCCTGGCAGTACTGCAAGCCGCCGGGTGAACGTTGCGTTTGTGTCCGTTTCGGACGCATGGGGGATGCGCCGGGTTGCCCCGCGCGGGCGGAGCAAGACGCGGGGGCGACGTTAGTAATCAAAGGATAACCAAGGGCGGTAATGAAATTTTCCTTGCCAATTTTGAAAAGAACACGCATTTTTTTCCCCGTCGTTACTGTGGGTTCCGCCTCAACGCATCTGCGCCAGGGCTGCAGTTTTCTCCCATCGGTAATTAGATTTCGACTTCCCCGCAGACCGATGCGGGACAACGCCAGACCAAGGAGGAATTGCATGGCCACTGGCACCGTCAAATGGTTCAACCCGACGAAGGGGTATGGCTTTATCGAGCCCGATGAGGGCGGCAAGGACGTCTTCGTCCATATTTCCGCGGTCGAGCGGGCTGGAATGGACGGCCTCACCGAAGGGCAGAAAGTGTCCTACGATTTGGAGGAAGGGCGCAACGGCAAGATGGCGGCGGGCAATCTTCAGGCCGTCTGACGCAGGATTTCCATTCCGGGGCGGTTGCAGCGACCGCCCAGTATTGCTGACATGACCCGGCGCAGAAACGGCGCGGCGCTTGCCGCTGCCGTGTCTCGCCGTGTCCGGTCCAACAAACGAAAGGCAATTCATGGCTAAGGAAGACCTCATCGAAGCCGAGGGCGTCGTGACGGAGGTGCTGCCGAACGCGCGGTTCCGCGTGACGTTGGACAACGGCCATGAGGTGCTGGCCTACTCGTCCGGCCGCATGAAGAAATTCCGCATCCGCATCCTTGCCGGCGACCGGGTCACGGTGGAGATGACGCCCTATGATCTGACCAAGGCGCGCATCAACTACCGCCACAAGACGGAGCCGGCGACGCCGGGCCCCGGCGCCACCAGCCGCCCGCCGCCGCGCCGCCGCCGCCGCTGAGCGCGGCGCCGCGACGTCGGTGGGACACGTTCCTGCGGCGCAAAACTGCAGGGTCTGAACGTGCCGCGCCTGCCCGAACTCTTCGTCGACGCCGACGCCTGCCCGGTCAAGGACGAGGTGCTGCGCGTCGCCGCGCGCCATTCGCTGACGGTCCACATGGTCGGCAACAGCTTGATGCGCAGGGCCGCGGGGCCGAACGTCAACTGCGTGGTCGTACCGCCGGCCCCCGATGCGGCCGACGACTGGATCGCGGACCGCATCGGCGCCGGCGACATCGCCGTGACCGCCGACATCCCCCTTGCCGCGCGCTGCCTGGAGAAGGGCGCGGCGGCGCTGGGTCCCACGGGCAAGCCGTTCACGCCGGATAATATCGGTATGGCGCTGTCGATGCGGGCGCTGAAGTCGGAGCTGCGCGAGAGCGGCGCGATCCGCGACGGCGGCCCGGCCTTCGCGCGGCAGGACCGCTCGCGCTTCCTGCAGGCGCTGGAACAGGCCGTGCAGAAGGCGAAGCGTCACGGCTAGGACACGCGGCCGGTCGGCTACTCGCCGCGCGTTGCCGCCGGATCGAAGATGCGGCGCCACAGCCAGTCGAGCCCCGACCAGTCGCGGTGGTAGCGGCGCTGCACCGGCACGACGGGGCTGAGAATCTCACTGTTGCGGCGGGCGATCTCGAAGGTCAGGAAATAGTCCGGCTCCACGCCCATGCGCAGATCACGGGCGTAGACCGCGTCGTCCTCCTCGAAAACCGTATAGAATCCGCGGCTGAACCAGGCGATCTTGTCCAGCGCCGTGCGGTCGGCCAGCCGCGCCGCGAGGGCGACATCGCGGGGATGCCGGTGCACCGGCGCGACCGCCTCGCCGTCGAGCAGCGAGACATAGACGTTGGCGTACTCATCGCCGTCGATGGCGAGCCCCCGCCACAGCAGCGAGTTGAACGGCATCGGGATCACGGTGAGCCGCTCGTATCGCATCTCCTCGGCAGCCAGCGCGGCGAGCACCTTTGTCTCGGCGAGCTCGCGGGCCATCATCGTCCAGCCCAGATAGGCGGTGCTGAGGATCAGCGCCGCCGAGGCGGTGCGCCGCACGCCGCGGCCCAGCGGCGCCGCGTGGCTCGGCGCCCGCGCGAACATCGAGACCAGGAAGGCGAGCAGCAGCGGCAGCGTGTAAAGCGGGTCGATGATGAAGATGCTCGACCAGCTGATCGGCTCTGTGAACACCGGCCACAGCAGCTTGGTGCCGTAGGTGGTGAAGCCGTCGAGCAGCGCGTGGGTCGAGAACGCCGCGAAGACGAGGCCGTAGGCGAGCCAGCGCTCGTCGCGCAGGCGCCGGTCGACGAAACGCAGCGCCTCGCCGAAGATGGGGGTCGCCAGCGCGTGCATGACGATGGAATGGGTTGGCCCGCGGTGGTCGACGAAGACGTCGAGACGCGTTTCCGAGGGGAGCAGGAAGTCCGCGTCCGGCAGCTCGGCCAGCACGCCGCCGATGAGGGCGCCCTTGCGCGCCCCCACTTTGCGGCCGATCGTCACCGTGCCGATCGCCGCGCCCAGCACCACCTGCGTTACCGGATCCATCGCTCTGCGCGCTCCTGCCGCGCCCGATAACAGGTGGCGGCGCGGAAGTCCCGAGTCAATCCCGCGGCGGGGCCTCCACCGGTCCCTTGAGCTCGATGCGGTTGCCTTCCGGGTCGTCGAGATAGATCGAGGATCCCATCCCTTCGGCGCCGTCGCGCTGTTTGACCGGCCCCGCCGCGATGCCGAACCTCGCAAGATGCGCGTTAATCGCCTCGGGCTCGAACGGCTCGATGCGCAGGCAGAAATGGTCGAGGTTGCGGCCCTGCCGGCCCGGCGCGGCGCCGCCCTCGCGGCCGAGCTCGCCGTCCACCGGCACGATGTCGATGAGCTGCGCTCCGGCGCGCAGCTGGATCAGGCCGATGTCGTCCCGGCGGCGCTCGACCGTGCAGCCCAGCGCCTCGCAGTAGAACCGCGTCATCGCGTCGCCGTCGCGCACGCGCAGCACAATATGGTCAATGTTCCTGATGCGCCACATGGCGAGCGTCTCCGTCCTGCCCTGTCGAGGCCTCTGCCAACCGCGGGAATTTTCCTCACACTTCGAGACGGCTGCTGCCGCAGCCTCCTCAGCACGAGGAAATTCCCGAGTATCCTTACCCTGAGGAGCCGCGAAGCGGCGTCTCGAAGGGTCCCTGCCCACTTTCGCAGAGGTCTCCCCTATGGGATATACGCCTTCCGGCCCACTCGACCACCCCACGGCCGCCGAACTTACCCCGGCCAGCTTTCGACCCGGTTCTCGAGCACGCCGATATGCTCGATCTCCATGCGCACGACGTCGCCGGGTTTCAGGTACACCGGCGGATCGAAGCCGATGCCGACGCCGGCCGGGGTGCCGGTGGCGATGACGTCGCCGGGAATCAGCGTGATGCCGGCGGCGATGGTCGCGATGATCGTCGGCACGTCGAAGATCAGCAGCTTGGTGTTCGAATCCTGGCGCAGCTCGCCGTTGATCCAGGTGCGCACGAAGGCGTCGGAAAGATCGAACTGGTCGGCGGTGACCGCGCACGGGCCCATCGGGCAGAACGTGTCCTGCGACTTGCCGATCAGCCACTGGCTGTGAAGGCCCTGCAAGTCGCGCGCCGTGGCGTCGTTGATCATCGTATAGCCCCAGACGTGGTCGAGCGCGTTCTCCTTGGTGATCCCGCGCCCGCCCCTGCCGATGATGACGCCGAGCTCGACCTCGTAGTCGAGCGCCGCGCTGACCGCCGCGTCCATGAGGATCGGATCGCCGTCGGCGCACACGCTCTCGGGCACCTTGGAGAAGACGATCGGCGCCTTCGGGATGGTCCCGGCGGCGGCGCTGGAATCGAAGCCGGACTTGGAGAACTCGTGGGCGTGGTCGTAGTAGTTCTTGCCGACGCAGAAGATGTTGCGCCGCGGCCGCGGCAGTGGCGCGCGCAGGCGCACGTCGCCCAGCGGGACCGGCTCGCCGGTCTCGAAAAGCGCCTCGCCGGCAACGCTTCGCTCGACCAGGACCTGCACGCCCCCGGCCGCGTCCTCGGCGGACAGCGCGAACGGCGCCACTGTCGTTCCATCCCCATCCAGCACCCCGACTCCGGGGGCGCCGTCCTTCTCATAGGCAACGATCTTCATGCGTCGTTCTTTCCAGGTTCCTTGTTTGTAGTACCATATCGGCCGCCGGCAGCGGTCGCGGCGGACCGCTCCCCGCCCGCGGCCCGTTCCTTATAACGGGATCGCGCGCCGGTGCAACGGGGCTTGGGCTTGCGGCGCAATGAGTGCGATACTCGCAATCGCGGCCCGCGACTCCGGCTTGCCGGCCGCAAGCGCATGACCGGCACGGGTTTCCGGCCATGACCGATGCAACGAGGAGGAAGCCGACATGGCAAGACCGGCACTGGCGATCACCATCGGGCTCCTGGCGGCCGTGGTGCACCTGTACGGCGCCGGGCCGGCGGCTGCGCAGACGCCGCCGTCGGAGGCCGACATCGCCGGCTATAGCGGGCTGCACGCGGCGGCGCATCGCGGGGACGTGGCGGAGATCCGCCGGCTCATCGCCGCGGGTGCGGATGTGGAGGCGCGCGACCGCGCCGAACGCACGCCGCTGCATGTCGCCGCCTTCGCATCGCAAGACGAGGCGGCGCGCGCGCTCGCCGCGGCGGGGGCGAACCTCGATGCGCTCGAACATCAGGCCTATGACATCGTCACCATCGCCGCCGTCGCCAACGACGACGCGATGGTCGACCTCGCCCTGTCGCTGGGCGCCCGTGCGGGCAACGTCACCAGCCCCTATGACGGCACGGCGCTGATCGCGGCCGCGCATCTCGGGCATCACCGCATCGTCGCCCGCCTGATCGCGGGCGGCGCGCCGGTCGACCACGTCAACAATCTCGGCTGGACGGCTCTCATCGAGGCGGTGATCCTCGGCGACGGCGGCCCCGACCATGTCGCGACGGTCAGGGCACTGCTCGCGGGCGGCGCCGATGCATCGATCGCCGACCCGCAGGGCAGGACGCCGCTCGACCATGCAACGGCCCGCGGTTATGCGGAGATGACCCGGCTGCTCGCGGCCGCGCGTTGAGGCGCTGTCGCGCTGGCGGCACCGGGCGGCCATCCGGCCAGCCCTCCCTGTTTCACACCGTCCCTCTGAAACCCGCAGAAAACCCTAACGCATGGGCTCGTTCCACACGGCCGGGGCCGGCGCCCGGCCGGCGCGGCGGCGTCCTCCCCGCGCCGGCCTCTCGCTCAAGTCCCTGCGCGCGGCCGGGTCCAGATCTCGGTCCAGTCGCCGTTGCGGGCGACGTAGATCTCCATGACGATGCCCTCGGGCTTCACGCCGACCGCGACCCGCTGTTCGCCGGCCGCATGAAGGTCCTTGACGATCACCTCCCGGTCGGGGCAGTCGAGCCGCCCCGTTTCCAGCGCCGCGACGGCCGGTACGCAGGCGATGATTGTTGCCGTCACGGCCGCGACCATCGGAACGGATTGCTTCGACATGGCGTCCTTTCCGGCCCCGTGCGCCGAATCCGCGGCTACAGGCGCTAGTTGATCTCGGCCAGCGGCAGGCCGCTGGGCACCCGCGTCGGCACGGACTTCCTTAAGTCACCCGCCGATGGATCGGTCAGCGCGTAAAGGAAGTCGATCAGATCGTCCTTGTCGTCCCCGGACAGCGTTTGCGCCGGCGGAACGATCTCGATGGCGGCGGCGATCGCGCCGGTGACCCCCGGGTCGTTGAACGCGACCAGATCGAGCGCGTCCAGGTCCGGGCGCGGCGGCATCACGATCTGCGACGGATCGTAGCCCAGCAGCGACCCCAAGGGGTCCAGATGATGCTCGACGACCGCGCGCAACGAGTTGAAGGCGCCGTCATGTCCCCACGGCCCGGTCAGCGCGACGTTGCGGAGCGAGGGCGTGCGAAAGCGGTAGCGGTCGGCCGGATCCCCGGTGAAACCCTCGCGCCCGAAGTCCTCGCGGCCCATGAAACCGTCGCCGAATCCCGGCCCGATCTGGGGCATGCCGATGGCATGGAAGTCATGGTCGGTCTGGAAGACGCCGGCGTGGCATTCCGAACACCCGGCCCGTCCGTAGAAGAGCCGCATGCCCCGGATGGCGCTCAAGCTCATGGCTTTGCGGTTGCCGCGCAGGAAGCGGTCGAAGGGGCTGTTGTCCGACCGGAAGGCCACCGCCTGGAAGGCGCCGATCGCCGTTCCGACGTGCACGATCGTAATGTTGTCCGGGTCGCCACCGACCTCGGGGAACGCCGCGGTGAAGAGATCGACGTACTCGGGGATCGCACCGAGCCGGACAACGAGCCCGTCCCAGACACCGATCTGCGGGTGCACGAGGGCGGCGGCATCGGCAAGCTCGTTCGTCCCCTCCTCCCCCAGCATCTCCTGGGTATCGGTTTCGGCGAAGATCGAGAGGGCCGCGAGGGCGTTGTCGAACCCGAAAGGCAGGTCGCTGCCCGCCGGGGTGGCGAAGCCCTGCGGCACATTCGGGTCGACCTGGATCCTGCCGTCCCAGAACAGCTTCACGAACTGCTCGTGACCCAGATTGAACAGGGGCGTCATGTTGCGCGCGCCCCGCGCCTGGGGATCGAACGCGGTCGGCGGGAAGCTGCCGGCATCGCGCAGGACCGAGAGCCCCCCGCCGCCGGTGCCGATGTTGGTCGACAGACCGTCCACGGTCGCGACGACCGGCGAATGGCAGGTCGCGCACGAGATGTTCCGGTTCCCGCTCAGCTCCTTGTCGAAGAAGAGCATGCGGCCGAGCTCGACCTGCTCTCCGGAGGGCTGCTGGAACTCCGAATCCCGGGCCGGCGCCGGCAGGTCGATCTCGCCGTCCTCGTCGGCGAGCGACGGGGCGGCCGCCATCATGAAGGCGACGCCGCCGATCCCGGTGCACACGCGCGTTACGAATCCGGGGAAGCGGGATCCCGTCCTCCCCTTGCCGTCGTGACGGCGATTCATGCTGGTTTTCATGACAAATCTCCCCTACCCGTTGAAAAGCGGTGGTGTTCGCAAGACCGTGCAGTGCTGACCTGCACGAATTTTGTCTGCGTGCCTTTTGCGGCACGGCCACCTGCCTTCGAATACCTAGGACAGCACGACTGCCTCATGCCGTGGGAATTGTCACAGTTTGGCGGGCGCCGAGAGAACAGTCCGGCAGGACAGCCGACAAACCGACCCGGCCGGGATCACAATGGCACGACCAGCCATTGTGCCGGACGGTGGCGCCGCACGGCAGATCCTTGCGGTTCGGTGACGGCGGCAGGGCCGGTTCACTGGCGTTCATCTCGGAAATTGGCCGACGCACGGCCGCGAGCCACACGTTCAGGTCGATGTTCGGCACCGGGGGCGGGCGGAAGCGGGTGCCGCGCGCGTTGAGGACGATTTCGAGCCATGAACACGCGCTCCGGACGCCCGCGAACCTCGCCGCCGGGTCAGCCCCCGATCAGGTCCTGCCGTGCGAAGGCGCGGCGGCCGTGCCGCGAAGGAGCACGGTTCCTCCCGGCGCCACCCTTCGACAGGCTCAGGATGAGGCCGCTGGCCGGCGTCGAGTGGGCCGGAATTCCCTCCCGAAACCCGCGGAAAACACCTTTGCATGGGGTTGTTTCGCGCGTCCGGAAGGCGGCGCCGGCCGGGGCGCCGGTCCGCCCTTTGAGATTTCCGCCAATACCCGTACCATGCCAGCCGTGCCCACCGCCCCGCCCGCACCGCCCGGTCGGGCGCGCCGCCACGGACCCGACGGATGCCAGGGACGCCATGACCGCCATCACCGAACCCAACCTTAAGGGCCTTCGCCGATGAAGACGACGATCCTCGTCACCGGGGCGCTGGGGCAGATCGGCTCGGAGCTGGTGCCGGCGCTGCGCGAGCGCTACGGCGCCGAGTGCGTGATCGCCTCGGACATCCGCGTGCCGCCGGGCGGCGCTGTGGCGTCCGGGCCGTTCGAGCTGCTCGACTGCCTCGAGGCGGCGCAGATCCGCGAGATCGTCACGCAATACCGGGTCGGCACGATCTACCACATGGCCGCCCTCCTCTCGGCCGTCGCCGAGGAGAAGCCGCAGGCCGCCTGGCTGCTCAACATGGGCAGCCTCTATACGGTGCTCGAGATCGCCCGGCACCACCGCTGCGCGGTGTTCCTGCCGAGCTCGATCGGCGCCTTCGGCCCGACGACGCCGCGCGACAAGACCCCGCAGGACACGATCCAGCGGCCGACCACGATGTACGGCGTCACCAAGGTCGCCGGCGAGCTGCTGTGCGACTACTACACGCACCGCTTCGGCGTCGATACCCGCGGCATCCGGCTGCCGGGGCTGATCAGCCACGTCGCGCCGCCCGGCGGCGGCACCACCGACTANNCGGCTCGACATGATGTACATGCCCGATGCGATCCGCGCGATGATCGAGGTGATGGAGGCCGACCCGGCGAACCTTAAGCACCGCAACGCCTTCAACGTCACCGCGATGAGCTTCACCCCGGCGGAGCTGGCGGCGGAGATCAGGAAGCACATCCCGGATTTCGTCATCGACTACGAGGTCGACCCGGTGCGCCAGGCGATCGCCGACACCTGGCCGCGCTCGATGGACGACAGCGCCGCGCGCGAGGAATGGGGCTGGCAGCCGGACTACGACCTTAAGGCGATGACCAAGGACATGCTGGACAAGCTCGGCCCGGCGCTGCGCCGTGCCGGCGGCACTCCGCAGAGCGAAACCTGAGGGCCCTGGCACGAAACGGATGACCGCGCGCTGCCCCCTCCCCAACCCCTCCCCCCATGGGCCGCCGGAACCCGGGCCCGTCCACCGCGCGAGGGAGAGGGGCTTGATTGCCGCCGTGACGCAGGGGCAGAGCCCCGCTCCCTTGCCCGGTGATCGGAAATGGGCGCGAACCCTGCTTGGGGGGAGGGGTTGGGGAGGGGGCGGGACGATCGGTAGACCCGGGTAAAGGCATTCGTGTAAAGGATTCGAACTTGAAGGAGGGACCGAAGATGACCCGCCCGCGACTGGAGGAGACGCTGACTGCTGAGCTCGAGGCGCTGGAGGCGGCCGGCTCGCTCAAAGGCGCCGAGACGGTGTTCGCCGGCGTCGTGCCGGCCGACGGCGAGCATGGGCCGCGGTATCTCCTGAAAGGCGAGGGCGAGCGGCCATATCTGCGCATGAACTCGAACTCCTATCTCGGCATGGCGCTGCGGCCCGAGGTGATCGCCGCCGAGGAGGCGGCGGTGCGCGCCTGCGGCGCCGGGCCCGGTGCGGTGCGCTTCATCAGCGGCACCTGGGACGCGCACGTGCAGCTGGAGCGCAAGCTCGCTGCCTTCCACGGCCGCGAGGCGGCGATGCTGTTCAGCTCCGCCTACGCCACCGTGATGGGCACGCTGCCGCCGCTCATCAGCGATGAGACCGCGGTGATCTCGGACGAGCTCAACCACAACTGCATCATCAACGCGATGCGGCTCGCGCGGCCGAAGGAAAAGTACATCTACCGCCATCTCGACCTCGCCGAGCTAGAGGCCTGCCTGGCCAAGGCGTGGCAAAACTGCCGGCGCGCCATCGTGGTCACCGACGGCATCTTCAGCATGCGCGGCGACCACGCGCCGCTCGACGAGATCGTGGCGCTGGCGCGCGGTTTCGACGAGGCGTTCGCCGAGGGGGTGCTGGTGGTCGCCGACGATTCGCACGGCGTCGGCGCGATCGGCGAGACCGGCCGCGGCACCGAGGAGTACGCCGGCGGCGAGCCTGTCGACCTGCTGATCGCGACGCTGGGCAAGGCGCTCGGCGTCAACGGCGGCTACGTCGCGGGCAGCCGCACGATCCTCGACTACCTGCGCGAGAAGGCGCCGTTCTACATCTACTCCAACCCGATCACCCCGGGCGAGGCGGCGGCGGCGGCCAGGGCCCTCGACATCCTCGACAGCCGCGAGGGGCTGGCGCTGCTGCGCCACCTTCGGGCAATGACGGCGCGCTTCGAAGAGGGTCTCGGCACGCTCGGTCTCGAGACGATCCCGGGCGAGCACCCGGTGGTGCCGCTGATGGTGCGCGATACCGCGCGCACCGCGGCGCTGGTCGCGCATTTGCGGGCGCACGGCGTGCTCGCGACGGCGATCACCTACCCGGTGGTGCCACGCGGCGAGGAGGAGATCCGCTTCCAGGTCTCCGCCGACCACACCGCGGCCGACATCGACCGCGTGCTCGAGGTGCTGGCGTCGGCCCCCGCCGCCTTCTGACGCGCAGCCGTTTCGCCGCGTCGGACGTGCGGCCAACCGCGCCCATTAACCTCGCGCTAACGCATGATGTGCATGATAAACGGCCGTTGACCACAACGTGGCATGCGCGGAGACGACAATGAGCAAGGACACGATCAAGGCGCTCGAGGCGCGGGTTGCGACCCTGGAGAAGGAGCTGGACGGCGCCACGCGTGCGCTGGTCACCGTGATCTCGACGCTGGCGGCGGGCGACCCGCGCCGGATGTCGCTGGCCGAACGCCTGCGTACCGTCGGCGAGAAGCCGGGCATGGAGACTGCGGCCGCGCGCAAGCTGCTCGACGACATCGCCGACCACATCGAGACCGCCGGCGCCTGACGCGCCGGCCCGCCGCCTGTCGGGGTGGCGTCCCCTTCCCCCCTCTTAACCGGACGATAAGACGTTGCGTGCGATAGTCGTGCGCGCTACCGTCGCCTGATACCGGAGGGGTCCCATGCCCGCGCTTGCCGGCCTGACGCTGGTACTGAACGTGCTGTGCATCATCCACGCGCTGCGCGCACGGCAGCCCTATTACTGGTTCATGATCATCCTGGCCCTGCCAGGCATCGGCGCGGCGATCTATTTCGTCATGGAGATTCTTCCGGACCTGCGGCACAGCCGGGCGGCGCGCGAGGCAGCGTCGGACATCGGCCGGGTGATCAACCCGGACCGCGAGGTCCAGGAGGCGACGGCGGCGCTGCGCCTGACCGATACGGCGGAGAACCGCAAGCGCCTGGCCGAGGCGCTGATGGCGCAGCAGCGCTACGACGACGCCCGCACGCTGTACGAGACGGCGCTGACCGGCGCGCACGCGGACGACCCGGCGCTGATGCTGGGGCTGGCGCGGGCGCAGTTCGGGCACAAGGACTATGCCGGTGTGTGTGCGACGCTGGACCGGCTGCGCGAGCTGCTGCCGGACTTCGAGTCGGCGGACGCGCATCTGTTGTATGCGCGCAGCCGCGAGGGGCTGGGCGATAGCGACGGTGCGCTGGTCGAATACGGCGCGCTGGCCGGCTACTACCCCGGCGAGGAGGCGCGCTGCCGCTATGCTCTCTTGCTGCAGCGCCTTGGCCATATCGAGGAGGCGCGCGCCGAGTTCGAGCGCGTCGTCGCCTCGGTCGAGACCGCCCCGAAGAGCTATTTCCGCACCCAGCGCGACTGGTACAACGTCGGCAAGCAGAACCTTTAGCCAGCCGGCGACGCCGAGCGAACTGTTCCTTTGAGACGTCCCTCTGGGCCACTCAGGATGAGGCTCCATTGTTTGTACTCTCATCCTTAGGGCGGCAAAGCTGCGACTCGAGGGATAAGGTCGCGCCGCCTATTTCAGGGTCACGCGAATCCCGCTAGTCTCCTGCCAAGGGAAAAGGGAGGCGGCGATGGCAGACAAAACCCATTTCACCCCGGCGCTGTTCGGCTTCCTGCGCGAGCTAGAGCACAACAACGACCGCGACTGGTTCGCGGCCAACAAGGCGCGCTATCTCGCCGACGTGCGCGACCCGATGCTGGAGTTCATCGCCGGTTTTGCGCCGCACCTGAAGCGAATCAGCGCCCGCTACGTGGCCGACCCGCGGCCCAATGGCGGCTCGCTGTTCCGGATCCACCGCGACATCCGCTTCTCGAAGGACAAGCGGCCGTATAAGACCAATGCCGGCGCCCATTTCAGGCACGAGGCGGCACGCGACGCCCACGCGCCGGGCTTCTACCTGCACCTCGAGCCGGGCGGCGTGTTCGCGGCCAGCGGCGTCTGGCACCCGAACGGCCCGGCCCTCGCGAAGATCCGCGATGCCATCGCCAACGATGCAACCGGCTGGCGACGGGTCACCTCGGCGAAGGCGCTCGGCCCCAGGGCGTATCTTGCCGGCGAAGCGCTCAAGCGCCCGCCGCGCGGCTACGACCCCGATCACCCGCTGATCGACGATATCAAGCGCAAGGATTTCTTCGCGCTGGCCAGCTTTACCGAAGCGCAGGCCTGCGCGCCCGGCTTCATGGACGACTTCGCCGCGACCTGCCGCACCTTCGCACCACTCACCCGGTTCCTCACCCGCGCCCTCGAGCTGCCGTGGTAGTGAGACAGGTCGTCCATTAGGCGTCATCCGAAGACCTCGACCACTAACGAGCAAGTATCGTTGCGACTTGATTTGCCCAGATCTTGGCGCTCGGGCGTTCGCTTGCGAGTAGCAATCTTTAGAGTTCCCGAATAGTGATTCTTTACTTTAACAATATATGCCGATTATGAAAATATAAATTGTCCTGTTGACAATATTATGTTTGACGCCTATATGTAATTGCGTTTGTTTTTCTGGAAATTTGGGAGCATTATCGCTAAGTTCGCTCAACGGTACGCTTCATGAACCATTTCCGGTTCAGCCAGTATTCTCCGGCTCGGCCGGTTTCCCTTACCGCAAGAAGAGAATCATCTTGATATGTGCGGCATAGCCGGCGACATACGCTTCAACGATTCCGCTGCCTGCACGGATGCCGTGCGGCGCATGACCGACGCGATGGTGGCGCGCGGACCGGACGGCAATGGCCTGCTTGCGCATAGCAGGCTCGCTCTCGGCCACACGCGACTCAAGATCATCGATCTGAGCGACCGGGCGCAACAGCCGATGGCCGACCCCGAACTCGGCCTTGCGGTCGCTTTCAACGGTGCGATTTACAATTACCGTGAGCTGCGCGAGGAGCTGCGCGGCGAGGGCTATCGGTTCTTCTCGGACGGTGACACAGAAGTGATTTTGAAGGGGTTCCATGCCTGGGGGCCAGAGTGCGTGGAACGATTTTCGGGGATGTTCGCCTTCGCCGTCTGGGAGCGCGACTCCGGACGCGTGACTTTGGCCCGCGACCGCCTTGGCATCAAGCCGCTGTACTACTCGGAATCAGCCGGCGGACTGCGCTTTGCATCCAGCCTGCCGGCGCTCCTTGCCGCTGGCGACGTCGATACCGACATCGACCCGGTAGCGCTTAATTTCTATATGAACTTCCATGCCGTCGTGCCTGCCCCCTATACCATCCTGAAGGGCGTACGCAAGCTGCCGCCGGCGACGGTGATGACGATCGAGCCGGATGGCTCACGCAGCGAGCAAACATACTGGACGCTGCGTTTCGGCCCCGCAGACGACGACGCGGGATGCGGCGAGGCGGATTGGCAGGAACGCATCCTGGAGGCCCTGCGCACGGCCGTGCGTCGACGGCTGGTGGCGGACGTGCCGGTCGGCGTCCTGCTGTCCGGCGGGCTCGATTCAAGCCTTATCGTCGGACTTCTGGCCGAGGAAGGCCAGACCGGACTCAACACCTTCTCGGTCGGTTTCGAAACCGTCAACGGCGAGGCCGGCGACGAGTTCCGCTATTCTGACATCATCGCCAGCCAATTCGGCACGACGCACCACAAGATCCGCGTCGACAGCGCGCAGCGGCTGCTGCCCTCGTTGCCCGACTGCGTCCGCGCAATGTCGGAGCCGATGGTGAGTCACGATGTGATCGGCTTCTTCCTGCTCTCCGAGGAGGTTTCCAAACACCTCAAGGTAGTGCAGTCCGGTCAGGGTGCCGACGAGGTGTTCGGCGGCTATCACTGGTATCCACCGCTGATAAAGAGCAGCAATGCGGCGGCGGATTACGGGCGCCTTTTCCGCGACCGCGACCACGATGATTACCTGTCCGCTGTGCATCCGCGATTCCGCGATGGCGACCACGCCGCCCGTCTTATCCAGGACCACTTCAGCGAAGCCGGCGCAGATCGCCCCATCGACAAGGCGTTGAGGATCGACAGCACAATCATGCTGGTCGACGATCCGGTCAAGCGGGTCGACAACATGACGATGGCTTGGGGCCTCGAGGCGCGGGTACCGTTCCTCGATCATGATCTGGTCGAACTCGCCGCGCGCGTGCCGGCGGAACTCAAGGTGGCCGGCGACGGCAAGTACGTACTGAAGGAAGCGGCCCGCAAGGTATTACCGGCAGAGGTGATTGATCGGCCGAAGGGTTATTTTCCTGTGCCCGCCCTGAAGTACCTCAGGGGTGATGTGCTCGAGATGGTTCGCGGCGTTTTGGCGGATTCGCGTGCCCGGCAGCGCAACGTTTTCGATGCCGGTTACGTTGATGTGCTCCTCCAGAACCCAGACCACCACATCACCCCGTTGCGCGGGTCAAAACTGTGGCAGGTAACGCTACTCGAGTTGTGGCTTCAGTCACACGAAATCTGATGATTCAGGACATGGCATGAGCGCTTTACGAGCACGCAAGACAGGTCATCGTGCAACGCACGACCGCCGCCCGTCCGACTGGCGACCGTTGCCGACCGGCGCCCATCAGACAGCGCCGGACGCCAATGCATACCTGGACTGCGGTTGGGGCCGTCTGATCTTCGCCCATACCTTTGCCAGCACGGAGGATCTTGTTGCGGCCCTCCGCAAAGAGGCCACCGATGAACGCGACATCGCGTTTTACGTCCAGGACCCGCATGTGGCGCTCGCTTTGGCTCCACAGGACCTGTTTCTCGATCCGTCGCATTCCTATCGCCTTTCGCTCGCCAACTACCGGCCGCGCCGCACCCGGCCGCACGGCTTCTTCGTCCGCCGTCTGCGAGGTGGCAACGATGCTGCTGCGATTAACCGTATTTATACGCAACTGGGCATGGTGTCGGTGCCGCGCGATTTTGTGCTTCAGAACAAGGGTTCGCGGCGGCTCACTTACTTGGTTGCCGAGGATTCGGCTTCCGGTCGTGTGATCGGGACAGTTACCGGCGTGGATCATGTGCGTGCCTTTAACGACCCGGAAATGACCGCGAGCCTATGGTGCCTCGCCGTCGACGCGCAGGCCGCCTACGCGGGAGTCGGTGAAAGCCTGGTACGGCACCTTGCCGAACATTACTCGGCACGCGGGCTTGCTTGGCTCGACCTTAGCGTCATGCACGACAACGAGCAGGCGATCACGCTATACGAGAAGCTTGGCTTTCAGCGCTTTCCGGCCTTCTGCCTGAAGCACAAGAATCCGATAAACGAAAAGCTTTACACCGGGCCCGAGCTGGACGCGCGTCTGAACCCGTATGCGCAGATCATCATCAACGAAGCACGGCGGCGCGGAATCGGCGTTGAGATCGAGGACGAGGAGGCGGCCTTGTTCACGCTCAGCCACGGCGGCCGGAGAATACATTGTCGAGAATCCCTGTCCGACCTGACTTCGTCTGTTGCAATGGCTCGCTGCGACGACAAGGCGTTGACGCATCGGCTGCTGTCAGCCGAAGGGCTCAACGTGCCGGCGCAGATGGAAGCCGGCGACGAGGACGAGGATGGCGCATTCCTCGCCCGCCACGGGCGAATCGTCGTCAAACCCGCGCGTGGCGAGCAGGGAGCAGGCATCAGCGTGGACGTCCGCGATACCGAAACCATGGCCGCGGCAATCGAAGCGGCATCGCGCGTTGACGCGCGGGTACTGCTCGAGCAATTCTGCGAAGGTCAGGATCTGCGAATCATCGTGATCGGCGGCAAGGTCACAGCAGCCGCGGTCCGCAGCCCTGCAGCCGTCACCGGCGATGGTCATGCGACCATAGCCGACCTCATTGCCGTCCAAAGTCGCCGCCGCGCAGCCACCACCGGCGGCGAAAGCCGGATCCCAATGGATTCTGAAACCCGGCGTTGCGTAGAGGCAGCTGGATACGACTTGGAGACGGTGCTTCCGGAAGGCGAGCATCTCGAGGTCCGCAAAACCGCGAACCTCCATACCGGTGGTACCATCGTCGACACGACCGAGATGCTGCACGCCAAACTGGCGGAGGCCGCGGAGACCGCAGCCCGGATACTCGATATCCCGGTGGTTGGTCTTGACTTCCTGGTTCCAGCCGTCGATGGACCGGACTATGTCATCGTCGAAGCGAACGAGCGCCCCGGCCTCGCCAACCATGAACCGCAGCCGACCGCGGAGCGCTTCGTTGACCTGTTGTTCCCCCAGACGGCGGAGGTGGCGTGATGAATCAGGAGAGCACGACGGCGAGCTCGGAGCCCGACTTGCAACCCCTTGCCATCGCGCGCGAGGAGATTGCCGAGCTGCTGCTGGCCCTGCTCGCGATCCCGAGCCCTAGCGGCTACACCGACTCTGTCGTGCGTTTCGTGTGCGACCTGCTGGACGACATGCAGGCCGAATACGAGCTTACGCGCCGCGGCGCCATTCGCGTCAATGTTGCCGGCTCGCAGTCCAGCCCCGACCGCGCCATAGTCGGTCATCTCGATACGCTCGGCGCGCAAGTGAAAATGCTCAAGGATAATGGTCGAATGGAGATCGTCCCGATCGGCCACTGGTCGGCGCGATTTGCCGAGGGAGCACGGGTAACCGTCTTTACCGATGACGGGCCGCGGCGCGGCACCATCCTGCCGCTGAAGGCATCCGGCCATACATACAACACCGAGGTCGACATGCAGCCCGTCGCCTGGACAAATCTTGAGATCCGGGTGGACGAGTTGGTGCGCGATCGCGGCGACCTGGAAGCCTCCGGTTTTCAAATCGGAGATATCGTTGCCATTGATCCGGTGCCGGAAATCACACCGTCTGGTTTCATCTCGTCCCGCCACCTGGACGACAAGGCCGGTGTCGCCGCAATGTTGGCGGCTTTACGAGCGATCCTGAGGTCGGACGTCGTACTGCCCGTCGATTGCCATTTTCTGTTCACTATTTCCGAAGAGGTAGGCTCCGGAGCGTCCGCCGTTCTGCATGGCGACGTGGCAGAGCTCGTCTCGATCGACAACGGCACCGTTGCGCCAGGGCAGAACTCGTCGGAATTCGGCGTGACCATCGGCATGGCGGACATGACTGGGCCATTCGACTGGCACCTGACGCAGTTGTTGCTTCGCCTTGCCCGCGAGACCGGCATTCGGCACCAGCGCGAGGTGTTCCGCTATTACAGGACCGATGCCGCCTCCGCGGTGGAAGCCGGCAATGACATCCGCACCGCCCTGCTGACTTTCGGCATTGACGCCAGCCATGGCTACGAGCGGACCCATTTCGATTCGCTGGAATCGCTCGCGCGGCTGCTCACGCTGTATGTGCAGGCGCCGCCCGTGGCACGTCGTGACAGACACGAGCTCGGTCCACTCGGAGGCTTTACCGAACAACCGGTCGATTAAGTTCCCGACAGTCAAGCTATCATCAGGCACAATGGCGCCCTACCGGTGCCTCGGCATTCCGCGACGCGGTGAATCGTGTTAGGCGTCGGTACGGATTAATCCGAAGAATCGGGGAGGCGCGCGCATGCCGTCATATGAAGACCGGGTTCCCTATTCGCCAATCACCGAGCGGCCGCCGCTGAAACTGCCGGACGGCAAGCGGATGGTCGTCTGGACCATTATCAATGTCGAGATGTGGAGTCCGGCGCGGGCGATGCCGCGCACCGTACTGCCCCCGCCGATGGGCAAGCCCCTCGTCCCCGACCTGCCGAACTGGTCATGGCACGAATACGGCAACCGTGTTGGTTTCTGGCGGCTTTACGACTGCTTCGCGAAGTACGCCATCGTGCCGACGATGGCGCTGAACGGCATCGTCTGCGAGGCCTACCCGCAGATCGCAACGGCGGCGCTGGAGGCCGGTTGGGAGTTCATGGGCCATGGATACGTGCAGGGGCCGATGCACCACCTCGAGGACCAGCGCGCCGAGATCCGCCGCGCCATCGAGGCGATCAGGTCCTTCACCGGCAAGGCGCCGCGCGGCTGGGAGAGCCCGGGCCTCACTGAAACCGACGAAACCATCGACATCCTCGCCGAAGAGGGCGTCGAATACGTTGCCGACTGGGTGCTCGACGACCAGCCCATCCGCATCGAGACGTCCACCGGCTCGGTGGTCTCGGTGCCCTATTCGGTGGAGACCAACGACATCCCGATCTTCGCGCTTCAGCACCAGCCTTCGGACGCGATGTACAAACGGACCGTCGACCAGTTCGAGCGGCTCTATGCGGAGAGCGCGCAGACGACGCGGGTGATGGCGATCAGCGTCCACCCGTACCTGTCGGGCGTGCCGCACCGCATCGGCTATCTCGAGAAGATCTACGAGCACATAAAGGCGAAGCCCGACGTTGCGTTGTGGACCGGCGAGCAGGTGCTCGACTGGTACCTGGCGGCGACGGGGTGACGGCTGTCAGCCCGCCACCGCCTCGTACGGCGCCTGCCCCGGCCTTCCGTTGGCGAACAGCCAGACGCCGCGGGGATCGATGGCCTCCTTCGACGGCAGGGCGAGCAGCGAGCCGGACAGGGTGCCGAAGCCGGACTCCGTGACGATGTTCATGGCGCCGGACGGGCCGACGGCACTGTCGCGGCTGGCCAACAGCGTCTTCCACGCCTCCCAGTCGCCGGCCGCCGGGTCCGGCACCTTGGCATTGCGGAACAACGGCAGGTAGCGGGCGATGCGGTCGCTCTCGGGATCGTTGAGGTCGCGCGCAGTGAGCATGGACAGGCCCTCCGGAATGCGTTCGACGACGACGGCACGCGCCCCCTCGCGCGCCGCGAGCCACCAGGCGCTGGTATTGTCCGCGACCACCAGGTTGAAGGATCGCCAGGCGGCAGGATCGAGATCGGCCAGCGCCACGGCCGCGGCGCCGGCATCGGCGTGGTCGAGGGCCTCGAGGACGAGTTCGCCGCGGCTCCGTTTGCCAGGGGCCGGGCCGAGCGTGCCGACCCGGTTGAGCGCCGCGGCCACCACGCCTGTATCATTGCGGGCAAGCCAGCTGCCGCCGGATTCGAGGTCGATTCCCCCGACCACCTCGGCACGGTCGGGCCAGTGGCGGGCCGGCGGCTTCCACGGCCGGCCGGCCATTTCATCGCGGTTGGCGGCCAGCAGCAGCGGCCAGTCATGCCCCGGCCGGCGCAGGATCACGAGCGTGCACATGGGCCGTCTGTTAGCATGAATCGCGCGTGCGGCGCGAGTGGCGGGCCGCCTTATTCGTGCCAGAAGCCCGGGGTGAGGACGACCAGAATGGTCACAAACTCGAGCCGCCCGAACAGCATACCTGCCGACATCAGCCATTCCGCGGCATCGGAGAGGCTGGAGAAGTTCCCCGCCGGGCCGATCACCGGGCCCAGCCCCGGTCCGACATTGGCCACCGCGGTCAGCGCTCCGGTCATGCTGGTCACCGGATCGAGCCCGGTCAACGCCAGGCTCACGGCGAGCACCGCGACCGCCACGGCGAAGGCCAGCGTAAGCACCATGACCGAGGCGACGACGCCGTCGGTCAGCACCCGTCCCCCGTAGTTGCGCACCAGCACGCGGTGCGGCTGGACGATCTGCATGGCGTGCTCGCGGATGGCGATCCAGGCCACCTGCAGGCGAAAGGCCTTGAGGCCCCCCGCGGTCGAGCCGGTGCAGCCGCCCAGCGCCATCAGGAGGAAAAACAGCACGACGGCGAAGGCGCCCCATTTGCCGTAGTCCTCGACCGCGTATCCCGTGGTCGTGACCACCGAAACGACGCTGAAGACGCCGTCGGTCAACGCCTCGGCCAGGGGAACGTGCCGCGAGCGCCACAGCCAGAGCGTGATCAGCCCGCCGGCCACGGCCAGTGTCGTGAGGAAGAACCGCACCTGAATGTCGCTCCAGACCGGCACGTGCCGGTGCCCGAGCATCCGCACATAGAGGACGAACGGCAGGGCCGCCAGAATCATGAACAGGATAGCGATCCAGTCGATCAGCACACTGTGGAAATGGCCGAGCGAACCGTCCGAGGTCGAGTAGCCGCCGGTCGACAGGGTCGTCATGGCGTGGATGATCGCCTCGAACCCGGTCATCCCGGCAAGCCAATACGCAAGCACACAGGCCAGCGTCAGCCCGAGATAGACGAGAGCGATCGCGCCGATGACGCTGGCCGCGCGCGGCATCACCTTGTCGGACCGGTCGGACGATTCCATGCGGAACAGCTGCATGCCGCCGACCCGCAGGAACGGCAGCAGCAGCACTGCCATGGCGATGATCCCAATGCCGCCGAGCCATTGCAGCAGTGCGCGCCACAGCAAGAGGCCCGGCGGCATGGTGTCGAGCCCGACGAGAACGGTTGAGCCCGTGGTCGTAAGCCCGGACACCGCCTCGAACACCGCGTCGGCCCACGACAGATGTAGCCCCGACAAGCGCAGCGGCAGGGCCGCGAACAGCGAAATCATGAGCCAGCTGACGACGGTCAGCAGAAAACCCTGGGAGATCGTCAGGTGCTGGCGGCGCTTGTAGGAGACCAAAGTCAACAGCCCGCCGGCCAAAAGCGTCAGGCCGCTAGAGGCCGCGAAGACGATCCAGTCTCGATTTCCCACCGCCGCGTCAGCCGCGGACGGGACGATTTCGGCGATGGACAGAACGATCAGTAGGAGGCCGACAACAAACAGAACCGGTCGCCAACGATTGAATGGCGTAACCATCTGATTTCTGCCGATTTCAGCGGCGGCACGATGCCGTCTGGGCCGCGATATATGTGCGCGCACACGCGAAATGTCAATGGGCGGGTGAGATCTTCAGCAATGCAAATTTGCCGCACCGAAACCGGCTCTCCGTAGCTGGTTACGGCAGGCCGCAGGCAACGAACCGATCGTAGCCTTCCCGTTCGCGCAGCGTGCCGTAGTACCGCGCAAGATTGTCCAGCGTCTCCCGGCGGATCGGCAGCTCGAACCAGCGGTTGACTGCGACGCCGAGCGGGATGTCCGCCAGCGTGAAGTTCCGCCCCAGCATGAACGGGCCATCGCCCAGCTCCCGGTCCAGCAGCGTCATGGCCTTCGCCAGCAGGCCCCGGCTCTTCTCGACGGCGGGCATGTCCCGCTCGTCCTCTGGCAGGCGGATGAGGTTTATGAACACGACGGTCATCGGCGGCGCCACGACCGAAAGCTGCCAGTCCATCCAGCGCTCGATCCGCGAGCGCCGCGCCGGATCCTCTCCGTAGAGCGGCGCGCCGCCGTATTTGGTGGCCAGATACCGCAGAATGGTGTTCGATTCCCAGATCGCGAGGCCATCATCGAGTACGGTCGGGACCAGTCCGTTCGGATTCAGGCTGAGATATTCCGGGGTGTCGGTCTTGCCGAACGGGCCGCCGAAGTCCTCTCGCTCGTAGGCAAGCCCCAGCTCCGCACAGCACCACAGCACCTTGCGGACATTGATCGAATCTTCGCGACCCAGGATACGTATCATGTCGCGCCCCCCTTATTTTCCGTCTGCCGGCAGATCCGGCAGACAAAGCATACGCGAGGGGACGTTTCTTGTTAACATTCGATCCGGCGCCAAGACCAGCCGTGCGCCACTGCCCCAGCGACGGAAAGGAGGGTTCCCGTGAAGGCGATCGGCGTGAATGAGTTCGGCGGTCCGGAGACCCTGCACCTGCTCGAGGTCGACAGGCCGGAGCCGGGGCCCGGCGAGGTCCTGGTGAACGTGGACTATGCCGGCATCAATTACCTCGACATCTACATGCGCAGCGGCATCTACCGGAAGTCGACGACCTACGAGACGCCACTGCCGATGGTGCTGGGCATGGAGGGCGCCGGCGTCGTCGAGTCGTGCGCCGAGGACGTCGAGGGAGTCCGGCCGGGCGATGCCGTCGCCTGGTGTCTCGCCCGGGGTGCCTATGCGGAATTCGCGGTGGTCCCCGCCTGGCGCCTCGTGCGGATCCCAACGGGCGTGCCGCCGGCGGTGGCGACGGCCCTGATGCTGCAGGGCATGACGGCGCATTACCTGACGCATTCGGCCTTCCCGCTCGCAGAGGGCCACACCTGCCTCGTTCACGCCGCCGCCGGCGGCGTCGGCCAGCTGCTGGTGCAACTGGCCAAGCTGCGCGGGGCCCGCGTCATCGCCACCGTGGGCAGTGCCGACAAGGCTGAGCTGGCGTCCCAGCGCGGCGCCGATTCCTGCATCCTCTACCGCGAGGATGATTTCCTGCCGATCGTGCGCGAGCTGACCGACGGCACGGGCGTCGACGTCGTCTACGATTCGGTCGGGCGCGATACCATTGCCCGCAGCATTCGCAGCCTGCGCCGCCGCGGCACCTGCATCATGTACGGCACCAGCTCAGGCGTCGTCGACTGCATTGCGCCCCTGGAGCTGGCCGAGGCCGGCTCGATCTTCTTCACGCGGCCGCATCTGGCCGACTACACGGCTACCGCCGAGGAGATCGCGTGGCGCGGCGGCGACCTGTTCCAGGCGGCCGCAGGCGGCAGGATCGTCGTTTCGATCGACCGCGAATTCCCGCTGGCCGAAGCGCGGCAGGCCCATGAGACCATCGAGGGACGCCACACGCGCGGCAAGCTTCTCCTCCGCGTCCCGCAATGACGAGACATTGCCGGTCTTGCACCGCCCGGCGGCCGTGCCCAGATTAACATTGACGGGTGGCGGCCGCCGGATCGGCCGGCGGCAGATACAGCGCTTGCTTTCCGGACCGGGCGGCGGTTAATGGTTTCGCAACGCACCGCAGCCTATGCTGCGAAAGTGGCACGTTCTCATCCCACAGGAGAGTCCGTTTCATGAGCAAGTTCGATGATCGCGAGAAGGCATTCGAGACCAAGTACAAGATGGACCAGGAACGCGCGTTCAAGGCCAATGTGCGGCGCTGCAAGCTGGTCGGTCTGTGGGCTGCCGAAAAGATGGGAATAGAGGGCGCGGAGGCAGAGGCCTATGCCAAGGAAGTCGTCGCGTCCGACTTCGAGCGCCCGGGCCAGGACGACGTGATCGACAAGGTCCATGCCGACCTCGAGGCCAAGGGCCTCGGCATCTCGCGCCACATGGTGGAGATCGAGATGCAGCACAAGTTCGAGGAGGCCGTGCGCCAGCTCGCCGAGGAAGAAAACAAGGCCAAGTCCTGACGCCGGCGCCCGGCGCCCTCCGTCTCCGCCGGACACCCCATGCTGAAAACCAGACGCGCCTGGCGCGGCATGGTGACCGCGCCGCATCACCTCGCGGCGGAGGCGGGGCTGTCCGTCCTCAAGGAGGGCGGCAACGCCGTCGAGGCCATGGTGGCGATGGCGGCGGCGATCGCTGTCGTCTACCCGCATATGAACAGCATCGGCGGCGACGGGTTCTGGCAGATCGCGGCGCCGGACGAGGACGTGGTCGGCATCGATGCCTGCGGCGCCGCGGCCGCGGCGGCCAGCCCGGAGTTCTATGCCGACCGGGGATTGGCCAATATTCCCGAGCGCGGCCCGCTGGCGGCGCTCACGGTGGCCGGCACGATCGCGGGCTGGGACGCCGCGCTGGAGATCGCGCGCGGATGGGGCCGGACCATGCCGCTGTCGCGGCTGCTCGCCGACGCCGTGCATCATGCGCGCGCCGGCATTGCCGTCACGGCGGGCCAGCGGGCCAATACCGCCAGCAAGCTGGACGGGCTCAAGGACGCTCCCGGGTTCGTCGAAACCTTTCTCGTCGACGGCGCCGTCCCTGGCGAGGGTGCCCGGTTCCGCCAGCCGCGCCTTGCGGGGACGCTGGAGCGACTCGCCGACGCAGGGCTGGACGATTTCTATCGCGGCGAGATCGCCGACGCGCTCGCCCGGGATCTCGATTCCGTCGGCAGCCCGCTCGCAGCCGGGGATCTGGCCCGCCACAGGGCATCGCGGGTGACGCCGCTGTCCGTCAACATATCGGCCGGAAAACTCTACAACATGCCGCCGCCGACGCAGGGCCTGGCCTCGCTGATGATCCTCGCCCTGTTCGACCGGCTCGGCGTCGCCGAGGCAGAGGGGTTTGCCCATGTCCACGGCCTCATAGAGGCGACCAAGCGGGCCTTCCTGGTGCGCGACCGGCACGTGACCGACCCAGACTTCATGACCCGCGATGCGCAAGAATTCCTCGATCCCGCCTTCCTCGATGCGGAGGCGGCCAAGATCGACCGCCGGACCGCCCTGCCCTGGCCGCAACCGGCCATCCCCGGCGATACCGTCTGGCTCGGCGCCATGGACGGTGCCGGCCGCGCTGTCAGCTTCATCCAGAGCCTGTACTGGGAGTTCGGCTCCGGCGTCGTGCTGCCGGAAACCGGAATCCTCTGGCAGAACCGGGGCATCAGCTTCGCACTGGATGTGCGGGCGACCAACCCTCTGGTACCCGGCCGCAAGCCGTTCCACACCCTCAATCCGGCGCTCGCGCGCCTCGCCGACGGACGCGTTGTGGTCTATGGCACCATGGGTGGCGAAGGCCAGCCGCAGACCCAGGCCGTCGTGTTCACGCGGCACGTGTTGTTCGGACAGGGCCTTCAGGCGGCCGTCACCGCGCCGCGCTGGCTGCTGGGCCGCACCTGGGGCGAGGAATCGGTGAGCCTGAAGCTGGAGGATCGGTTCGATCCCGCGCTGGTGCAAGCCCTCTGCAATGCCGGGCACGCGATCGAGCTGCTGGGCCCGTTCGATGATCTGATGGGCCATGCCGGCGCCGTCACGCGCCACCCGGACGGGCTGCTGGAGGGCGCAAGCGACCCGCGCAGCGACGGCGCCGCAATGGGCTTCTAGGATCCGGTGCCCCCCTCAGCCCGGAATCGGGATGGTCTGGCTCTCGTCCGGGACGATGTAGCCACGCTGCACGGCGGGACGGTCGGCCATCTCGAGATACCAGCGCTTGACATTGGCGAACCTGCTGAGATCCTGCTCCTGCCGGTCCCACCGGGCGATCCAGGGAAAGACGGCGCAGTCGACGATCGAAAACTCATCGACGATGTAATCGCGGCCGTCGAGTCGATCGTCCAGCACGCCGTAGAGGCGGTTCATCTCCTTCGTGTAGCGCTCCTCGGCATATGCCGAGACACCCTTGTTGTAGAACACGAAATGATGCACCTGACCGAGTATCGGGCCGATCCCCCCCATCTGCCACATCAGCCACTCCATCGCCTGCCAGTACGTGTCGCCGGTGGGCATCAGCTTGCCGGTCTTCTGGGCCAGATAAAGAAGGATGGCGCCGGATTCCATCATGTGAATACCGGTGTCGGTGTCGACGATCGCCGGGATCTTGCCGTTCGGCGAGATCTTGACGAATTCCGGTTCGTGCTGCTCGCCCTTGGTGATGTTGACGGCGTGCACGGTGTACGGCAGGTCCATCTCCTCCAGCGCAATCGATATCTTGCGGCCGTTCGGGGTGCTCCAAGTATACAGGTCGATCATGGGGTCCTTCCGTGGGCTGACATCCGGTGCGTTGGTGGCATGGCACCGGCGGCGCGTCAAGCTGTGAGGAGAAATCCTCGCAACAGACTACCTTGACCGTGATTGCGAGGCGCGGAGCGCCGCAGCAATCCAGGAATTCCGGCAGGTCCGGATTGATTCATCTCCGGCTCGCACTGGCCGAAAGACGCAGCGAAATATGCCAGCCTACCCCGGTCACCCAAACTTAACATCTGCACGCGATGATCGTACCAATCCCCCCGACAGCAGCGACATCAGCATGCCGAAAGCCAGAAGACATTCCATGATCAGTGAGCTTCTTTCTCGGTTCAGGAAGACCGAGGACGAGCGGGAACGGAACGAGATCGTTGAACAAATTGGCAAGCGTTTTTCGCGCGCGCATGCGCGCAAGGCGTTAATGAAACTGATAGCCGAGGAACCTGTCGAGGCCCCCAACCAAGGGTATAAAGGTATGGTCGCGGGAGCGATCTCGCCCGATATCTGGCGCGCCGCCGCGTACCGCCTCTTGATCAACCACCAATGCACGGAAGAAGAAGCCTTCTCGTTCGTTCGGCAAATGGCTTCGGACAGCCCTGGTCCCAGCCACCGAATTGAAGCACTGGAACAAGTGCCGGCACATTTTGCCAGGCACCCGGGAACGCTCGGGCTGCTGATGCGTTGCGCCGACAACGATGGCTGGTCATACGCCAGATCACAGGCACTCAGTGACATTGTCGATACCCACGCAGGTCACCGGAAGCCCGTGGCTATCTGATGCGGGCAGCGCAGTCCCCTGCTGCCTTGTCCCCGCAGTTCGCGGCAATAGTGGCATTGGCGGAGCACCATGCCGGACATCCCGACACCCGTCCGTTGCTGGAAGATCTGGCAAGACGCGGCGTTTCGCGCAGCACGTCCAATTCGCTGCGAAAGGCGGATATCGATCAAGCGGCGTCGACCGCCATTGGCGCACTGGCCACAGCGTATCCAAATGACAGAAGCGTGTTCGACTTGACTCTGCGGCGAGCCGAGCTGGCGCAAGATCCCTGGGAGGTAGGGTCGACTTATTTCACCCTCATGAAGGCGTATCACGACCGGCCGGAAACGATTTCATTGCTTGTGGATCGTGCTCGCGGCGCGACACATCCATTGGTCCGGGAATCCGCCATAAACGCTTTGGCGAAATACCCGGCCGGCGACCCCGGGGTGTTGCCCGTTCTGATCGAACGCGCAAAGGATGACGAAGACCGCTGGCCCCGGTGCGCAGCCCTCAGAGCGTTGGCGACCCTGTATGCACACGAACCGAGCGCGGAAGCGAGGACTATCAAAAGCGCGGCATCGGATTCCTCCGAGATTGTACGTCAAACCGCGGTCAAAATGCTGGGTCTGCATTTTTTCGCACAGCCCGCAAGGCATGAAACGACTGATAATAAGCCTCAACAAGGACCGCAACGCAGCGGTCAGAGAGCTGGCGGGCAATGCACTGATGGAAGGATTTGGCGACAATCTGACGGCACGCCAAGCACTGAGACGGGCGGGATACCGAAACGCGGAAGAGCGCATGCTGGACGCGGCGCGAGTCCTGCTCCAGGCACATTCCAAACGGCCCTAGCGAAAGCAGGGAACGTCAGATCAGCTCCTCGGTCTTGTCGTCGGTCTCGCCGTGGCGGCGCAGGGCCGGCAGCTTCAGTCCCTGGTACAGCGTTTCGATGCGCCTGTTGATCTCTGCGTTCTGCGCCTCGAACAGGCTGTTGCCGGCAAGGTCGCTGTCGGCGATCAGCGGGCCGAAATTCTCGACCCGGAAGATCCACATCGCCTGGGCGATGCCGAGCTCCTCGATCCAGTGCGCGGCAAGCACCTCCCTGATGCCGCGACCCAGGAGCGCGCCGGTCCCGTAGCCGACGGTCGTAAGATACACCGCGCCGGCGGGCACGAAGGTCTCGCGATAGTCCTTCGCACTCATCCCGCCCTTGCCGATCACCATCCTGCAGCCGGTCTTGGCGAACCAGGTCGGCAGGGCATGGGAGAAGCGGAAGCTCGCCGTCGCGGTGACCGCGCCGATGCGGTAGCTGCCGTCGTCCCGCACCGCGGCCGCCGGCGAGCAGTGGAAGTTGACGTTGCTGACCTCACGCAGGTCGACCGGTGGGTCGGTGCCCTCGGTCACGACCTTGCGATAGACGCCCTCGCGCCCGGTGTAGATCACGCCGTCGAGATAGACGATATCGCCCGGGCGGATCCGTTGCAGGTCCACCTGCGACACCGGCGCCTTGAGGCGCAACTTCCTCAAACCGGTTCCGCCTGTCGCCATTCCACCGTCTCCCGTCGCATGTAGGGGGTGAACCAGTTGGGGTCGGTGCGGGTCTCGATCCGCCCGTCGGCATGGATGCGCGAGACCGCGCGCCGCGAGGCGAGGCAGAAGGTGTGCACCGACATCGGCATGCCGCCGGTATGGCAGTCGCCGACCTCGATATGGCAGTCGACGACCATCGACGAGCCGACGAAGCCCATCGCGCCCATGCCGATGTCGTTGCCGAGCGCCTTCAGCTCCGCCTCCAGCCTGGCGACTTCGGGGTCGGGATTGCGGTCGCCGACGATGCGCAGGCAGGCCGCCTGCTTGCCGAGCGTCATGCAGACGTCCTTGGAGCCGCCGAGGCCGACGCCGACGATCGCCGGCTGNNGCCGTCGGCCGGGAACAGCATCCGGTAGTCGGAGCCGAACAGCCCGCCCTTGTGCACCGTGGTCAGGTCGATCCAGTCGGCGTCCGGCTCGAAGCTGTACTCGATCTCCGGCGCGTTGATGCCGACATTGTTGTTGTGGTCGCGGCGGGTCAGCGGGTGGACCCGGTTGGGGCGCAGCGGGATGTCGTGCGTCGCCCGCGCGGTGGCCCGGCGCAGGCGTCGCTCCAGCTCGACGAAGCCGCCCTCGAGCCGCGCCTCGTTGCCGACCTTGACGAACCAGCGCGGCAGCCCGGTATCGGCGCACATGGCGCGGCCGTCCTCGCGCGCGGCGTCGTAGTTTTCCAGCATCGCCTCGATCACGAAGGCCGACAGGTCGCCGGTCTCCGATTCCGCGATCGCGCGAAGGCCGGCCTCGTAATCCTCAGGGATCTCGATGCCGGCGCGGAACATTGCCCCGTAGGCCGCCTCCTCGATGCGCTCGGCTGAAATCATGAACCCATCCTCCTCAACAGAAACATTCGCCGTTATCGGTGATCGTCAACCCTGCGCCGCGTCGGGCGGGGCGCCGGCCTCGCCCTCGATCAGCGACTCGCCGGGGGTCACGATGGTAAAGGCGACCGGCTTCATCTCGAGCTTCAGGGCGTCGCCCGACAGGTGCACCGCGGTAAAGGCCGACTCCTCGAGCGGGCCGGTATCCGGAAAATCGCTTCGGTAATGGGCGCCGCGCGAATCCTCGCGGGCCAGCGCAGAGACCGCGATGCTCTGCGAGACCAGCAGCAGGTTCTCCAGGTTGAGCCAGTCGTGCCAGGTCAGGTTGAAGGCGCGGCTTTCGCCGGCAACGCCGGTTTCCTCGAGCTCCGCCGCGAGGGCATCGAGCTCGCCGAGCGCCGCCGCCAGCTGCTCGGCCTCGCGGCTGATCCCGACGCGGTCCCACATCAAGTCGTCGAGCCGCTCACGCAGCCGGTACAGGCCGCCGGCCGGCCGGCCGAACGGCCGCAGGGCCGCCGCCACCGCCGCCCCGGCTACCGCCATGTCGGGCTCGCGGAACGCACCCTCGCGGGCGACGAACGCCGCCATCTCGTCGCCGGCGATACCGCCATAGACGGTCGAGTTGGCCACGCCGTTGCCGCCGAGCCGGTTGGCGCCGTGCACGCCGCCGGCATCCTCGCCGGCGACGAACAGGCCGGGCATTGCGGTGCTGCAGTCGGCCTCGAACTCGATGCCGCCCATCATGTAGTGGGCCGTCGGCACCACCTCGACCCGGCCGCCGGCGAGATCGAAGCCGCAGTCGGCGCAGCGCTTGACCATGCCCTTGAACTTCTCGGCCACGATATCGGGGCCAAGGTGTTTCATCTCGATATAGACGCCGCCCAGCGGGGTGGTGCGGCCGTCTCGCATCTCCTGATAGATGGCGCGGCTGACGACGTCGCGCGTCGCCCGCTCGCCATGCGCATGGTAGTCGAACATGAAGCGCGCGCCGGCGCCGTTGAGCAGATAGCCGCCGGCGCCGCGCAGCCCCTCCTCCAGCACCGTGCCGGTCATGCGCGTGTCCGGCCCGGCCAGCAGGCCGGTGGGATGGAACTGCACCATCTCCATGTCGCGCAGCGCAAGGCCGGCGCGCAGCGCCATCGCCATGCCGTCGCAGCTCTTGTCGCCGGACGGCGTGTGATAGCGGTACATGGTAGGGCCACCGCCGGCGCCGAGCAGCACCGCCTTCGCCCGCACCAGCGCAAACTCGCCGGTCCGCATGTCGACGAACAGCACGCCGGCGATCCCCTCTTCGCCCCTGGCCGGAATCAGGGCCACTGCGCGATGCTCCTCCATGCGACGGATTCCGCGCGCCCAGACCTGCTCGGCGAGGCGGTTGATGATCTCGATGCCGGTGAGGTCGCCCTTGTGCACGGTGCGATCGAAGGTCTGCCCGGCAAAAGCCTTCTGGTGCACGGTGCCGTCCGGATTCCGATCGAAGAAGCAGCCGATCTCGTTCTCCAGCTCGCGAATGCACGACTGGGCGCCGGTGACCAGCTTCCAGGCGAGCTCCTGATGGTTGAGCCACTTGCCGCCTTCGATGGTGTCCATGAAATGGCGCTCGACGGAATCCTCCGCGGCCAGCGCCACGTTGTAGCCGCCCTGGACCATGCGCGTGCAGCCGCACTTGCCCAACAATCCTTTCACCGCGATGGTGATGTCGGCGTTCGGCGCCGCGCGCCGCGCGTGCAGCGCGGCGAACAAGCCCGCGCCGCCGCTGCCGAGGATCAGGATGTCGGTTTTGAGGCGATCCATGGGGTGGAGGAGTTTCAGGTGGTTTAGGCTACGTGCGGTTTAATAATTGGTGACAAGTAACATGTGACACGTGACATGAAAGAAGAGGTGCTGCTAGTACAACTGGGTGCGGGATTTCGTTCACACGCTGCTAATTACGAATTTTTTCTTACTTGTTACGTGTTACTTGTCACATGTTACTTCTCTTGAGCTTCTCCAGCGCCGCCTCCCTGCGCGCCGCGGCGCGCTCGCTGACGCTGGTATAGAGACTG
>JABAOD010002991.1_pt2 | contig 33416 bp, 28 predicted proteins | sample 7062151 | NCBI WGS metagenome assembly JABAOD01 (sample SAMN14538626, study PRJNA623070) | marine sediment metagenome | biome: marine biome [ENVO:00000428]; feature: marine pelagic biome [ENVO:01000023]; material: deep marine sediment [ENVO:00002113] | place: India: Gulf of Khambhat ... | reverse complement strand
GCTCGCGGCCATCTTGGACGAGGCGCATGCCGGCGACCTCATCCTCATCACCTCGTTCGGGTCGGGTGCCGGGAGCGACTCGTTCGTCTTGCGAGCGACCGACCTCTTGGCGGATCGGCGGTCGCGGGCGCCCACGGTCCGGTCGATGCTGGATGGCCGGCGCCGGTACCTCTCGTACGGCGAGTACGCGAAGTACCGTGAGAAGATCATCTTGAACGCCTGACGCACCCGGAAGGCGAGGACAGACCATGCGAGACGTCGCGATCATCTCGACCGGAATGACGCCGTTCGGCGAGCTGTGGCAAAGCGGGTTGCGCGACCTGTTCGTGCAGGCCGCTCGAGAGGCGCTCGTCGCCGTGGGGTCGCCCTCCGTGGACGCGATCTACGTGGGCAACATGTCGGGCGGGCAATTCGTCGGGCAGGAGCATTTGGGGCCGTTGATGGCGGACCAGCTGGGCCTGGCGGGCGTTCCCGCCATGCGGGTCGAGTCCGCATGCGCGTCTGGGGGGGCGGCACTCCGGTGCGGCTTCTTGGATGTGGCCGCCGGGGCAAGCGATCTCGTGCTGGTCGCGGGCGTGGAGAAGATGAACGACGGGGTGGACGTGACGAGCGTGCTGGCCTCGGCAGCTGATCAGGAGACCGAGGTCTACCACGGGATCACGTTTCCCGGTCTGTACGCGATGATCGCTCGGGCCCACATGAGCCGGTACGGGACCACGGAGGAGGACCTCGCTGCCGTGTCGGTCAAGAACCACCGTCATGGGGCGCTGAACCCAAGAGCACAGTTCCGCGGCGAGGTGACGGTCGAGCAGGTCATGACGTCGTCCATGGTGGCCGAGCCCTTGCGTCTCCTCCATTGCTCGCCCGTGAGTGACGGAGCGGCAGCCGTGCTGTTGTGTCCTCTGGATCGTGCCAGGGAGTTCACCGAGGCGCCCGTTCGCATCCGCTCCAGTGGACTCGCGACCGCGCCGATGGCGCTCGCCGACCGGGCCGACCCGACCTTCCTCGACGCCGTGAGCCTCGCGGCCGGGCGCGCCTACAAGTCCGGCGGCGTGACACCGTCGGACATCGATGTCGCCGAGGTTCACGATTGCTTTTCGATCGCCGAGCTGTGCGTCCTCGAGGCGCTCTGCTTCACGGAGCGCGGGTCGGCCGGTGAGCTGACTCGCGCCGGTGAGACGGCGTTGGGGGGCTGGATCCCGGTGAATACGAGTGGTGGACTCAAGGCCAAGGGCCACCCGGTGGGCGCCACCGGCGTCGCCCAGGCGATCGAAATCTTCGAGCAGCTTCGTGGGGAGGCCGGCGCGCGGCAGGTGCGGAACGCGACGATCGGCCTGGCGCAGAACATGGGAGGCTCGGGCGCAAGCTCGGTGGTTCACGTCTTCGAGAGGGTATGACCATGCCGAGTCCACGGTATTGGCGTGAAATCCCCAGTCGCTACCGGCTGGAGGCGGCGGCGTGCCGGGGGTGCGGTCGAGTGGCCTACCCCAAGCGTCTGGTCTGCCCAGAGTGCGGCGGGGCGGATTTCGATGCGACACGGCTGTCGCACCGCGGACGGGTGATCACGTCGACCGTGGTGCACGTGGCGCCGACCGATCTTCAGATGGAGGCCCCCTACGCCATGGCGGTGGTCGAAACGCCAGAGGGGGCGAGGCTCATGGTCCAGGTGGCGGATTGCGAGCCGTCGGAGGTCGTGCCCGGAATGGAAGTCACGCTCGAGTTTCGGCGCATTCGCCGGGAGGACCACGGGGGGATCCTGTGCTACGGACACAAGGCCGTGCCCATCGGGTAGCGGCTGCACCGAAGGGGGAGGTGCTCATGAAGCGGGTTCATGTCTGGGCGGAGCTGAGCGACGACGCCTATCATGCCTACGAGTGCGAGGCGAGACGACAGGACGTCGCCGTCGAGCGTCTGGTGGAGCAGACGGTCAACTACCTCCTCAAGGAGTTGGAGCGGGACGAGAAGGAGGACACCAGCTTCATCGTCCCGTCCTGACCCTCCCGGAAGAGAGGTCACGACCGGTTGACCCGGAAGGTGTTCCACGGGCCACGCGGACAGTGAATCTCGAGGACGCCTGCCGCTCGTGTCCCTCCTCGGTCTGCCCACCTTGCACCCTCCCCCAACGGGACGCGACATTTCGCCGCGATGACCGCTGACAAGCCCATTGCAGTTCTTTCCGTGCGCGAGCGAGGCGTACTCGCCGCGATCTGCGATACGCTGCTGCCGCGGCTCGAATCGGCGGACGATCCCCACAACGCGTTCGCCACTGGAGCCGCCGATGCCGGGACGGCGAGTCGTGTCGAGCGCCTGATCGGATCGCTTAGAGATCCCGAGAACAGGCTGGCGATACGGCTGGTGCTCTCGGTACTCGAGTCGCGGGTCGTGAATCTGGCGACTGCGGGGCGCTTTGCCGCCTTTACGGCACTCGACCGCGATGGTCGTGAGGGCGTCCTCCGGAGTTGGGCACTGTCGCGGCTGCCGCTCCGGCGGGCGGCGTTTCAGGCATTGAAGCGGTTGTCACACGTTGCCTATCTCACGTGGCCGGCGCGCAACGGATCCCACCCCGTGTGGCGGGCTGCCGGTTACCCCGGTCCACTTCCGCCTCCGGCGGGGGAGATCCCGGCGCTCCCAGAGGCGGCAGTCGCGACCGACGGTCGCGTAGACTGTGACGTCGTCGTGGTGGGGTCAGGCGCCGGCGGTGGCGTCGTCGCGGGGGTTCTCGCCGAGGACGGGCTCGACGTGGTGGTGCTGGAACGGGGACCCAATCCGAGCTCGAGGGACTTCACCCAGGTCGAGGGAGACATGTTGAGCTCGCTGTATCTCGACGGCGGCCTCATCATGACCCGCAANNACGAGCTTCCCGCTTCCCGAGGCGACGCGGGACGAGTGGGATCGCATCGCCGGCCTGTCGCTCTTTGCGACGCCGCGGTTTGCGGGAAGTCTGGAGCGCGTCTGTCGCCGACTTGACGTCGGGACACGATGGACCACGCCCGGCGTTCGCGACCAGATTCTCGAGAGGGGATGTCGGGCCCTCGGCTGGCACGTAGACCTCATGCCGCGGAACGTGACCGACTGTCCCGAGGGAGTGGAGTGCGGTTATTGTGGGTATGGGTGCCGGCACGGGGCCAAGAACTCCACAGCGCGTACCTATCTGGCAGACGCCGTCGGTCGCGGCGCGAGGCTCGTGTCCGGCTGTACCGTCGATCGAGTGCTCATCGAAGCGGGGCGGGCCGTGGGGGTATCGGCCTCCCTGGACGGAACCGACGGGCGCGTGCGACCGGTCACGGTGCGGGCCCGCGCCGTGGTTCTGGCGGCCGGAGCCGTGTACACCCCTGCGATCCTGAAACGCTCGGGTCTCTCCAATCCGAACGTCGGTCGGTGGCTTCGTCTCCACCCTGCCACGGCGCTCTTGGGCATCTTCGGTGAACGGGTCGACCCGTGGTCCGGTGCCCTGCAGACTCGCTACTCGGATCAGTTTGCCGACCTGGACGGCGGGTACGGCGTCAAGTTCGAGACCGCCCCTGCGCACTTGGCGCTCGTGGGCAGCGCCTTCGGTTGGGAGGGGGCGCGGCGGTTTCGGGAAGATGTGATCCGGCTCGGACACATGAGCCTCGTGGGCGTGCTTCTTCGCGATCGCGATCCGGGCCGTGTGACGGTCGCTCGCGGCGGCATCCCTCGCGTCCACTACGAGTTGTCGGACTACGACGTGGCGCACGTGCGGAAGGGGATGCTCGCGGCCGCTGAGGTGTTGGCGGCGGCGGGAGCCACCGAGCTGTTCACGCTGCAGACTCCGCCCGTTCGTGTCGGCATCGCGTCCGGGTGGCGTGAGCGCTACCGCGCAGAGCTCGATCGTGCCGGCTACCGCAAGTGCCGCATGTCGTACATCACCTTCCACCAGATGGGGAGCGCGCGCATCGGCGCCGATCCGCGGTCGTCGGTGCTGAACGAGGCGGGGGAGACCCATGAGGTTCGGGACCTCTACGTCGCCGACGGCAGCACGTTCCCCACGTCCAGTGGCGTGAACCCCATGATTACCATCATGGCCGTGGCGGATCACGTGGCCCGGGGGCTTGCCGAGGGCTGGTAGGCCCGCGCTGCCGACCTGTGCAAGTTCCGGGTGCTGCAGCGTCCTTTGGGGTGAGGCTCGGTTCAAGGAGACCACCATGTTGCGTCGTATCAATAGGTTGAGTACGGGGGTCGTCCCCCCGACGTTGCTGCTCGGGGTGCTGCTCCTCGGGGCTGCACGCCCTGTGGATGCCCAGGCCGTCCAGGTGCTTCGATCCTCCGGGCAGGATCGGCAATCGGTGACGATCACCGTGTACAACCAGAACTTCGGGCTCGTGCGCGAGGTCCGGGACGTCACCCTCACGCGCGGGCAGACGCAGCTCGAGTACGCCGACGTCGCTGCGAACATCCAGCCGGAGACCGTGCACATCAAAGCGCTGGGTCGGGCAGGGTCGCTTCGCGTGCTGGAGCAGAACTACCAGTACGATCTGCTGAACCCGCAGAAGCTGCTCGAGAAGTACGTGGGGCGGACGGTCAAGGTGTATCGCTACAACGAGCGGACGGGCCGCGACGAGGAGTTCGAGGCCGAGGTGCTTTCGGTCAACCAGGGTCCGATCCTCAGGATCGGCGACGAGATCACGTTCAACTTCCCCGGGCGGTTCTCGTTCCCGGAGATCCCGGACAACCTGATCGCCAAGCCCACGCTACTCTGGCTCCTGGACAGTCGCGAGGCGCGCCAGCGCCTCGAGGTGTCGTACCTGACGAACAACCTCAACTGGAAGGCCGACTACGTGTTCGTGATCAACGAGGACGACACGCGGGGCGACCTGACCGGCTGGGTGACCCTCACCAACCAGAGCGGTGCGACGTACGAGAACGCCCAGCTGAAGCTGGTGGCGGGCGACGTCCAGCGCGTGACGCCCCGGGCCAGGCGTGAGATGCAGATGGAGGCGATGCGGGCGGGGGTGGCCCAAGAGGCTGCATTCGCTGAGGAGAGCTTCTTCGAGTATCACCTGTACACGCTGCAGCGTCCCACGACGCTGGCGCAGAACGAGCAGAAGCAGGTGACGCTGCTCGAAGCTCCGGGCGTCGGCGTCCAGAAGCGGCTCATCTTCTACGGACAGCCGTACTACTATCGAGGATCGTACGGCCAGGTGATGTCGAACCAGAAGGTGGGGGTGTACCTGGATTTCCGGAACAGCGAGAGCAACGGGCTGGGGATGCCGTTGCCGAAGGGCATCGTGAGGGTCTACAAGGCGGACGGGTCCGGCGCGCAGCAGTTCATCGGTGAGGACCAGATCGATCACACGCCGCGCGACGAGCGCGTGCGCATCAAGATGGGCGAGGCGTTCGACGTCGTGGGCGACCGGCGTCAGATGGAGTACCGGGTAGTGAGCAGTTGCGTGTCGGAGAGCAGCTGGGAGATCGAAGTACGCAACCACAAGGACGATGCGGCGGAAGTGCAGGTCGTCGAGCCCGTCGGCGGGGATTGGGAGATCCTGTCCTCGAGCCACGAATGGCAACGGGTGGACGCGCGCACGTTCACCTTCACGGTCAACGTCCCGGCACGGGGAAACGTGAAGATCGAGTATCGCCTTCGCGTTCGCTGGTGCTGACGACGGGGGTGCTGAGTCACCGTTCGGCCCGATACGAGGGGGCCGCAGGAAGACCGGGACGGCTCGCGTAAGCGAGCCGTTCTGGTCTCTGGCCGCCGTCTATCGCTCGGAGACGCCGCCGTTATCTTAGGCGCTCAACGTCCCCCGAGCGCAACCATGCCCGACGCCGTTCCTGACGCGCTGATCACCGAGCCCACGGCCGTGTTCGCATGGTTGGCCGTGCTCATCGCCGGGATCTTCTGGCTCAGCAGCCTCCCGCGTTTGAAGAGACTGTTCGAGCTCACCCCACCGGTCATCTATGCCTACTTCGTACCGGTGGTCTCCACCACGCTCGGTATCACGCCTCCGGCATCGACGGCCTATGACTGGATGGTCCGCTATCTGCTCCCGACGGCACTGCTCCTCCTCATGGTCACGGTCGATCTGCGCAGCCTCGTGCGCCTGGGCCCGATGGCGCTGTTCATGCTCGTGGCGGGCACAGCAGGCATCCTGGCCGGCGCACCGCTCGCGCTCATCGTTTTCGGACCGCTCCTGCCCGAGGAGTCGTGGAAGGGACTGGCGGCGCTCTCGGGAAGCTGGATCGGCGGATCCGCCAACATGATGGCCATCGCCCGCAGCGTGGGCACGCCCGATTCGCTCCTCGGCCCGATCATCGTGGTGGATACGGTGGTGGGCTACGGATGGATGGGTGTCCTGCTCCTGATGAGCGCGTGGCAGCACGCCTACGACCGGCGAACCCGGGCACGGACCGATGCCATTGAGGCCACCAACCGCCGATTGGCCGAAATGCACGCGCACAGGCATCCGTTAGAGCTGTGGCACGCGGCGGTCCTCGTGGGGCTCGGTCTTGGGGGGGCGGTGTTGTCCGTCGCCCTCGGCCGGCAGCTTCCCGTACTGGGGAATCCCACGATCATCAGTCACACCACCTGGGCGGTCCTCATCGTCGTGACGGGGGGACTGGTTCTCTCGTTGACCCCGGTGGCAAAGCTCGAGGAGGTGGGCGCCTCCCGAATCGGCTTCACGGCCCTCTATCTGATGATGGCGGCCGTTGGAGCCCAGGCAGATCTCAAGGCCGTGCTCGAGGCGCCCGCGTTCGTCGCAGCGGGGATGCTGTGGATCGGCGTACATGCGCTGGTGCTGTACGTCGCGGCCCGTCTGGTGCGGGCACCCCTGTTCTTCGTCGCCACGGCGAGCATGGCGAACATCGGTGGTCCGGCCTCGGCTCCCGTCGTCGCTGGCATCTACCACCCCGCCATGGCCCCGGTCGGGCTGCTGATGGCGGTGGGAGGCTACATCCTGGGGATCTACGGCGGACTGGCGTGCGCCTGGATGTTGAGCCTGATCGGCGGCTAACCCGTGCGTCCCTGTCGGATCAGAGGTACGGCGCAGCGAGCCGTGCGATGCCGTCGCGCAGCTTGATGTGCAGCGGCCGGGCATTCACTTCGCCCGTTGTGACCTGACGCGCCCGCTCCAACTTCCGGTCCACGAAGGCGTGGAGCGCTCGCGCCAGCGGCACGTCGTAGCACTCGACCCCGAACTCGAAGTTGAGGCGGAGACTGCGTGGATCCCAGTTCGTCGAGCCGAACAGCACCCAACCGTCATCCACGAGCATCAACTTCGAGTGGTCGAAGGGCGGGGGAGTGTAGTAGACGCGACAGCCACGCTGAAGGACCTGCCACAGCTGCGCGGTCGAGGCCCACTGGACAATGGCCAGGTTGTTCACTTCAGGGAGCAGGATCTCCACGCGGACACCCCGCAAGGCCGCGACGTCCAGGGCACTGATCAACCCGGCATCCGGGAGGAAATAGGGCGTGACGATGCGCACGGACTCCCGAGCGCACGCCAATGCACCCATGAACACGAACCGCGCCTTGTCGAGATTCTCGTCCGGCCCGTCGTTGATTCCCCTGGCGGCGACCGCGCCTGCCGGGTCGAGCGCCGGGAACCATGTCTCCCCGAACAGCCGCTCGTGGGTCGTGAAGGCCCAGTCCTCGGCGAACGTCCGGGCGAGGTGCGCCACGAGGGGACCATGCAGTCGAAAGTGGAGATCCTGGACCGGGTGCGGCGGGTTCCGGGCGAGCAGACCTCCCTCACGGATATTCATGCCTCCGGTAAAGCCGATGTGGCCGTCGACGACCAGGATCTTGCGGTGGTTCCGGAGGTTCATGTAGGGCATGCGCCACGGCAGCACCGTGCGGCCGAAGAGGGCGACCGGCACGTGACGGTGGTTGAGGTCCCGCACGATCGACGGGCGCGAGTAGCGCGCCCCGACCGTGTCGATGAGTACCCGGACCTCGACGCCGCGGTTCACGGCCTGTTCCAGCGCATCGAGAAACATGCGACCGGCGGCATCGTTGTCGAAGATGTACGTGCTCAGCGCGACACTCGCCGACGCGCGTTCGATCGCCTCGAGCATGGCCGGGTAGGCTTCGTCGCCGTCGACCAGGGGGACGACGGTGTTGCCGGTAGTGAGGGGCACGCCGCTGACGCGGTCGACGAGACCGGCGAGCGCCTGCAGGTGCTCGACGGCGGCCGGGAGCGGGCTCCGCTCGGCCACGGCGCCGACGGCGGCGAATGCGCCGGAGGCGAGCAACGGATGCTGCGACCGCTGTTCGACGGCCTGGCGACGAATGCGATTCACCCCGAACAGCACATAGAGCACCGCACCGATGATCGGAGCGAGCCAGATGAGGCCTACCCATCCGACCGCCGCCCGGCTGTCCCGCTTGTAGAGCACGACGTGGCCCGACGCGATGGCGGACAAGAGCAGCGTCAGAACCGTCGCCGCGACGTTCCAGATATCGCCCAGGACCCGAATGACGGAGAGCACGTTCCAAAAGTACAGCGGTCGCGGGCCGGCGGAACGGGGCGGAGGACGGCCGCGGGTCGGATGAACCGACTGCCTCAGTCCGTCAGGGTCGCGAGGAACGCCCCGAGCTGCTCGAGTACGATGTTGCCTCCGCTCAACACCGACACGACCCGATCGTGCTCGCGAATCGGTATCTGCCCGCTCAGGAGCCCGGCGGTGCCGGCGGCACCCGAAGGCTCGGTGAGTAGCTTGGCCCGGGAGAGGATGGCTCCCATCGCGTGCACGATGGTGTCGTCGGGTACCGTCACGACATCGTCCACGTAGCGTTGCACAAGGGGCACGGTCCGCTCGCCGGCCATGGGCGTGGCAAGGCCGTCGGCGATCGTCTCGATGCGGTCGAGGTGCACGGGCGTCCCCGAGTCGAGACTCCGGCGCATGGCCGCCGCCCCGACGGGCTCCACGCCATAGATCCGCACCTGTGGTCGTCGTTCCTTGACCGCCGCCGCGAGCCCGGCGAGGAGTCCCCCTCCGCCCACGGGAACGACGATCGCCGTCACGCCGTCCAATTGCTCCAGGATTTCGATTCCGACGGTACCTTGACCGACGATGATACGCTCATCGTCGAACGGGTGTACGAACGTGANNACGTGAGGCCACGCTCGTGCTCGAGTTCGTGTCCGCGACGAAACGCGGCCGCGAAATCGCCATGGAGCAGGATGTCCGCGCCGTATCGTCGCGTGGCCGCGATCTTGGAGCGCGAGGCGCTCTCCGGCATCACGACCGTGGCCGGTATGTCGAGCGCTCGTGCCGCCCATGCCACCGCCTGCGCGTGGTTGCCGGCCGAGACCGTGATGACGCCCCGTCTGCGGTGGTCGGCGTCGAGTTGCGAGAGGAGGTTGAGCGCCCCCCGAACCTTGAAGGATCCGGTCTTTTGCAGGTTCTCGCACTTGAAGAAGAGGCGGCCCCCGATCTCATGACCGAGAAGCGTCGTGGTTTCCAGCGGCGTCCGGTGCACACGGCCATCGAGCCGCCTTCGCGCCTCGTCGAACGCTTCCGGGCGCAACGGCGTCACGTGCCCCCCGGGCGGCGCCGAATGCCCGCGGCCGTGGTCACGGCGCTAGCGACGCTCGATTTGCCGCCGCATCGCCTCCTGCAACGAGATCTTCGTGAACCCGGCGGGCGGCGCGAAGAGATCGTCGGATAACGGCGCTCGCTCAATTGAGACGAGCTCGGCCACCGAGAGTTCGTGCGCCCATTCCCCTTCGAGGGACAGCGTGAGGACCGGAAAACCGTACTGGAGCATACGATCGACCGGATCGCTTTCCTCCTCATCGCCCATCGACTCCGAGAGCTGGGCCAGCCGGACGAAGGAGGCCTTGAGATCCTCCAGCTCGGTTGTCAACCACGCCACCGCCAGGGTCCCCGACTCGTCGCTCGAGCGGTAGCCACTGCAGCGAAGACCGTTGATCGTCCGGGTTTCCCTCATGGGCTCGATGCGAACGCCGAGCTCCTCGTCCACGATCACGTCTTCCGACACCGCGTCCGGCACGTCGTCCGGGTCCGCGCTCCATTCCACGTATAGTTGCTGATCGGGCTGCACCAGACGGTAGATCCCTCGCTCGTAGTCGACGAGCATGTAGCCTTCGGCGTCGTCCATCATTCCCGGCGCCGTGCTGCGCAGCATCGATCCCTTCATGTAGTACGTCACGGCATAGTCGACGATGTCGATCTCCGCTTCCTGCGCCTCCTCGAGCAAGCGCTCCACGGAGAGCGCAAACAGCCGGTCCCGATCGCCTCCCACTCGCTCGAGCAGGGGTTCGGCCTCGAGCGTCAACTCGCGCATCGTGACCGTGCCTTCGAAACCCTGGGCGTGGACATCGAGAACCACGGGGGAAACCGTGATCGCCAGCGCCAGGCACATAACGGCAGACAGCCTATTCATCGATACTCTCCGTGGTTAAGGGCTGAGATCCCGCGGGCACGAGGTCGGAGACTTCGTAGCCGACCTCGTCAGTGAGCCGAACCAGTGAGTACGCGATCGCCACACTGGTGGGATAGTTGAGGTCAGAATGATAGGCGACGTGGATGACCTCCGCCCGGCCGTCGATCGCCGCCTGGAGCGCGTCGAACAGCTGGTTGACCGTGAGGTACCAGTGACGGTACTCCGCAGGCACCGGGTCCCCGGAACTGACCACCACCAGCGCCGCCACGGTGTCACTCGCGACGGTGACGCGTGTCGGGACGTTGACGATGCCGCCGCACACGCAGCGGACGGACATCGTGTAGCTGTAGTCGGCATACCCATGGCTCTGCCATGCCGCCCGCTGCACATCCAGGTCGTCCTGGAGGCCGCTTTCCGGTTCCAGTAGAAAACACCCGGCCAGCACCACCGCGGCTGCCAGGGCAAGGGCTGCCGACCCACGCGCGTGCGGCGCGGATGCCGAGCGTCCTTCCATGTGTGTCACTCCATGCTCGGGATGGTGGCCCTCGTTCAAGGCCTTGCCGGTCGGCGATCCGAACGCGCCAGGTCGGCTTCGGCTGCGAGGTACCCGAAGGCAGGCCACTCCGGTCCGGCAACGATCCGTCGGAAGATCGCTTCCGCGCGTTCCGGATGACCCCCGTACAAGTACCAATTCCCGATGCCGTAGGCAACGGTGGCACTCGTCAAGCCGTCGGATGCCACCACCGAATCGAGGAGGGCTTCTGGGGGTGTCGCACCCTTGTACACCATGAGGAGGCGGTGATACGAGTGGTTCTCGATGATGTCGAGGTCGACCTCGATCGGCACCAACACCCGAGCCGCGTCGTCGTCGCGTCCCAGGCGCCGCAGCGTCATGTACAGCCAGTGGCTCGTGGCGACCAGCATGTCCGGGTTGGTGGCATACCGCAGGCATTCCCGGTAGGCACTGGCGGCACGCTCGAAGTCGGCGCGGAGATAGTGGGTCAACCCGAGGTGATACCAGATGTTCGAGTGCAGGGTGCTGGTCGGGATCCCGCGGTCGTTGGGCAGCCCGTCGGGCTCGATCTGATCGGGCGTCCCGGCCGTCAGGCGGGTGGCGGTGAGCAGATCATCCAGGGCCTCGTCGAACGCACGCAGCGTGATGTACCGGTGACCACGATGGCGGTAGAGTCGCGGGTCGTCGGGGAAGCGGTCGATCCCGCGTGAGTAGACCTCGATCGCCTCGCGATAGCGTCCCAGGTACGCGAGACGCCGGCCGACCCAGATCAGGGCATCCGGGTCGTCAGGCTGCTGGCGGTACGCATCCACGGCGGCGGAGAGTGCGGCCTCTCGAGTGACCCGAACGGCGGAATCGAGGGCCGGAGCGCGCAACGAGTCGCCGAGCAGCGACACGGTCTCGGCGCCCGGCAGCGGGTGCTCCCGCACCAACGCGGGGTCCGGCGAGCAGGCGACGAGCGTCGCGACTATAGCAGCGCTCCAGAAGGGCAGTGTGTGGCCGAACATCATCTAACGCTCCGATTGACGGCTGATATCGATGCGCCGTTCCGCCGTGACGGGCCGGCCGGGATCGGTGATCGCCTGGAGCCGCAGCGTGAATGATCCCGCTTCTCCCGGTGGCAGCTGAACGGCGATTGCCAGGCTCTCGCGCGGACTCGCGACCGGACGCTCCCATTGCATCCGCACCGTGGGCTTGTCCCGGTCGGCGAGGCCCAACCACTCCGCGGCCCGGCGCAGGAATCCCTTGCCTTCCTTGATGACCGTGAGAGCGAACGGAACGACGCGACCGTCCGCTCCGTACACCTCCCAGTATACGTGTATCGGATTCCCCGCGAGGAGGGTCGTCGAGGGAAGTGCGCCCTCGATCGCGGCGTCGAGCGTTCCCGGTAGGGGGAGCACGGGATCGACAAGGAGCAGATGGGAAAGCGCAATCTGATCGGGCTCGAATGCCGGGACGTCAAGCCAGAAGCGCCGCCTGGCCGCGACACCTTCGCGGAGATTCAGTGCTTCGAGGCTGAGGATGCCGGAGTGCGGCGGTGCGGCGAGGGCGAGTCGTGCAACCCCGATCGCCCGATCGTCCCGCACGATCGCGAAGCGGTCGGGGGCCGGGGTCAGGGCGAGTGCTGCCTGCCCGACGGTGGGAGCAGCCTCGTCCTCTTCCTCGTCGCGCGGCACCGTCGTCGCACCCACCACGAGGACGCCCTTGTCGCGTCTGAAAACTGCCACTTGCGCGTCCAGGAGCCCCACCCGGCGCGCGTACAACGGCGCGTACCGCTCCCGAGCATCGACCGCGTCGAGAGACCAGTCATGCCAACCCGCGGCTTCCGGAGTGAGGGCGAGCGGGGGTGGTGGCAGGAAGGACCGCCCTCCCGGCCGTTCGTGCCCGATGACTGACGGTTCCCCCACGCCGCGGTCTCGTGGCTCAGCCTCCCACCGCTCCGACCACCCGTACCGCAGGATCAGCTCGCGGTAGTCCTTCCCCCACCGCAGGCCGTGGGGGGTCTCGGTCTGTCGGTAGAACCCGTCCATCACGTGACGAGCGTAGTGCTCCGTGCGCCGGTCGTTGCCGGGTATCGCATAGAACGGGTCCGCGAGCCAGAACAACCGATCGTTGAGCGGACCGCGGTCCGCGCATTGCTGGACGCGGTACTGCTTGGCCACGTCGCCGCGCAGCAGCACCGAGAGATCGGTCCACACACACCGCTCCTCCTCGGGCATGGCGTCGAGACTGACAGCGAACAGCGAGTCGGCACGCGCATACCGCTGGGAGAGGTGCGCAGCGAAGCCCAGCAGCGCAGGGCACCACCACGGCGACGACCGGCACGATGACGCGGCTCGATGGGCATCCACGATCCGTCCAGCCTCGACGAGGTAGCGAACGAGCTGGCCGTCGAGCCACTCGCTGCCCGGGTGGTCCGTGCGGAGCGAGTCGAGGAGGGCGATCAACCGGTCGCGGTGCTCGACGATCTCGTCGTCTTCGACGGTGGGGCCGGGACTGGTATCGTCGTCGTGGAAGTAACGAAACCGGCCGATCCGCTCCACACGACGTTCCGTGAAGCGTGCGGCGGCTTGCGGCAGGAGCCACCGCCGTCTTCGCTCGAACGCACGCTGCGCTTGGACTGCCTCGGCTGGGGTGACGACTGACTGCTGCGTCGGTCGACTGTCGTCCTGGCCGGGGAGCGACCCAGGCAGGGCGGCCGCCAGAGCCACGGCCAGGCGCAGGGGAACCACCGCGGCACTCAGCGCGTCATCCACCGCTGTCGCCGGCGATGCCGACGAGGCCTTCCACGCGTTCGGTCTTGTACTCCTGCTCGAGGTACTCCTCGCGGTACATCTGGATCAGTTCGAAGAAGTACGAGAGCGCGAGTGGTCCGATCAGCAGGCCGAGCATTCCGAAGAACCGTATGCCGGCAAGCGCGCCCACGAGCGTGACGAGCGGGTGGATTCTCGCCCACTTGTTGTAGATCACTGGGCGGAGCACGTTGTCGACGCTGGCGACCACCACGAGTCCCCACAGCGCGATGCCGACGGCGGCGACGTACCGACCACCCAGGAACAGGGCGAGAGCGCCCGGACCCCAGATGAGGCCGCTTCCCACGACGGGGAGGATGGCGAACACCGCCGTGACCACGCCCCAGAACGCCGCGTTGGGGAGCCCCGCGAGCCAGAACGCCCCACCCACCAGGACGCCCTGCACGACGGCGATCAGCCCGGTCCCCACGAGTGTGGAATTCGTGACGTCGCGGAATCGCTTCCGCAACCGCTCCGTGTTGCGGGCGTTGAACGGGATGTACGGGCTGAGCGCGGCCCACGTCCGACCCTCACTGACGAGCAGGAAATACAGCCCGAACATGGCGATCGTGAGATTGAGCACCAGTTTTGTGGCCGTGCCAACGAGGTCGAGCGCACTCGACCCGATCCAGCTCACGGCATTCTCTCCCAGACTCACGAGTCGGGGCCCCACCTCGAAGTCGCCGACTCGAAGATCGGCCAGCCGCCCGACGATCGGACTCTGAATCAGTCCGCCCGCGAGTTGTTGGGCTTCGTTGACGACGAGTCCGGCGACCGATGCACCGGGAACGAGGATCACCAGGGCAGCGGCAGTCGTGACCAGCGCGGCCCCCAGGCTCGGTCTCATCGCGCGCCGGAGCAGGCGGTACAGCGGCTCGAACACCACGTAGAGCACGGGGGCGGCCAGGAGGCCGGTGATGTAGGGCCACAGCGTGATGATGAGTCCCAGGCCCAAGAGACCGATGATGACCTGTGCCCGCTGGTGCCGCGAGGCGAGAAGCGTCATGTCGGAAGTGTATGTGGCGCCTGGAGACGGGGCCAGCCTTGTTCCGGAACGACCGCGGGGGGAGATCGGATCACCGACCTCCCCCCGTCAGCTCGGCTGCCGCCGCCGCTAGAAGCCCGGGATGAACGAGAACTGCAGGTGACCGCCTCGTTCGCGACTGAACGGGTAGACGTAGTCGAGCTCGATGATCATAAAGCCGAAGACATTCATCCGGAGACCGGCACCGGCGCTGTACACCGGCCTCCGCTCGCCGCCGAGGAAGAACGGACGGAGCAGGTCGCGTTGCGCGGGATCGCTGACGTCATGGCCTTCCCACCAGGCGATGCCGGCGTCGCCGAAGAGCACCATCTCAATCGGGAGGAATCCGAACAACCCGCTGCCGATGCCCAGCAGACCGAGCGGCGGGAATCGGACCTCCAAGTTGCCGATGAGCATCTTGGACCCGAACAGGTTGGTGTAGTTCGGGCACGAGCCGTCCGCGTTGCACTCCTCGACGAAATCGAACGACCCGTATTCGTACCCGCGCACGAAGCCGTCGTACCCCAGGAACAACGGCTGGAGTCGATCGGAGTCTTCGGCGTCCCGGCCGTAGCGCCCGAAGTGCAGCAACCGAGCGGCAATCGTGAGCGGCCGCACCGGCATGACGTACTTCCGGTAGTCGGCGACCGCGTTGAAGAAGTCGAGCGTCCCGACGTTCGCACCGATCTCGAGTCGGTACCGCTGTCCCAGCAAGGGACTCGCGACCCCCCACAACGAGTTGTCATACACCAGGGCCACACTGCTCTGGGCCAGGGTGATCGCGTCCGGGGCCTCGAGGTCGATGGTTTCGTCCTCCCCGAGGCTCAGGTACCGAATCTTCCGCTCGATATCCCACGAAACGTTCAGCAGGCCGGCAGAGGCCTCGATGCGCTGCACGCGACTCAACGGATACGCGACCGCTCCGCCGACACTGCGGTTGTACTGCCGGTAGATGGTGATGTCCTCCACCACGCCGACGTTGGGGTCGATGTAGGCGCATCCGAAGAAGCCCTGTGAGCAGAACGCGTACAGGTAGGGGATCTGCTGCGCCGAGATGGCCCAATTCAGGCGTCGCGTCAGGTTAGTGTACCCGACCAGCGCCGCGACATCCTTGAAGGAACCCTGCAGCTGTAGTGCGGTGGCGAGGTTGTGATTGCCCAGCATGTCGCTCCAGAAGAGCGACGCGCCACCCGCGATATAGGTGCCGTACGAGTCGGCCCCGACCGCCAGGGAGGGCTGGCCGATGTAGTCGAGCGCGAAGCGCGTCCGATACGGGTCGCGGGCGTACGTGGCCGTGTCCCTGGGCAATCCGTAGAACGCATTGGCAAGGATGCTCGCGACGTCATCGGTCAAGCGCTCGGTGGGCGGCAAGAGCGCCGCATCGGCAACCCCTTCGAACGGGCCGAGCACCGGCCCGCCTTCCAGTACCTCGGGCCGATCGACGTAGTAGATTGCGTTCATGTCCTGCCGGTACACGCTCATGGCGATTTGGCCCGTCCGGGCCGCCACCGACAGGGTCGGGCTGAGGCTGGTGATGCCGCTGACCCCCGAATACAGATTGGTGATCTGGAACAGCTCGCCGCGCTCCAGATGCAGCCGATACACGTTGGAGATGCCGCTCTGGTCCGACACGAAATACAGGCTCGTACCGTCCGGCGACCATTGTGGACTGATGTGCTTCCCGCGGTCGAATGCCTGGACCGGACTTGCCTCTCCCGTCGCCGGATCGACCAGTGCGAGCCCGTAGTTGCCGTACAGCAGGCTCGAGAGACCGGACGTGAACCGATCCGTCACCACGGCGATCGTCCGTCCGTCCGGTGACCACGCCGGTTGGAGGTCTGCGAAGGCGTCGTTGGTGAGCCGTCGTAGCTCGCTCTCCTGCAAGTCGTATACAAACAGGTCGGACAAACCTTCAACGAGCCCCGAGAACGCGATGTACCGACCGTCGGGCGACCAGGCGGGATTGTAGATCTCGCCGATCTCCTCGAGCCGCACCTCACGCTCGACCCTCCCGGTCTCGACGTTGGTGATGGTGATGACCGGCCGGCCCTTGACGATGGCGGCCAGCATGAACCGGTTCCCCTCCCAATCCCACGCACCAGCCGAGTTGATGAACTGGATGCTCTCGAAATGGGGATCGACGGCCGTCTTCGTGATCTTACGGATGATGCTCCCGGTCTCGACGTCCGCCAGGAACATGTCGATCGAGAAGAGGTCCTTTTCGGAGAGGAAGACGAGTTTCGTTCCGTCGGGTGAGAGGGCCGGGGCCACGTTGAGCCTGCCGCCGCTCATCTCCTTGGTGATCAGCGCCCGGCCGTAGTCGTCGGGCGGGCTCGTCTGGTCGGAGAGCGGCTCGTACGCCGCCCGCAACGCGCCGTGCCACCCGGCGACCACGGAATCGGGCGACAACGCCAGGACCCTGGCGAACGCCGTAGCCGGGCTTCCCGAGGTGCGTGACGCCTTCAGGATGCGCCCCACCGCGTCATCGCCCCACCGACCGGCGATGTACGCCCACAGCGAGTGCCCGTAGCGGTAGGGGAAATACCGCGGGTCGGCGAGCTTGTTGGCCGACGGAAGGCCGGTCTTGACCGCATCCCGCATCCACATGGCCGTGTTCGCATCACGCGGTCCGACCGACAGATACTCGGCCATGCCCTCGACGAACCACAGCGGGAACCGCATCACGGTCGGGACGCCGGCGAGCGCGATACCGCCCCCCTCACCGGTGATGTCGAATTGAAAGGCGTGGACCAGCTCGTGGCCCAGCACGTGATCCGTCTCCGGCAGGGGACCCGCGAAGGGAAGCACGATGCGGCGTTTGAGGATCTCGGTCACCCCGCCGGTCGCCTCGCCGAGATCGCCCTGCAGCGTGTTGGTCTGCCGGAAATGCGGGGAGCTGGCGTACAGGATCAGCGGCTGGCGATTCGAAAGATCGTGGTTCAGCAGACGGGACAGACGCGCGTACCAACGCTCCGCCATCAAGACGGCGTACTCGATGCCCTGCTGCTCCTCATCGTAGTAGTAAATGTCGAAATGGTCGGTCTTCAGGACCTTGAAATCGAAGTCCTCGTACTGGACCTTGTTTCGACCGAAATACTGGGCCTCGGCGGTCTGGACTGCACCTCCGAGGGCGACCAGCGCACCGAGCGCCGCGATCCCTGACCGTGTGATGCCCCGCATCGTGCTCTCCCCTCTTCGTTCGAGGACGTAACGTGTCACTAGTAGGACAATCGGCGTCCCGGATTTGTTCCGAAACCGTGACCCGGAGGGCCCCGGCCGCAGGTCCCCTGTAGACCCCGCGCACCGTCCGGTCCGGACCGACTGGCTAGATTTGGCGGCCGGACATGCCATCGCAAGACCGGAGGCTCGGCACCATGGCGGAGACGGGGGATCGGACGAGGGCACCGGCCGTGACGGAAAGCCGAGCCAAAACGGTGGTGTTGTGGATCGTCGCCGCGGCCCTCATGCTGGGTGCAGCGGCCTTCCAGCGGCTGACGGGCCCCACCGTCTCCGTCCGAGGCACCTTCGAGGTGTCGGGCGCCGCGTACCGCTATCGACTTCCGCGCTCCGGATGGTCGTACGAGGACCGGCGTGTCACCATTCCGTCCCCCGATCCAGAGACGCATGGCGCCCTCTACTACAAGCGGTACCGGACGGATGACTCGCTGACCGCCGTGCCGCTCGAGCGGGATGGGCACACTCTCACGGCCAGTCTGCCCCGGCAGCCCGCGGCGGGCAAGCTCGAGTACCTGGTGGTGCTGGATGGGCCGGACGGCCCAGTCGGGCTCCCGGGTGACGATGCGACCGTGGTCATACGCTTCAAGGATGACGTGCCGCTGGTCGTGCTGCTGCCGCACGTGTTCTTCATGTTCTTCGCCGTGCTGTTTGGCCTCCGAGCCGGGCTGTCGGCGCTCCTGCAGCCGGCCACCATGCCTCGGCATGCGTGGGCGGCCCTCGCTCTCATGACCGTGGGCGGCATGATGCTCGGGCCCGTCGTCCAGAAGCTGGCGTTTGGCGCGTTCTGGACCGGGTTTCCGTTCGGGTACGATCTCACGGACAACAAGACCCTGCTCATGTGGGTCGTGTGGGTGCTGGCGTGCGGGCTGCTGCTCGTGCGGCGCGTGTCGGAAGGGCAGCGGCGGGGAGCGGTGCTCGTTGCGACGATCGTCATGACCGTCGTGTATCTCATCCCGCACAGCCTGCGGGGCAGCGAGCTCGACTACCGGCAACTCGACCGAGCGGCCGAGTCCGCCGGGGGAGCCTCGTTGCGGCCCTGAAGCGCACCCGCGCGACCGATCGTGCGGGTCATCGGATTAGATTGCGACGCGCAATCTCAGCCACGTCCAACAGGAGACAACATAATGCCAACCAGCACTGCCACAGCCACGTGGAACGGTGTCCTGCGCTCGGGGACCGGAGCGTTCCGCGCCGGGTCGGGTGCCTTCGAAGGGCCCTACACGTTCGCCACGCGCTTCGAGGGCACCAAGGGCACGAACCCCGAGGAGTTGATCGCCGCCGCACATAGCTCCTGCCTCAGTATGGCACTGTCAGCCTCCCTCGAGAAGGCGGGCACTCCCGCCACTCGGATCACGACCACGGCCGCGTGCACACTCGAGATCGTCGAAGGCGCCGGGAAGATCACCCGGATGCGGCTCGAGGTGCGTGGTGTCGTACCGGGCCTCGATCAGACGGCCTTCGCCAAGGCGGCGGCACACGCGAAGGACAACTGCCCGGTGTCGAAGGCACTCAAGGGGAACCTCACCGTCGAGTTGAGTGCCACGCTCGAGCAGTGAGCCACGAGATCCCACAGCGGATTCACCGCGGAGCGCGCGAGGTCGTCGTCACCTGGACGGATGGCCACGAGAGCACGTTTCCGGCCCGCTGGCTGAGGCTTCGCTGCCAATGTGCCGGGTGCATCGAGGAACTGTCCGGGCGACCGCTGCTGGCCCCCGACTCGGTGCCGCACGACGTGCGACCCCTCGCGATCACGCTCGTCGGTGCGTACGCCATTCGCGTGTCCTGGAGTGACGGACACGACACCGGGATCTTTACCTACGACTGGCTGCGATCGGCGTGCCAGTGCGAGCGGTGCCACCCGGCCGGTGATCGCCACTCGGCGCCGTAGCCGCGTGACGGCGTCGCTTCCGGATTCCACACGGTAGCTCGACCGTGGACCCCGTCTGCCATACACTCGTCGGCGCCTCCCTGGCCGAATCAGGCCTCAAGCGCCGCACGGCGTTCGGGACGGCAACGCTGCTGATCGCCGCCAACCTGCCGGACGTGGACGTGGTGGCCTATGCCGTCGGGCCGGTCGAAGCCCTCTGGTTTCGGCGTGGGGTCACTCACGGCATTTTGGCGTGGGTGGTCTTGCCGGTACTGCTTACCGCCGTGATGATGTTGCTCGATCGGGCAGTGCGCCGTCGCCGTAAAGGGCCTGCGACGAAACCGGTCGTCTGGCGGCAGATCCTGCTGCTTGCGTTCCTGGGCGTCGCGAGCCATCCGTTGCTGGACCTGCTCAATACGTACGGCATCCGACTGCTGATGCCGTTCTCCGATCGCTGGTTCTACGGGGATACCTTGTTCATCGTCGATCCATGGGTGTGGGCAGTCTTGGTGGCAGGCATCTGGATGGCGCGGCGCCGTGGCACCGCACACTGGCCCGCCGCGGTCGCGCTCACCGTGCTGGTCACCTATGTGGGGATCATGGCGGCGTCGAACGTCGTCGCGCGGCGGGAGGTGTCGAAGGCGCTCGCCGCGGCGGGAATGGGGCGCCCGGACCGCCTCATGGTGGCCCCGGCTCCGGCCAATCCTTTCGAGCGGCGGGTCGTCGCGCAAGTCGGTGACGACTACCACCTCGGGGCGTACCGTTGGTGGCGACCCGTTCGTCTGGAATTCCTGCCGTTGCTGCTGAGCGCCGAACCCGCCGACTATCGGGCGGCGGCAGCCACCCGGGGACCCAGTGCACGGAGGTTCCTGAGCTGGGCGCGGTTCCCGTTCTACGAGGTTCGGGAGGAGGCGGGGGGCTCGACGGCCGTGTACATCGGCGATGCCCGGTACACGGTGAATCCCGTCGGGTCCTGGGCGAGCGTCCGCATCGATCTGGGCGGCAACTGACGGGAAACGCGACGGGGGCGACGCCGGTCGGCGTCGCCCCCGATCATGTCGTCGATGTCAGCGGCGCGATCAGTCCGTTACGGCCGCCACCGTCACCTGTCCCCACGGGGCCGCCTGCTCCCGGTTGTGCCGCTGGACCCCCTCGCGTGCGCGGGCAATCCCGCGGAGGACGCTGCGTTCGAACTCGGGAGTGAGCGCCGTCGCGTCGGCCGCGAGCGACAGCGAGGCCACGAAGTCGTTCAGGTAGCAGCGCCGCTCGGACGCGCTGCCGTCTCTTCTCGCGAACATCCGGTTGTGGACCACTTCCACGTCCACGCGGATGTAGTCCCGATAGCGGAACACGCGGGCGACCGCGTTGCCGCGGCCGATCCCGTCGGGGAACCGGACGGCGACAATGCAGCGAAGCCCGAACTCCTCCGACTCGGTCGCGACGATCTCGTCGGGANNGCAGTCACCGCAGGCGCCAGCCGCTCGACACCCTCGTCGAGGCGCTGATAGACCAGCGATGATCCGCTTTCGATGCACCCGTTCATGGCCAACTCCACGTCCACAGCCGTTTCACGGTTCCCATGGTGTCTCCTGAGACACCCCGCTCGCGCTACCCGACAAATATAAGCGCCAAAACCATGCCAGGGTTCCGGCGTCGGCCGCACTACCCGTAAGCTCTTGAATGGTAATTGCTTACATCGCTTCTCCGAGGTGCATTCGATGCGATCCTCGAAGGGCGGCGTCGCAGAATGTCCCAAGGGCAGAACAGATGCGAGGACCCAGCGGACAGGTGGTGAGCGCCATCACCTCAGCGTGCGGTCGTCACGATGTCCGCCGCGCGAAACAGCTCGTCGGCCGCCTGTTGGATCTTCCCGCGCAGGCGAGGCGGGTAATCGGGCCGCCCTTCCAGGAACCGCCGCACCGTCTGCGCCACGGCGGGAGAAGCATGCCCGTCCAGCAGCGTGTGCAGCCATCGCAGAGGGAAGAAGATGTCCCCAGTCCGCTGCAGCTCCGTCACGAGCTCGAGGCCCGGGCGGACATAGCGCTCGGCGTGTTCCGCGCGCAGCGGATGGTTGAGGAACGCCATCGCATCCAGCACCCACGCCTCCCGCTCGCGGTTCTCGATCGCACGAAAGCTCTCGAACACCGAGTCGCGCACCGCGGCGTCGGGCGACAAGGCAGGCATCACGAATCCGAAGCGCGCCCGGCGATCCGGATCTGTGATACGCTCCAGTTGTCGTTCGAGAATGGCCGCTGTCTCGGGAACGCCGCGCACGGCCAGTGCCTCGGCGATGGCGGTCTGCTGCCGCTCACCGATGGTGAGGCCGGCAACCCCCTCCCGCTGAGCCCAGATGCGCTCCAACCGCCCGATCGCCTGGTGCGACAGCGCGACCGAGGTAAACGCGTCGAAGAACGCTGCCTTGCGGCTCATCGGCGCACTGCGCAGGACCCCGCTCCACAGCGCCTGCTCGACCGCCGCCGCGCGCTCCCTGCGCTGCTCCACGGTCAGGAATCGCCAGTACGCAGTACGGGTGAACCCGAGAAGCTGCGCCACAACTTGCTCCTCGGATTCCGAGGCGAGAGCTGCGACCGCGGCGTCGAGGAACCTGCTCGGGGCGAGCTCCTGGTGGAGGACGCTTTCCCACAGGGCGTTCCAGGCCACACCCCGCAGGACCGGGTCCGCAATCAGTGTCACGTGCGCCTCGAGGTAGTCGCGGCTCTGCGGATCCAGCCGGATGTGCCCGTAGCCCACGCCGTCGGCGGCCGGCAAAACGAATCCGTCAGCCGGGAGGCCCCGGGCGTCCGGCACGTCGGTCGCCGCCGTGCGGAGCCTGAGTGGCATCAGTCGCACCGTGTCGACGGTGCCGATCGCCACCTCGAGGGACTGATCCCAAAGCCGGCCGCCGCCGGCGGGATCGGTCTGCACGATCGCAAGGTCCGCAAGCTGCCCGTCGGGTCCCACCGTACGCCTCGCCTCGATCGTCGGGCGTCCTGGTTCCTCCACCCAGACACGGCTCCACGTCGCGAGATCGTCCTCCGTCAGGGGGTCGAGCGTGGCGATCAGGTCGGACCACGAGGCGTTTCCATAGGCGGCATCGCCCAGGTAGCGCCGCAGTCCTTCCTGCATCCTCTCTTCCCCGATCAGCTGCTCGAGGTGACGCATCACGATCGGTGCCTTCTGATAGATGATCGCGCCGTAGAGCGTGCCCGCCTCGTTGAGATTCTCCAGCTCCTGCCGAATCGGGTTCGCGCCGGCGGTGCGGTCCACCTGGTAGGCGGCCGGGTGATGGGCCAGGAAGAACCGCAGGTCGTGGTGCAGCTCCGGGAACGCCGGGTTCACGATCTTGGCCGCCATGAAGTTGGCGAACACCTCCTTCATCCACACGTCGTCGAACCAGCGCATCGTGACGAGGTCGCCGAACCACATGTGCGCGGTCTCGTGCGCGATCACGCTGGCGCGATCCAATCGGTGCTCTTGCGTGGCGGACTCGTCGAGGAACAGCGTCGAGGCACGATAGAGAATGGCACCGGGGTGCTCCATGCCGCGGTACTGGAAGGAGGGGATGGCCACGACGTCGAACTTCCCGAAGGGATACGGGATGTCGGTGTACCCTTCGAGCCAGCTGAGCGCATCGGCGTGGAGATCGAAGATGGCGTCGAGATTGCGATCGAGTGTTCGGGGGTCGGTTTCACGATGATACAGTCGCATGACCCGGCCGTCCCTCGCGGCCTCCTCCACCTGGAATCGGCCGGCCGCGAACGCGAAGAGATAGGTGCTGATGGGGAGCGTTTCGCGGTAGCGGTAGGTGGTGCTGGCCCCCGCCGATTCGACCGCGTCGGCCGCGGTGTTCGCAACTGCGGTCCACGGTGCCGGGACCGTGAGCGTCAGGCGGAACCGCGCCTTGAGGTCGGGTTGATCGAAGCACGGAAACGCCGACGAGGCCCGGTCCGGGACGAATAGTGAGTAGAGGAAGTCTTCCTGACGATTGAGGGCGCCGTCCCCGGCCGTGAACGCGATGGTGAGCTCCTTCTCGTCGTCACCGAGCTGCGCGGCCGGTGCCACGAGATGGCCGTCCTGCAGCTGGTAGTCCACCGGCCGATCGCGGGAGGTCACCGCCGTGACGCCGTCTGGCGGGCCCGTGAAGTCGAGCACGACTGGCTGCCGGTCATGCTGCAGACGGAATCGAACGGTGACGGTTCCGGTCACGGGCACATCCCGGCGGGGGGGCACCGTGAGATCGACCGCATACCGGACCGCACTCACGGTGGCCGCACGGTGGCGCGCCAACGCGAGTGAGACGCCGGGGGACGTATCGACCGGTTCGCCGTGGCAGGCCGACATGGTGAATGCCAGCCATGCCGTGAGCATGACACGGGGCGACTGCGGGAGGCGGCCGGACCCGGGCCGAGCGATCGTCTCCCGGTGGGCAGCATGTGGCGCACCGTGGCCTGGCCCGATCGGCGGCGTCGTCGTACAATGCACGCGTATATGACACCTCCAGCCGGTTCGCCGCTGCCAGTCCAGGACGCCCACGGGCGCTGGCTCAACAGCCTCCGGGTCTCCGTGACCGACCGCTGCAATCTGCGCTGTCGGTACTGCATGCCGGAAGAGAACTATGTGTGGCTGCCGCGGGAGTCGATTCTCCATTTCGAGGAAATCGATCGGCTGGTGCGCGTATTCGCGACCCTCGGCGTGACCAAGGTCCGGATTACGGGCGGTGAGCCGTTGCTGCGCCACGATCTCCCCACGCTGGTCGGGCAGCTCAAGGCCAACCGTCGTGTTCGCGATCTCGCCATGACCACCAATGGCGTGATGCTGGCGCAATACGCCGAGGCGCTCAAGGCCGCCGGACTCGACCGCGTCACGGTCAGCCTCGACACGCTGCGACCCGATCGCTTCGAGCGATTTGCGGGACGTGGTCGACTCCAAGACGTGCTGGACGGTATCGAGGCCGTGCGCGCGGCGGGGTTTCGACACACCAAGGTGAACGCCGTCATCGTCCGCGGATTCAACGAGGACGAACTCGTCGATCTGTTGGCATTCGGTCGGGATCGACGACTCGAGATTCGATTCATCGAGTACATGGATGTGGGCGGAGCCACGCGATGGACACCGGCCGAGGTGGTGCCGCGTGCCGAGATCCTCGAGCGATTGGAGGCCCACTACGGTCGGCCGTCCCTGCTGCCTGACCCGTCCGACGGCCGCGCCCCCGCAGAGCGCTTTGCGTTGCCGGATGCGACCACCTTCGGCATCATCGCCTCCACGACCCGTCCGTTCTGCGGGATGTGCGGGCGAGCACGGCTCACTGCGGATGGGGTGTGGTTCATGTGCCTCTACGCGGATCAGGGCACCGACCTGCGAGCACTGGTTCGTGGCGGCGCAACGGACGAGCAGATCGCAGTTGCGCTCGAGGCCGCGTGGCGCACGCGCACCGACCGCGGTGCGGAGGAGCGATTGGCGTCGCTCGATCGCGGACCGCTCTACCAGGTGGAGCGTCTGCGCCAGGATCCGCATCGCGAGATGCATACCAGAGGCGGGTGACCGGCGAGGATGGGCGACGCGCAACGCGCCGGCCCATCGCCCAGACCCTGAACCGGCAGACGGAGGCGTCGTGACATGTCGTATCGTGCTGTACTGATGGGCGTGCCGGCGGTGCTGGCGGCGTGCTCCAGCAAAGGCCCCCCACCGGACTTCGCGCCGGATCCGGGGCTCGTGGCGAACATCGCCGAGATCCGCATGACACCGGCAACCGACGTTATCTGCCCCGGGCAGACCGTGCGCGCCGACTATGAAGCGGTGCTGCGGGATGGGACGGTCATCCCGTTCTCACGCTCGTACGACGAGGACCGGCCACCGGCGCTGCACGTCGTGTTCCTCCATCGCTACAGCCGTGCGGCCGTGAGCCAGGAGAACGGCGACTGGAGCACCGACCCGGATCCGCTGATGAGTGCGATGAACGGCTTCGAACTGCGGGTGGAGATGAAGGGTCAACCCGAGTTGTTCGACGCGAAGACGATCGCCCCCGAGTATTCGTGCGTGCGGCATGCGTTTCGCTTCGTGGGCGCTCCGGGCCGCCAGGGTGGGCCGGGGTTCTCGGGGCCCGATGTGTTGCTGCGACTCGGCGTGCTCCGATCCCCCTTCTACGAGCGGCTGTTGGTGTTGGGGATCGAGGTCGGTGATGCGCCGCCGTTCTTCGTGTTCCAGGATGCCGAGGCGGTGCCCCCGGCCGACTGGTTCGTGGTCGAGTCTGCAGGCGGCCCCGGTGGTCGGGGGGCACCGGGGGGCGACGGCGCGGCGGGAGCAAAGGGTACCGACGGGTGTCCCGGCGGTCGTGGTGGGGCCGGGGGTGCGGGCGGCAACGGCGGGGCAGGGGGACCGGGCGGTCCCGGAGGGCCGATCACGATCATCGTGCCGACGGACCAACCCTTCCTGGCCGGACTCGTAGATGGCCGTTCGCCGGGCGGACGCGGTGGGTCCGGAGGATCCGCCGGGAAGGGCGGCGCGGGTGGAGCCGGTGGATCGGGAACCGTGGTGAACGGTCGTCGCTGTGCGGACGGAGCTGCCGGACCAGCTGGACGCGATGGGGCCGAGGGTCCGGATGGACCACCCGGCAGCCCCGGTGTGCGGCCCCGCGTGATCACGGTCAGCCCGTCGGATGTGTTCGGCAACAGGGCTCCCCAACAGCTCCGGGCGCTTATAGATTTCACGCGCAATTAGGAGCCTTTTCATCGGGGAGCGGGAAGTTGGGGAGTGGTTCGTCACGAGACAGCGGTACGCGATGCACGGCCCGGGCATCTGTGCGGTCCGTGCCCGTGACGAACGTCCTCCCGACCTCACGCTCCCGGTTTCTTTCGATACCCTCCGCAGCATGTGAGGAGACCTACTCGTGATCGTTTCCGTTCCAAACGAATCATCCACCGGCGAACGACGAGTGGCGCTCACCCCCGACGTGGTGAAGCGCTTGGTGGGTCAATCGGTCGAGGTGCATGTCGAGCACGATGCCGGTGTCGGTGCGGGTCATCCCGATGCGGCGTACGAAGCCGTCGGTGCCAAGGTGGTGAGTGATCGTGATGCCGTGTGGCGGCAGGCCGATGTGATCCTGCGCGTCCAGCCCCCGCTGCTGGCCGCCGACGGCCGTGACGAGGTCGCCCTTCTCAAGGAAGGCGGCGTCGTCATCGGAATGCTGCAGCCCCTCACCAACCGCGAACTGGTGAAGGCACTCGCTGCTCGAAAAGTGACAAGTTTCAGCCTCGAGCTGTTGCCTCGAATCACCCGAGCGCAGAGCATGGACGTGCTTTCGTCCATGAGTACCATCGCGGGCTACCGCGCCGTGCTGCTTGCCGCGTCGCTCAACGCCAAGTTCTTCCCGATGCTCGTGACGGCGGCCGGGACGATCGCGCCCGCGAAGGTCCTGGTAATCGGCGCTGGCGTGGCGGGACTACAGGCGATCGCCACGGCAAAGCGGCTCGGCGCGGTGGTGCAGGCGTTCGACGTTCGGCCGGCGGTGAAGGAGCAGGTCGAGAGTCTGGGCGCCAAGTTCGTCTCGCCCGAAGCTGGAGCGCTGGAGGCGGAGGGAGCTGGTGGGTACGCCAAGGAGCTGTCCGAGGATCAGCACCAGCGCGAGCTGGCGTTCCTGCATGAGCACGTCAAGAAGGTGGACGTGGTCATCACGACGGCGCTGATTCCGGGCAAGCCGGCGCCCACGCTCATCACCGAGCAGATGGTCAAGGACATGCCGGCCGCGAGCGTCATTGTCGACCTGGCCGCCGAGGCGGGCGGCAACTGCGAGCTCACCCAGGCCGGCGAAACGCTGGAGCGTCATGGCGTGACCATCATCGCCCCCCTGAACCTGCCGGCCGGCATGCCGGTGCATGCCAGCCAGATGTACGCGAAGAACATGCAAGCGTTCCTGGGGCTGCTGATCGACAAGAACGGTCAACTCCAGCTCAACTTCGAAGACGAGATCATCAAAGGGACTTGTGTGACGCACGAGGGCAAGGTGGCCCACGACCGCGTTCGGCAGGTCGTCGAGGGAGGCAAGGGCTCATGATTGAGGAACTGGTCGGCCTGTTGGTGGTCTTCGTGCTGGCGATCTTCGTCGGCTTCGAAGTGATCACCAAGGTCCCGCCCACGCTGCACACGCCGCTCATGTCGGGCTCGAACGCGATCTCGGGCATCACGATCATCGGTGCGTTGATCATGGCGGGGCGGAGTGACACCCGGATCGGTGCGATTCTGGGTGTCATTGCCGTGGCCTTCGCGATGATCAACGTGGTGGGTGGCTTCATGGTCACCGATCGCATGCTCCAGATGTTCAAGCGCAAGCCGGAGGAGCAGCGATGACCGCCGCGCTGTCGAATCTCGCGTACTTGCTGGCGGCCGTCCTCTTCATCTTCGGCCTCAAGCGGCTGAGCTCCCCGGCAACCGCCCGGTCCGGCAACCGGATCGCATCGCTGGGCATGCTGATCGCGATCGTCACGACGCTCGTGTTCGAGGGCATCGTGACCTGGCCGATGATCATCATTGGCATGATCGTCGGATCGGCCATCGGACTGATCTTCGCCAAGACCGTGAAGATGACGGCGATGCCGCAGATGGTGGCGTTGCTGAACGGCTTCGGCGGCGGTGCCTCGGCCGTCGTCGCCAGCGCGGAATACGCTCGGTACATCAGTGTGGGCGGTGAGATCCCGCTCAACTTCGGGATCGCGATCCAGCTGAGTATCCTGATCGGGTGGCTCACGTTCTCCGGCAGTGTGGTCGCCTTCGGCAAGCTGCAGGAGCTGGTCACGGGTCGGGCGGTCACCTATCCGCTGCAGAAGACGCTCAACGCCCTCCTGCTCACGGCCATGCTGGTCCTGGTGGTCTTGCTGGTCGTCCGGCCGGACAACGTGCCGTTCTTCCTGGTCCTCTCGGGCCTGGCCTTCCTGCTGGGCATTCTGTCCGTCATCCCCATCGGGGGGGCGGACATGCCGGTCGTGATCTCGCTGTTGAACTCCTACTCCGGCCTGGCCGCGTCCATGACGGGCTTCGTGATCAACAACGACGGCCTCATCATCTCGGGCGCCCTGGTCGGCGCGTCGGGCCTCATCCTCACGAACATCATGTGCAAGGCGATGAACCGCTCGCTCGCGAACGTGCTGTTCGGGGCATTCGGCGCCACCGTGCAGGAGGTTGGTGCCGGCGGTGAGGCCGGTGAGAAGACCTATCGGTCGCTGACCCACGAGGATGCCGCGACCATGCTGGCGTACGCCAAACAGGTCGTGATCGCCCCCGGCTACGGGCTCGCGGTCTCCCAGGCCCAGCACACCGTGCGGGAGCTGGCCGACATGTTGCAGGCGCGCGGCGTCACGGTGAAGTACGCGATCCATCCGGTGGCGGGTCGGATGCCCGGGCACATGAACGTGCTGCTGGCCGAGGCCGACGTGCCGTACGACCAGCTGTACGACATGGATCAGATCAACCCGGAAATGCCCCACACGGACGTGTCGGTGACCGTGGGTGCCAACGACGTCGTCAACCCGGCGGCGCGACACGATACCACGAGCCCACTCTACGGGATGCCGATCCTCGACGTCGACAAGGCTCAGCATGCGATCGTCATGAAGCGGAGCATGCGGCCCGGCTTCGCCGGCGTCGACAACGAGCTGTTCTACCTGCCGAATACGTCGATGCTGTTCGGTGACGCCAAGGAGTCGTTCAAGAAGCTGATCGAGGCGGTCAAGGAGCTGTAGGCGCACCAGTGGCTGCCCCGGGGCGCTAGGGGCGGCGACCGCGATCAGTCGTCGGCGTCGACACGCCGCCGGTCACGTTTCTTCTCGCCCCGACGACGCTTGGCGTCGAGGCGGGCCTGGCGCGCGGCCCGCGACGGCGTGGTCTTCTTTCGTGGCTTGGGCGCTGCAAGGGCGCGCTCCACGATTGCCTGGAGCCGCTCGACCGCTGCTTGGCGGTTCTGGTACTGACTTCGCCGCGCCGCGGCCACGACGCGCAGTACCCCCTGTCGATCGATGCGGGAGCCGAGGCGCTGAAGCAGTCGCTCGCGCTGCCGGTCGGTCAGACTCGGGCTGATCGCAACGTTCCACCGCACTTCGACGCGGGTGGAGGACGTATTGACGTGCTGGCCACCCGGCCCGCCGGAACGCGTGGCCCGAAACTGGAGTTCCTCAGGGGGAATGGTGAACTTCATGGTCATGGAAGATACGCGCCGATCCGATGGGGTGGGGCCGAACGATCGCGCGGGGGTCGGTGGTGGCTGAGTCGGGTGCCAACGATCGACACCTCGCGCTCGTGCTCTCCGGTGGCGGGGCGCGCGCTGCGTATCAGGTCGGGGCCCTCAACGCCATTGCGGAACGGTTCCCCAATCTCGCTCTCCCGATTCTCTCGGGCGTGTCGGCCGGCGCGATCAACACCGTCTTCCTCTCCGCGCACCAGGGGACCTTCGCGCAGGCAGCCGCCGATCTCCGGAAGGAATGGGGCCGACTCACGCCGGATCGCGTGTTCGCCATCCGCCCGATCCACATCGGTCGTGCCGTCGCCCGGTGGTTCTTCAACATGCTGTTCACCCGGGAGCGACCGCATCCGTCGCTGCGCGGCCTCATGGATCCATCCCCGCTGCGTGGCTTCCTCGCGGCCTGCATGGACGTGGCGGGGATTCAGCGCAACATCGATACCGGTCGGCTACGGGCCGGTGCGGTGAGCGCGACATGCTACTCCACCGGCCAGACCGTGACGTTCGTGCAGGGTGCGAGCGACGTGACGCTCTGGGAGCGCCAGATGCGGGTCGCCGTACGCACGCAGATCACTGTACACCATCTCTCGGCGTCGACCGCCATCCCGATCATCTTTCCGGCTGTCAAGATCGGGAGAGCGTACTACGGGGATGGGTCAGTGCGGCTCACCGCGCCGCTCGCCCCGGCGATTCACCTCGGCGCGCACAAGATCCTGGCCATCGCGATGCGTGCTATGCCGCCGTCACCGGGCTGCGAGCCAGGCGCGGAGTCCTATCCGGTCGCTGCCGAGGTGTTCGGGATGCTGCTGCATTCGATCTTTCTCGATTCCCTCGACGCGGACGCCGAGCGTCTCGAGCGCATGAACGCCCTGCTGGCCGCGTTGCCCATGGGAGCGACGCCGCCCGAGGGGATGCGTCACATCGACCTCATGCTCCTGCGTCCATCCAGAGATCTGGGCCAGTTGGCACGAGACCATTCGCTCGACCTGCCGCGGACGGTGCAGTTCGTAGTGTCGTCCTTGGGTGGGGGACGGGAACGCTCACCGGACTTCATGAGCTACCTGATGTTCGAGCCGAACTACACCGGGACCCTGATGGAGCTCGGCTACGACGACACCGTGCGCAGGATGAGCGAGGTGGAAGCCTTCCTCGAGCGACCCTAGCCCGACTTCCTCTTCGGCTTCGCGGCCTTTTTCGCCGGGCCGCCCTTCTTCCTCGGCTGCGCGGTCTTCTTCCGTGTGGTCGCCTTCGTCGAGCGCTTCTTCGTCGCCTTCCGCGTCCTCTTCTTGGCAAGCGCACGCAGGACGTAGGGGAGAATCCCCCCGTGGCGGTAGTACTCGACCTCGACCGCCGTATCCAGCCGTGCCACCACGTCGAACGACACGGTCGAGCCGTCGGGGCGCTGTGCCGCGACCCGCGCGGTACCGCCAGGCGTGATGTCGGTGCCGGCCACCCCCTCGAGGCCGAACACTTCGCGGCCGTTCAGTCCGAGCGACTCGGCACTCTCGCCCTGTCGAAACTGGAGGGGGAGCACACCCATCCCGATGAGGTTGCTGCGATGAATGCGCTCGTAGCTCTCGGCGATGACCGCTCTGACGCCGAGCAGTGCCGTACCCTTGGCGGCCCAGTCCCGGGAACTCCCCGAGCCGTACTCCTTCCCCCCAAGCACGAGGAGCGGCGTGCCCGCGTCTCGGTAGCGCATGGCGGCGTCGTAGATGCTGGTCACCTCGCCCGTCGGCAGATGCTCGGTCCAATTGCCTTCCTTGCCCTCCACGAGCTTGTTGCGAATGCGGATGTTGCCGAACGTCCCCCGCATCATCACGTCGTGATTGCCGCGACGGGAACCGAAGGTGTTGAAGTCCACCGGCTTCACCCCCCGACCGATGAGCCACTTCCCCGCGGGGCTGTCTTTGGGAATGGCGCCCGCGGGCGAGATGTGGTCGGTCGTGACCGAATCGCCGAGCCAGGCGAGGACGCGCGCGCCGGCGATGTCGGCGATCGGCGCCGGTCGCGCCGCCATTCCCTCGAAGAACGGCGGGTTCGCGATGTAGGTGGACTCGCCGTCCCACGCGAACCGCCGGCCGCCTGCCGCGGGGACGGGAATCGCTTTCCACTGATCGTCGCCATCGAAGACACCGGCGTACTGCGTCTCGAACATCCGGGGCGACACGGTCCGCTCGACAGCCTTCCTCACCTCCTGGGGCGTGGGCCAGATATCCCGGAGGTAGACCGGCTTGCCGTTCTTGCCCGTGCCCAGGGGTTCCTCGGTCAGATCGATGTCGATGCGGCCGGCGAGGGCGTAGGCCACCACGAGCATCGGCGAGGCGAGATAGCTGGCCCGGACCAGCGGGTGAACCCTTGCCTCGAAGTTGCGGTTTCCGGAGAGCACGGCGGCGCACACCAGGCCGTGCTGCGAGATCGCCTGCGCGATGGGCTCTGCGAGTGGTCCGCTGTTGCCGATACAGGTCGTGCAGCCGTAGCCGACCAGATGGAAGCCGAGCGCCTCCAGCGGCTCGGTCAGGCCGGCCTCGGCGAGGTAGTCGGTGACCACCTTCGACCCCGGCGCGAGGCTCGTCTTGACCCACGGCTTTCGTTCCAGCCCCAGCTCCACCGCCTTCTTGGCCACGAGGCCCGCCCCGATCATCACCGACGGATTGGAGGTGTTGGTGCAGCTCGTGATCGCCGCGATCACGACGGAGCCGTCGTGCAAGTCGAACCGACCACCCTCGTACTCCACGTCTGCGGCGACCATGACGTCCGTTCCGGCGGCCGTGGCGACTGCGGGCGATTGACCGCCCTCCCCGGACCAGCGGGCCCCCTCCCGCGGCGGGACCTCTCGCGCCGCACCGGCCGGCACCAGATTGGGAAGCACCTGCAGGAACGTCTCCTTGACCTCCGCGAGCTTCACCCGGTCCTGGGGCCGCCGGGGCCCGGCGAGCGACGGCTCGACCGTCCCGAGATCCAGCTCGAGGACGGCGGAGTACTCCGGGTCGGGCGTCGTCGGTGTGTGAAACAGCTCCTGCTCCTTGCAGTACCGTTCGACCCGCGCGACCACATCCGCCGGTCGCCCGGTTCGCTTGAGGTACCGCAGCGTCTCGGCGTCCACGGGAAAGAACCCGATGGTCGCGCCGTACTCGGGAGACATGTTGGCGAGGGTGGCACGATCGGCCAGGCCCAGGGTCGGGAGTCCGGGGCCGAAGTATTCCACGAACCGCCCGACGACCCCGAACTTCCGCAGCATCTGCGTGACGGTCAGCACGAGGTCGGTAGCGGTCGCTCCTTCCGGAAGCTGGCCCGACAGCTTCATGCCGACGACCTCGGGCAGCTGCATGAAGTACGGTTGGCCGAGCATCACCGCCTCGGCCTCGATGCCGCCCACGCCCCA
>JABAOD010022834.1_pt3 | contig 33615 bp, 37 predicted proteins | sample 7062151 | NCBI WGS metagenome assembly JABAOD01 (sample SAMN14538626, study PRJNA623070) | marine sediment metagenome | biome: marine biome [ENVO:00000428]; feature: marine pelagic biome [ENVO:01000023]; material: deep marine sediment [ENVO:00002113] | place: India: Gulf of Khambhat ... | reverse complement strand
CTTTGAGGACTTCGTTTCTCCCATTGATGAAATCGAAAGGATAGTGAGAAAGCGGTTGGAGACCACGAATTAAGGTTTCCAAAGACGCAGCCGCGAAAGATAGACCGGATATGCGCACATAGTTGCATGTAGACCTCGCTGCTGGGGCCCTATGCTTCTTCGCTCAAGTCTTCCCCACAAGAGGTTGAGAATGCTGTGACCATTCGACAGCACAGTATCGTTAGGTTAATCAGGATCCATAGTTTCTATCGGGATACGCTAGAACGCCCCTGAGTTCGTCTGTCTTCACGGATACTGCCCATGAATGAGGCCCTGGAGGCGAAGGAAGGTCCGTAGCAGCCTTCAACCAGTCTCTCCTTTGGATGGTACAGCGGCGCCGCGGACGAGTCTTTCGTAGAGAAACAGATAGCGCTGCGCTACGGCGGACCACGAATACTGGTGGACATCTTGAAAATTCGCCTCGGCCATCGCCACCTGTAGGCGGGGATCTTGAATAAGCCTGCGGCCGCCTCGCGCGATGGACTTCACATCTGGGTCGACCAAGAGAGCATTTCGAGGGGCGCTGAGAATCTCCGGAATACCCCCGACTGCTGTTGCAACCAATGGCCGTCTTGCGGCCATGGCCTCGAGGACGACCAGTGGAAAGGAATCGTAGCGGGACGGAACGACCACGATGTCCGCCCACTCGTATAGACGCTTGAGTTCCCTCCCATGGCAGAACCCTTGGAAGGTGATACGGTGCGGTCGCAGCCTCTCCGCTCGGTCTTGAAGCGTCTTTTTGAGGGATCCCGTACCCACGACCGACAGTTCTACGACGGATTCCTCGCGTCCCAAGAGACCGAGTGCGTCGAACAAGAGGTCCGGTCCCTTGATCTTCTCGAGCTTTCCGACGAACAGAAGCCGGGGAGGCCCGTCATGAGGCACTGGCAGGCGCGGAGGACGTGTCGGCAAGTCGACCCCGTTCGGGATTATATGGATGCGAGAAGTGTCGAAGTTCTCGACGTCGACAGCACGCTGTTTCAACGCCTCGCTGTTCATAATCACAGCCGTCCAAAGGGGCGCCACCCATCGGTACAACCCAAGAAGCGCCCGTGCGAAGACCTGCGGGAAGCGGAAGCGGAAGCGGCCTCGCGGCGTGAGGACTGTAAGCGGGTAGGCTGGCCCGAAGGTTGTCTCGGTCTCGCCGGAGAGGAAACCGCCAACTCGAAACACGATGGGGATACCCTGGAGCTTTGCGAGTAGCATGTAGACAAAGTGCCGGAACGGGAACGCGTTGAAGTGGACAATGTCTGCCTTGCGAAGCTCCCTCGCGACACGCAGGAGGGTACGTAAGTCATGGAAGGAAGGGTAGTAGCGGAGTCGGAGTATGGTAAGGTCCGTGGGTGCACCGAGGCTGTGATGAATCTCCTCTTCAGTACAGTCCGTTTGGACGATCAAGGTCACGCGTAGATTGGGATCCTTGAGGAACTCACGTATAAGGTGGTAGGCGGCTACCACGGGTCCCCCGTACTCGGCCGGTGGGAACCCTTTGACGTAGAACACCAGGTTCATCGTCCACATCCCGGTGGCGCACGACCAGAGAGGTTACTGGGCTCGTACACCTGGCCCCGCAACGTCCTGAACTCTATTTCTGTATGTCGGACGTTGTCGAGACGCCACTTCCTCATTGAGCGGACCTCCGCGAATGAATTTGAAGTCGTAGAAAACAGTAGGCTTTGGCGTGGCTAGGCTACAGTTATGGCCGATGTGAACGACGACTTCCCCCTTCCGCTCGTCGTAAGCCTATGTCCGCGGTATGAATCTTGTACGAGCTGGGGTTCCTGAAGAGTCCAAGACCATACCCATTTCGTCAGTGAGACTAGACAGACATTGCGAAAGGTCATCGTCCTCGCCAGGGGAGTAGTGTACGCGTCCGCATCAGTACGCACGCCAGGGAGACACGTGTTCTCGACCCACTCTAGCTTGGCCCATTCCCGACAGGTCATGCGCGGGACCTGTACCATGTGGCCGGGCACAATTATCTTCTTATCCGACTTCAACTTTGGAGGGTTGTGGCCCGCAGAACGCCCATCACTGGAATCGTCGCTACTGAGCCAAATACACAGAGAGAAGAGGCGTTCCCAGCAACCTACAGTTTCCACGGCCTCTTTACCGTGCGGGTCGCGCACCGAGGTCTAGGTACTCTGATGTGGAGAGAACTCGCGATGTTTCTCGACGACAGCGAAATCGCAGATTTGAGGGTCGAGGAGGGCAGTGTACCGAATCCCAACAGGAGACTTTCTGTGACCTATCGATTTGGCGATTCCTCGTTGGTCGTTGGAAATCCAGGGGGCAAGGTTCAATTCTCAGACGGTGTCCTGCGGGCTGAACCCGGACTTTCACCTGAGGTGCTGCTTGTCCAGTGGGTTGAGAACCTCATGCGTCAGCATATCGTCGAGCGGGGAGCATCACTAGTTCATGCTTCAGCCGTTTCTCGTGACAACATCGGCTACCTTTTTCCGGCGTGGGCTCACACAGGTAAAACAAACGTCGGGTTGAGTTTTCTCTCAAGCGGGTTCGACTACATGGCAGACGATTGGTGCTTTGTGTCTGCCACTGGAGAAATCTTGGCGTATCCCCGATGGCTCAGCCTGTACGACTACAACTTCAGGTGCTTTCCCCATCTCATAAGGACCGTGGGTGGCCCCAAGGAGCAACGCAATATCAGGCGTGGACTAGCGGCCACGAGATTCGGGCGCTCTCTTAGTGGCTCAAACATGCTCTCGAGCGCACTGAGTCGTCGATTGTCAGACAGATACTTCGTGCACGCAAGGGTTCCCCTCTCACGCGCGATGCCCGAAAGCAGGATTTCACTCCGCGCCCCCCTAACGAAAGTCTGCCTTCTTGAGAGTGCACATAGAGGCGGCGGTGTTGTCACCGATATCTCCGCAGAGGAACTCGCGCAGAAGGTTGCATTGTGCAACAGTTATGAGCGAAGCCGGTTTCGTATGCACCAATTGGCGATTGCTTACGCAGGGGTTAAGCAGCCACGAGACGATCTGATTCTTGCGGAAACCAAACTACTGATGAAGGCTTTCCAGCGGGCGATATGCTTGCGTGCTGTGCTACCCAAAGATCTCAGCTCGAAAAACCTCGATGAGATTCAGAGACAGCTGAGAGAAACCTGAGCCCAGTTCCCTCTAGCGTAAGAGCGCCTCTCTTAGGGCGTTCTTGATAAGACTCAAGTCCTCCTTCGTGATCCCATGGTCACTTGTCCTCACTCTGGAATTCAACTAGTATGGGTTGTGCCAGAGCCGGGAGCGGTCCGAGACACACATGCCATCTTTCTCTGATACCTACGCGCCGGTTAATGTGCATGTGCTGCAGTAAGCTCGCAGATGCTTGTTGTGCGAGAGTATTCTGTCAGCTACAAAGTGGATCGAGAAGGCATTTGTCCCCAGGAGGTATCGGCTCTGCGTCTCAGCATGACACTTCACATGTATCCAAGTTCCCTCAGCCGCTCCATAATTTCTTCTTTGTCCTGCGCGCGACCAGCCCTTTCAAACGTTCCCTCCAAGTCCTGTTGCCAAGCCGGAACATCGCTGACCTTGTGGGAATCGTGCCTCCCGTCTATGGATCGGAATCCTTGTTCGTAAAGAGGATGGATCGGCAGGCTCTGGCGAAGAGTTTCCATCCACACCTCTCGTTCGGTGAAGTGAAGAATCGGATGGATACGCGCATGGGGCGGGTCGAACCTAGGACTGATAAACCTCTCTTTCGACCTTGCTTCGTTTTCATCCCATCGGATACCAGTGACGACCGCGTCGAGCTGGTGCTCTTGGATAGCTTCGTTCATGGGAACCGTCTTCAGCAGGTGGTTTGCAACGAGATTTCCGAGGGCATAGGGGAATGAAGACTTTCTGTAGGCTGTACGTCCAGCCTCGGTCTGGTTCTTCTCCGAAAGCTGTCTTATTCTGATGCGACATCCAGGTTCGGTGACGTGTGATAACACATCTTCGTTTCTCGCGACAATTGTCTTCAGCTTCCAAGCCTTGGAGACCTCGTCAAGCAAATGCCAGGTCTCTTCGAAGTGCATTCCGTGGTCGATGAAAAGCAGGGGTGGACAAGAGCCGCCGCGCGCTTTGTAAGTCTTTTGGACAAACCACAATGCCAACATACTGTCTTTTCCTCCCGTCCACATAATCGCAGACTTTTGGAATCGATCCAATGCGTCTTGTGCGACTATGTCCGATATGCGAGTCTTTGCATCGAGCGACAGCGCCTCTTGCGGGCCGATACTCGCAGAAGGAGTACTCATTTGGCGCCCTTGTCGCCTCATCTGGTATTTCCCCCCCTCCTGAGGCGATGGCTCCCGTGATATATAGATTCCGACCGTCTTGCCTTCGTCGTACACGATGAATGCATCCTTATTGACTGCCTTGAGTGTCCCCTTTCCCTCATAGGGGACGATCCCATGAACGGAGGAACTCGGACGAGAAGAACACTCACTCCCACGGTTCTTTGAAATGGAGATGTCGTCTGTGGCGAGATTAGGAACCAACCTGGAACTCTCGCTTACGAGATGAGTAGAGTTCTCCAGTTGGTAGGGAGATCCTTTAGCTTGAGCCAGCGTGGGAGGGCACTCCATCTCGCGGCCCTATTGAAACCAGCAAGCCAGGCCAGATCAGCAGAAGTGTCCAAGGGAACAACCTTCGCGAGGCTGATGTATATAACCGAAAGTATGGTGGCTCGGCAGCTGAACAGTGATTGTAGATCATTGTTCACGAGAGACGAATGCAGACCTGATCTGAACACAGCCACGGACAACTCGATTCGGGATTCGCGCACCAGCCTACCGGTGTTCCCTATTCCAATGGCCCCATCCGGGGCATTCAGACCGGGGTCCCGCCAAGCCTCACGGCCGCCTGGACGTCTCTCACGAGCATGTAGGCCCGCCTCAGAAATTGTTGGGCGAATGTGCCAACCGTGGTGGCGCCCGGCAAGAGCGTCACATACAAGACGGGTTCTCAGTCCTTCCTGTCTGAAATCTCTTCGTAGATTGCTCTTAGTCTTGGCATGAGTACTCTGAGATCATATTCTTCTTCGATGACTGTTCGGGCACTCTTCGAGATTCCGGATAGACTACCATGAATGTCGACTGATATGTCCGCCAGCAATTCTAAAAATTGATTCACGTCCCTTTCGACGAGAAAGCCCGTTTCTCTATCGATAATTGGAGGACGGGACCCCTTCCCAAACATTATCACTGGCCTTCCAGACGACATGCTCTCGAGAGTCACTCTCGTAATGGCAGAGGTTGTGACTGGGTTAAGGATCAAATGGCAACTCTTGAAAAATCTAGGCATTTCTCCATAAGGAACATTCACTTCCAACTCATAGTTGTTCTCCTCAACCCCTCCAAAGACGTTCTTCACAAAGACGGGATCTCCAGCTCCAGCAATCCTGAACCTTGTGTTCGGGGGAGATCTACGCAACAGAGATAGGATCAGGTCTATGTCCATGGCTGTCTTCTCGACTCTGCCAACGATCCCGACGATAAGCCTGGAGGTATCAGGTAGCTCTGAGAAGTGAAATACCTGAGCATCCACCCAGTTGGGTACTAAGGTGAGTTTCGGTGTCCGAGAGAGGCCCGTAATCGACAAAGCACGTTCGATGTAGTCTAAGATGTGATCATCCACACAGATTACCTGATCAAAATCCTGTAAGAAACCTGCAATGCGCTCAGAATCAGATTCAGACGGATTCCATTCGCTGGGCGCCCCATGAAGCGTGAGCAGACGGGGTTTATTGTATTCTGAGAATCCGGTTTTCGATCCAAACAAGAAAGAGAGAAGCCTGTAAGGAACCGATAAGCCGGCCTGAACTCCTTCAAACATCCAACCAGACGCGGGGCCGTGGACGTGTACCAGATCTGCCATAGTTTCTCTTAGGTAGTTGTTGACCAGCACCATACGAAGGAAATCCCCCACAACAACGGAAGGATAGAGTATCTTGCGTATGAGATTGTTCTTGAACGGAAACAGCTTACGATCAATCGGGAATATCCGACGAACCCATAGGTTCTGGGAGAGCTGCTCAAACCGTAATCTGCCCGGCGATCCGTGCGTGACTATTTCGTGCTCAAAATCGGCCAGACTGGCTGCAATATCAGAGATGTGTGTGATTATTCCCCCAATAATAGGATGCCATCGCGGATTGAAGTGAAGTATCTTCAAGATCCTCAATGAACTTGAACCTGCAGTAGTTCTAAGCACTTTCGTCTTCTGTTAGGCAAACCGCCAGTCGGGAAACGTCCAATTACCCCGCTGCATTCCTTAGAGGAACAGATTGCTTGTATGCTTTTTGGGCTAGTCCGGATGGCCTAGCCAACATTCAGGGTCCTATCCTTCCCAAGCCTTCTGACGTGACCTGATGCAGGCGGGTTGCCGCTGTAAGCTTGTCGAATAAGAGTGTCTAGTATGGAAGACTCGCTGCATGGCTGTCCAAAATCATGACTCTACCACCTATTGCCCGGTCTCGACCCTTTCGTCAATCTGTCGTCGACTCATTTGGTTGCCCGGTGCAACGCGACGTAATGCTAGACTGCGTTCCCCCAGATAGTACACCACTACTGTGCAACACTGAGACACCAAGATATCTGGGTGAGAGGCCTAAAGTATGAACGTTCGCGGGAAGCGAAGTCCTAACCCAATCTGGCGTTCTCGTCCGGATTTGTTAATGTGAGCCTAACTGTGAATAGTTAGATCGTAGGATTGGTGCGAACTCAGATAGTCCCTAAAGACTCGTTTTCCACTTCGTGCGTAGCCGGGTATTCGCCTGTACTTTCTCGCCAACGACAAAGATGCCACCAAATAGATCTCGGACTACGGGTAAGACCTCCAGAGCCTTCGTGACAGTGGCCGTTAAGCGTGAATTGGGATATTCCAAAGACGGAGATTGATGCGTGACCTTAACACCGCATCTCTTGAGAACAGCGCGGACGACAGCAGGGTCGGTTGCGCAGATTGCATCATAGTCGGACGCCCCCAGGGGAACACGAGTCATGTCAGGCTCCAGAATGTCAAAACACACGCTTCCTGGCGCAAAGATCGATTCAAAGTGCTTTTTGAAATGAAGGACGAAGTTCTTCGCATATCTGGGAATTCCTCCCGTGTGCGTCAATGAGTCACCGGGATGCAGCAGAACGCAGCCATACATGTTGGGCGTCCCAATCACTACTCGCCCCTTGAACCTCACCACTCGTATCATCTCCTCCAGAAACTCCTCAGGATAGGCCAGATGCTCCAACACCGTGAGGCTACCCACGGCGTCAAAGCATTCATCGCTAAAGGGAAGACTATAGCCGTCACCCATAACGAAATGCAACTTTCTCGGCCACGGCCAAAGCCTCAGATCTATGCCGACCGCGCGCATGCCGCTCCTTGATAGAATCCCAACTGCCGTGCCATCACCGCATCCAATGTCGAGTACCCGGCTTCCGTTGCCGCATGAGAGCCAATCACAGTACTTCCTGAGAACAACATCAGGTCGAGACTTCGCGGCTTTGCTGTATTTGCTACCGGCGATCTAAACCACCCTCTGCCTTCCCGTTCGCCATTTGAAAGAAGACCAGGACATGGATCTCTGTCCTGAACGGCTCGTATCTCATTTGCGCGGTTCCGTCTAGTGAGACCATACGTTCCTCCCTCATCCGAATCTTATGAATGACAACTATATCCTGCCGTTCTGCGCACCATCATGCTCTAGTAACATCCTAATCAGCCTGCGCCAATTCTCCCGAAAAAGGTCAAAGGAATATGTTGCAGCGATCGTTTCGCGCGGTGCATAGGAAGAGCGTCGGTTGAGAACTTCACGAATAGCCCGCACAAACTCCTGTGGACGTAGGCTGCTTGTTACATACCCATAAGGAGCCGGGTCCTCCGTGAAAGGATATGCAGCTTCACTGACCACGATGGGAAGGTCGCAGGCCAGGGCTTCCAAAATCGATAAATTGAAGCCCTCGTACCTAGAAGGAAGAGTGAAGAAGTCAGCGGAAGCATAGACCCACGGCATCTTGGAGTGCGGAACGTTCTCTAGGACCTGCACATTCGGTTCGACGTGGGAGCAACGGCCCACAAACACAAAGAGAAACTCCCGCATTGACCTTGCGACCTCGAGGAACACATCGAATCCTTTGGCGTATTCAGCCCGACCCACGAACAGACCGATCGTTGCATCGCTGGGAAGTCCCAGCTTCTCACGGGCCCGGAATCTGTCTCGCCTTCTGAAAAGCGTCGTGTCAACGGCGTTTGGGATCACTTGACCACTGAGGCCATAATATTGCTTCACTTCCTGGAGGATGATGGGACTCACTGCAACTATATGCTTCCCGCGGCCCGCTAGCTTGTCGAAATAGGCAGCAACCTTCCCTGTGGTTAGTCTGTCCCCCCGTAAGGCAAGGGCCTCTCTGGCCAAACCGGCCAGCGTGAAGTGGTAGACCTGTACCATGGGAATGTCTAAGTTCAGAGGCGACAGGGGCCATCCGCAGAGCCCGTTACTTACGACAAGCTCGAAAGGACGGGCTTTGTGTTTCTTCAGAAAGGAACGCGCCACACGAAATGCCTTGTATGGCTGCTCAAGCCCAACGCGTGCGAGGCTCCAAGAGGAAGCCGTCCGTGAACCCCTGGGATCCACGAAGATGTCCACCTCGCCAAGGGCCCGTTCAAGCTGACTACTGAATATTTCAACCCCCCCGACGTAGTCGACCGAAGCGTAGGGTGTAAGGAGCGCAATCTCTGCGGAGGTCTCATTCATACACTCTCTCCCATGCAGCCGTCTCAGGTCCATGCCTCCGGAAAGGGCTCCAGACAATGGGAAGGATAGTTCCGTCAACCGATGGCGGGGTGAGGACTCCGAAGAAGGTAAGGATGGTCGGACACGTGTCAGTGATTGACGCGTTCCGTTGTCGAAGATGGCCACCACCTCCACACCTGGCTCGGCCTCGACCGATGGCTCTGGGGTAGTGGGTGATAGTTGGCCCGTGGAGCAGGTTTCCTGTTCGACCCGACTTCATTGGAATACCTCGAGGAGCAGGTGTCAAAAGCCCTTGCTCATACAGAGGTGGTTCTTAGTGGTCAGACTTCGTGCGTAAAGAAGGGATTGGAGAAAACTCGTATGTTGTTTTGATCAATAGTATGCAGAGTTAGCACGTTACCGCAAAGCTATAAGAACATGAGACAGAAGGGAACCAGAACGCTAGAGCCGTCGAGAACTGTGGATATTATCGTCCTCAGCTTCTGATACAGAACAAAACTCTGGCCGAAGTCTGAATATGAGAAGGATACCGGAGGCAACTGAAAACAAACTAGAAGTGTCCTGTAGGTCAGCGCGACGAAAGTACGTTCCTCACCTTCCGAAACAAGCTATCCGCCACACGAAACGACCACGGTGGAGCGAAGTACCACCAGTGGTTCCGTAATCGTTCACTTACCTTGGCATCTCCGTACAACATGGCATGAAAGGCACAGTGGAGAGCTTCTCTGTAGCGACCCTTAGCATAGTTCGCGCGAGCACTTGCGTCGTACCCCCTGGCCATGAGCCGACGTACACGGTCGGGATCACGGAATAATCGAGGATGTCGTCTGATGATGATCTCGCATTTCTCGTGATAGCGGTGAAGATAGCTTCCGGAAATGCTAGCGGTATCCTTCGCGCGCCATCTGTAGATTGTCCTGCCACAATGCACACCCTTTGCGCCCGCCTCATACGCTCCGAAAAAGAAGTCATAGTCTGCCATCCCATAGGCTAGTTCATCAGAAAATCCGCCTAAACGTTCCCAAAGTGCCTTTTTGTAAGCGGAAGGGCCCGCCGGATATATGCCGGATATCAAATCGTCCAAGGTGAACGATGGAGCTTTCCGCGTCAGACTACTTCTGGTGCCAAACCGCTCGACATCGCCGTATACAAAATCTGCCTCCGTGCTCCGACGGAATGTCTCTAAGACAGTGGCAATCGTGTCCGGCATAAGCTGGTCATCTCCGTCCAAATAAAAATGGTAGGGAGTGTGAGTCAGTTCGAAAGCTCTGTTACGTGCCGGATAGGGGCCCTTATTCTCTGTGAGTGCGCACTTCCTCAGCTTGGGATGAGAGAGTTCCCCAAAGACCTCTCTGGTCCGTCTGTCGGTGGTCCCATCCATCACAATGACGGCAGTCCAACGATCGTCTGTTTGTGCCAGGACGCTCTCCCAGCACTCAAGAAGCCAATCGCCCTCATTATAGCAGGTTATGCCAACCGTGATCAGAGGAGTGCCCATGGTATCAGACCCTAGCGCATTTCGAAGGCGGGCAAACCTTAGAGTTTCTCCCTCGAGCCAACGGTTTTTCGATCATGTGCCATAGTTTCCTATTGCTCCAGTCCAGGATGTTGCGCATGAAGCCAGTCAAGAACTGGGTAATCACTATTCAGAATTACGATGCGCATTGTCAGAGATTCCTACTCATCTGCCCCTGCAATAGGCCCTTCCCGCACAGCCGCACACCGAGCAGCTTGACATAGGGCAGATCATTCCACATCGAGGCCACTCTTAGTTCGCCGTCTCTCAAGGCATCATCGAGGAAGAACCAGGCCTCGGGGGCTAGGAAAGGCCGCGCTAAAGGCAAGGTTCCATATCGGGTAGCTGACCCGCCCGCAGGACCGTCGATCAATACGAAATCTGGGAGCACGCCATGCAGCAAGTCATGGAGCATGCCGGTGGGCAGTTCATAACAAGTTGTCCTTGTTCCCTCGATTTCCTGCTCGCTAAGAGGGGCGTGAAGAATGCGAACGCAGCTCCGAAGACTTAACGTTTCCAGAAGCGAGAGAGCTGAGCGAAGATATTTTAAGTCTTGCTCGATGGAAACTACATATAGGCGATCGGAGTCACCGTGGACGTCCTGCATATAGCGAGCCAGGCAGGCCGTGCTGACACCGCTCCCGAATTCAAGAATGAGTCGAGGGCTGAGCGAATGGATTTGATGTTCAAGGAAATTCAGGGACGCTGCCGCAAGGCTCCAACTCCCCAATTCTACGTCCGCTAGCTGACTCGACAAGAATGAATTGTTCAAAGCATCTCCTGTTGCTCTTATGCTCTCGAGGATAGGAAAAAGAGCGTTATCGCCGTGCAGCAATTCCCTGACGCGCATGATTCTTTCCAGGGGTATGAGTCCCCCTCCAAATTCGATCTGTAGCAACCTTTTCACTAAGGGCACCAAGAGTCTTCTCTCCAAGAGTCCAGTCATCATCGTTGCGCCGCTCTGAACCCTCCGAAATGAATGGACCAGCTATTACACCTCTTCAACAGTCCACCGATGCGGAACCACGACCGCACCATATCCCTGTGGGGGAAGTTTACCAGTACCGAAATAATCCCCTTCAGTTACATGAAGGCGTATGGCATCAGTCACCCAGTCCGCGAGTAGGCCGTTTACCACGCAATGTAAGTTTATGGCGTAGGTGCCGGGCATCAGAGGGAGCTTTTCAAAATGGCAGACAAAGGCCCCGCTTGGCTGTAGTTCGTCGAACGATTGCCCAGCCAGCTCATTGCTGAGATAGAGGGTCCGCTGTCCAGTTAGCGTGTATATGCCCAATGACATGCGTACATTTCTAAGCGGTGGTGTGCCTTCATACCTGATTACGAACGATGCGCCTGACCCGCACATTACCGTATCGGCAGTAGAGGTCCCGCCCCGAACTGAGAAGTCAACAAAGACCAACTTGCCATTCCCCCGTCTGTCTTTTCTACCGGAGAGCGGAGGATTCTCAGAACTGCTGATAGTATCCGTATACCGCCCTACGACTTCGCCTACGTCACCAGAGGCAATCAGCCTGCCTTCGTCTAGCAAATAGCCTATTTCGCACAGATTCTGGACAGCCGCCATATTGTGACTAACAAACAACACCGTTCTCCCCTCTCTCGCTACGTCCTCCATTCGACCCAAGCATTTTTTCTGAAAAGCTGCGTCCCCTACGGCTAACACTTCATCCACAAGCAAGATCTCTGGTTCCAAGTAGGCTGCCACTGCGAAGGCCAAGCGCACCTGCATTCCACTAGAGTAGCGCTTCACAGGCGTGTCGATGAACTTCCCAACCTCAGCGAAATCTACGATCTCGTCGAATTTTTCATCAATCTCTATCCTTTTCAAGCCCAAAACTGCGCCGTTGAGGTAGATGTTTTCTTTTCCTGTCAGCTCAAGATGGAAGCCAGTTCCCACCTCCAATAGAGAACCCACTCTTCCATTGATCTCCGCCCAACCCTCAGTCGGCTCGGTGATACGAGACAGGATTTTCAGCAGGGTGCTTTTTCCCGCCGCGTTACGCCCAATGATTCCGACGACCTGACCTTCCTTGATTTCAAATGATATATTCCTTAGTGCCCATACATAGCGGTCGGATCGCAGGTTCTTAGTAGACTGTCTAGGGTTAGAACGATCCCGGGATGTGGATCGAAATGGAGCCAGCACAGCGTTCGTGATCGTGTCACGCAGGGTCTTGTAACGCTCCAGCTGCCCAATACGATAAAGTTTGCCTAGGTTCTCAACGCGAATTATGGTGTCCGCCATCTCTTCATATCACATCGGCAATCGTTCTTTCTACGCGTCGGAAATAGAACAGTCCTCCGACAAGCATGACACCCAGCACAGCAAGCGAGACGCCCAGAAAAGGGTCAAGAGCCCACGCCTCCCCTAGCAAGGCCCAGCGGAAGCCTTCAACGACGCTTACCATAGGATTGAGAGAATACAGGAGTTTCCAAGATTGTGGAACCAAGCCCAACGGGTACACCACTGGCGTGGCAAAAAACCAGAGCTGAGTGAGGAATGGTATCGTGTAACGCACGTCACGATATCTGGCATCCAGCGCAGAGAACCAGAAACCGATCCCCATTGATGACATGAGTGCGATCACTAGGAAAAGGGGCAGCGTGAGAATTGACACCGTCGGGACTATTCCGTAGTACAGCATCAGCCCGATGAGTACCCCAAATGCGAAGAGGAAATCCACCAAGGCCGCGAGAACGGCCGATGCTGGCAGAATGAGTCGTGGGAAATAGACCTTTGTCACCAACTGTGAATTGGCTACAAGGCTTGTGCTTGAATCAGTGAGGCCTCTTGCAAAGAGGTTCCAAGGTAGCAAGGCTACGTAGGCGAAGACGGGATATGCAACCCCATTGGATGAGATTCCGATCAGTCTGCCAAAGAATAAGGTGAAAACGATCATCATTAATACAGGTTGAATCACTGCCCAGCCTACTCCTATGACTGTCTGTTTGTAGCGAACCTTCACGTCCCGCCATATTAGGAAGTACAACAATTCACGGTAATGCCACAACTCGCGCAGATTGACTGACCTCCAGCCACGAGAAGGGCGAATTATCACAGTTGGTGAGGTCTTGGACATCAGTGTCACCTAATAAGATGCCAATATCCTTTCATGTGCAATTTCGAATGGCACCAAGGTGGTTTTTCTTACGTTTTGTGGTTATCCAGGAAGGTCCACCAATCAGTGCGCCCTTTGCCCTCGAATTTCTGAGAGGGCTCTCCAAGGTTTCTGGGTTGACGAAACGGTTCAACTCCACGTGCTCGAGGGCCTTGAGGACAATGCTGCTTACCGGCGTCTTTGCCACAGTAATCATCAATGAAACCTCACTCAGAGTCGGATTCCTGACCTTCAACCTTTGGTTTTCACGGCTCACTGAGACAATCGCCCACGAGCAAGAAAGTGTTCAACATAAGACAGCAAGCTATCGCTCAACAGCTGCAGCCTGCCCCTCATCCCCGCGAGTCAGTTTCGTGACCGCAGCTCAACCGGCCGACATCCTCGCCTTCGTATCAATCAGTGGTTTCCTTGATCTCCTTCTAATGTTGGGTAGCAATCTCAGGATCAGCTCATCGGCCAGATCAGGACGGACCCTCTCTACCGCTTTTATATAGAGTCGAGCCTGCACGTTCAGGCTCAATCCGTAAGAGTCCTCAAATTCCTCCAATGACGCAAGGGATTTTGTAATGAGACGGTTTTGGCTTTGTGTCATCTTCTCATACTTCGTACTCTTTTCCAGGTACTCCTTCAGTGCCGAAAGGCCGCTGAGGTAGAAGCCTATTTTTCTCGCCCGAGACCCGCGAAGGTCCTTAACTTTCCCACAGGCTATGCAGAAAGCGTGGGGCCTCATCGTGGCTGTTTGGTCCAGCATTCTTTCCAACCATATCCTCTGATCCGGTGTGCAATCCACGTGTTCGTGCCCAGTCTTCATATTGCCCTCCCTGCCTCTAAAGTGAGAAATACACCCCCTCCCCGTCCAGCATGAAAGCCCAGATGTTCGGAGAAATAGTGACCATTCCGACCACTACCTTGGGCAAGAAGCACTTCGCGTTGGAATGATATTGTTCAAGTTTCTCGGCTTCATACTTCAAGTCGCCTCCCCGTCAACTAGATACTCGACCGGCATCAGACTCTCCTTGGTGGGTTCGAGACCGGCCGTTTCACTGTGAAAATGCAGAGAAAGGTATAAAAAGGGATAGCATTGAGTGCGGTCGTGCTGTAAACTTAGGAGTGCCGTGACGTTCCTCATGTAGAGAGCTCCTTATTGGACAGGCACCTCTCATCGCCATGGGTGATGGTAGGCCCCTTACCGTGGGCCATGTGGGGTCTCACGTGGTTGTAGTACATGCATCGGAGGGTGGTCCAGTTACACGGTGCTTCTGATCCGGCTCCTCCCTCCGGCAAGGTGGCACCTTTCAAAGGGTCTGGACCCGTCCTTCAGAGTCTCGAAGCGGCGCTCGATGTAGCTCCGAAAGCCCTCGGAGATGTGGTAGCCACGGGCCTCAGGAGGTCCCGAATTCCGTCCAAGACCAACGGAGTGAGAACCGTCCAGATCGTATAGTGTCGAGACGACCTAACCTGCAGGACCTCCCGGCCTCCCAGCGAACGCACCATTTCCTCTTCCTGGGCGAGTGCACTCTTATACCAGAGAGGCGAGAGGTCCTCCTCTCATGAAAAGTGTGCCAAAGGTCCTGGCCTGTACGCTCCCATCAATCGAGGATGTCGACTTAAGGGAATCATGAAGCTGCAGCAGGCCATCCCTGCTGCGACCTACGGCAGGTCAGAAGGGATGGAACTGCTCCAGTGGGTTGTGGATGCCCTAAGGGTACGGCAACCATATTCTCTTTCGTGGCGCGCTAGCCGATCGAAGAATGCAGCTACCGTCAGGGTGGTCAGTCTGTCTCCCCGGAAGATGAGGCCGTTCCGAGAGAGACCGGCCATGGTGAGGTGATAGATCTGTATCATAAGGATGTCCAGATGCCGGAACGACAACGGCCAGCCGTAGAGCCCGTTGCTTATGACGAGTTGGAACGGTTGGGCTTGCTGTCTCCTCAGAAAGGAACGTGCCACACGTATGCCTTGTAGGGTTGTTCCATCCTGGTCCGCTCTGAGCTCCAAGGCGGAGCGGTCAGCGACCTCTTGGAGTCGGTGAAGATTTCCACGCCGTCAAAAGTCCGTCGAAGCTAGCTACTGAATAGTTCAACTCCACCTATGTAGTCCGATGACGTGTATTGTGTGAGGATGGCAATCCTTGCAGAACATTTGGTCATTCACTCCCTCGAAGCTGACGTATGTAAGCTCCTTCGCCGAGCAATCCCTCGAAAGATTGGAAGAATCCTTCCGTCAACAGACGAAGGTACGGGAATGCCGAAGAAAGAAAGGATGGTCGGACACATGTCGTAGATTGACGCGTTCTCAATCCTCTTGGGTTCCACGTCCTTCCCAAGGAAGCCGAAAATACCGTCCGCTCGATGATTGACTATCCACTCCTGTCCCTTATGTGGACGCTTTGTTTCCCATTCGTCGTCGAAGCGGACAACAATCTCCACGCCAGGCTCGGCCTCGATCCAAAGCTCAGGGGCGGAGGATAATAGTGGACCTGCGTAGATTTCTTCCTTCCGCCAAACACGCACAACGCCGGGTAATGTTTCGAGAACGTCTATCACATCAGACATCGTGGTGGTCCCACGTCTGCAACGTGGATTCCAATAGACAAGACCCTGGCTTAGGGGGAGTACGAAGGACGACCAGTCCACACGAATCCGAAACTGCTCCGGTGCTGCTGGAAGCCAATCGTGCATGGGCCTGAGACGTATAGCGGCGGCATCCCTCAGTTTCGGCGCCAAGAATCTCTTACCCATGTTCCTGTATGATGAAGGAACACCCTGAAGCGCCCGTTCAACAGTGCCTGACCACTTCCTCCAAGGATTCCTGCGAAGCCGGAAAGCGTCAATTTCTCGCAAGGAAGGGACGACATTCATGAAATAAGTCAGTGGTCCTGATCCATGATCGCTAACAAGTACGATGTTGTCCGCACCCTCCATGATTCGACCAATCTCCTCGTCAATTAGGCGCCAGGCATCAAGAACTACCGAATCTGAGCCATAGAGGTGATGCAATTCGTCAATATAGAAAATTGTGACCTGGCCGAAATCGAATCGGGAGGAGTAGCGGTGGAAGGTCTCAAACCGGGAGCTGATGAGCTCCATCGCCTCGTGTGGAAAATTCGAATCTCCCGGGTTGGTAAGCGAGTTGACTCGGTAACCGCCCAACTGTTGAATGACCCAGATGGGAGTGGCGAAGGGCTGGCCGTCCGGGCAGGGAAACCCAGCGATGAGGATGCCATCAATCGTTCTCGGCGGAAAGGTGCCTGGGGTGTTTATANNAATGTGGTCCCACAGGTTTCCTCCGATCCTGCCCGGGAGGTTCGGTTGAAGTCTTCGTCTGTCGAAATCGGGGTATGCAAACCAATAGATGCCAAGCTTTCCGGGATTCCTGCCCGTGCTATAGCACTTCCAAGCTGGAATCGTGACGGGAGGTCTGCATGACGCAAGATAGCCGGAAGTACCTTCCCGCCGAATCGTGGCGATATGGGGCAGGTAGTGTAGCCACCGATCGAGAAGAGTCCAGTCAGCACTATCGAGTCCGACCACGGCGACTTTCACGAAAATGCACGTCTCCTCCAAGCCCTTCCAACCTTGACAATTTTGCGAATCCAGCCCGCATATCCCTGGATGCGAATGTATGTCGTGGGCTTTCCACCGAGGGCCCGCTTGCGTTGATCGAAGCCAGGACCAAGCTCAACTCGGTGCACATTCATTGAAAGGAGATGACGAATGAGGAGAATACTAAGAATCATGCCAGGGGAATAGGATGCATACGTCCGATCATAAGACAACATTTGTTCGAAATACCTACGACCATCGAACGCACCCATATTCCAAGCGATGGGGGTTCCCTCCAACTCCATTGCGAAGGCGAGATATCGGCCTTGGCTAGCTAATAACTGGGCCGTTGAGGTCAGGAAGCGATGAACCGCCTCGTCTCCAAACCAACCTTCCTTCGGCGTTCCTTTCCACCATCTCGCGTGGTTTCGTATCAGATCTGAGACCCTCCGGGACGCAGACTCAGGCTGCTGTTCCAAGCAAATTTGCAGATCGCCCCTCTCCCTAAGCCTGCGTAGGCGCCGCCTGAAGTTCTGCCTAAGGTTCGAAGACAGGCTCCCAATAAAGGCACCCCAGTCTGAAGGAAGTTCCAGCGTGACATATGACTGAGATGAAGAGAACGGTACATCATCATCGCCCAGCTTGAGTACCTCTTGTGCGATGCTGTATGTGGGGGACAAGGGGTGCAGGTAACCCAAGTCCCATTTCGTCACTTTCCATGCAGCCTTCGCGTGGGAAAGAATTGACCTCACAATCTGTTCTCGAGGCTCCGATGCTACGATATCGGCGTACAGAATATCCCCCGGATACCCTATGTTGTTCCCGATGAACTTGAGGGTCGGGACGGAGAGGGGTCCTATGTGATCAACAGTCTCCATGAAAGGAGCATAGCCTATCAGATCACCATTGTTCCAGACCGTGACGACCCGAGGATTTGTCGGCTTCCCAAGAATCCTCGACCATAGCGCTACATACGCTGGCTGGACGAAGGGAATGCAACTGTTTATACGGCCCTGAAAGTCTTCCCAGTCATGCGAGAGGGAGAGAATGGCTTCAGTATTTTCAAACTCCTCAATGCGAATGGCTTCTAACACCCCCCCAAGTTGATTCGGCTGCTTTGAGACCAACAAAGGGCCTGAAGGCTTTAAGTTTGTGTCAAAGCGACTTACCGAGACCATCGAGATAACAGCTCCTTCGAATTTGTGAGGCCCGCAAAGGCCTCGTACCACGGTCGTAGCCTTTCCATGCTAGCCCTGTAGGGAAACCTCCACTAGAATCTCACGGTCTTCCGCTCCGACTGGGAGAAGAGGCTCTCTGTCACGTTCCTGGGACGGAAGGCCACCACCGTGTGGCTGAATCCAAGCCTCTGGAGGGCCCAACGGTACGAGGTACCTCCATCCACGAAGATACGGGGCCTCACTCCCCCTGCAAGACCGGGCGACTCTCCTCAAGAAAGCGTAGGCCTCCACACAGCTCCTCCCCCTGGTGACCATGACTTCTGCCACCTTTTAGCCGTCCAGGTCCGCGGCCGCCCAAATGTAGTAGGGCATCCCGCCCATGCTGACCTCCTTTTCATCGATGGATATCCGCTTCCTGTGTACCCTCACTTTCTGGGAGGCGAAAAGACCCCTACCCGTGTGGTACCAATCCCACATGGCGGTGCGTGACACCCCCAGGCACTCGCGGGTCTTCCCATAGCTCAAGCTTGACCGGCAGAGGAGCATCCTCGTGGCCCGGGTCTCGTTCCCAGTCCTCTTCCTTTCGAAAACCTCATGTGCCTCTGTCCGTTCCACAATCCGTCGGAGTGCACCCATCCCCTTACCAGCGAGATCGGGATAGGCCTCCAGCTTAAGATTCATGGCTTATTCTGATGGTCTCAGGCTTACCTGTGGTATATCTTTAAACGTTCTGTCATTCATCCCAGATAGCGAGACGCGGATAAGAGGGAAATCATTTGCGTACTGTCCTGTTCTGTCACGTCGAGCCGGGTACCTCTCGAGCCCGAGAGCTGATATTTCATCCACGTCACGAGGAAGGAATCGTGGTCGCCTTGCCACGGATTGTCGATTTCGCTGACAAATACCGATTGCCCATGACGTTTGCGATGACCCCTGCCGCCTTAAGAGTCAACGAAACAGATCTCAGTGGTCATGAGGTCGGTGTACACCTTCATCCCCAGGATGCTCTTCTGCAGAAGAGGCTCGGCCCCAAGATGGTGCTGTCCTCGGACTGTCTTGCAGGATATCCGGAGAAGGATCAATCAACCTTAATCGAGACAGCTAAGGAAGTCTTCGAAGATATTGAAGGTGGGAGTCCTCGCACCTTTGTGGCCGGTCGTTGGTCGGAAAATAATACGACCATGAAGCTCCTCTGCGATGCTGGTTTTCGCTTCGACGGAAGCCCCCTGCCAGGACACCTGTCAGACTGCGCGGACTGGACCCGTATTCCCCGGCTAGCACAACCCTTCTGTCCGAGTCTTGAGGATTGCCAGGCGCGCGGGTCCATGAATTTCCTATATATTCCAGTCTACCAGGGGCTGTGGAATCACTACCTTACTCCAGAGAACATCCATCTACTCGGTGCATCTTATTTCAAAGCAGCACTGAAGGAAGCTTTGATCGGCGGAGCGGAAGTTGTGCACATGTTCTTTCATTCCCCCATGGCAATCGATTCCTTCTTCCTTTCTGAGTTCACGACCGTGGTGGAATACGCTCAAGACGATCTGGGAGTTCAATTCGTATTGCCATCATCGCTACGACCAAGTGACAGACCCTTATCGAGGCCCTTCCCCCCTGCATACCTTGTCCATATGAACTGGCGACTAATCAAGAGCTTTGTGGGTGGAAGCGAGTTGGGAAGGCGTCTTATTGGTACGAGCTCACTACGACGCAAGCCTTTGGCCGCTTCGGTCGACATAGGCGACGGGTGGGAGACAGATTGACTTCATCCTAGGAGAGCGGTATGCCGTCCCCTTTTGAGGTTTTGGAAGTAGATCGAGGTTTCCCGTGGGATCACTATGTCAAGTCTTCTCCACATGGGTGCTTCTCACACCTCACCGGTTGGATTGAGGCACTGGAGAATCTCACAGGAAGCAAGTTGTATCGTCTTGCTGCCCTCAAAGACCGTCAGGTTGTTGGTATCTGTCCGATATTCTTCCTCAAGCGTGGTCCCCTGCGTTCGGCATATTCCCCACCGCTTCGAGGAGCCACTCATCATATGGGACCAGCGCTAATCGAAAACAGACGTCCAACGTTTAGAAAGAGAGCAAAACTCGGCCGGGATTTCTACGACTCCCTTGACACCTTTCTGGTTACAGAGCTGGGATGTAACTATATTGAGATGAAGTATCCGCCTGGCTTTCTCGACGCACGTCCCCTCATCTGGTCGGGGTACAGTGTTAGCCCCGTTTACACGTACATTATCGATTTGACACCAGGAGTCGACGGCATCTGGAGTAGTTGCAGTCGAGAATTGCGTCGAAACGTGCGAAAGTGCGAAGGGAAGGTGACTTCGCGTGAAGCATCTCCCAGCGAGCTCTCCGACTTTCTGCAGGTAACACGCGAACGGTACCGGGATCTGGGAGTTAGGTACCCCTTGACGGAGACCTACTTATCTCAGCTATTCCGAGCACTCGGCCCATCGCACATCCGTCTCTTTGTTGCAGGGGAATCCGAAAATGTCCAGACGGGGCTCATTCTTGCGATGCACGGGCGTCGCGCCACCATATGGCACGGCTCGACCCGGTCACAGACCTCCCATCTCCCGATCAACGACCATCTGCACTGGTTTGTTACATCCTGGTCAGTAAGGCACGGCTTTCATGAATGCGAATTCATGGATGCCGATAATCCGCGACTGGAGCACTTCAAGTCCAAGTTTAACCCACAACCCGTTCCCTGCTTTCATGCCAAGCGATCGCGGAGTTGGTACCGACTTGCAGAACGGATAGGCCGAGACCCCCCTTCGTTGTTCTGAGATCCCGGCGCGCGTCCGGTGCTCGAGCTAGGGGAGAGCCGCAGCCTAATCGGCCTCGGAGGCCGGGTGCAACTACACACAGCTGGAGGCTTCGTCTGGGCTCTGCGCCATACCGGACCTTGTACTGCTCAGAACCCCGAAGTAGATCCGGAATTCTCTGTCCTCCGGACGAACTCGTCCTGGAGGAGGCTGCTCGCGTCACCCGGAAGGGGGGCATGCTCGTGGCAACGACCCCCGCCAACGAGGACCTGTCTGCAGAGATGACTGTACGCCCTGAGTGTGGCGCAGTGTTCCATCGGACCCCAACACCTTCGAAGCTTCCGCTTGGAAAACCTTGAACAGCTGGTCGAGCGGCATGACTTTGACACTACAGTGTCAAAAATAATAGACTTCCACTATGTGAATTCCTCGTTGCCTAAGCGTATTGTCAAATGACTCACAGGCCTTGTTACGCCATCCAACGTTGTCGTCTTTGCGACAAAGGCATAACGCTGAGAGACTCCACACTAGCACACACCTTTCACGAAAGGAAACAGCCTGACTCCGTGATCTTTGGAGGCGGCCCGAATTTCTATGGCGAAAGCCTTCAACCACTGGACGTAAACCGGTCACTTGTACACTCTATCCACCAACTCTCTACCGCAGCACCTAGTCATATCCTGAGACTTGGATCCAGCAGAAGCCTACGACTGGCATACTAAGGGTCTCTCGGGTCATTTCGCAGAAGTAGGTGGCCCTCATTTCGAAGCCCTCGCAAGCGTCGGTCGTTGCCACCACAGCTGTCTCCGCCCCCCAGCACAGGAGCGAGGAGAGAACATCATGGCGAGGAGCCCTCTAGGGCGGAATTCTCCAAGAAGACCTGAATTCCTGAGAGGGCTCCGCTGTGTTCCTCTGGCTTAGTAAACTGCAGGCTGTCGCCTTGTCAGACGAACGTGTGGCTTTGTGGTGCTGTCCAGTATCGCCGCATTCGCTTCAAGAAGCAACGAAAATGAGTGTCCATACGGCCAAAGGGTCTCTGAGGAAATGAAGGTCAAGCGACACCGTCAATCCGTGAGGCGTCTCGAACCTCCATGGCGAACTCCTTCAACCAATCCACATAGACCCGCCAATCGTATTTCGCTTCCACCAATGCTCTGCCCCTGTCGCCCAATTGCTTCCTGAGACTTGGGTCTCCCAAGACTCTTCGAATGGCTGACTGAAAGCTTTCAGGGTCATCCCGGATTAGTAAGTGAACATCATCCTGCACTTCCAAGCCCTCGCAAGCCTTGGTCGTGGCAACTACAGCCTTCCCTGCGGCGAGGTAGGTCAAGATTTTGAGCCTCGTTCCGCTCCCATGTACCAGAGGCGCAATGCAGACCGCGGCCGTTCTAAACACCGATTGCAGATTCTGGACGTATCCCGTGATGACTACATTTCCTACTCGCGCAGTCTCGATGGGAGGGTCAGATCCAACGAGAAGGAACCTCGCCTCAGGAAGCGCCGGTGCCAAGGTACTCGACACATAGAATGCTGCCTCCCGATTGGGTATGTAGTTGTAGTTAGCAACAAAGACGACGTTGTTTGTATTGTCTGCAGCGACCGACTGAGGAATTCGCTCTAGGTCGATGCAATTTGGAAGAACACGTATTCTGCCCCCAAGTTCTGGGAGTTCCGCAAGGACCAAATTGCGGTCCGATTCTGAGCTGACTAGGGTTCGAATTGCCTTCCTCAAGGCGGCTATCTCGAAGGATTTTGCGTGTTCCATCAGGCGAGGGACGAGCCATTTGCGAACCAATACTCTGCGCCCTAGCCACGTCTTGAAGAATGGGGCGTTGACCATCTCGTAGCGCAGCAGTTCCCAGTATACATTGTGTTCATCCAGGATCATCGGGACCTCGTTTCCCCACTGATGTAGACCTATGAGGTCCAAGGACTCGACTACGGTAATGTCAGGGGGATCGGNNATCGGAGGGACTCCGCCTCGGGAAGTCCGTCTTGTAGTACGTTCGAAGCCGCCGAAGCCTCGAGAGAGCGTTATCCCGTACTGGCTGGGCTATGTAGTCAACTCCCGGGAACTTCGGCCCTTCGAACCAATCGGTGAGGACGACTCTCACCTCAGCAAATCTCCTAAACATCCTTGTGAGGCTGTGGACGCGGGCGCCGAACCCACCGTGATCGGGGTCCGCGTCGAAGGTGATGATTTCAACTTTCACATCCTACGTCCTCCTGATGTTTACCTGCACTCTTTCCTCGCAATATGTTCTCCAGATAATCAGTGTACATCCCCCAGTCATATCTCTCTTCCACCAGCTGCCGGGCTCTCTTGGCTATTGGCCTGCGGGCTTCGGGACTGGAAAGTGCCTCTACGACTAACTCAGAAAAGTGTTTCTCAGACCGTGCCACGTAAGCGTTAAGGCCATCCTCAATGCCAGGCGTAAGATTGGCAACAAACTCTGTCAGTACAACGGGGGTGCCAGTTCCCATGGCGTCTAAGACCTTAGTCAGAATCCCCACGCCTTTCCAGATGGGGACTAGGCACAGGTCTGACGACGAGATAAGCCGGTGGATTTCGTGAATGAACCCAAGAGGTTTCACGAAGGGGTGGTAGGGAACATAGGGAATATCCCTTCCCGCGATGAGTATCTCGCACCGAACGCCCTTCCCTTCCAAGTAGGGTGCCAAGGATTCATTGATGAACTCAAGGGCTTCTCGGTTCGGTCCGTACTTGAAGCTGCCGAAGAAAAGGAGGATGGGGGAGTCTGATGAACTTCGTCCGTTGTCGGGTTCATTCGACTCGCTGGATATCCTCGAGTCGATATCCGCTACGACTACGGAAATGGGAATGATGTGGATCTTTGAGCGTGAGATGCCCATGTCGACGTAGGCGTCGGCGTCCCGTTGGGACACGGTAATGAGCGCATCAACTCCACCTCCGATGAGCCTCTCGAGAAAGATACTCATCTGAGTGAAGAACCGTCCCTTTCCAAGGCTCTCCGATTGGAGTTTCACATTTCCCTGGCTGTCCCATATGCATCGGAGATCGAGGACCTTCGCAATCACCAGACCCACCAGCGCGTGGTGGGCTGTGGCACATACAGCGAGGTCTACGCGATGTCTGCGAGCGAGGAGAAGACCTCGAAGTGCCATGAGGACCTTGTCGATCGCGTACAGTAAATAGCGGGGTACCTTGGCTCGGGCAGTATCGTAAACCAGCCGATCCATCGGGGCACGCAGTCCGACGACTTCATGTCTCATGCTTAAGGTACGGTAGAGAAGGGGCGTACGCTCCGCAGTCCGAACCGTCTGGACATCCGGGATAAAGAGGATTCGAGCCACGGTCGCCCCCTACGTAGTCAACTGAAATGCCGAGGTCGTCATCATTGCTTAACCTTCAGGAACGGCTGAGTTAATGAGGAAGATTGTGGCGCGCCCGTTCGCATAGATCAGTGAGTACAGTGTTCGATCTGTCTCATAGAATTGATAGATTTCCATTCCGCGCCACTGTCGATACCAAAGCTCTGCGGTTGGGTCGAATACTGCGTACACGGTGGCCCCTCCACGAAATTCCTCGAAGGCGCTAGGATAGACTGTGTAGAATCCCAAATCAGTCCGCGGGGCTCGGTCTTCGGCATTCAACCAGACAGGCGTAGGAAACAACCCGTCCAAAACCAGCGAGCCGGGCTCCGCGCGCTCCAGGAATTCCGAGACGGCAACGGACTCGTCGGATACGAAATAGAACGTCTCTTGGTAGTAGGTCGTGGAAGCCGCCGCTACACCAGCCACAAGAAGCAAAGCGAGAATGCCATGACTGATCTGTCTCCGCACTTTCCAAGTCCCGATGCCAGTTAGGCAGATGGAGGGTGCTAGGACGGCAAACAGCATGAAGGAACGGTCGTAGAAGAGACCTTGGAACAGGAGGATGTCCATCACTCCGATAAGAACCAGACCGATGAGGGCGGCCCAGAGAAACCGAGCCAGCCTTCGAGACTTCGTTGTTCGGGAAAGTAGGACCAGCGCTAAGATTCCAATGACTGCATAGATGAGAAGGCTCGCAAGACGGATTAGAGGGGCCCAGATGAAGATGTTCTCCACAGATCTTGCAGTGGCAATGTTTATGGTCTGCTCGGGAACCTGCAGGATGGTACCGATGCGGGCAAGGATCGTCGTCTCTGCGACTTGGGCAGATCCAACTGCCTGAAAGAAGAGCCATCCGAGCCAGACAGTCACGAATGACAAGGCCGGGTTGTGGGCGAAGCGATCATCTCTTGTTGATATATGGGTCGCCACGGTTCTCCGAAGAAGGCCGCCATGGGTCAATGCAACGTGCAAGATAAACATGCTCAAGAGCAAGAGAGTGGATGTTGGATGGGACACTACCAGGCCGACGAATAGAAGAGCGCTTGCTGTGCGTCCTGCAATTCTTCTCCGCCATACCGTTGCCAGAACCAACAAAGCAAGGACAAGCCCGAGGGATTGGGGAGAGAGGTGGAACTGCGCCCATACGTTGAGTAAGGACCCGAGTATGCTCCCAGCCCCCGCAACGGGCTCTGGAAACATCCAGCGAAGGAGGACAAAGAGCGCTAGAAACGTGAGGCCGCCCGTAACGAAGGGAAACATGCCTAGCATCTGCAGGGGCGCTACGGCCCCAACAACGGACAGGAACCACGCTACAAGGAAGAGCCCGGGCCAGTTCGTCGAGTATAGTTCGGGCGCGGTTGGTAGGCGAGCAAACCGACCGATGTCCTGAGCGGTACTTAGGTGTGTGTATCCACCCCAGACTGGGGGATTTGGCTCAAAGAGCACGGGGGTCCCTGCGAACATGGCGAAGAAGAGCGTGCCCGTCACCGCGATCAGCGCTTGGGACTTACATCGCAGGGCCAAGACCATGCCGAGTCCCATCAATGAGAGACCAAGCCAGTAGCTCAAGGGCAGCAATTGAAGAAGGCCGAACTCTACAGAGGGTGGAATCTCGTTGATGCGCGTGTTCATGCCTGCGGATACAATAGTGAGCAGTCCTACGATGGCAAAGCCAAGGGGAAGTCCCCTTTTCCGTGTGAAAGTAGACCTCGACATGGGGCTCTCCTTCGGAGGTTGCGTACGGCCTTGTCTCTGTGGTTTAGTTGCAAGCGCCACGATATACCTCCAGCAGGTTTTCCGCCACCTTGGGAAGACTGAAGTGTTTCTCCATCCTCTTCCGGGCTTTGACTCCCAACGCGATGCGGAATTCGTCATCTTGGAGAAGCAAAAGTATACCTTGGCCGAGCGCGCCTATGCTTCGGTCTCTGACTACGAGCCCTGTTACTCCGTCCACGACGATATCTCGGATGGCCCCTACATCCCTCGTTACCGATGGACGACCGCAGGAACTGGCCTCAATCAGCGAGAAGGGGAGTAGATCATTTCGGCTGGTGCAGAGGACAACGTCAGCTACGTTGTAAAGATTGACCATTTCCTCTCGGGAAAGTCGGCCGATGAATCGGACCGCCTCCTGGACGTCAAGTTCGATTGCCAGTCGACGAAGGTTGACGAGCTCTGGCCCGGAACCTCGCACTACCAACCGCACATCGGGATCCTTCCGCAGCAGCTGCTTCAGAATACAGAGGGCCACGTCGACCCCTTTGGTGTGGTGCAGCCTTGCCACGAGTAGAAGGATCCTATCGTCCTCCTTCCAGCCGAAGTCTTCTGGTGAGTAACTGCTTCTCCTGGGTGCGAATGTTGTGAGGTCAATACCGGTCGGTATCCAGGGAGTGATGTCTGTCTCACTGATCCCCAGCTCTCTAAGATAGGTGTGCGCCTTCGTTGTTCTGGGAACATATCGACTCCTTGTGTCTCGGACGTATCTGCCCACTATCGTCTCATAGGCGCGCTGATACCATGAACCGGGAAACCGCATAGGGCCAAAAGTTTCCTGCCAGACCACCAGCGGGATCCCTGCCTCCCGGGCAGCCATGCAAGTAAAGAATGTAGACGGTTGATGGAACTCTCCGGTTTGGATGACATCTGCCCCGTGAAGAGCTGGATGACCAATCAACGCTGGAGTCATAGGAAGCAAGCCTGGATGGAATGGGAAGCGCAGAGAGGTGGTTACAGGAATAACTCGTAGTCCATTGGCCAAACTCAATGCCTGCTCATCGAGGTAGAGATCTCCGAGGATCACGGTGGTTTGATGGCCGAGATCTGCTAACGCGGCTCCCAACTCCACGATGTTCGTACCGGGCAGGAGCGAATCCCTAGCAAGAGAAGTGAGTTGTGGTCTCACGATTGCACGCGTGGTCAATACCGGCGTCGCTGCAATCGGGTTGACAAGGACGATATTCAATCGAACCCTCACTCCCAGAGCATAGATGTGTGGGCGAAGTTTGAACCATCCCGTGGCAGAGACTCCTGACTCACCATCTGTGGGCTCTCCTTTTCCTCTTCTTCAATCGCCACCATGTACTGATCCAGATATCGACTCGGACGATGACATTTCTCATAGGCTCGTCGGGCCTGCGCCCGTAGCCTCTGAGGGAGACCCTCCTCTTCGAAGTGTTCGATTAAGGAGAGAATCTCAGAGGGTTTGGGCTCGAACGAGAGCCCTGCCTCCCCGTCGCGGAGGAGTTCCTCCAAGCCTCCCCGTCGCGACACAAGCAGCGGTGTTCCCCATGAAATTGCCTCGATCGCTACCAAGGGCGAATTCTCGTGCCACAGGGACGGTATAATGAGTCCTCTCGCTCTGCGATAGAGATGAGCAAGCTGCATGGGCTCGACCCATCCATGGACCTCTATGTTGGTTAGGCCATTCCTCTGCAACTTCCTAAGGAGACTCTCACACTTTCCTCTCCCCACAAAGACAAAGGAGAGACCTCTGGGGCGGAGATCTGCAACCGAAGCTATTTCCATGATGCCCTTGTGAGGTTCGTGAACTCCCACGTAGAGGTAATAGCCTTCTGGGCTCCATACGCGACCCTCAGGGTTCGGATCCGGTGTGAAATTCGGAATGTGTACGATGGGACATGCAAACTCCTGTTCAACATTCCGCAACATGAACTTGCTGGGGGCGATGACACAATCGACTCCCCGGAAACCCTTCCATGCTCTCCGATACCGCCAAAGTTGCGGCGGTCGTCGGGACACGAGGGCACAGCGCACGCATGTTGGCGTATCGCATGGATATAGCCCGTACTTAAAGAGGTCGCTGCGGGGGCAACGGACCCAGTAGTCATGAGCCGTGTAGAGGGTCCTTGCAGAACGTGGACGTCTGAGGACGCCCATTCCGAGCAACGAGATGTTGTGATAGTGCACCACATCAGGCTTGATATCCTCTACCAGATTGTTGTGGAAGCGGGTGATGCTCCGGGACCGACCGAGAAGGTAAGCGGCAGCCGGCTGCATCCTCCCCCACGGGCTGGGAATGGGATGTAGCCTAATCATATCTTCGCCGATGCTGGGTGGGGGGGGAGCACCCCTCCGTTTCAGCCGGTAGGCAGCCGGGACGAACTCCACGTGGACTTCGTGCCCTTTCTCGGCGAGGGCCTTCGCGAGGTACTTAACATGTACCGCATCCCCTCCCACGTGGTAGGGCGGATAGAAGGTCGTCACCATGAGAAAGCGGAGGGTTTCCATACTCAATCCTAGTGGGTGTACTGCATGTTGTGCACAAAATAGTTTTTCAAGATGCGAAGCCCGTAGCGAGAGGCCAGTTGAAAATCGTCTCGACTTGCAAAGGCGAACCTCAGGTTCTGCCACCACCAGCGAGGATTGAAGTAGAGCTTCGTGTAGGCGATCTTGCGAAGAAGATCTAGCTGCCGTGGCGTAAGCTCATCAGTACCAATCATCGCGGCATCTTGATACATCTGGCGCCAGTCAACTTCACCAAGGAGGCCTTGGGCCCGTAGGGTGTCGAATAGCTCGGTTCCTGGGTATGGAACCGCGACGTTGAATTGGGCTCCGTTCGGGCGGGTTCTCAAAGCAAAGCGGATCGTGTCCATCGCAGTATCCCAGCTTTCTCCCGGTAAGCCGAGGATGAAGGCGCAATAGGTGTTAATGCCGGCCTCCTTCGTCCACCGGATGGCGTCCTCGGCCTGGGCGACTGTTGCCTGTTTGCTCACAGAGTCTAAGATTCGTTGATTGCCCGATTCAACGCCGTAGGAAATTCCGCTGCATCCCGCCGCACGCATCTCTCGCAATAGGTCAGAATCTACGAGATGGACGCGCGTGTTGCAGTACCATCGGATGTCAAGCCCTTCACGCTGGAGTCCCTCACATAGGGCCCGAACGCGCTTCTTACTCATGGTGAAGGTCTCGTCGAAGAAGGATACCGTTCGGATTTCGTAATTAGCGTGAAGGTGCCTGATTTCTCGGAGAACGCTCTCTGCAGACCGAGTCTTCCAGCGCGTGCGCGCCACCGTGCAGAAGCTGCACGCATAAGGGCAGCCCTTGCTGGTGTACATGATGGTGAACGGCTTACCGGCAGGGGCGGAGATGAAATACGGATCGAGGGAAGGGAGGAGGTCGAAGGCGGGAAGGGGAATCGCATCATAGTCGGGAATAGGAGGGGCATCGGGTGTCAAGCATATGCGACCGTTGTCCCGATACGCCAAACCGGGCACGAAATCCAGGGGACGCTCCTCGTCAAGGGCATCGACAAGCAGGGGTCCGACGTTCTCGTATTCGTGGCGTAAGTAGATGTCCAGGGAAGGGGCGTCGTCGAGTACCTCCCGTGGCGTGGTGCGGAGGGTCCAGCAGATGCCCACCGTCCGCGCCTCTGGCTTAACTCGTTTTGAAGTAGTAGTGACCTGGATGTCATGGTCGAAGGTCGTGGGCGTAAACCGGAAAAAGAGCACGTCATAGGCGTAACTACGTAACCAAGCCTCGACTTCGTCAAACCCTAGGTTGGACCCATTAGCGTCCAAGAGCCGCACTTCGTGTCCCTCGGCACGGAGCAGGGCGGCGAGTTGAAGGAGGCTGTATGGCTCCAAGACGGAGTATCGTTCAGGAACTTCGCACCTCTCTTCGCGAACAATGGAGACGCCCTGGAACCGAGGCGGGTTCACCAACGCGATCTTCAAGAGGCCCCCTCCCGCAAGATGCGCTCGTAGAACTGGAACGTCTGGTCTCCCATGCGGTCGACAGTGGCGAAGTCCTCGACCCAGCGACGGGCCCTCTCACAAACCCTCTGAGCCCGGGCCCGATCAGACAGGACCGTATCGATCCGATCTATCAAACCCACTATGTCGCCCCGAGGAAAGAGCCATCCGGTCTCTTCGTCCCGAACGATCTCAGAGACACCACCCACGTCCGCCGCTATGATGGGAGTGCCTGAAGCCATCGCCTCCAAGGCCACCATGGGACAGCTCTCCGCATAGCTTGGAAGGACGACGGCGCTAACCTGCCGGTAGAGGGAGGGCATCCTGGCGTATGGCACTGCCCCGAGGAAGCCACATCGTTCTGGGGTAAGGCCGAGACAGTGTGCGAGCGACCTCCACGCCTCTTGCTCACCTGGTCCGGCGACGAGGAGCCCGGCGTCGCGACCGAGGCTAGCCATAGCTTGAAACAAGAGGGCAATACCCTTCTGGGCCAGCAACCTTCCTGCGAAGAGGAGGGTCGGCGATCCGGTGGGGATAATCTGTGTATCGGGTCGGGATCCTCGGGCCGTCGGCGAGAACAATCCTGTATCAACGCCGTTCGGAACGACCGCACTGAACCGAGGAGTAATGCCGTAACGCTCCTTCGCGCGGGCTCGAATCCACTTGGAGACGAAGATCAAGGAGGGGGTTCGCCTCAAATAATATCCCTCAAGGGGTGTCAGGAGGTGCCGCCATCGCGAAACTCTGTCCTCAATGATCTGGCGAGGAGAGTCTGAACCGGCCCCTCGAGTCCCGAAGATCTGGGTGTCAAGAGTTGTGTGTACGGTCACAACGTTGGCCGCCGAGCTTCTTCGAAGGCGGGCCAGAATATCTGACATGTATGCATGATTTGCGTGGACGATGTCGAATTTATGATCCTGCATTAACCGTGGAAGGTCCCGCAAGACGCCCAGTTGGAATTGGAAGGGTGAGACTTCCTTGGCCGATCCGTCAGGGCGGAGGGCAGAGTGGACCTCTATGCCATCAGAAACGCCACAACTCTCCTCAATATGGCCGCCGTTTGCCGTAAGGACGTGCACTTCCGCCTTCCCGCTCAGTTCCCGAGCCAGCTGATAGCAGTATGCGCCCACGCCGCCCCACATGGGAAGGAATTCGGGAGTGAGAATGCACACCTTCATGCAACCTGCTCCTGGGGCATCGATGCCTGACGGTGAATGCCCGTGGGGCGGCTGCTTGAAGACAACCATCTGACTAGCAGTCGCCAGGCGATGAGGACACCTGTCCGTATTGGAACGAGTTTCGGCTCGCCGATCCGACAGTCGTACCTGATCGGCACCTCAGCCAAGCGCGCCCTAAGCTGGCACGCTGAAGCAAATATGTCCGCCTCCAAATCGAAGCCGCAAGCCGTCAGCGCCAGATGTCGCAGGAAACTTTCCCTGAAGCCCCACATACCGGTACATACGTCGCTAATGGGCGCCCGGTAGAGGAGACGTGCAAAGGCCGTCAGCAGCCGATTCCCCAGCAGGTTGAGACGACTGATGGCCCCATCCGCAATCCGGCCGAGAAAGCGTGAACCCAGAACAACGTCATACCCGGCCTCCAGGGCGGCGAGGACATCGGGGACACACTCTGGAGGATAGGTGCCGTCGGAGTCGAGCATTAGGAAGTAGCGCGGGTCAAGGGAGTCCTCTTGGCCGCCAGGGACCGGACCGAGGAGGTAGTGGAGCGCTTGCTGCATGCCGTTACCCTTTCCAGAGCCTCTCTGGACGAAGACCGCCGCACCGTTGTTCATCGCCACTTCCCGGGTACCATCCACGGACTTCCCGTCCACAACCCACACGGAAACTTCATATCCCCGTCCCTTTAGCTGCTTCCGGGGTATCCGACTGATGACGTTCCCAATAGCTCGTTCTTCGTTCAGGGCAGGTAGGAGCACCACGACTCGCGCCATGGCCGACTTGGCCCTCCCCTCCTCTACGACGTCCGCGGCGGACGCGTGCGTATGCCAGTTCACGCAAGTCCCCCCATTTCCGCCCTCGACAAGCGGTGTCGGGCGGTTCACGGCCCGGTCGCTTGGAATAAGGATAGTGTATATAACAACATTCTGGAACAAACTTTGACCGAGTTCTCCGAGTACCTACTTCAGAGAACTGACCCTACTGCGTGGGGAAGGAGGAGAGCCACCAACACGGCCGAAACTACTCGAATCATGAGCGCAAGGGGCAGCCGGCCTCGCCGCCACACCAAGTATCCTAGAAATAAGCCCAGTCCTGCGCGAAAGATCAGGGTCGTGGGATCGCCAGTAGGGGCGGCGTCGGCAACAAACAGGACCGCGGTAGCGAGCCAACCTATGACTGGCCGTGAGACAGCCCCAGTCTGGGACTGTAGAACGCCACGAAACAGGTATTCATCTAGGAAAGCGATGAACCCGGCTACTATAGCGGCCAGCCATGCGTCTCCGACGTCATAGGAAACCTGAGGGGCGAAAACGAAGAGCTCCACAAGACCGATGGCGGAGCCGAGCGGGATGGCGTATCGAAGGTTCACGACGAGATCCGCCACCCGCAAGTTCACGGATGTCGTGCCAGGGTAGTTCACTCTCGCGTAGAAGGCCAAGGCCGCTCCCAGGATGAGATAGGGGAGGAAGAGTTCCGCGGGAGGCGGTAGGGCTGCAACGAGACCTAGGCGAACGAGGGCAAAAATGGGAAGCAGGCTAGCCGCTAGGTAGAACTGCCTCTGGGCTGGCAGGGGCGCAAAAACACCTCCTAGTGCGAGGGCTAGAAGCAGGACGGTTAGGAGAATCACGCTATGAGGGAGGAGAATCAGATTTCCTATGGCCGCGAGAGAGAGGCCCGTTGCGATCAGGGTGTAGATAGCGACGAAGCCGAGTAGAGACCACGACATGGAGGGAGAAGCTCTCCCCGCCGGTACGCGGGCGCCTATCTGCGACGAGGCTTTGCCGGGGCGGAGAATATCGTTCCGCCTTCCCGGCCTCAGGCGGTTCGAGGGTGGATCCTCTATGGAAACGCCCCCAAGAAGTCCACAATGATGAAGATCGCCAGGACGCTGAGCAGGGGCACGACGGCGACGTTGAAAGCGAGACGCTGCTTTTCGCTAAGAAGAGGCTCCAGAACGTGCCGAGTGAGCAGGAGAAGAATCGCGGCCAGGGTGGCCCACGCACTCGCCACCTGTGGCATTGCCTCGACGGAGAAACCTACCGACATGACGTTCCTGTGCGCGGCAATTGCATCCACCGATATAGGTTTCTCCTTCAGTCCCAGGGTCAGCACTCGGCTTTCTCACAGCCCGTGGGAGTGTGCCGATTGCTATCAGAATCGATAATGGTTATCGTATCTGATAACATACCAACTTTTAATTGGTTACTTCGCTATTTCCCTACGGAAGCGGAACACTCGTTGAAATCTGGGGGATGGAAACTAGCTTCGGAAGGTGAGGAGGGCGCAGAATGTCTATCACACAACTCCGGGAAGGGAGAATGGGGAAGTCCAGAGTTTCCACCGGAAACCGGCCTCTGCCTGTGGAGAGCTTCAGTGGAAGCAGTGGCCCGTTTGTTAAATACCGACCCTCTCATCGACGAG
>JABAOD010010444.1_pt3 | contig 33775 bp, 35 predicted proteins | sample 7062151 | NCBI WGS metagenome assembly JABAOD01 (sample SAMN14538626, study PRJNA623070) | marine sediment metagenome | biome: marine biome [ENVO:00000428]; feature: marine pelagic biome [ENVO:01000023]; material: deep marine sediment [ENVO:00002113] | place: India: Gulf of Khambhat ... | reverse complement strand
GCTCGCCCGGACGTGGGGGTGGATGCGCCCCTCGAAGTTCCGGTTCCCGCTGAGGACGGAGGCGGCCACCAGGTCCGCCCCCGTCACGGCATCCGCCACCTCCGTCGGGAGGGGGCCGCTGTTCCCGATGCAGGTCGTGCAACCGTAGCCGACGACGAAGAAGCCCAGGGCTTCCAGGGCGCCCATCAGCCCCGCCTCCTCCAGGTAGTTCGTCACCACCATGGATCCAGGGGCGAGGCTCGTCTTCACGTGGGGGGGCACCCGCAGGCCCCGCTCCACGGCCTTCTTCGCCAGGAGGCCCGCACCGAGCATGACGGAGGGGTTGGAGGTGTTCGTGCAGCTCGTGATGGCCGCGATGACCACGGCGCCGTGGCCCAGGGTGGACTCGGAGCCGTTCCAACGCACCGTGGCGGTTCGGGCGAGGGCGTCCTGGGACAGGCCGAAGCCCCGCTCCATGGGGGGCGTCGTGAGGGCCTCCCGGAAGGCGGCCTTCATCCGAGGCAGGGCGATCCGGTCCTGGGGCCGGTTGGGGCCCGCGAGGCTCGGTTCCACGTCGCCCAGGTCTAGCGCGACGGTCTCGGTGAACGACGGGGTCGGCGCCTCCGCCGCGCGGAAGAGGCCCTGGGCCTTCGCGTACGCCTCCGTGAGGCGGGCCTCGGCCTCCCGGCCCGTGAACCGCAGGTACTCCAGGGTGCGCTCGTCGATGGGGAAGTACCCGACGGTGGCCCCGTACTCCGGGCACATGTTGCTCACCGTGGCCCGGTCGGGGACGCTCATGGAGGGGAGGCCGTCGCCGTAGAACTCCACGAACTTCCCCACCACCCCCTTCTCCCGGAGGATCTGGGTCACCGTGAGGACCAGGTCGGTGGCCGTCGCCCCCTGGGCGAGCTCCCCGCGCAACTCGAAGCCCACGACCTCCGGGGTGAGGATCGTGACGGGCTCGCCGAGCATGGCGGCCTCCGCCTCGATGCCGCCCACGCCCCAGCCCACGACGCCGAGGCCGTTGATCATGGTGGTGTGGGAGTCGGTGCCCACGAGGCTGTCGGGGAGGGCGACGGCGCCGCCGTTGTCCTCCCGGAGGGTGACGACGGACGCGAGGTACTCCAGGTTCACCTGGTGGACGATGCCGGTGGCGGGGGGGACCACCCGGAAGTTCCGGAAGGCGTTCTTGCCCCAGTGGAGGAACTCGTACCGCTCCCGGTTCCGTTGGAACTCGATCTCGGAGTTCAGGCGGAGGGCGTCGGGGCTGCCGAAGCGGTCCACCTGGATGGAGTGGTCGATGACCAGGTCCACGAGGATCCGGGGCTGGATGCGGGCGGGGTCCCCGCCCAGGCGGCGCATGGCGGAGCGCATCGCCGCCAGGTCCACGAGGCTGGGGACGCCCGTGAGGTCCTGGAGAATCACCCGCGAGGGTTTGAACGGGACCTCCGCGGCGGCGGGGCGCGTCGGGTCCCAGGCGGCCAGGTTTTCGATGTCCTGGGCGGTGACCGCGAACCCGTCCTCGTTCCGCAAGAGGGACTCTAGGAGGATTCGGATGGAGTAGGGGAGGCGGGGGACCTGGCCCAGCCCCCGCTCCTCCAGCGCGTCGAGGGCGTAGAGGTGGGCCTTCCGTCCCGCGGCATCGAACGGGGTCCGGGCGCCATACGTGTCGTGGGTCGCGCGCATCGTGGAGGCCTCCTGGGACCCCCGGGGGAACCCCGCGGGAAGGTCCCCTGGTTTACCGGCTCCGTGCTTAATAGGGTTCCGTTCGGCGGAGGAGTGTGTGCTAGGGTTCGTGACGCGAGGGCGCCTGGAAACCGCCCGCTCCCATGGCGACCCAAGGCTCCTTCTGACCGATCCGTCGGGGCCCACCGGACAGCACCGCCATCCGCACGCAGTGGCGGGAGCAGAACGTTTGGAGTCTCCCGGGACCATAGAGGAGATAGTACGCCTTGTCGTCGCCCATGCCCATCCGACAGTACGCGCAGAAGCGCTCTGCGACTCCCATCTCCATCTCCAGGCCACACATCGGGCAGGAGGGGACCCCTTCCATCACTCCGCCTCCTGAAGGTGCTCGAAGTTGTACATGCAGGCCACGCTGCAGAAGTGGGTGGGGGAGCCCTCCTCCGGCAGCAGGATGATGTGGGGGTACCAGTCTCCCCCTAGCCTCATCCCGCAGACGCCGCATGTGGCGACGGCCGATTCGCCGTCCTCCTCCTTTCCACAGTAGGGGCAACGGGGCTCCGGGACTGCCGGGGTTGGGGAGGGGGACGAGAGCTTCATCCCGCGGCCCCCGCGGGGCCGTCGCGATTGCAGGATTCCGACGTCGTCCCGATCAGTCGGCTCCGCCGCGGCGACGGCGTCTCCCGAACCGTTCCCGCCCGTCCCACGAGCGGGCATTGACTGTAAGATAGATGTGAGCTTCTCCTTACATTCGTAAATGTCTCTCTCCATGAACGGGACGGGTTGAGGCTTGAGGAGCGGCTCACCTGAGGGGAGCCAGACGCCCGGCCGGGCGCACAAACGTCAAGAAGCCCCGGGTCATTCGCATCCGCCACGAGGGTGGGTCTCCAGTAGGGGGGATGGGAGTTGAGGAAGACCATAGCCATAGCGGTGAGCTTCGCGATCTTCGTTATCGTGGCGTCGCACCTGAGCCCGAGTGTGAGTGCGGCGGGCGTCGGCCCGCCGAAGGGCCCAAGAGGGGACATTCCGACGCCCTAGTCCCAGCTCACCTTCAGGAGGACGCCCACCGCCACGAGTTGAAGGGTCTGGAGGATCAACATGGGGAGGGCCACGTCCGCCTTGAACCCCTGGGCCTGGAGGGAGAGGTTCGAGTAGACGGCGAACAGGTTCTGGGCGAGGAGGACGGCGGCGAAGATCATGAGGCTCAGCCCGAAGGCCGTCGCCACCTGCCGGTAGTTCCGCGCGTAGAGACCCAGGAGCACCACGAGGACCCCGCTGCTCGCCAAGGCCAGGACCACATTGATCGTCCAGAGGCTAACCATCGTTCCCACCCGTTTCACTCGTATCGGCCATCTTACCGCTTTTCCCAAGCTTCTCCCAAATCCGCCGGAAGGTGTCGAGATCGCGCTCGAACCAGGGCATGAGGAAGTAGAGAACGCCGTAGCCCGCCCGCATCGACGGCTCGACGAGGCGGTTCTTCTCCAGCACCCGCAGGTGGTGGCGGATCGTCTTGTAGTCCATCGCCAGCGACTTCGCCAGCTCGTTGGCGTTATAGGGGCGGTCCGCCAGGAGTTCCAGAATCCGTCCCCGGGTCAGGCCGCCCCGGGTGCCCACCAGGAGGTGCCAGAGCAGGCGCTCCATTGGGGCAGGCCAAAGGACTCTGGGCACATGGGGGGGTCATGCCGCCTCACAGGAGACGNNGAGCAGGCGCTCCATTGGGGCAAGCCAAAGGACTCGGGGTATATAGGGGGCGACGATGCCGCGTCAGAGGAGACGGACGACAAGGCTCGAGCTGGGGGGTGGGAACCTTGTCCGTCCAGACTGTGAGGTGCCTAAATCTCTCGGACGACGGACTGGACCTTGGCGGCGAGCTCTGGGGTCGCTTCCAGGCCGTGGACGTCCTGGGCGTGGGCCGCCGCCTTCTGGACGACCTCCTCGGTGGTCTCTCCGGAGGCCTTGAATCCGCAATCCATTCCGAGGTCCGCGCAATCCATCTGCTTGGGCATGGTATCGGGTGCGCCTACCCCGGGGCCCCTTAAGTAGGTGACCTTCAAGCGGCGGGCCGGGGCTCCAACCCCGCGCCGCCAGCCCCAGGTCGTCCGAACCGTTGCCATACGGACTCAACCAAACGATAAGTATCGTCCTCGGGATGCCCCCGACGTGGGGCCCATCGTCATCGTCGGAGACGTCCACGAGGGCGTCAGCTTCGGCTACCGCGTGAACCCCGAGACGGGCATCTCCGAGCGGGCGCTGGACCTCCACCGGAACTTCGTCCGCGCCGCGGAGCACGCCATCGAGGCGGGCGCCTCTCTCTTCATCATCGCGGGCGACCTGTTCGACCGGCCCCACGTCGCCCCCATCTTCCGCGAGATGGTGCGGACGGACGTGGTGGAGCCGCTGCTGGAGGCCGGGGTCGAGGTGTGGATCCTCGCGGGGAACCACGACCAGCCCCGCTCCTTCGCCCGCTCCACCTCCCTGGACGACTTCCGCGGGTACGCGGGCGTGGAGATCTTCCGCCGCCCGGCGACGGCGGTGCGGGATCTGCGCGGCCGCGCGGTGGGCTTCGTCCTCCTGCCCTACCTCCACCCCCAGCAGATCGCCATCGAGGTCCGGAAGGGCCTGGGGGAGGAAGTGCCCCGGGAGCAGGCCTTCGACCTGGGGCGGAAGATGTGGCGGGAGTGGCTCCGGAAGGCCGCCGAGGCGCTGGAGGCGGAGTACACCCTCCTCCTCGGGCACTACCACTTCGAGGGATCGAAGCTCTCCTCCTACTTCGCGCCGGAGCACCTGCCGGGGGAGTTCTCCCTCACCCGGGACATGGTGCCCGACGCGGTGGACCTGGCGGTGTTCGGCCACATCCACCTCCACCAGACGCTGGGGGACAAGATCGTCTACACGGGCGCCCCCGAGCGAATCGACTGGGGGGAGCGGGGCCAGGAGAAGGGGTTCGTGATGGTCGACCCCGCCCAGGGGAAGTGGCAGTTCGTCCCCCTCCCGGCCCGGGAGATGGTCCACGTGGAGGCCCTCGTCCCCCTGAGCTCCGCGGACCCCACGGGGGACGTGCTCCGGGCCCTCCCCGACGACGTGGCGGGGAAGCTCGTCCGGCTCATCATCCGAATCCACGAGGGGCAACGGGGCCTCATCGACGAGGAGCGGATCGCCGCGGCCCTGAAGGAGGCCTTCCACTACGACCGCGCCTACGAGACGGTGGAGAAGGAGACCGTCGGGGTGACGGCCTTCACCATGGACCCGTTCCGGTTGTTCGACGAGTTCGTCGGGAACAACTACGGGGAGCACCCGCGGGTGGAGGCCATCCGGGAGGTGGGGGAGGGCATCCTGCGGGAGGTGCTCGGGTGACCGCCGCCGCGGACGGCTTCGTCATCGAGGAGATCCGCCTGGACGGCTTCATGCGGTACCTGACCCCCACCGTCCTGCGGTTCCCCGAGAAGTTCACCGTGCTCACGGGGTCCACGGGCGCCGGGAAGACGACGATCCTGGACGCCATCACCTTCGCCCTGTTCAAAGCGACCTCCCGCACAGACCTGCAGACGGTCACCATGGCGGACGTGTGCCGCCCCGGGGGCTCGGTGCACGTCGCATTCCGCCAAGGCGGGCACCACTACGAGGTCGGCCGGGGCCTGAGCTCGAAGGGCGCCGCGTACGTGGAGTTCCGCCAGGACGGGGAGGAGGTCCCCGGGAGTATCCTGGAGGTCGACCGGGCCATCCAGGAGGTCATCGGCCTCGACTACAAGGGCTTCCTGAACTCCACCTTCGTGCGGCAGGAAGAGATGAAGGAGCTGGGGCGGGCCACGGCCTCCGCGCGGCTGGGGATCTTCCAGAAACTGTTCCGCCTGGAGACCTTCCAGAAGGCCCAGGACCGGGCAAAGGCGGCCTTGACGGGGGTCTCCGGCGAGGTCGATCGGAAGGAAGCGGAACTGTCCGTCCGGCGGGAGCAAGTGGAGGAGCTGCCGCTCATAGTGGCCAACGCGAATGTGATGGAGGACCGCGTCGCGGCCCTTAGAAAGGAGCGGGAGGCCCTGGGCGCCCAAGTGACGGCCCAGGAGGCGCTCGTGAAGGATCGGGAGGCGGGGCACGAGGCGTACCTGAAGGTCATACACTCCCTGGAGAACCTCGGCACCGAGCTGGAGGGGGTCGAGAAGCGGGCCGCCAAGGCTCGTGCGGAGCGGGAGTCCATCGCGGGGTTGAAGGAGGTCGTCCAGCACCTCACCGAGGAGACGGCCCGGCACGACGCCCTCTTGGAAGAGGGGGAGTCGCTGCGGCAGCTCCAGACGGACCACGCGCTGGCCGCGAAGGACGTGGAGGGGGCCAAGGACCAGCTGAGGCAGACGGACGCCCAGTGGCGGGAGAAAGAGACCGCCTTGGAGACCCAGATTCAGACCGAGGAGGCCCGCATCGCGTCCCTGAAGACCGCCCTGGGCGCAGAGGAGTCCTTCGCCCTACTGCGGCGGGAGGGGGCCCTCAGCGAGCGCATCGTGCGGATCGCGAAGGAGATGGAGTGGCTCGCGGGGCGGAAGAAGCTCCTCTCCCAAATCCGGCAGGAGCTTGCGGACACCGAGTCGGAGATGGGGCAGGTCACCGCGAAGACCGGTGGAATCACCGCGGACGCCTTCGTCGTGGACGAGATCCGGAGCCGCGTGGCGCAGCTGCGGGACGAGTTCCAACGCGAGCAGGAAGCGCATGAGGCCCGCCTCCAGGAGGCCAAGGCGGCCGCTGTGGCCGCGGAGGACCGGGTGGCCGCCGTGGGCTTCGGGAAGGAAGAGCGGGCCCGCCTCACCGAGCTGCGGGACGCCTTGAGCGCGCTGAAGACGAAGCGGCGGGAGCTCGACGACGCCCGGAAGGAGCTGGACCGCATCGGGGACCCAGGGAAGCTCCTGGCGGAGCTGGAGGACCGGGCGAAGAAGCTCCGGGAGGAGAAGGGCGCCCTCGAATCCCAGCGGGAAGAGCTGAAGGTCGCCGAGGTGGAGTTCGCCGCCGCGAGGGAGCGGCTGGAGCAGCTCCGCGCCGAGAGGGAGCGCATGGGCGAGGACCTCTCGAGGCAGGAGACGGAGTGGAAGCTCACCCAGGACCGCATCGGGGACCTCCAAGAGGTGGAGCGGAAGATCGGGGAGGTGGAGGAGGAGGCCGCCGCCCTCCGGTCGGAGGTGGAGGTCCTGACGATCCTCAAAGACGGGGTGTTCCACCGGAAGGGCATCGTCATGTACGCCATCAACCAGCTCCTCCCCGAGCTGGAGGCCGAGACCTCCCGGAACCTCCGGGACCTGACGGACGGCCGGTTCACGCGGGTGAAGCTCGAGACCGTGGAGGAGAACCGGACCCACGGCATCCGCATCGCGGTGGAGGGCGTGGACGGGGAGTGGCACGACGTCGCCGAATTCAGCGGCGGCGAGCGGACCCAGATCAACGCCGCCCTCCGGTTCGCCATCGCGAAGGAGCTCGCCTCCATGCCCCGCATCGGGCGGACCTACGGCCGGATGAAGACCCTGTTCATCGACGAGGGCGACCTGGGGTCGCTGGACACGGACGTCTCGCGGGAGCTCTTCGTCCACAAGCTGTTCAAGATGGGGGAGTTCTTCGACCGTATCGTCCTCATCACCCACCTCGCCGACGTGGCCGACCGGTTCGAGGGTCGCGTGCGGGTGTTCATGACCCCCGAGGGGGAGTCCCGCCTCGAGGTCGTGGACGGCGGGGCCGTGTGAAAGTTTCTGAGACCTCCTGAATCAAGCTATAAGTAGGGTCCCCAGGATGCCCCGCCGATGCGGAGAGCCGGCCCCCACCCTCTAGCGCAGAGCCTTCGTCCGGCTCCCCCGCGGGAGGCCGGCCCGTGAGCCTCGTGGAGGACCTGCAGGACCACATCCGCACGATGCTCGCGTACCGCCGCACCGCTCCGGAGGTGGCGGTGGAGACCGTCCCCATCCGGGCCCACGAGGCCCCGCGGGACCTGGTCGCCGTGGACGGCTCCTACTCCTTCCTTTGGAGCGTCAGCAGCATGTGGCTCGCCGTGGTCCGCGTGGGCTACCTGCGCTACCGCCTCGCGGACGGGGCGTTCCGGAAGGTGGGGTTCGAACGGGTGGACAGCAGCATCCTGGTGTCCACGAAGGAGGACCTGGTGGCGGAGCAGGACGAGCTCCACCGGATGCTCTTCGACGCCACCCGCCACTCCTCGAACCAGCACGCGGACATGGTCAACGAGTACCGACGCTACCTGGAGGGGGAGATGGCCCGCGTCGCGGCGGAGAAGAACGAGGGCGCGATCCTGGCCCTGGACGGCAGCCTCGCCTCCTTCCCCAAGGAGTTGGACAACCTCGGGGCGGTGGTGGACGCCTGCGCGGACCACGACTTGGTCCTCGTCGGGGTCTCCAAGGACTCCACGACCCACGCCTTCGGGAGCCCCCTCACGGACGAGGAGGTGTTGGACGGGGAGGAGCCGGCGTACGTCCGCGTCCCGCGGTCCTTCGAGAAGGCCCAGCGGGGGCTGCTCCACGGGGACGTCTACTTCGCGAAGCTCCACCGCCGAGCCCCGAAGTGGTTCCGGGTGGACGTGGGCACGTACCGAGACGACCCGGACTTCGTCTTCTCCCAGCTCACCCCGTACTCCATGTCCGCCCTCAGCCTGGGCTACCCCTACCCCCTCATGGAGGCCCACCGATTCGCCGTCACGGTGAGGCAGTTCAAGTCCATGTACGAGGGGGAGGTCATCCGCCAAGCGGTGCGGCTGGGCGCCGACGTCTCCGAGGTGGTGGCGGGGCTGACGCAAATCGAGGGCCGGCGCCGGAGCGCGTTCCACGAGTACCTGGACAAGGTGGCCCGGGAGGTGCGCTGATGAAGATCGGCGAGGTCGTCGCGGGCTCCGTCTCCGGGGGCTTGGACGTGAAGCTGGAACTCCCGAACCCGGAGGACCTGATGATCGGCTTCCCGGTCATCGTGGAGGGGCGGCGGTACGACTTCTACTGCCTCGTGGAGGACATCGTGAACCAGAAGGTGGACATCGCCGAGCAGCTGGCGGGGGCGGACGTCCGGGACACCATCGTCCCCGGGGCGGGCACCCACGAGGGCTACGGCGGCCCCCTCTTCTATGCGAAGGCCCTCCTCCGACCCATCCAGCTCATCGAGCAGGAGTCCGGGCACCTCTCGGAGCCCCAGACGATCCCCCAGTACTTCGCGGAGGCCCGCCACGCGACGAAGGAGGACGTGGAGCACATCTACGCGCCCTCCGAGGCCAGCGCCCCTCTGGGGACCATCCTGGGGGTGGAGCCCTTCTACGTGGACCTAGACTTCCAGAAGCTGACGGAGAAGCCATTCGGGATCTTCGGGCGGACGGGGATGGGGAAGTCCATCCTGAACAAGCTGGTGTGCTGCGGCATCCTGGCGAAGGGCGCGGGACAGGTGCTCATCTTCGACATGCACGGGGAGTACGGGGTGTACTCGAAGACGGACGCCACGGAGGGGCTGAAGTACTTCTTCCCCAAGTCCGTGGAGCTCTTCTCCCTGGACCCGAAGGTGAAGGAGGCCCGCCCCTTCCTCCTGGACCCGGACGAGATCACCCCCGAGGACCTCATCATCGCGTTCCAGGACCTGACGGACAACATGGTGGACGGCATCTTCGAGATGAATCGGACTCGCGGCTCTCAGGACCTCATCAGCGCCATCCGCGGGGCGGACCCGCTGGAGGTGGATGAGGCGCGGATCCACCAGATGGTCCTCCAGGCCCTCCAGCGGCGGGTCACCCGCCTGGAGCGCCTGCCCTTCCTGCGGAAAGGCGGGAAGGACGCGTTCAAGCAGCTGGTGGCCCTCATCCGGGAGGGGAAGTCCATCGTCCTGGACTTCGGGGACTTCGGGACGGACCAGATGGTGTACCTCTTCGTCGCCAACGTCCTGGCCCGGAGGCTCTACGACCTGTACGTGGACTCGGGGGAGGACTTCCCCCGCCTCGTGGTGTTCCTGGAGGAGGCCCACAAGTTCCTGGGGCCGGAGGTCGCCCGCTTCACGATCTTCGACAAGCTCGCCCGGGAGACCCGGAAGTTCCACCTGATCCTGGCCCTCGTGGACCAGCGGCCCTCGGAGATCGACGACGAGGTGCGGTCCCAGCTCGCGAACCGCCTCGTGATGTCCATCAAGGAGCCGTCGGACGTCACCGCCGCCCTGGCGGGGGTCCCCGACCGGGGGATGTGGGAGGGCATCGTCTCCACGATTCCCTGGAAGACCGTGGCCGTCATGGGGGACGCCATCCGCATCCCCACCCTCATCAACATCCTCCACTACGACGACCTGAACGTGCGGGAGTACATCCTGGGGAACGGGGAGGACGCGGAGGAGAAGCGACTGGACGCCGTGGCGGAGCGGGTGGACGAGGTCTTCGAGGTCTAGGGACTCCCTCAGGCACCGAGGGTGGCGTACTGGAGGACGCGACTCGACAGCGCGGCTTCCCCCAGGGCCTCCGCGAGGTGGCTCTCCGAGGTGAGCGGCCTCGCCCGGACAATGCGCGCGGCGCGCTTCTTCCCCACTCCAGGGAGGGCCCGGAGAGCGCTCATGGGGGCCTCGTTCAGGTCCAACGGGAACTCAACACCGCCCACGCTCCGGTAGCCGTGGCGGAGCACCACGGCGTCGACGAACCGGTCGGTTCCGGCGTCGTACGGGAGGACCATGAGGAGCGGGTAGGTCCCGATCTGGCGGCCGTAGGTCCGCCCGCCCATCACCAGCTCCAGGTACACGTCACGAAGGACGGTCCCCTTGGGCAAGAGGGCTTCCAGGAGGGCATGGTCGATCTCCCGCCGGACCGCGTCCTTGAAGCGTCGGAACTCCCGGTAGTGCTTCCGGGTGTCGAACTCCTGCCGGACGGGGGCCGCCTGGCGGATGTTGATGCGCCGCAACAGGAGGCCCTCCCGCTGAAGCCTTCTGAGGAAGGACATGTTCATCTCGTAGGTCTCCGGCGTCTCCCCGTCCAGCCCGGCGACGAAGTTCAGCCCGGGAAGGAGGAGGGGCATTCCGCTCTCCCCGCGGGTCCCGCCCACCTCGTTGATCATCCGGACGACGGCCTCGACCTCCTCCGCGTTCGTGTTCAGGTTGTTCGCTTCAATGACCGCAGGATCGACTGTTTCCAGGCCCAGGGACAGGCTGTTGCCCGAGGTGCCGTGGGCCACGAGGAGCTCTAGGGCCGCGCGGGCCTCCTCCAGATGGGCGAAGGCCACGGCGGGGTCCGCGTTGTCCGTATGGAGGACTCGCAGGGCGGGAGCCGCCTCGTGGATGCCCGCCAGGAGGGCCTCGAGGGCCTCCAGACTCGGGCGGGGGGTCAGGGTGGCTCCGAGGCCGTCTCCCATGTAGGAGAAGAAGTCGGTCTGTCCGCCGAGGCGGAAGTTCATGGCCCCGTGGCGGGCGAGTTCCCTGACCTCTGCGACGACATCGTCCGGGGCCCGGAACACGGGCTTCCCGTACAGGGGCTCGATGCAGAACGAGCAGCCGCCATCGAAGTAGCGGACGCAGCCGCGGGTGGTGTCCAGCTCGACAGTGAGGGGGTTGGGGTGGTCGGGGTGCTCCGTCACGACGCCCGCCCCCAGGAGGGCCCACCGGTTCCACTCGTCGAGGGTCCGATCCCGGTCCCGGGCGCTGTCCTCCGCGAGGAGGTCGTGCACGAGGGCGTCCACGTCCCGGACGGCGATGTGATGGAACAGGTCCTGGAGACTCGGGTCATGGTAGCGGAACCGGGCCAGGGGCCCGCCCAAGATCGCGGGACCTCGGAACGACCGGGCGATTTCCCTCACTTCCTTCTCCGAAATCGGCATGCTGCGGAGGTAGCGCCCGGGGACGATGGGGCCCGAGAGGACCACGAGGAGGTCCGCCCGCAGGGGCGTCCCCGCCCGGACCTGGTCGACGGTGCGGTAGGTCCATTCATGCCCCGCGTCCGCGATGGCCCCCGCGAGGTACCGCGGGTAGGGCGAGATGTACGGCGGCACGCCGAAACACGAGGGCTCGTCCACGTAGCCGTCCAAGATCGTGACCTGCACCCGGGCGTCCTCCCTGGGCACTCCAGGGGAACCATCGAGCAATAGTTATAAGACGATGGCGAAATAGAACGGGCCATGGCCACGCCCTTCCAGGTCGGTCTGGGGGCCATCGACCCCCAGATCATCACCATCCTCGCGGTCATCGTCCTCCTCATCGGGGTCCTCCTGGCGTTCTTCGGGAAAGCCATCTGGGCGCGGCTCATGTCCCTCATCGGCGCCATCATCGGGGGCATCATCGGGTTCTCCGCGGGCTACGTCATCGGCGGGTGGCTCCTGGGCCTCATCCTGGGCTTCGTGGGCTCCTTCCTGGGGAGCGCCCTCTTCGGCTACCTGGTGGAGGCCGCCCTGGCGTTCCTCGTGGGCGCCCTCGTGGGGGGCGTCGTGTTCCTGGTCAGCGTCGGCTCCCTGGGCCAGGACACCGCCCTCATCCTCGCCATCATCGTCCTGGTCATCGTGTTCGCCATCGCCTACTACTTCATCGAGCAGCTCGTGGCCATCGTCACGGCCCTCATCGGGGGGATCCTTGCGGGCATCGGGGCCTTCTTCCTCCTCGACGACCTGGGCCTCGCCCTGGCGGTCGGGGGTGCCCTCATCGTCCTGGGGGCCCTCGTGCAGACCTTCGTCCTCAAGCGACGGCCCCTCCACCGCCCCATCTGAGGAGGCGTTTTATAGGGCGGGGGCCTCTGAAGCCAGCGTGATCCGGATCGGGTGCTGCGGCTGGTCCTACAAGGACTGGATCGGCCCCTTCTACCCGATGGAACTGAGGGACCGTCGCGGGGCGTGGTTGGAGTACTACGGGCAGTACTTCCCCACGGTGGAGATCGACAGCACCTTCTATTCCGTCCCCGGCGAGCGGACGGTGGAGGCGTGGCTGCGGAAAGGAAAGGCCCTGGAGGGGTTCGACTTCTCCCTGAAGATGCACCGGGACGTGACCCACAACAAGATCGTCAAGGATACGGAGGCCGCGGTGCGGGCCGCCGTGGAGTTCGAGGGGAGCGTGGTCGACCCCCTTGCGGAGGAGGGCCTCCTCGGGGCGGTGCTCCTGCAACTCGCCCCGCGGTTCAAGCGCCATGACGGCGCGCGGGACAACCTGCATACCCTCCAGACGCTCCTCCAGGCCCTGAGGGTCGACGAGCGGGACTACGTCGTGGAGTTCCGCCACAAGTCCTGGCTGCAGGGGACCGAGTTCGACCCGGAGGTCATGGCCCTCCTTAGGGAGCGGAACGTGGCCGTGTGCGCGGTGGACGAGCCCTTCTTCCCCCGGGTGTCCGCGGTGACCGCCGACCACGCGTACCTGCGGTTCCACGGGCGGAACTACGACATCTGGTGGAAGGACGAGAAGGCCATCCCCGACCAGCGGATCAACCGCTACGACTACCTGTACACGGGGGAGGAGCTGGACCGTTGGGTGCCCGCCGTGGAGGAGATGGCGGCCGCCAGCGATAAGACCCGGGTCTACTTCAACAACCACGGCCGCGCGAAGGCCGCGAAGAACGCGTTCCAGCTGATGGACCGACTCGGCATCCCCCACGCGGAGAAGGACATCGCCATCAAGGAGCAGTTCACCCTGGAGAGCTTCTGACCCGGGGGCCTCCAAACCGTTATGCGGGCGGTCTCCGATGGCGCGTCGCTGCCATGGTCCTCCTCCTCGCGGCCGCCGTCCTCCTCGTGTTCCTGGGCGGCTTCCTCATGGCCTTCGGCTTCTGGGGGATCGACTACGCCTTCCTGGCCTACGAGCAATGGAAGGCGGGGCACCTTGAGGGCGACCATCCCGTCGTCCGCCTCCCGGGACTCCGGAAGACGATGCGGGCCGACGACTGGTGGAACTGGAACTGGTTCGCCGCCATCGCCGGCGGCGCCCTGGCCGTCCTGGGGGCCTTCCTCCTGGGGTGGAGTCTCTGAGGGGGCCGTCGCGTCACCGAAACCCTTTAGCCATTTTGCGCGGTCGAGACGTTCTCAAAATAAAGAATTTCGATAGGCTTAAATAGGGAACCCTGTATTGACAGCCGATAGCACGGCGAAATCCAATCGCCCTCAGGATAAACGCCTCGGGTCCGTCGTCGATCTTTCATATCGCGGGCATCTCGTTGTCCTTTGCGACTTCGCCCCCGCAGAAGGGGCCGTCGTCTACGATTCCCAGAACCGGCGGGCAGGCCGGGTGGTGCGGGTCTTCGGTCCCGTCGCCGCCCCCTATGCCACCGTCGCCCCGTCCCGCACGGGAAGGAAGGTGATGGACCTCGTCGGCGCGGACCTGTTCGTGGACTAGGAGAGAGCGGCATGGCAGAAGAAGCGGCGGATGAAACGGCGGATGAAGAGGACGAAGAGGAGACGGAGATTACTCGATGTCCAGAGTGCAACAGCGGCCACCTCTCCTTCGACTACGAGCGCGGCGAGCTCGTGTGCGAGGAGTGCGGCCTCGTCCTGGACGACTCCATGATCGACCAAGGCCCCGAGTGGCGGGCCTTCGATGTGGAGCAGGGGGAGAAGCGGGCCCGGACGGGCGCCCCCATGACCTATACGATTCACGACAAGGGCCTGTCCACGACGATCGGGTGGAAGAACAAGGACTCCTACGGGAAGAACATCCCCACCCGGAATCGTGCCCAGCTGTACCGCCTGCGGAAGTGGCAGCGTCGCATCCGGGTGAGCAACGCGACGGAGCGGAACCTGGCCTTCGCCCTCAGCGAGCTGGACCGGATGGCCAGCGGCCTGGGCCTCCCGCGGAACGTGCGGGAGACGGCGGCGGTGATTTATCGGAAGGCTGTGAATAAAAACCTCATCCGCGGGCGCTCCATCGAGGGCGTCGTCGCTGCGAGCCTGTACGCGGCCTGCCGCCAGTGCGGGGTCCCCCGGACCCTGGACGAGATCGCGGGGGCGAGCCGCGTCGGGCGGAAGGAGATCGGGAGGACCTACCGCTTCATGACCCGGGAGCTGAAGCTCCGGCTTCTCCCCACCCGACCCCAGGACTACGTGTCCCGGTTCTGCTCCCAGCTGAAGCTGAGCGGGGAAGTGCAGTCCAAGGCCATCGAGATCCTGAAGGAGGCCGCGGACAAGGAGCTCACGTCCGGCCGGGGCCCCACGGGGGTCGCCGCCGCGGCAATCTACATCGCGTCCATCCTCATGAACGAGCGGCGGACGCAGCGGGAGGTCGCCGACGTCGGCGGCGTCACCGAGGTGACCATCCGCAACCGCTACAAGGAGATCACCGACAAGCTGGGCATCGAGATCGAGCTCTAGCCCCCGGGGGGCGGCGGTGGCTCCTCCAGAGGCGGACTCGTCGGTGCAGGCATCCTGCCCCGCCTGCGAGCGCCCCATCGCCATGGCGGACATCGCCGCCCAGCGGAGCACCCTGCGGGGGCCCGGGGGCCTGCGCCTCGTCGCCTGCCCGCACTGTGACGCCGCCTTCGAGGTGGAGCTCAGCCCCTTCTGCGCGTACCCCGTCAAGCTTCCCTAGCGAGACCTGTCCATGGAACCCAGCCTGGTGCTCCTCGGCGGCACGGTCCTCACCATGGAGGACGCCCAGCCGGAGGCGGAGGCCATCGCCATCGCAGGGGACCGCATCCTCGCGGTGGGCGCGTTCGACGACGTGGGCGGGATGGCGGGGCGTCAGACCCGCGTGCTCGACCTGGGCGGAAGGACCGTCGTTCCCGGATTCATCGACGCCCACTGCCACTTGCTGAGGGAAGGCGGTCGGCTGTCGTGGGTGGACCTCGAGGGGACCCCCTCTGTGCAGCGCCTGCGGGACCGCCTCGCGACGGAGGCTCAGGGAATCGCGACAGGGAAGTGGGTCTTGGGGAAGGGCTGGGACGAGTCCCCCTGGCAGCCGCGCGCCTACCCCTGTCGGGCCGACCTGGACGCCGCCTGCCCGAACCACCCGACCCTCATCGTGCGGGTGGATGGTCACGTAGGAGTGGTCAACTCCCAAGGGCTCGCCGCCCTCAGCCTCCCTCATGCCCTGCCGGGGATGATCCTCCAAGACGGGCGACCCACGGGGGTCTTGGTGGAGGAGGCCCTGAGGCGCGCCCGCGAGGCGGTGCGTGCCGGGGAGGACGCCCTTCCAGGAGAGTTCCCTCGGATGGTCCACCTCGCCCTTTCGAGGGGCGTCGCTTCCGTCCATGACGTGGTAACCTTGGAGGACATTGCCCTATACGGGCGGGCCCGCGACGAGGGGCTCCTGACCCTTCGGGCGACCCTGTTACCCATCGATCGCGCGTCCGCGCCTCCGCCCGCATCCGTCCTTGAGGATGACTACCTCCAAATGGGCCCCCTGAAGATCTTCGCCGACGGATCCCTAGGCGCCCGCACCGCGGCCCTTCACGAGGACTACGCCGACCAGGCGGGCGACCGAGGGATGCTCGTCCATTCTTCGGAGGACTTGGAGGAGCGGATCGCCGGGGCGCACGCCCGAGGCCGGCCCACCGCCATCCATGCGATCGGGGACCGGGGGATTGAGACGGTCTTGGACGCCTATGAAGCCGCGGGCACCATGGTGGGAGACCGGATGGAACACTACGAGCTCCCCTCGCCCGCGGACCTGGACCGCACGGCGGCCCTGGGCGTATCCGTCTCCATGCAGCCCAACTTCGTGGGCCGGTGGGGCCTCCCCGGCGGGATGTACGAGGATCGCCTGGGTGGCGCGCGCGCCCGCGCCATGAATCCCTTCAGGCGGATTCTCGCCGCGGACGTCCCCCTCCTCTTCGGCTCCGACGGCATGCCCCTGTCGCCCCTCTTCGGCCTCCACTGGGCGGTGAACGCGCCTCAGGACGAGCAGAAGTTGTCCGTGGTGGAGGCCCTGCGGGCGTACACCCGAACCCCCGCGGAGGTGGCAGGAGACGGGGCCCTCAAGGGTACGATCGCGCCCGGGAAGGTCGCGGACCTGGTGGTCCTTTCCGAGGACCCCCGCGTAGCGCCTGACGCCATCGCGGACCTGCAGGTGGTGGCCACCCTCGTGGGGGGGCGGGTCCGCTACGGCTCGTTGGACACCGGAAAGCGGTGAGGACTGCCTAGGCCTCTCCACCCCATCGGCCGATGACCACGATGAGGATGACCATGATCACCGTAAGGACGACGGCCACTCCCGTGAAGATGACCCAGGCCGCGAGGCCCCCCGCCGCGGTGACGTCGACCCCCGCATTCGCAAGGCCGCTCATGACGACTTCCTTCCAGACCAGCGCAATGACGAAGCCGAAGGCCGCCGCCAGCGAGGCGGCGATGGTCCGCCGGACTTCGGCCGTCGAAATCTGTCTCTTCTCTGCGGTTTCTCCCATAGGACTCCACCCCTGCGTCTAACGGAGGGGGTCCTCATAGGTGTTTCGAGGTGCCCTGACGGCGACGTGCAGAGGACGCCCAGGGACGGGCCTCAGAGAGCATCAGGAGGCGGGCGAGCTCCTCGATGGGGGAAGGGTGGTCATCCACGCGCAGGTCCACCAGGATGTCGCTCAGGCCGCGGGGACCGCCGCCCTTCCTCGCCACCAGCACCGCCGCGGACTGCATTCCTCGCCGGTCCCCGCCCTGTGCCTGCCCCCCCTCGAGGGCCCGTATCAAGTGGTGGGCGAAGGCCCCCTCGCTCCCGAGGAAGCCCTCCACCATCCCCCGGAGGGTGAGCTCGCTGACCAGATGGTTCCCCTGGACGGCGTAGCCCTCGCCCACGACGTGCCCCGCCCACTCGGGGCAGTTCCCGCCCGTGTAGGCGGCGGCCGCGCCCGACGCGGCCAGGAGCCCCACCTGGCGGTCTTCCCGCCCCGGGTCCTCGGCGAGGATCGTCTCCAGCGCCACCTCGGGGGCCAATCCCCTCTCGAGAGCCCGCAAGCCTGCGGGCCCCAACCCGGGGTTCGACCACGCCTGGGTGGCCACCGCCCCCACGCCCGCCCGCACGTAGGGGACCACGGCCCCCGAAGCCAAGGACTTCGACTGCACCGCCACGCCCAGGTCCCTCGTCTCCTCGTCCACCGCCACGATGGAATACGTCACGGCCTCACCCGCCTGAACTTCACGTACTGCACCCGCTCCCCGACCTCACCGAAGACCAAGTCCTTCCGCACCCCGTGGGCCACCCGGACGGCGCGGCTCACCTCGGGCCACATGCCCTCGTGCCCCCCGGGCAAAGAATGGACGAGGTACTTCGCGTGGTGGGTCTCCGGATCCCCGGCGTACACCCGGAAGTGGGCGCCGTACTTGAACCCCGTCTTCACGACCATGCCCCGGGCCTTCAGGTCCTCGTAGACGGCGAACCGCAGGGGAAAGTCCGGTTGCGCCTCTCGGGCCCGGGCAAGGACCCGCGCGGGAGAGACCTTCCTCCCGGTCCGCCCGTCGGCCACTTCGATGAGCCCCCGCTGGACCAGGTGCGCCGTCTCCAGGAGGGAGAGCTGGAGGGAGCTGTCCACCATCTTCCCGAAGTACTCCAAGCCGTGGAGGGCCTCCGCCTCCTCCGGGTCCACCACCAGCGCGCGGTCCTCCAGGAGGAGGGCGTCCGCCACCTTCCGGCGTCGGCGGGAGCGCAGGCGGCCCTTCAACTCCACGAGGCCCGCCACGTAGTACGTCAGGTCGCTCTCCTCGTCCACGAGGCCCAGGAGGAGGGTCTTCCGGAGGGACGCGACCCGCCGGAGGAGCTCCACGAGCCCTTCGAGGCTGAAGACGGACCGCTCCGAGAGGGCCAGCGCCCAGTACTTCGCGGGGGTCTTGCTGGGGGCGCCTCCCCGGGGTAGCACCCGGAAGTCCGCGGGCCCCTCGTCCGCCTTCACCACGTAGCCCCGCTGCCGCAGGTCCCGGTAGACGAGGTACAGGATCTCGAAGCGCGGCACGGTCTTGTACGCGGCCCGGAGGAGGGCCTTCCGGGACACGGAGCGGCCCCGGCGCCGGACCTGGAGGCGTCCGCTTTCCGCCAGGTAGAGGGCCTCCATCAGCCCCAGGGCCAATCCCCCTCCGGACTGGGGGACGCCGTAGTAGCCCTTCCCGTAGATCTGGTTCGCCTCTGTCGGGTCCTCGACGAGGACCCAGTCCCGCTGGAGTTCCCCCGGCATCGGGCGTCGAACCCCAGGTCCGATTATAAACCTGCCCACGTCCCCCGGAGAGGGAGACCCGACGGCGGGCCCGTTCGCCCCCACCCAGACCAATGCAGTGGCGCTTAAATAGAAGGTCTTTCCTAGTCGGGGACGTGAACCGCCGTCACCTCCTGGAGCGCGTCCGCCAGGTCTTGGCCTGGTCCGGCTTCTTCCTCTCCAACCCCCTGGAAACGCGATCCACGGGGTTCGACCTCGTGGCCCGGCGGGACAAGACGCTCCTCGTCGTCAAGGTCCTCACCAACGTAGACTCTTTCGGACGGAAGAGCGCACGGGAGATGGGGCTCGTGGCCGGCGCCCTTGAGGCGGCCCCGCTCCTCGTCGGAGTGAAGAGCGGCGGCGGCTCCCTGGAGTCGGGCGTCATCTACGCCCGCTTCGGCATCCCCATCGTCTCCCAGGAGACCTTCGAGGACTTCTTCCTCGAGGGCGTCCCGCCCTTCGTCTTCTCCGCCCCCGGCGGTCTCTACGTGCGCCTCGACGAGGAGGTGCTCCGGCGGGCCCGGGAGCGGCGGGGGGTGTCCCTGGGGATGCTCGCCGAGATCGCGGGCGTCTCCCGCCGGGCCATCCAGATGTACCAGGAAGGGATGGGGGCCACCATCGACACCGCGGTCCGCCTGGAGACGTTCCTGGGCGAGCCCGTGGTGAAGCCCGCGGACCCCCTGGCCTACGCGCTGGAGACCGACCGGCCCGACCCGGAGGTCGAGCCGGAGCTGGAGGCCTTCGAGCGGAACGTCTACCGCTGGCTGCGGAGCCTCGGGTACGAGGTCACCCGCACCGCCCACAGCCCCTTTGACGCCCTCACCCAGGACGCCACGAGCATGCTCCTCACGGGCCTGGAGACCTCTGCGGGCGATCTGCGCACGAAGGCCCGCATCGTGGGGAACCTCTCCCGCGTCGTCGAGCGAGAAGGGGTGATTTTCGTCCAGAAGCGCCGCATCCGCGTGAACGTGGAGGGGACGCCCCTCATCGCGAAGGACGAGTTGCGGAAGGCCAAGAGGCGGGGGGAGATCGTGGAGCTCATCTCGGAACGGAAGGAGTGATGCCCGCGCTCTCGGTCGCCGGGGCCCAGGTCCGCCTCCTGGGCGCCGTGAAGGGGCTCGTCTCGGAGGGCCCACGGGTCGTAGAAGCGATCGAGACCCTGCGGCCCGATGTCATCGCGCTGACCATCTCCCCAGAGGAACTGACGGCCCTGCGCGCGTTCCAGGGAGAGGGGGCCGAGCCCGCGAATTACGAGGAGGAGGTCTACATGGAGGGTCTGGGGCGCTTCGGGGACGTGGAGAAGCCGCCCCCCTGCTTCGTGGCCGCCCTCGAGGCGGGAGAGCGGGAAGGCATCCCCGTGGTCGCCGTGGACATGGACGACGAGACCTACACCGACGCCTACGTGAGCCGGGTGTCGACCCTGGAGATCATCGGGGCCTCTTTCAGGGAGAAGCGATTACGGCGGCGACGGTTCGCCGCAGAAACGCCGGAGGCGTTCGCCCTGGAGTTCGACGAGGTCGTGAACCGTCCGGACGGCTTCCGAAAGCTCCAGGAGGACCGGGAGGCCCACGTGGGCCACGCCATCGAACGGCTGGCGCGGGACCACGGCTCCCTGCTCGTGGTCATCGACTACGAACGGACGGATGGCGTCCAGTCCCGGCTCGAGCGAGCCGAAGCTCAGTAGGTCTCGGGTTCTATGGTCTCGTTCCGATCTGCATCGCCGATGTCCACGTCCCAGAACGTGGTCGCCAGGCTGTCCACGATGATCTCGTCCCAGCCGGCCCCGCCCTGGTTTCGGTAGAGGAGGATTTTCCCCGTGACCTGATTGCCGATCTCCGTCCCAACGACGATGTCGTCCCAGAAGTCGCCGTCGACGTCCCCGACGCGGAGGCTACGGACCGCCGTGTCGGTGGTGTCAATCGTTGTCCGGGTCCACGCGCCGTTCGTCCACCAGTAAACCTTGTTGTCCGAGGTGCCCGCGACCACGTCCAGGCTGTCATCGCTGTCGATGTAGCCCACATCCACCGCGTAGACGGCGCCGGAACCCGTCAAGCTCGTGAACGTGGGCCAGGACTCGCCCGTGCCGTCGTTGTAGGAGATGCGGACGCTTCCGCTCTCCAGTCCCGCCACAATGTCCACGTCATCGTCTCCGTCGATGTCCCCCAACGAGAGATCCCAGACGACGCTTCCCGTTGCGATGGTATTGAAGTTCGGGGTCACCAAGAACCGCCTGACGAACATGTGGTCGATATAGAGGGTGTCTAGGTTCAGCTTCCCTGGTAGGCGGTCGTTGTCAATGGCCCGGATGTAGATGGAGGTGCCCCCCACGGTGTTCGGGAGGGAGAAGCTCTGGTACTGGTCGTTGTCTGCAATCTTGGTGATGACCACCATATCTGTCCAGGGGCCATCCACCGCCGCGGACCACTGGAAGGTGAAATCGTCTAGGTCGGTGTTCGTCGTATGATACGCCTCCACGAAGAATCTGTAGGAGTTGCCCCCGGCGGTGAGAACCTGCGTCTGCCACTTGTGCTCGAGACCTCCCGTCTGACCAGAAGGTTGGTGGTGGTTCACTTGGACGAGGTCGACGGACAGCGTGGTCTGAATGCTGTCGCCGCCGCTCGCGGGATCGTCGTCCCCGTTCGTGATGTCGTTGTCGAGGACGTGGACCCACAGGTCTCCACCGGTGTACCCGCAGGCCGTTAAGTTGAAGGTGTCCGTACCCTCGTTTCCGGCCCCGGCACGACTAGAGGGAATCTCCCCACACCAAGTGACCCCGGTGCCGGACGCGCTGAAGCCAACGTCGAAGGGCTCGGTGCCGACGCTGATGTAGCTCTCAATCTCCAAATCGACCCATTCGCCGCCGCCGATGGTGATCGAGCCCATGTCCCAGCGGTGCCCCTCCTGAGCAGCGAAGTCCAGCGTCTTCCGGTTCCCGCCACAGCTCGCACATTCTGTGAGCGTCTCGTACTGGTTGTCCGAGGCGGTCGTGTCGACATAGCTTCCGCCGACGGTTTCATCCGCGCCGTTCGTCTCCCCTACCGCGTAGTAGAAGTCGGTCACGAAGGCATCCGTCAGGACCTCCGCGATGGACTCATACCCATCGTTCGAGGTCACCGTATCCTGATAGGTTCCGCTGACGGTCCCCAGAACTGCGATGTCGGAGACCATCTCGAAGTCCGCCGTGGAAGTGGATCCGAAATTCCCCGCGCCATCGTTAATGTACACGTGGATGTCTCCGTTGTCCAAGCCGACGACGAGGTCGTTCACATCGTCCCCCGTGACGTCCCCGAGTTTGATGGCGTTGACCGGGGATCCCGTACTGTCGACGAGGGTGGGCGTCCATGAGGCCAAGTGGTTCGCGTACCACCAGATGTCCCCGTTGTCGGTCCCGGCGACCACATCCCAGTCCGTGTCTTGGTCGATGATGCCCGCGTCCACCGCGTTGACCGGGGAGCTGAGGCTGTCGATGGTGTACCGCTGCCACGCATGACCCTGACCGCCCAAGTTCCGGTACCAGAAGACGTGACCCACTTCCAGGCCGATGACCACGTCGAGGTTGCCATCCATGTTGATGTCGGCGAAGACGACGGAGTAGAAGGCGCCGGAACCCCACGGCGGGTCCTTCGCACTTGGCAGGGACTTATAAGATTGGATGATCCACTGGGATGACCAGTCCTCCGCGTTGAGGTACTCGTAGAAGATGGCATACACCTTCTCGTCGTGGACCTGGTGATCGAACTCCTCCATGACGCCCACGATGTCCAGGTGCCATCGGGGGCCGCGGATGACGAGCTGGCTAGACAAGGCGAGGGTGTACTCCTCGTTGGCGTCGATGACGTTCAGCACGCGGAAACCGTAGCTGTTCTCCCCGAAGAGCCAAGGGTCGAAGTTCGGCTTGGAGAGGTCGATGGTAAAGGAGTAGCTCTCGCTGTTGTTGATCCCAGGGACGCCTACGGGGGTGACGCCCGCGGGCGCGGCAATCTGCGTGCCCCCGCTGTAGTCCTGAATGAACACGTCGCCGATGCTGAAGGTTCCGTCCGTGTCCATGACGACGATCTTCACGTAGGCGATGTCGGTGTAGTTGAATGTGTTCGTCGGGATGAGGTGAGCGGCGTCCGCGAAGGTCAGGAGCTGCGGGTAGTCGGGAATCGTCCCGTTCTCATCCGTCACGTTGATGGAATCCCAGGTCTGGAAGACGTTGTTCGGCGGTGGCACGAACTCCGCTTTGAGGTTCACGGAGAGGGGATATCGTCCGTACTCCAGCTCCCCATCATCGTAGCCGTAGGCCTCGCTGGTGGTGTTGAACCGGTATTCGTAGATGTAGTACCCTCCGACGAAGTCCTTTTGGATGAAAGCGTTCGTCGACGACGGGATGCTGTTCGACCCCACGGGGCCTCCACCGTAGACGACGGGCAAGCCTGTGATTTGGTCGAAGAGGAGGAATGTGTTCTGGAGGGCCACGTTGGGCAGGAAGACCGTCGCGACGATGACGACCACGGTCTCCCCCTTCACGAAGTTGCGCGTCCCGTTCCCGGCGAAGGTGAGCTTGTCCCACTCCGAGGCGTTGTAGATCTGGAAGCGCTGCAGCTCGTTCCCCGGGAGGTTGCCCGGGCCGATGCCGCCGGGGATGGTGAAGTTCTGGAAGATGTTGGTCTCCGGGGAGGGCTCCACGGTGAGGGTCATCCGGGTAGTGGTCTGGTGCCCCGCGTCGTCCTCGGCCTGGAAGATGAGAATGCCCCCGTCCCACTCCAGCTTCGCCTGCTGGTCGATGATAGTGCTCCAGAGCCCGTCGTTCGCCATGGCGTCGCCGTAGAGGGGGTCCCCGTCGTCGGTCATGTTGTAGGCGGGGTTGGCGTCGAAGGTCAGGTCGACGGCCACCAGGTTGTCGGCGTCGAAGTCCCCGTCCTTGTCCATGATGCGGGCGTACACGTGGAAGACCTTCCCCTGCTGCACGGTGTCCCGGTTCGGCGTCAGGGGCACACCGTCCGCCCACTTGTCTAGGAACAGGGGCGGGTGCTGGCCCGCGAAGCCCAGGAGCTCCTTCGTCCAGACGATGGAGTTCGACTCCGTGTCGATCACGACGAGCTGGACCGTGTCGCCGAGCATGTCGATGGTCTGGTTCTTGTACCGCCACACCTCGCCGGCGTTCCAGGTCTGGTCGCCGTCGATGCCGTAGGGCATCCCCAGATCGGGAGGCGACAGGCGGATTCCCTGTGTCTGCAGGACTTCCGTCTCGCCGTTCACCAGCAACACGATGTCCGTCAGGAAGCCCCGGAGGGGCTCGCCGCCCCGATGGGTGATGTTGATCCACACCCCGGGTTCCGCAGTGGCGTCCAGGTCGGCCCGGCGTGTGGGCTCGGGGCCCGGGAAGGAGGTCACCCAGAGGATGATCCCGGAGAAGATGATGACGGTGATGGCCAAGATGAGGAAGGTTCCCACGATCTCGGAAACGCCTTCCCTGTCCCACGCCAGTTTCCTGTGGATTCGACGCATAGGATGTCCTCCAAGCCTACTGGATGCCAGGACGCTTTCGATTGATAGGTCGCTATATAATGGTTGTGTGGTCAATACCTTGAGGCCCCACTTCCGCTCTCCGAGAATCACGCCGCGAAATCAGGGCCTGCGCCATGGAGCCATCCCCGCGAAGGGCCGCTACTCGTCCTCGGTTCGGAACGGCTCTTCGACGACGCCCTCGTCCCGCTCCACGAGAACCTTGACCCGCTGCTCCGCTTCCTGGAGGCGCTCGCTGCACAGGCGGTAGAGGCGGATGCCCTCCTCAAACTCCTTGAGGGCCTCCTCCAGGGGGAGCTTGCCCTCCCCCAGGAGTTCCACCTTCTCCTCCAGCCGCCGCAGGGCCTCCTCGAAGTCCAACTCTTCGCTCATCGTTCATCCCTCCGGACGTCCTTCACCTCACACTCCAGGTCCCCATCCCGCACCATCACCCTCACGTCGTCCCCAACGTCCACGCCGGCGACGGAGTCCACGAGGCGGGCGTCGGGGACGGTCACGGTGACGGAGTAGCCGCGCTCCAGGGTCGCCAGGGGACTCACCCCGTCCAACCGCTCCCGCAGGCCGCCCAGGCGCTCCGCCCACAGCTGCAGGGAATGCTGCTGGGAGGTCACGGCCCGCGCGTAGGCCTCCTCCAACCGACGCCATTGGAGGTTCAGCTTCTCCAGGAGAACCGCGGGCCGCAACCCGCGTCGGTACCCGTCCAGGACCCGCCGGCCTTCCAGGATGCGCCCCTGGACTCCGGACTCCAGGATTGACTGGAGGCGGTCCAGCTCCAGGTACAGGTCGCGGACGTCCGGGGCGACGATCTCCGCGGCCGCGCTCGGCGTGGGCGCCCGCCGGTCCGCCACGAAGTCCGCGATGGTGAAGTCCGTCTCGTGGCCCACAGCGGAGACCACCGGGACCTCCGAGGCGCGGATGGCCCGGGCGACCCATTCGTCGTTGAAGCACCACAGGTCCTCGACGGACCCGCCCCCGCGGCCCACGATGATGACGTCCACGTCCCCCAGGTCGTTCAGGTGGTAGAGGGCCTCGATGATCGTTGGGGGCGCCTCGTCGCCTTGGACGAGGCAGGGGGAGAGGACGACCTCGCCCAGGGGATATCGCCGCCCCAGGACGTGGAGGATGTCTCGGACCGCCGCCCCGGTCGGGGACGTGACGACCCCGATGCGCTGGGGGAATGTGGGCAACGGACGCTTCAACTCCTCCGCGAAGAGCCCCTCCGCCTCCAGCTTCGCCTTCAGCTGCTGGAAGGCCAGGTAGAAGGCGCCCAGGCCCTCCGGCTCGATGTGGCGGGCGACGAGCTGGTAGTTGCCCCCCCGGGCGTACACGTCCACGTCCCCCGTCACCACGGCCTTCATGCCGTCCTCCACCTCGAGGGCCAGCCCCTCCGCGTCCCCGCGGAACATGACGCACTGCAGCTGGGCGTCCTCGTCCTTGAGCGAGAAGTAGCAGTGACCCGCGCGGGAGCGGGAGAAGTTGCTGATCTCCCCCCGGACCAGGACGTTCGCCAAGCGGGGCTCGCCCCGGATCAGGGACCGGATGAGGTAGGTGACCTCCGCCACCGTGTAGACCTTGGGCTCCTCCGGGGGGTCCCGCAACGCCATTCTCGCCACGAACCTCGGGGCCTCCTATTAAGCTTCCCTCAGGGGGCCAGGTAGCGACGCAACGCGTCCTCCAGATCCACCTCGCACTCCGCGAACCGGAGCTGACGGAGGACCGCCCTGAGGGTGTCCGCCGGGTCCTCGATCGGGACGAGCCACAGCTTCCGATCCGGGTCGAAGCGCCGCCCGGGGATGGACTTCACCGCCCGCACCACCCGGGGGTCGAAGGCGAAGCGGAGGGCGTAGTCCTCGCCATCCCGGGCGATCCACACCCGGGGCGCCGGCGGCTCGGGGATGGCGGGCGCGAGGAGGAGGGCCTCCACCTCGGGCTCCACGTGGACGATGCAGGGGGTCGCCTCGAACGCGCGCACCGCGTCCCGGCACGCATGGAGGGGTACGAGCCACGCCTTCGTGTCCGGGTCGAAGCGGCGACGGGGGAGGGCCCGGGCCACCTCCACCAGGGCGGCGTCGTAGCGGAAGGAGACGGCCACCTCGTCCCCGACGCGGTGGAACGTGACCCGATTCAAGCGCTCGCCCCACCCCGGAGACGCTGAGGGCGCAGATAAGGCTCGTCAGGGGAGGGGGCGGGAAGTTTCACCCGGGGGACGGCGGCGTAGCAGGTAGACGACGGCTCCCAGGAGGGCTGCGGCCTCGACGCCGAGCAGGAGAACCGCGACTCCCAGGGGGACGCCCCCGTCCTCGGTCCGCGCGGGGCGGCTGAGGACCAGGTCCACCGAGAGCTCGTGGAGGCCGCTGGGCAGGACGAGGGCGACGGACTTCGTCTCCCCGTCCAGGCTCGCGGCGATGGTGAGGTCGTCGCCTGCGGCGTACTCCCCGCCGGGGATCGCGAGGGCATACCGACCGTTCCCGTCCGTGGTCGCCGTGTAGGTCCCGCCCGTCAGGCCGTTCGTGACCACCACCGCGACACCGGCGAGGGGGTCCCCGAGGGCGTCCCGGACGAACCCCTGGAGGGTGAAGGGGATCCCCAAAGCGTTGCGGGCCTCCGTGTAGTTCACCAGGACCCCCGCCGCGTCCAGGGCGTAGATAGAGACGTCGATGAGGCTCCCCTCGGGGAGGGTCAGGCGCACCGTGGAGCCCATGGACGCCTCGCCCGACGAGGTCCGGAGGACCCCCTGATACGCGTCCACGGCGAACCGTCCGCCCGCCACCCCGTCCACCCGTACGTCGACGCCGTCCGGGAGGCCGTCGCCGTCCGCATCCGTCGCCGTGAGGTTGGCGGTGACCGGGAGCGACTGGGGGGTGCCCTCGCGGTAGGTCATCAGGAATGCGTCCCACGCCGTGTCGGCGCTCCAGTTCAGGTCGCTGTAGGGGGGGTTGTTGAACTGCACGGGGAACCACACTGAGAGGCCGTGGGCGTCCAGGGCACGGTAGCCGTTAATCGCGGAGGGGTTGTCCCAGTGGTCCTCGTAGACCACCGTGCGGAGAACCTGGGCCATGAGGCTCCCGGCGGCGTCCTTGACGCGCCGGCTGGGGACCGCGTTGTACACCTCCCGGGCCAGGTCATAGAGGTCGAACTCGACGCCGCCCTCGTAGGACTCCGTGGCCGCCCGGGCGGTGAAGAGCTCCGCCTGGAAGTAGGGGAGGGACTCGTTCATCGTGGCCACGAACAGGGCGGTGGCGTCCGCCAGGGCCGGGAGCGCCGCCGCCTCGATGACGGAGAGGGTGACGGAGTAGAGGCTGGTGTCCCGGTAGCTCTCCACGTAGACGTCCGCGAGGTGGGCCCCCAGCTCCGGGGCGCTGATGGAGGGGTTGGCCACCAGCTCGGCCAGGAGGGCGTCGTAGGGCCACCCCGCCAGAGGCTCGTCCTTCTCGGAGCCGACGAAGTAGTCCGCGAACGCCCGGAGCTCGTAGTCGATCTCCACGGTCATGCGGCAGGCGTCGTTCCCGATGATGTCCAGGGTGATGCCCGTCAGGTCGGTGACTTGCTGCAGGGCGTCCCGGAGCTCCGTAGTCTTCAGGAAGCTGCCCTCGTCGAGGATGACGCCCTCCCACCCGGTCCCGTGGTCCCAGAGGTCCAGGAAGTAGTGGTCGGCGGGGTAGTTCGTGACGGCCCAGACGACGAAGTCCCGGAGGGCGTCGGGGGTCGCCATGTTGACCTCGCCCAGATCGTCCAGCTGGTTCGCGGGGTGGGGGGTCATGTCCTTCGCCACGAGGAACCGCTTCGTGGACGTCCAGTCCCCGTAGCGGGTGTCCCCCCCGGAGGCGGGGTTGGAACGGGTGCTCCGATCAAACTGGACGACGATGTTCACGTCCGGGGTGGAGCCGACGGTGGCCATCTCCAGGAAGTCGTCGACCCCCACGTCCTCCAGGTTGTTGTCCGCCGCCAGGTACACCATGAAGGTCCAGGTGTCCGGGGCCCCTTGGGCCGCCGGCAGCGCCGGGACGGCCGCGAGGAGAAGGAGGGCGAGGGCCCCCACGACGGCCTGGCCTCTCATGGTATCGATTCACCGGGCGACCTTATATAAATTCATCGGGGTGGGGGTCACGCCCGCAAGTCCCGGGCCCTCAGGAGGGGGGTCAGGACGACCCCCGCCTCCGCGAGGTTCTCGGAGGCCCCTTCCTCCCGGTCCACCACGACCACCGCCCGCTGCACCACGGCGCCCGCCTCCCGCAGCCCCTCGATCCCCGTGCGGAGGGTCCCCCCCGTGGTCGTGACGTCCTCGATGAAGAGGACGGTCTCCCCGGGGGCCAGGGCCCCTTCGAAGCCCCGCTTCGTCCCGTGGGCCTTCTGGGCCTTCCGGACGATGAGGTACCCCTTCCCCGTGGCGAGGGCGACGGCCACGACGAGGGGGACGGCCCCGAGTTCGACGCCGGCGAGCTTCTCCGCCTCCGCCGCGTAGGGCGCGATTCGGTCGGCGACGAGCCGGAGGGCCTTCGGGTCCGTGAGGGCGGCCTTCATGTCCACGTAGTAATCGCTCACCCGCCCGCTGGCCAGGGTGAACTCGCCGAACTGCACGGCGCCTTTCTCCTTCAGGACCTCCAGGAGCGCATCCGCCTCCTTCTCCCCGCACTCCACGCACACGCCGACCTGCACCCACAGGTGTTCCGTGCACACGCGCCGGCCGCAGGCGACGCACCGCTCCCGGATCGCTCCGGTGCCGCAGATCTCGCAAGTCTCCATGGGCCCACCTACCAGGGGACGTCCTTCCTCCCGAGCTTGTAGCCGAGGACGTTCACGCCCTTATGGAGCAATGGGGTTATGAGGATGACCAGGGCGAGACCGAAGACCGCGTCACCGAGGAGGTAGTGCTCCAGGAGCCACGCGGTCTGGAAGAGGGCGAGAAACAGGAACGTACCCAGGAGGAAGTCGTACTGGTCCAGCCCCCGGGCCCGGGCGCCCCGCGGGATCCCCAGGCGTCGCTTCACGAAGGAACCCAGGACGTCCCCGAGGAGGGAGCCCACGGCGAGGGTCAGGAGGATGCCCAAGGCCGGCGGGAAGGAGTCCATCGAGGTGGTCCCGGTGAAGGACGCGGCCTCCGTCCCGGTGGCGACGGCGGCGGCCTGCTGAAGGAGACCGATGAAGACGGCGGCGCCGACGCCCCCGAAGAAGCCGCGCCAGGTCTTCCCGTCTCCCAGGATGCGGGCGCCGCTGGAGGCAGTACGACCGAAGTCCATGGGGGTGCCTCCGCCCGTGAGGACCGCGGCGGGGTTCGCCACGTAGGCCGGGATCATGAACCATAAGGCCTGGGCCAGGAGGACCCATACCATGTCGGGGCAATCGGCGGAGGCGGGAAAAAGGTTGCAGTGCAGGTGTTCCGCAGACTGATAATCACCGCAACACGGTTATATAAGGAAGAGACGGGAGGGGAGCCCGATGGCGAACGGCCGCGTGGAAACCTACATCCGGGGCTTCGACGAGGCCATCGGAGGGGGCATCCCGAAGGGCTCCGTGGTCCTAGTGTGCGGCACGCCGGGGACCATGAAGACCTCCATGGTGTTCAGCATCCTCTACCGCAACGTGAAGGCGAACGGCTCGAAGGGGCTGTACATCACCCTGGAGGAGACGAACGAGGACCTCCGGGACGCCATGAAGGAGCTGGGGATGGACGGCATCGACGACATGGAGCTGTACATCCTCGACGTGGCGAAGATCCGCATCGAGCACAAAGAGGAGGAGCTGGCGAAGAACTGGCTCGAGATCCTCATGAAGTACATCGAGCAGCGGGTGAAGGTCAACGACTTCGACCTGGTGGCCATCGACTCCCTGGCGGGGCTCTACTCCCTGACGGACCTGGACCGCCCGCGGCGGGAGCTCTTCCACTTCTTCGGGTTCCTGAAGAGCCTGAACGCCACGACGTTCCTGGTGTCCGAGATCCCCTATGGCGGCACGAAGCTCGTCCGGCACGAGGAGGACTTCCTGGCGGACGGCATCTTCCTCCTCAAGCAGTACGAGGTGGGGGAGACGGACGTGCAGCTCCGACTGCGCTGCGTGAAGCTGCGGCGGACCCCCCACCATCCCGGCTACTACGCCCTGATCCGGAGGGACGAGGGCTTCGCGGTCACGAACGTGATCACCGAGGCCGTCAACTGAGGGCCGAGGGTTTTTCCATCCCCCGCGCGTTCGGGCAACCGTGTTCCCGGAAGAGGGGCGGTCCCAGGCGTGGATGAAGCTGGAATTGCGGCGGCTCCACGGGGGGTTGGTGACCCGCCGCCGGACCCTGGCGAGCCTCTTGAAGGAAGCCCGGCCGGCCTGTGAGACGCAGGACGGCGACCCCTACTTCTTCGACCGCCGGGTCCTGGAAGCGTTCGCGGCGGTGCTCTCCGCCGAGGAGTGCGCGCGGCTGAAGCTCCCCATCCTCCTCCGGTTCACGACGACGGTGCCCGACCAGTGTTCCGTGGACAGCGAGACGGCCGCGGCGGCGATCAAGCGCCTGGAGGGCATCGAGAAGGCCTACCCGTTCCGGGACGGGAGGATGTGGGTCCCCCACTCCTTGGCGATGGAGTGGGTGCGGCGGTACCCCACCGCGATCCAGGTGACGTTCATTCCCTGAGGCGGTCGGCGACCTCGCGGGCCGCCCAGATGTCCTCGGGGACCTCGTCGTAGACGGAGCGCCCCGCCTCGAGGGCTTCCCGCTCCTTGGACGAGCGGACGAGCTCCAGAATCCGGTCCTTGCGGAACAGCCAGTAGTGGATGCGCCACTCCCGGCCGTCGTAGAGGGTGGTCTCCTCCCGCTCCGTCGTCAGGAGCCCGGAGTCCTCCAGCATGTAGAACACGTCCCGGTCCTCGGGTTCCAGGACGTTGTCGATGATCCGCTCGCTGTAGCCGAAGAAGTTCAGCACGTGCTGTGCCCGCTCCATGGCCTCCTCCTCCGCCATCCCGGAGCGGTCGATGCTGTTCTTGATGGCGCGAGCGAGATCGTCGACGGTGATGGTTCCCGCTGGCCCCCCTTCAACCTCCGTCATAATCGACAGGGCAATCCCTCGGACTCGTTATATGGAGGGGTGGTGCTATATGAACGTTCGTTCCAGAATTCCCACCGCAATACGGAGGGGGCCAGACGGAAAGGGTTTTGGTGCGACAGTCCCATAGGTGCACCGCCCTCCCAGGACCCGCTGGCGGGGGTGGGGGAGGGCAGGTGGAGAGATGCCGAAGAAGTCGGCCAAGGAGGAGCTGGAGGACGAGCTCCACCTGGTCCGGAAGGAACTGGAGGACCTCAAGTCCCGGGTGAGCGACCTGAAGCCCGGCCGGCCCCCCGCGGAAGGTCGGGTGAAGACGTACATCGAGGGGTTCGACGAGGCCCTCGGGGGCGGCATCCCCGTAGGGCACGTGGTCCTCCTGGCGGGACCCTCGGGGACCATGAAGTCCTCCCTGGCGCTGAACATGATCCACTCCAACCAGACGAACGGGGAGGCGAAGGGGGTCCTGGTCTCCCTCGAGGAAGGGCGGGAGAGCCTCCTGCGGACCATGGAGGGCCTCGGGCTCAAGGTGGGCGGTGAGGACTCCATCGTCGACGTGGGGAAGATGCGGCTGGAGCACGAGGAGACGGGGGAGACCCGGGAATGGTTCAGCGTCCTCCAGGAGTACCTGGAGCGCCGGGTGAGCGGCGACGGCGTCGGCCTGGTCGTCGTGGACTCCCTGACGTCCCTCTTCTCCCTCTCCGAGGTGGACGACATGCGGGACGAGCTCTTCCGGTTCTTCGGCTTCCTGCGGGGCCTGGGCTGCACGAGCGTCCTCATCTCCGAGTGGCCCGACGAGGGGGGCTTCCCCCACCACGAGGACTACCTGGCCGACGGCGTGGTGTTCGTCAACTTCCTGAAGAAGGAGGCGGGGGAGGTCTCCCTCACGATCCGCTGCGCGAAGATGCGCCACTCCCCCCACTCGCGGGCGTACTACGTCCTGACGTTCCGGGACGGCAAGTTCCAGGTCGAGCGGATGGCGTGATCAATAGGACCCTTTGATCTTGTTCCGGTCGATCTTCATCCCGCCGGGCGTGGCCATGAGCATGTTCCGCCCGATGCCCGCCACGTCCCCGCCCACGTCCCGGGCAACGGACTTCAGCTCGTTCGTAATCCGCTTCAGCGCGAGCTGGTCGTTGGAGATGGAGTTGTAGTCCACGATGAGGATGTTCCCCTCGTAGAGGTGCGTCGTCAGGTCCGAGATGTCCTCGTACCGATACACTTCCGCCACGCGGACGTAGCTGTCCGCGGCGCCGCCGAGCAGGGCCCCTTCGTCCTCGAAGTTGAGCTCGCCGAGGTCGATGTACTCGTCGCCCTCGATGGCCCCGCCTTCCTTGAATTTCCTGAACGGTTTCTTTAGGAAAGCCATCCCTATCCCTCGATGCGCTGGTATCAGGGACTGGCCATATAAACATTCCCCGGTGGCCAGGAGGCCCCTCAGCCGGGCTCTCCGAGCTTCCAGAGGCGGTCCCCGACGTGGTGCACCGTCTTCACCGCCTTGCCCTCCCGAGAGCGAGCCATCTCGCCCCCAGGGAGGAGGGCCCGCCCCACGGCGAGGGGGGCGTGGTTCCGCTCGTCCCGGATCCAGCAGAGGTCCCCCGGGGCCAGGTCCGGGTCCGCCGCCACGATGCCCGGGGCCATGACGTCCGCGCCGTTGGTGACGTAGGGGACGGCCCCCATGTCCACAGTGACGGCCCGCCCCTCGGGACGGTACTTCAGCAGCCCCCGCACCGTCAGGAAAAGCGCGCCCTCGACCTCCAGGGCCAGGACCTCGCCGCGAACGAGGACGACCCGCTGCCCCTGGAAGAGGGCCTCGTCCACCTCGTCCTCCGGGCCGAAGACGGGGGCGCCGAGGGAGGCGCGCAGGGACGCGGCCAGGGCCTCGATCTGCTTCCGGCGGAGGCGCCGGCGGCGCTTGAGCTCGCCCATGGCCTACCGTCGCCTCCGGCGGCGGAGGGCGACGGGCACGAGGACGGCCAAGGTGGCGGGGACCGCCAGGAGCCCGAACTCGGGGATCGTCAGGTTCGCCCAGTCCGTCGGGTCGTCATTGCTGTTCATGAGGCTGTCCCCGAACCACCAGTTGTCCCCGCCGCTGGCGTTGTAGAAGTGCATCCCGAAGCCCGCGGTGTCCGTCGTCGCGCAGTTGGGCGGGGCCCCGCTGGAGTCCCACACGTCGTCGCACCGGATCTTGAACTCGTAGCTCTGGTTGTTCCCGAAGCTGTTCGCGCCGTCGTCCTCGGTGGGACAGGTGCGCACGTTCCACGTCCCTCCCGTGCCCTCGTGGCACTCGGTGATGTCCGAGCTCCCGTCCGTCAGGTTGAACTTGAAGTCGTTCGCGTCCAGGCCCCCGCCGTCGTGGTCCGTGTCGAACATGATCTCCGCGAAGTCCCCGGCGTCGTCCGTGGTGTCCGCCCCCACGTAGATGCAGACGTAGAGGAACCCGCCGTCCTCCCCGTACCAGAACGTGTAGTTGGTCTTGTCCTTGAACTTGCCGTTGTTGAAGTAGACGGCTTCGCAGCTCCCGTCCACC
>JABAOD010007768.1_pt1 | contig 33868 bp, 35 predicted proteins | sample 7062151 | NCBI WGS metagenome assembly JABAOD01 (sample SAMN14538626, study PRJNA623070) | marine sediment metagenome | biome: marine biome [ENVO:00000428]; feature: marine pelagic biome [ENVO:01000023]; material: deep marine sediment [ENVO:00002113] | place: India: Gulf of Khambhat ... | reverse complement strand
GGCGCGGTTGGTGCCGTGCACGACATAGCTCGGCCAGGCCAGGTCGCGCGCGTAGTCGCCCAGCGGGTTCTCCGGCCCGGGCGGCACGAACGGCGGCAAGCCCGGACGCTCGCGGCGGATCGAGGCCGGCGGGGTCCAGGTCGGCGCTTCCCGCTTGCGGACGATCGTCGTGGTGCCGGTCGGGGTTTCGCGCCCCAAGCGGCCGACGCCGATCGGATAGGTGATCACCGGCGTCGTGCGGTCGTCGTAGTAGTACAGCCTCAGCTCCGGCAGGTTTATGACGATGCCTTCGTACGGGGCGTCGGGCAGGATGTGAGCCTTGGGCAGGATCAGGGTGCGGCCCGGCTGGGGCAGCCACGGGTCGACTCCCGGATTTGCCGCCACGATCTCGATGTAGCCGAGATTCTCCTTGCGGGCGACCAACAGCAGGTTCTCGTTGGTGCCGACGGTGTAGTACTCGAGCCGCCCGATGACGGCATCGCGGGCGGCGGCCTCAGGCGTGGCGTGGGCGGTGCCGGATGCCGCCCGCACGGACAGGGCCGCCAGCAGCAGCCCGCAAAAATCCCGCCTGCCGACGCACGGCCCCCCCGGCGGGCTTGAACGACCGCACGCCGGACGGGGCCGAATATGTCGAAACCCAGCCATCGTTTCACTGCCAGACATAATGCACACGGGCCGCAATGCAATATCCCCTGCGTTTGTCGTCGCCGCCGGCGGCACCGGCACCGTCGCGGCTCACGTCCGGGCGGCCGGTGTCTTCTGCGGGCGATGGCAACACCATGAAATTGCCGGCGCATCGCACCATGGTCCGGCGCCGGACCCAACGTGTTGACGCAGGTCATTGCCATACCGAGGCTGCGGCGCCAGGGTTCGCTTCGGCCGCAAGGCAGTCACCGTTTCGCGGAGGGACGTCATGGCAGTCCCGATGGTGGTCGCAACGACCCGGGAGCAGGGCTATGACCGCGGGCGCCAGCTTCTCGCCCAGTTCGGGCAGGTGTTCCGGACGGATTTCTTCAACGTGCTGCTGCTGGTGCCCGACGATCCCGACTCGTTTTTCGAACGCTTCGCCGCAATGGTGCGGAACGTGCCGCGGGTGATGGAGACGCTGTCCCGGGTGGTGCCCGCGGAAGCGGAATTCACCTTCGACGGGCCGGAGGATTTCGAGGCCAAGGCACGGGATATCGTCGTCGGATGGGCGTCGCGCCTGCACGGCAAGTCGTTTCATGTCCGGATGCACCGGCGCGGCTTCAAGGGGCGCCTGTCGAGCCAGCACGAGGAACGGTTTCTCGATGACGCCCTGCTCGGCCGGCTGGACGAAGACGGCGCGCCGGGCCGGATCGACTTTGCGGATCCGGACGCGGTGATCGATGTCGAAACCGTCGACGATCGCGCCGGCCTGTCCTTTTGGACCCGGGAGGACCTGAAAAACTATCCGTTCCTCAAGGTCGGCTGACGGTCAGGGTGGGTGCCCGTGCGTGCGGCACGACGGCAATGTGGCCGACGCCGCCCGCCGCCTCGTTGATCGTCGTCCGCGCGAGGCCGAAGCGGTCGATGACCCAGGCATTGGTCCGCAGATGCCGGCTGACCGACTCCACCGTGTAGGCCGACGGGCCGTCGGCAACGGCCAGCGGCACCAGGATCTGATCGCCGAGGTGCCGGTCGAGCGCCGCGCCCGAGCGCCAGTGATCGAGCAGCTCCGCAACAGCCTCCTCGGCCACCTCCTCCGAAGGCTTGCCGCGTGCGCCCAGCGCACCGAATCCGCATCTCACATGCTCGTAGCGGGCGGTCAGGAAGATCCCGGCACCGGCGCATGCGGCGCGGAGGCAGCGCGGGACAATCCGGACCGGTGCCGCGAGTTCATCGAGAAGCGCACGGGCGCGGTCGGCCATGCGCTGCGGGATGTGGGCCGGCAGGTTGGCGGCAAGCGCGCGCCCCGCGATCTCGATGAGACGGCCGCGCTCCAGGAACATGTGATGCCTGACAGCGCGCCGTCCCGTCCCCCGGATCGTTGCCCGCAGGCAACCATTGCCGATGGGAAACCAGCCGGAAGTCTCGAGTTCGAGTTCCGCCGCGATCCCAGTCGAGTGCAAGGCCGGCAGCCAGACCTCCCGCAGGTAGTCGAACGACGGGCTCCAGGCCATGTGCGTGCCGCCGCGCACGGCTACTCGCGAGTCGCCGTCCGCCAGCGCCAACGGCAACAGGACGGTCTGGATTACGAGGCTTGCGGCCCCGGCGCTGCCGCCTTCGCGCGCATCCGCGACGTCGAAGGCATATTCCCCCGGCCGCGGGGGATGTTGCGGCGCGAAGGTCACGGTCAGGCTGCCGAGTTCGTCGCCCGCGACCTCGGCACCGCAGGTCGCGGCAGCGGCCCGGATGGCGGTGATGTGCTGCGCGGCAAGGCCGGGATTCCTTCGGCCGGCGCGGATCGACTCGACTTGAACCGGTCGTCCGGACAGCGCGGAATATGTCACCGAACTTCGCAGAATCTGGCCGCCGCCTTCGCCGTGCGAGCCGTCAATGACGAGCGGCCCGGTCATTTGGCGACGGCGGTGCCCCCACCGAAATGCGCCTCTGCCTCCTGCCGGAGGTCGGCCTCCCGGTCGCCATAGCGGGGCGAGAAGTGGAACGGCAGCATGCGCCTGACGGCGGCGGCGCGCGCCAGCCGCCCGGCCTGCGCCGCGGTCAGGTGGTTCTTCGCCGCCGCCAGGTCGGCATCGGCGTCCAGGAACGCAGCCTCGATATAGAGCAGATCGCTGTTGCGCGCGAGTTCGACGATGGCGTCCCGGTTCGACTCCGACCAGCGCACGTCGGTGACGTAGGTGATCTTCTGCCCCGGAACGATTCCGGTCAGCCGGTCGCGCAACTCGCCGAGGGGATGCACCTCGTCCCGCGCGGTGCCGTCGGCATCCCGCCAGTGTACGCGAAACGCCGAACCGACGTCATCGCCGCGCAGGATCGCCTGCTTGAGCTCGCGCAGCCAGGGCCCGACCCGGAAGCCCATCTCCTCGACCCTGTTCCGCCAGACATTCACGTGCTGCTTCTGTTCGATCGTGAAGGCAAGGCAGGGAATGCCGTGATCGACGACGGCTGCCCGCACCCGGTAGTCGGGGCGGTCGACAAGGATGCCGTGGGGCGCCGGCCGCGGGGCGAGCGATTCGACCGCGAAGCCATCGCGGCAGCTCAGCCGCGCCACGGTCATGCCGCTGCCACCGGCATATTCGCCGACGACCAGAACCAGATCCGTCTTGAAATTGCGGACCAGATTCCAGGTATAGGAGGCGAGCCTGTGCCAGACGCGCTCGATGAAACCCTGCGGGCCGAACAGGTACAGCGTCCTGTCGCGGCCGAGGAGAATGCGGATCATGCGGTCGAAACCGGCGAAGTGGTCCATGTGCGTGTGCGAGACGAACACGTGGCTGACCCGCAGCAGACGCCGATCCGACAGCGGGCGCAAGTCACCGAGGTCGAACAGCATCCCGCGTCGTTCGAACATGAACTCGATGTACAGTCCGGGGTCGCCGAAGGGCGGGTTGACCAGCCGGCTATGAATCAGGGGCCGCACGGCTCGCTTCTACCTTTCGTGTGCGCAACGCACGGGGCGCGGGTATCGTGCCGCCCGCTGCGCCGGGGTTCAAGCCCGATCCTCGCGGCGCCAGAAACCGAGTTCGCAATACGCCGGAACGAGTCCGGTCGACCACGCCGGCGGATATTCCTTGACGCCGACCATCAGGACCCCGCCGGGTTGCAGCCGGTGCGCGATCCCGTGCAGCGCCGCGCGCCGGCCATCCGCATCGAAATAGGTGAAGGCGAGATAGCGGCACAGCACCAGGTCGAACGGGCCGGCGGGCATGGCCCGGCGCACGTCCTGCTGCTCGAACCGGATACCGGCCCGAAATTCGGGACGCAGCCGCAGCATCTCACCGACCTTCTCGAACGCCCGCGCAATCCAGCCGCGCGGCACCTCGCGCAGCGTCCCGCGTCGGTAGGTGGCCGCACGCGCCCGGCGCAGCATGGTCGCATCGGCATCGGTGGCGACGATCTCAAGGCGCAGCGACGGAAATCGGGGCGCCAGTTCCAGGTCCCAGAGCATGCGCAGGGTATAGGCTTCCTCGCCGCCGCCGCAGCCTGCACTCCAGGCCCGCAACGCCTCTCTGCCGGCCGCGGCGGCGTCAGCGGCCAATCCGGGCAGCACGACGTCGCGCAGGTGCAGCCAGGCCGCGTGCTCGCGGCAGAAGCGGGTGACGGTGATCCGGCACAGGGCGTCCAGCATCGCCCATTCGTCCGGCTCGGCCTCGAGGCGCGCGCGGTATTCATCGTGACCGGATATGCCGAGATCCCGCATGCGCCGGGCAATTCGCTTGCAGACCTGGCCGTGTACCTTGCGGAACGCCGGCGGCGACAACCCCATTCGCGGGAGCGCCCAGGCAAGCAACTCGCGACAGGTTGCGTTCTTCATGCGGTCGACCTTTCGCTGGGACGGTGCCCCCGGATATAGTTGCCGACAGTGGTAGACCGGCACAGACATGGTAGAGTCTTCCGATGGCCGGCTGGAGCAACCAGGACATCGCGTCCAGGCTTCTGGAAATGGCCGACCTGCTCGAGCAGCAGGACGCCAGCCCGTTTCGCGTCAATGCGTATCGGCGGGCGGCACGCACGATCGCCGGGCATGCAGAACCGCTTGTCGCCATCCGGCATCGCGGCGGGGTCGAGGCGCTCGAGGCCCTGCCGGCGATCGGCCGCTCCATTGCGCTCGCCGTCGACGAGATGCTGCGAAGCGGGCGCTGGATGCAGCTCGAACGGTTGCGGGGCGCCCTCGACCCAGAGCACGTGTTCCGGTCGATCCCCGGTGTCGGTCGACAAATGGCGCGGCGCATCCATGACCAGCTTCACGTCGATACCCTGGAGGCGCTGGAGATTGCCGCGCACGACGGCCGGCTGCAAGATGTCGACGGAATCGGTCCCCGACGAGCCCGGATGATCGCCGCCGCGCTTGCCCAGATGCTGCAGCGCCGGCCGGGCCCTGCGCCGCGAACTGGTCCGGAACCGCCGGTCGACATGCTGCTCGATGTCGACCGCGAGTACCGCGAAAAGGCTGCGGCAGGCACCCTGCGCAAGATCGCGCCGCGCCGGTTCAATCCGCAAGGGGAGGCCTGGCTTCCCATCCTCCACACGCAACGGGACGACTGGCAGTTCACGGCCCTGTTCTCGAACACCGCGCGGGCCCACGATCTTGGCCGGACCGGCGACTGGGTGGTGCTTTATTTCCATACCGACAGTGGCCCCGAGGGACAGCGAACCGTGGTCAGCGAAACCTATGGCCCGCTGACGGGCCGGCGCGTGGTGCGCGGGCGGGAGCAGGAATGCGCGCGCCACTACCGCAAGGACGCCGCCATGGCCTGAACGGCAACAGGTCCCCGCTTGCGGCGCGCGGCCCCGGATCGCATGTCGGGCGGTTCAGTTGCGCTCTTCGGCGTAGGCTTCGTCGGCGGTCAGGATATCGTACACATCGGCCACCGGGCCGCTGACCGGCCGTCGCAATTCGCCCATGACATCGCTTTCGCCGGTTGCCCATGCGGCGGCTTCCTCGAGCTCACGCACCGTTGCGCCGGTGGCAAGAATTGCGGCGATGCGTTCATCGGGCATAGGGCCGAGGATTTCGAGAACATCGCTCGCCGTGGCTTCGGCGCCATTCGGGTCGGATTCTGTCATGACTCAAATGCCCCAGCTGTTTGACGATGTTCGGAAAACATAAGGATTCCTGCGGTCGGTCACATTGACACACGTCAACCATGGTGGATCGGCGGCCGTGGCACTATGCTCGCGGCTTCGGCCGCAAGGCGCCGGACACACCGACTGTCGGGACAGATCGAATCGATGCAACGCACGTCACCGGAACCGGCCGACCGCGAGCTTCGGGAGAAGGTAGACTTCCTGACCCGGCCGCAGGCATATCCGGAAGGCAGCGCGGAGGTGAGCACCGTCGAAACAGCGTTGTCATGGGTGTTCCTGACCGGCCAATTCGCCTACAAGCTCAAGAAACCCGCGATCCACGAGTTGGCCGATTTCCGTGCGCTTGAGGCGCGCCATCACTACTGCGACGAAGAGGTGCGCCTCAATCGCCGGCTGGCGGCCGACATATATCTTGGCACGGTGCCGTTGACGCGTGAATCCGGGGGATCTCTGGCAATCGGCGGCGCCGGCGCGGCGGTCGATTGGCTGGTCAGGATGCGCCGGTTGCCCGGCCGAGCGATGCTGGATCGGGCCATACGGGCGGGCGATGTGCGGACCCGGGAACTGCGCACCGTCGCCGCCCTGCTGGCACGGTTTTTCAGGGCTGCCGTCCCGGTGGCGATACCGCCGGGCGAATACCGGCGACAACTTGCCGATACGATCACGGCGAGCCGACGGGTCCTGGCCGATCCGTCCTCCGGGCTGTCGAGCCGCGCGGTCGGGACGGTTACCGCTGCGCTGCGCAAGTTCGTCATGGGGCAGGCGTCGCTGTTCGACCGGCGCGTCCGACGCGGCCGGGTCCGCGAGGGGCACGGCGACCTGCGTGCCGAGCACGTCTATCTGGGCCCGAAAGCCGCGGTGATCGATTGTCTCGAGTTCAGCCGCGACGGCCGGATCCTGGATGCGGCGGACGAATTGGCGTTTCTCGCAGCCGAATGCGAGATGCTCGGGTCCCCTGGGGCGGGCAAGGTGATCCTCGAAACCTGTTGCGACCGACTTGGCGACCAGGCGCCGCCCGAGCTACTCGCCTTCTACAAGGCGCGCCGTGCCATGATGTGCGCCCGTTCGGCGATCGTGAACCCCGCTCCTGCGGGCGCGCAAGAGGGGCCGGAGTTCCGCGGCCGCGCGGAGCAATATCTTGCCCTTGCCGAGACATACGCGCGGCAGCTGCGGTAGGGTTTGGGCCGTCGCGCCTTGCGCCGGTCGAATCTCGTCGACTGTCCTACCATGCAGGCTCGATGGTCCGCACGAAGGCCAGAATGTGATCGACGTCCGCGGTGGAAAGGGCGAACGGCTGTGCATTCGGCGGCAGCTGCGTCGACGCCGGCAAGCCTTCGATGCGGACGTGCACGGGATGCGGCCGACGTGCATAGAAACTGGCGAACCGCCGCCGGCCAATCCTTCATCGTCCTGAGAACCTGGAAGGACGGCGTGCTGCCGATGCCCCCGGTCGGATTTTGCTCGCCGACAACGTGGCAGCGGGTGCAGTGCGCAATGGCGAGGGCGCGACCCTTGTCGGGGTCGCCCGCGGTGTGGCCGGGCAGCGGCGCGAGGGCGAGCAGCAGAGCGGCCGGGACGAGCGTGCACAAGCGCATGGAGGGAACCGCCACGGACGGAGTATACCCAAACCGTCCGGCTCCGCCACGGGCCCCGTAACGCAGGGAAGTCCGCTTTGCGATGGGCAAACGTGGCTGCTCCGCCCGAAAAAAAAGCGCGTCGTAACGAGTTCGGTACGACGCGCTCAGGTCAGGTCTGGCCGGGGGCTAAAGGCGGCCGACCTGTTTATTTATTCCGTTGAAGGCCAGGATTTCAGGATCTTTTGGCTGAAAGATCAGATTTTGCTTTTCCAGGACGTTGCCATCCTCGTCGACGACCTCGACCGTCCATTCGCCGGACTGGTCGGCTGGAAGAAGATGGGTCGACCAAATCCGCCAACGCTGCGCCATGACGTCGAAGTTCGCCTCGAACACGACGGTGCCCTCATGGAGCCAGCGATGCGTGATTCTCTTGCCGGCCATGGCGTGCAGCTCGTTGAAGAACGAGACTGCCTGATGCGGGTCGTTCACGACCTCGACGTCGTTGGCCGGATAGCGCTTGCGGATTGCGGTGGTGAAGACCGCCAATGCGACCGTCGGCTCCGTCGGCACACGGCGCGCCTGATCGCGATCGTTCTCGCGCCCGTCCGATGTATTACCGCCATTGCCGCCACTGTTGCCGCCGCCGTTGCCGCCACCGTTGCCGCCATCCTGACCGCTGCCACCGTTGCCGCCATCCTGACCGCCGCCACCGGTGCCGTTATCCTGACCGCCGCCGCCGGTTCCGTCACCCGTTCCGCCGCCGTCGCCGCCGCCCTTGCCGCCGCCGTTGCCGCCGCCATCGCCGCCGCCACGCCCGCCGCCCTTATCGTTCTTGGCATATGCGGTCGTCGGCGCGAACAGGTCGTGGTCGCCATCGCCGTAATCGATCGCGACCGGCGCGGATATCACGAGGGCAAAGGTCAAGACACCCGCTGCAAATGCGGCCGGTGAAAACAGTATTCGGCCACATCCGATCCCGTTCTTCTTGATCTTATCCTCGATCATGAAAAGCATCACTCCGATCCCCGTCCCAACGGTGCGGTCCTCAATGCTTCCCTACCTGTGCCGGTTAACGTTTTGTTAATTATTTATACAACGCCGAGGTCTACGCTTTATTCCCCGATTGATCGGCATTTTATCTAATTCCGGTTACAACACCGTGCGGGAGCGGCCCGTCGACACGCAGCAGGTTGCGGGCGCCTCGAACCGGCCGGGACCGCCACCGAGCGGCGTCGACTCACAAGGGGGCAGACCCGCGTCGCGGTGCATTGGGCGCGATATGTCGACGAGGGGTTGCGGTTGGCGGCAGTGCCGGGGAAGAGTCGGGCCGCCGACGGGTTCTGCCGGTCAGCTGTTGGCAGCCTGACGGCAGTGACTGAGGCTGTGCTGTTTCACGAACGCGACAAAGCGGGTCGTCCAGCGGTTGCCGCCGATGTCGCGCAGATGGCTGAAGCTGGCAAGGAGGCTGCCCTGCACGATGCCGTCATGCGTCCCGTCGATGCCATGGCCGCGGATCACGCGGTAGGCGAAGGTGACGTCGTGCGGCAGGTCCTCGAGCGACGCGTAGTGGAACTCATGCGCTGGGACGCGCGCCGGTACGCCCGTCTTGGAGGGCGACATCGGCCAGGGCCCGGCGCCGGTTTCCTCCAGGACCACGTAACCGCGACCCTGGGGCCGCCTGTGCATCACGGTGCGACCGGGCAGGGCGCCGCACATGTCGTATGTCGCGCCGTTCCAGGTCAGGCTCTGCGAGAGGTACATCATGCCGCCACACTCGGCATAGGCGGGCAGGCCGGCGGCGAGGGCCGTGCGGATACTGGCGCGCATGGTCCGGTTCGACTGCAGCGCAGCCATCTGCGTTTCCGGAAAGCCGCCGCCGATGAACAGGCCGTCGACCGCGGGCAATTGCGCGTCGTGCAGCGTGTCGAACGGGACGAGTGTGGCGCCGGCCCGCTCGAGCGCCTCGAGGTCGTCCGGGTAATAAAAGCCGAAGGCGGCATCGCGGGCGATACCGATACGGATGCCGGCGTCCGCGGGCGCCGGTTCGCGCGCCAGGGCCGGCGCGGCCTTTGGCCCCGCAGCCGTGCCGGCGACCGCGACGAGACGGTCGAGGTCGATGCTGGCCGCCACAATGTCCGCCATGCGGGCGATCGTCTCGTCGGCTCCGGCCGCCTCGTTGGCGGGGACCAGGCCGAGATGCCTTTCCGGAATCTCCATTGTCGGGCCGCGTCCGATCGCCCCCAGAACGGGCACGTCGGTGTAGTGCTCGAGCGCGGCCCGCAGCTTGCCCTCGTGCCGCGGTCCGCCGACCTTGTTGAGGATCACGCCCGCGATGCGCACGCCGGCATCGAAGTTGAGGTAGCCGAGGACCAGCGGCGCGATTCCGCGGGTCATGCCCAGCGTGTCGAGGACGAGGACCACCGGCGCACCGAGCAACGCCGCCAGCGCGGCGTTGCTGTCGCGCCCCTCGAGATCGACGCCGTCGAACAGCCCCTTGTTGGCCTCGATCAGAGATATGTCCGCCTCGCGATGGCGGCGGCAGAACGCGGCGATGATCTCCGCCGCCTCCATGCAATGGAAGTCGAGATTGTAACAGGGGCGGCCGGCGGCCCGGGCGAGCCACATCGGATCGATGTAGTCGGGGCCCTTCTTGAACGGTTGCACGGCCACGCCGCGACGCCCCAGGGCGGCGGCAAGGCCCGTCGTCACCGTCGTCTTGCCGGAGGATTTCTGGGTCGCTGCGATCAGCAGATGCGCCATGGCCGTTACGCCGCGATGCCGAGACGCGCCCGGTCGCGGGCCTGCCACATGGCTTCGGCCCTGTGTTGCGCTTCCGTGGTGTCGGCGGCCTGGCCGAGCGTCTTCAAAGCGATGGCAAGGGTTCCGGTGATCGCCGCTTCGGCGTAGGGATCCTCCGCCTCGCCGGTCCAGACTGCCTTGAGGCGCGCGATGTCCATCTCCTGGTCGGTCGGCTGCACCGCATCGGACAGCAGCGGCGGCCAGTCCTCTGAGCCGGCGACGCCGTCGACCACGCTCCGCACTTCGGTCAGCTTGCTCGGCCGTCGTTCGATCTCGCCGCCTTCGCCGCGAAACACGCACATGTGTTTCTGGCCCAGCAGAATCGCCGCCTGCTGATGGATGTCCATGTAATTCGGGTGAAAGATCCCCTGCAGCATCACCGGGGCGCCGAACGGATTGAGCATCCGCGCGATCGTGTGGACCGGCGAGCGCAGGCCCATGACGGGGCGCAGCTCGATGACCGCGTGCAGCCGCGGGCTCAGATCGGCGAGCGGCAGATAGGCGAAGTTCCGGGCCTCGATATGCGTTGCCGCCTCGTCGAGGCTTCCTGCGATCGGGATATCCAGCGCCTCGAGCGTCTCGCGCGTATAGAGCCGCCCCGGCGTGTGGCCCTCGGCGCCGTGCATGAACATGCGCGTGCCGTTCTGTGCCAGCAGCAGCGCCGCCAGCAGGAACCAGGGCAGCTGCCGGCGCTTGCCGGCATAGGAGGACCAGTCGAGATCGACCGTCGGGGGCGGGGAGGGGAGGGTGAACAGCCGGCGCGCGGCGCGCACGAAACCGGCGATCTCCTCCGGGCTTTCCTCCTTGACGCGCAGCAGCATCAGGAACGCGCCGAGCTGTTCGGGGAGCACCTCGCCGCGCAGGATCATCGTCATCGCGGCTTCGGCCTCGTCCGCCGTCAGCGAGCGCGTCAGCGTCTTGCCGCGTCCGAGGATGCGGACATAGGGTGCGAAGGGATGCTCCGGGCCGGCCATGTCAGGCTCCGGCGGGGGCGGGCTCGGCGCCCGCGGCACGCGCGTGGTGCGGGTCGACGGCCGCGTCCGCGAGGCTGGCCGGCAGGAAGGGCAGAACCTTGACAGCGAGCGCGACCAGCAGCAGCGCCATGGCGACGCCGCTGAGGCCGAGGCCGATCTCGTAGACGCTCGGCACGTAGGTGGCCGCCGCGCCGTCCATGAAGCTGCTGGTCACCTCCATGCCGGGGAACAGGACCAGCGGGTAGGCCTGCCCGCCGATGATGATCACGTAGACCTGCACCAGGCCGCCGAGGATCACGAGAGCCGATGCCAGGGCGACGCGGGTCCGCAGGCCCGCGATTTGGGGCAGCAGCAGCAGGAGCATCGGCACGAAGCCGCCGAGGACCACTTGGCCCCACCAGAACAGCGTGGTGTAGATGCCGCCCTCCCACAGGATGAATCGCTCGACACCGATATGCTCGGCGGCATAGAGGTTGGTCAGGTGCTGGACCGCGGTGAAATACAGCACCGCCGCAACGAACACCGCCAGCAGCGTGGCCATGCGCTTGAGAATTCTGTCGCCCAGCGGCCGTCCCGTGCCGGCGCTGGCCACCATCATGACCTGCAGGAAGATTGCCAGACCGAAGGAGAACGACATGGCGATGAACAGCGGCGCCATGACCGCCGTGTCGTAGGCCTCGCGCGCCACCAGGAAGCCGAAGATCGAGCCGGTACCGGTGGTCAGGACCAGCCGCCAGACGAACGCGAACCAACCGGCTGCAGGTGTGTACCGGTTCATGCGCCGCTCCATCTGCACCCACAGATAGACCGCGACGATCGCGAAGAACCCGATATAGAGATAGATGTTCCAGGCGAAGATCGACTTGAAGTTGTACGTCGTCATGGCGACGATCAGCCGGTCCGGCCGGCCGAGGTCGAGCACGAGCACGGCAAGCCCGCCGGCCAGCAGCGCGAGGGACAGCAGGCCGGACAGCCGCGACAGCGGCTTGTACGGGGTCTTGCCGAAGACCGACGCGATCGAGGCCACGTTCAGCGCGCCCGACGCCGCGACGATCAGGAAGACGGCGAAGACATGCGGCATGCCCCAGACGATCTGGTTGTTCATGCCGGTCACATAATGGCCGTAATGCTCCATGTACCAGGCAGCGCCCAGGCCGGTCGCGACCAGCAGGCCCAGCCCGCCGATCAGGGCGACATATCCCAGGCCCCAACCCTCGACTTCGCGGAATTTAACCTGTTTCGCCATGGTCCGCGCCCTCACAGATTGCGGTACCGAACCGCCGGATCGACGCCGAGATCGCCGCGGATCTGGCTCGTGGCATAGGTTGCGATGCGCCGCGAGATCTCGCTGTCCGGATCGTTCAGGTCGCCGAACAGGATGGCGCCGTTGCCCCGCGCCGCGCAGGCCTCGACGCAGGCCGGCGTGCCGCCCGCATCGACGCGGTGCACGCACATGGTGCAGCTTTCGACCGTGCCCTTGCCGCGTGGCGCATGCGGCTTCTGGTCTTCCACGACCTCGTGGATGAACGAGCGCGCCTTGTACGGGCAGGCCATCATGCAGTAGCGGCAGCCGATGCAGATGTGCTTGTCGACCAGCACGATGCCGTCGGCGCGCTTGAACGAGGCGCCGGTCGGGCAGACGTCGACGCAGGGCGGCTCGGCGCAGTGCTGGCACATCACCGGCACGTACTTGCTCTCGCCGGTCCTCGGATTGCGCACCGTCACCTTGCGGATCCATTGCGCATCGGTCGCCGGCCGTCCATGACCGGTCACGCCGTTCTCCTGATGACAGGCGGTAACGCAAGCATCGCAGTCCGACGCACAGCGGTCGACGTCGATCAAGAGCCCCCACCGGACTTCCGGCGAGGCCGGCTCGTCCGGCTCGCGCGCAGCGGCGCCGACCCCGTACAGCGTGACGCCGGGTGCCAACGCGACGCCGGCTGCCGCGGCGGCCGCGCTCAGGAACCGACGGCGCTTGAAATCGAAGCCGTTCATTCTCCCGACTCCGGGCTGGTTGCGGCGGTCATCGGCAACGGCGCCGGGCGCGCGGCCGTCTCGGGACTCTCCGGCTTCGCCGAGTGGCACTGGAAGCAGTCGATCGTCACAGCGGCGTATTCGTGGCAGGTGGCGCAGAACTGGCCCGGCGCGTTGATCGATACCGCACGCCCCTCGGCGTCGGTCGACGCGTGGCAGGCGATGCATTCCTTGAGGCTGAACCGTTTGGTACGGATGCCCCGATGCATCGTCTCGTCGCGCTGATGCGTCAGCTCCCGCATGTGGTAGCGCCGCATGTACTCGGTATCGGCGACGCAGCGCTCACCCTTCGCTTCGGGTATGACCGGGCCGGGGACCCGGCCGTCCTGCGCCGGCGCCATCGACGGGACGGTTAGCAACGCCAGCAGGAGGGCGAGCGCGCGCATCGGGTCGACCTACTCGCCCAGCCCCATCTGGATGTAGCCGCTGGGACAGACGTCCTCGCAGATGTGGCAGCCGATGCACTTGGTGTAATCGGTGTCCACGTAGCGGCCCATCGTGGCCTTGTCCTTCTTGACCCGGTAGACCGCGTCCTGCGGGCAGTAGATCACGCAGTTGTCGCACTCGAAGCACATGCCGCAGCTCATGCAGCGGTCGGCCTCGGCCATCGCGTCCTCCTCGGTGAAGCCGTGGATGCGCTCCTCGAAATGGCCGAGCACGTCGTCCGGCCCGATATGCTTCTCCCGGCGCTTGTGGCGGGCTTCGTACTTCCAGTGGCCCAGGAACAGCTCGTCGGCCGGGACGATTTCGGCGAAGGAGCGGTCTTCGTAATTGTGCACCGCGAAGTTCTCATGGTCGGTGCCGCGGACCTGCTGGTGGCTGTAGGGCTCCGGGTCGAGATGCGCTTCGTGCAGCTTGGCCAGCAGATTGAAGTGATGCTTGTCGACCCTGGGTCTGCGCGCCGGCTCCTTGCCGGACAGAAAGTGATCGATGCCCTCGGCCGCGATCGAAGCGTGGCCGATCGCCGTCGTCAGCAGATGCGGCTTGACGATGTCGCCGCCGACGAAGAAGTCCTTCTTCTGTGCCGCGCGGTAGAACTCGTCCGGGCTGATCAGGCCGCGGCCGTTGTCGAGGTCCTCGAGCCCGGTCAGATCGCCGGACTGGCCGATGGCCGCGACGATCAGGTCGCACTCGATGTCGAACTCGGGTGTGTCCTTGACCGTCATGTTGTTGCCTTCCCACTCGACCTCCTGCACGCGCAGCGCGGTGGCGCGGCCGTCCTTGCCGACGACGACGGAGACCGGGGCGAGGGAGCTGCGGATCTTCACGCCCTCCTGGCGGACGTGCTCGATCTCCATCTTGGCGGCCGGCATCTTCTCGACCGGCCGGCGGTAGACGATGGTCACGTCGGCGCCCTGGCGGTTGGCGATGTTGGCGACGTCGTGCGCGGTGTGGCCGAGCACGACCATCTCCGGACGGTCGCGCTCGCGCTCCTGGGTGATGTGGCCCAGCCGCCGGGCGACCGCCGCCACGTCCATCGCGGTGTCGCCACCGCCGATCACCAGCACGTTCCTGGCGCTGTGCTTCAGGCGGCCGTCGTTGAACGCCTCGAGGAAGGCGATGCCGCTGATCACATTGGGGGCGTCGCCGCCGGGCACGGGAAGCGCCTGGCCGCTCTGCGCGCCGATGCCGACGAAGAACGCGTCGAACTCCTTGTTCAGCTCTTCGACGGAAACGTCGACGCCGATCTTGGTGTTCATGCGGGTCTCGACGCCCATGTCGAGGATGCGCTGGATCTCGCCGTCCAGCACCTCGCGCGGCGTGCGGTAGCCGGGGATGCCGTAGCGCATCATGCCGCCCAGCTCCTCATGGGTATCGAAGATCGTCACCGCATGGCCCTTGCGGCGCAGCTGATAGGCGGCCGCGAGGCTGGCCGGCCCGCCGCCGATGCAGGCCACCTTCTTGCCCGTGTCCGGCCCGGGATCGCGCAGCTTCAGCTTGTGCTCCAGCGCGTAGTCGCCGATGTACTGCTCGACCGCGTTGATGCCGACGAAGTCGTCGACCTCGTTGCGGTTGCAGCCGTCCTCGCACGGCGCCGGGCAGACGCGGCCCATCATCGCCGGGAACGGGTTGGCGTCGGTCAGCCGGTAGAACGCGTATTCCTGCCAGGCCATTCCCTCCGGCGGCTTCTCGATGCCGCGGGCGATGTTGAGCCAGCCGCGGATGTCCTCGCCCGACGGGCAGCTGCCCTGGCACGGCGGGGTGCGGTGTACGTAGGTCGGGCATTTGTGCGACTCGTCCGCAACGAAGATCTCCTCCTGCCACGGGCGGTGCGCGTGGTCGCCGTCCTTGAAGCGGCGGAACGTCAGCTTGGTCTCGTCCATGCCGTGCTTTTTCTGATCCTGTTTGCCGTGTGAGCCGTCCATGGCGTGCTATTCCTCCGTCTCGGCCGGCGCGGCGCCGGCCTCCGTTTCATCGTCGTCGTCCCCGTCCGTCGCCTGGCCGTCGAGGATGATCGCGTTGCTGACCAGCTGGTGCAGGCTGACCACCCGGTCCATGCCGAAGCCGTATTCCGGGAACACCTTTGAAAACTGGCTCTTGCAGATCGCGCAGATGGCGACCATGTGGGTGACCCCGTCGTCCTGCACGACCTGGTTCAGGGCGTCCATGCGGGGCTTCGCGCCCTTGACGCGCAGCTCCATCAGATCGTCGGTCAGCAGGCCGCCGCCGCCGCCGCAGCAGAAGGTGCCCTCGCGGATCGTCTCCGGCGCCATGTCGACGAAGTTGTTGCACACGGCACGGACGATCGCGCGCGGGATCTCGAACTGCCCGCCGGGCACGCCGCCCATGCGGGTCGCCCGGGCGATGTTGCAGGAATCGTGGAACGTCAGGGTCATGTGGTCGTTCGCCGACTTGTCGAACGTCAGCTTGCCCTGCTGCATGAGATCGTAGGTGAACTCGCAGATATGCTGCGGGATCGGATAGTTCTGGTCGAGGAAGTCCCATGGCCCGGCCAGCGTGTTGAGGAAGCTGTAGGCGACCCGCCAGGCGTGCCCGCACTCGCCGAACACCAGGCGCTTGACGCCGAGGTCGAGCGCCGCCTTGCGGATCCGCAGCGCCACCTCGCGCATCTGCTCGTAGGAGCCGATGAACATCGCGAAGTTGGCGGCCTCCGAGGCGTAGGAGCTGATCGTCCAGCTGACGCCGGCCTGGTGGAAGACCTTGGCGTAGCCGATCAGCCCGTCGACATGCGGCTCGGCGAAGAAGTCGGCACTCGGCGTGACCAGCAGGATCTCGGCGCCCTTCACGTCGAGCGGCAGCCGCACCTTGACCCCGGTCTCTTCCTCGATGTCCTCCTCCAGCCCCTCCAGCGTGTCGGCGAGCGCCGGGCCCGGCAGGCCGAGGTTGTTGCCGATCTTGTGGACCTTGCCGATGATCTCGTTGCAGTATTTCTGGCCCTTGCCGATATGGTCCATGATCTCGCGCGCGGCCATCGAGATCTCGGCGGTGTCGATGCCGTAGGGGCAGTAGACCGAGCAGCGCCGGCACTGCGAGCACTGGTGGAAGTAGCTGTACCAGTCGTCCAGCACCTCCTCGGTCAGGTCCTCGGCGCCGACCAGCCACGGCAGCCACTTGCCGGTGAAGGTGAAGTGGCGCCGGTAGACCTTGCGCATCAGGTCCTGGCGCGCCACCGGCATGTTCTTGGGATCGCCGGTGCCGAGGAAGTAGTGGCACTTGTCGGTGCAGGCGCCGCAGCGCACGCAGGAATCGAGGTAGACCTGCAGGGCGCGCGATTTCTTCAGCAGTTCGCCGAACCGCGCGATCGCCTTGTCGTGCCAGTCCTCGACCAGCTCGCCCGGGAAGCCGAGCGCCTGCTGGTGCTCGGGCGCGGCCACGTAGGGGTGCGAATGCGACATCGCACCGTCCTGCAGCGCCGGGATCTCCGTGATTTCGGAGAGTTCGGGGACTTTGTAGTCGCCCATGCTACTTGCTCCCCGTCTCGAGCTTCGCCGCCCACGGCGCCAGGTGCCGCTTTTCGCGCGCGCTGTCGACCTGGTTGCGGGTCGGGCTGAAGAACAGGCCCGGCGCGTGGAGCAGCTTGGAGAAGGGGAAGATCGCCATCAGCGCGATCACCAGCCCAAGATGGACCAGCAGGATCGGATCCGTCGGCACCGGCTGCCAGTCGAACCGAATCAGCCCGAGGATGAATTTCTTGACCGCGACGATGTCGGTGCGCGCGACATAGCGCATGGCAAGGCCGCTCGCCGTGATGGCCAGCAGCAGGACCAGCATCAGGTGGTCCGACGGGCCGCTGATATAGCGGATCCGCTCGACGAAGATGCGTCGGAACCACAGCGCGGCGAGCCCCGCCAGCATAGCGAAGCCGGCATAGGTGCCGAACGGCTGCACGAGCACCACCCAGCCCCAGACCGGCTCGATGAAGTAGCGCAGGTGGCGCAGCATGGCGAGCAGCAGCGCCGCATGAAACATCCAGCCGAACAGCCAGATCCACTTGTTCGACTTGAACAGGCTTTCGAACAGCACCACCTCGCGCACAATGCGCATGGCGACGCCGCCGGTGGTCAGTGGCGCCGGCATGGTGGGAATCTTCAGGGGGGCCGGCGTACGCCAGTACTGTATGATCTTGCGGGCCAGTCCGTAGACCAGCCACGCTGTGGCGGCATAGAATCCCGCTGTATAGATCGCGGTCAGCACGGCCAGGTCCCCCTATCGCCCCGGGCGCCTGGGCGACACCGGGGCTTTCAGGCTGAGCAGTCCAATGCGTCAGATGCAGCCCGTCGGCTTCGGCAGTCCGGCGATCTTGCAGGCCTGCTTGGCCGGGCCATACGGGAACAGCTCGTAGAGGTACTTGCTGTTGCCCTTGTCCGGGCCCAGCGTCTTCTTGATGGCCTTGGTCAGGACACGGATGGCGGGCGCGATCTGGTATTCCTCGTAATATTCGCGCAGGAAGTTGACGACCTCCCAATGGTCGTCGGTCATCTCGATATTCTCGTCCTCAGCGATCAGGATCGCGAGCTCGCGGGACCACTGGCTGATATCCTTGATGTAACCTTCCTCGTCCGCCTCGAACGTATTGCCATTCAGCGTGTACGCCATTTCTTGACATTCCTCCTTGGTAAGCCACGTCGTCACGTCGTCAGGTACCGTATCCCTCTCTTAGAGCCACGCCTGCTGTGCCTCGTGTTCCGCCACGAGGTCGACGAAGCCTCCATAGTCGACGACCTCGATGCCGTCGACCAGCGGGGCCTCGCTGAGTCCCCGGGCGGCCATGTCGGGCCCGAGGACGTAAACCTTGAAATCCTGCATCCGGGCAGCGAGCGTGTCGGCGGCGCGGGTGCCGCGCAGCGCGCCGTACACGCCATCCTCGATGAGGAGGATCGCACTGCCGTTCTTGGCCAGCCGCAAGCAGCTCTCCAGGGTGTTCCGCTCGAGGGGCGACTTGTTTACCGTGTGCAGCATGCCGGCCCCCTTCAGGCGCTGATCACCACGTCCTGCGCGGCCATGATCTCGCGCAGCTCGTCGGTGCTCAGGATTTCCACATCGACGACAAGGTCATCGGCCGTCAGCCCGCGGGCCTCGAGCGATTCCTTCTCGACATAGAGCTTCTCGACGTCGTAGCCCTCCAGCGCGCGGAAGGTCGGCGAGAAATTCTTCATGTTGACGCCCGTCGTGTCCTGCCCCTTTTTCAGCTGGAACACCCCGTCGTCCACGAAGACGACGCTGACATCCTGGTCGAAGGCCGCCGAGATCAGCACTGTTTCCAGCGATTCCAGCGCGTAGACGGTGCCGTAGGGCGCCTTGCGGTTCACGAACATGAAACGCTTTATGACTTCGGGATCGAAATCGTCTTCTTCCATCATGGCCGTCGTCCGTATCCTGTCCCCATACCGCCCGTCAGTCGCCGAACACGACCAGGCGGTCGCTGACGATGCCGGCCTCGATCAGCTGGCCGAGCCCGGAAATCCGGAAGCCGGGGGCGAGGACATCGTCCTTGATGCCCCGGCGCAGCGCGGCGGCAACGCAGACCACGAGGTCGATGTCGTTGTCCGCCGCCAGCTTGCCCCACAGCTCCACGAGATTGCGGTCGTCCGCCTGAGGTTCGGAGAGCTTGTTCGCGTTGTTGACGCCGTCGTGATAGAAGAACACGCGCATGATCTCGTGCCCCTTCGCGAGCGCCGCCTTGGCGAATTGGTAGGCCGAATCCGACGCCTGGTGCGTGAACGGCCCCTCGTTCACCAGTATCCCGAACTTCATCTCCGGTGCACCCCTTCCTTGTCGCCGAGCGGGCTAGAAATGGATGTGCGCCGACGCGTTCAGGCTGCGCCGCGCGCCGCGCCAGTCGTCGATGTGGTGCCGCGTGAACGCAAGATCGGTCAGCTCGAAGAAGCGCGGCCAGCCGATCCGCTCGATCCACTCGCCCATGCGCTCCCACGGGCGGCCGTCTTCCTTGTAGGCGTAGAGGATCTTCTTGACGATCTCGGCGGCCTCCGGCCAGCGCGGCGGATTGTTCGGCACGCCGGCCGCGACCAGCTTGTGGAAGGTCGGCTTGGAGCGCGCGTTCGAATGCTTGCCACCCACCCAGATCGCCAGCTTGGTCGACTCCTCGCTGTTGATCTGCATCGGCGGGCACGGCGGATAGCAGGCGCCGCAGCAGATGCACTTCTTCTCGTCGACCTCGAGCGACGGCTTGCCGTTGACCATCGCCGGACGGATCGCCGCCACCGGGCAGCGCGCGACCACCGCCGGCCGCTCGCAGACGTTGGCCACCAGGTCGTGGTTGATCTTCGGCGGCTTGGTGTGCTGCACGTTGATCGCGATGTCGCCCTGGCCGCCGCAGTTGATCTGGCAGCACGAGGTGGTGATGTGCACGCGGTTGGGCATCTCCTCCTTCTTGAACTCCTCGTAGAGCTCGTCCATCAGCGCCTTGACCACGCCCGAGGCGTCGGTGCCGGGGATGTCGCAGTGCAGCCAGCCCTGGGTGTGCGAGATCATCGAGACCGAGTTGCCGGTGCCGCCGACCGGGAAGCCCTCGGACTCCAGCTTCTCGATCAGCGGGGCCACCTTTGCCTCCTCGCTGACCATGAACTCGCAGTTCGAACGCACGGTGAACCGGACGTGGCCCTCGGCGTATTCGTCGGCGATGTCGCACAGCTTGCGGATGGTGTAGACATCCATCTGCCGCTGGGTGCCGGCGCGGACCGTCCACACCGTGTCCCCGCTGTGCGAGACGTGGCGCAGGACGCCCGGGCGCGGCCGGTCGTGCCATTTCCAGTTGCCGTAGTTCTTCTTCAGCAGCGGATGCATGTGGGGGAAGGGATCCGGCACGCCGCTCTCGACAGGACGACGCGGTTGCGTTGCTTGATTCATGTCACCAATTCCCGTTCTCTCTATCGAAGCGCCTCGGTGGCGGCGGCCTATTCGGCCGCCTCCGCCGAACCCTTCTTCTCCGCCTTGCGGCGGTACCACTTGTCCGCTTCCTCGTCCCAGTCGTCGGTGCGGACATAGGACGACGTGCGCGGATGATTGACCATGTTCGGGTCGACCTCGACGCCGATCGCCTCGAGGAAGTTGGCCAGGCCGATGCGGTCGATCGTCTCGCCGATGCGCTCGTGCTCCAGCGCGTTCTCGGCGAAGAAATCGATGACCGTCTCGCCGAGCTCGGTCAGCGCCTCGTAGTCCTCGTCGGTCTCGAGCTTGAAGAAGGGGACGACCACGGTGCCCATCAGGTCGCCGATCTTCAGCGAGCGCTTGCCGCCGATCAGGATCGTCGCGCCCCGCTCGTCGCCGGGCGAGAGCGCCTTGGTCATCACGTTGATGCAGTGCATGCAGCGCACGCAGCTCTTGTTGTCGACGTCGAGCGTGTCGTCGTCGTTGAGGCTCAGCGCCCGGGTCGGGCACATGGCGATGACCTGATCGATCACCTGCTTGCGGCCGTGCTCCTTGACGTAGGCCTTCACCTCGTCCTGGTCGACCTTCATGTCGTCGTTCCAGGTGCCGATGACCGCGAAGTCGGACCGGTGGATCGCGTTCGAGCAGTCGTTCGGGCAGCCCGAGAACTTGAACTTGAACTTGTAGGGCAGGGCCGGGCGGTGCATCTCGTCGAGGAACTCGTTGATGATGTTCCGGTGAGCCTTGACCTCGTCATAGCAGGAATGTTCGCAGCGGGCGTGGCCGACGCAGGCGACCGAAGTCCTGAGCGCCGGGCCGGCGCCGCCGAGATCGAGGCCGATCTCCTCGCTGTTCAGCGCGTCGAACGCCTTCTGCACGTTTTCGGTGGTGCAGCCCTGGAACATGATGTCGCCGCTCTGGCCGTGCAGGGCGATCAGGCCCGAGCCGTGCTTCTCCCAGACGTCGCACATCTTGCGCAGCAGGTCGGTCGAGTAATGCATGCCCGACGGCGGCTGGACGCGCAGCGTGTGGAACTCCTTCGACGCGGGAAACTCCTCCGCGACTTCCGAGAAGCGCGGGATGATGCCGCCGCCGTATCCGAAGACGCTGACGGTGCCGCCCTTCCAGTAGCCCAGCTTGGTCTTGTAGGAATGCTCGAGCTGACCGAGAAGATCCTTCATCATATTGGCGTACGGTTTGCCTTCGTCTTTCGCCAGCCGCTTCAGACCGGTCACGAAGCTCGGCCACGGTCCGGACTCAAGCTCGTCCAGCAATGGCGTCTCATGCATTTTCTTGGTCATCGCCTTTCCTCCAGAGTTCCCTCCAACTCACCCGGCTCCATTGCGGGTACGAACCTCTTTGTCTCCGGACCGGGACATCCTTGCCTCCGAATGGCCGGTCTGGAATTCCCTATACCTTATATGCGAAACTTATCATATTCTAATACGCGTACCTGAATCCAGCAGAATTGTTGCCTGGAAGTCAAGATTACGCAATTTTGTCATTCGTTCGGGTTAACCGGCGTCCGCGACGACGCAAATTCCGGCCCGTGGCTGCCGCGGAACGGCACCCGGGGAGATCGAAGGAATCATGGCCAAAGCCTCAGAAAACTTGACGACTCAAAACCCGGGTCCGGCGCCGCAGGGCGGCCCGTTCGACCTTGCGGACGCCGACGCCTACCGGCGCTGGCGGGACTGGAAACTGGCCGCGCGAATCGCCGCAGCCGGGGATCTGGTGGTTGAGATTTCGTCGACGGAGACACCGACGGTTGCGGAAATCGAGGCGGTCCGCGATCGCTGCCGGTGGGCCAACATGGCGATCTATGCCGGGCCGGCGCTGCCGCCGCAAGAGGCGCGCGCGGCGGTCGCGGGACTCGGCGCCGCCTGCGGGCTGCACCGGCTCGACCGCAACCTGTGCGCCGAGGCGGACGGCATTTCGGCGCTCGCAGTGCGCGCGGGCACCGGCGCGGGCGAGTACATCCCCTATACCGACCGGCCGCTCAGCTGGCACACGGACGGCTATTACAACAGCGCGGACGAGCAGGTGCGCGGCGTGATCCTGCACTGCGTGCGGGCGGCCGCCGACGGCGGCGGCAACACGCTGATGGACCCCGACCTCGCCTATATCCGGCTGCGCGACGAGAGCCCGGCCTTCATCGCCGCGCTGATGCACCCGCAGGCGATGACGATTCCGGCCAACACGGTGGGCGGCACGGAGATCCGCCCGGCCCGCGTCGGCCCCGTGTTCTCCGTTGACGCGGCCGGCCGCGCCCTCCATATGCGCTATTCGGCGCGCAAGGTGAATGTTGTATGGCGGGACGACGAGACGACGCGGGCGGCGGTGGACTTCCTCAACGCGCTGCTCGCCGGGGACGGCGGGGATATCCTGCACTGGCGCCTGCAGGCGGGCCAGGGCTACATCTCGAACAACGTGCTGCACAACCGCTCCGCGTTCGGCGACGCGCCGGCGCCGGAGTCCGGCCGGCTGGTCTACAGGGCGCGCTATTTCGACAGGATCGAAGGGACGGAACCGCGGTATGATTAACATCAGCCAGATCATCATCGAGAACCCGCAGGTCAACTCGTTCAAGGAGCTGCTGGAGGTGGTCGAGCAGGAGGCGAAGCACGGCACCCTGCACCTGCAGTTCGACGTCAAGCCCGACTACCGGGATACGCCGCGCAACTGGGAGTTCCTGCTGGAAGCGGCCTTCTACCGGGGGCGGCCGTGAGCGCGGAGACGGTCACGCCGCTCGACAGCTTCCCGGCGCCGTGGAACAAGGAGGTGGTCCTCCAGGCGGTGTTGCACGACAGCGGGCTGCGCATGCTGCGCATCCGCATCAAGGAGGGCAAGCGCTTTACCGTCATGGACGTCGATGAGGAGACGGCCGCACGCTGGGGAAGGGCGATGACCGACTGGGCGCGCGGCGGCGCCGAGGTCTGACGCGCGAGGGGCTGCGATGGATCTGCTTCCGGTATTCCAGGACGTCAAGGGCCGGCCCGTGCTGGTGGTCGGCGGCGGCACGGCGGCCGCCCGCAAGGCGGAGCTGGTGTCGCGCGCCGGCGCCTCGGTGACGGTGATCGCGCCCGAGCTGGGCGACGACATGGCCCGGCTGGCGGCGGAGCGGGGCCTTGCCCATCGCAGCGGCGAGGTATCGGCCGCGGACCTGGAGGGCTGCGCGCTCGCCTTCGCGGCGTCGGAGGACATGGCGCTGAACGAGCGGGTCCACGAGCTGGCGGTGGCGGCCGGCGTTCCGATCAACGTCGTCGACCGGCCCGAGCTGTGCCAGTTCATCATGCCGGCGATCCTCGACCGCGACGGCGTCGTGGTCGCGGTCTCCTCCGGTGGCGATGCGCCGTTGCTGACCCGCATGATGAAGGCGCGGTTCGAGACCCTGGTGCCGGCCGCCTACGGGCGCCTCGCGCGCTTCGGCGGGGCCTGGCGCGACCGCGTCAAGGCGGCGATCGCGGACGGCGACCTGCGGCGCCGCTTCTGGGAGAAGGTGTTCGAGGGGCCGATCGCCGAGCTGGTCTTCTCGGGCCGCGAGTCGGAGGCCGCGCACGCCATGGAGGCGCAGCTCGAGGACGCGGGCCGGGCCGCGTCGCGCGGCGCCGTGGGCGAGGTCTGGCTAGTCGGCGCCGGGCCGGGCGATCCCGACCTCTTGACCTTCCGCGCGCTGCGCCTGATGCAGCAGGCGGAGGTGGTGCTGTACGACCGGCTGATCGGCGACGGCATCCTCAATCTGGTGCGCCGCGACGCCGAGCGCATCTACGTCGGCAAGGCGGCGAAGAACCATACGGTCCCGCAGGACGAGATCGGCCGCATGCTGGTGCGGCTCGCCAAAGATGGCAAGCGGGTGCTGCGGCTCAAGGGCGGCGACCCGTTCATCTTCGGGCGCGGCGGCGAGGAGATCGAGCAGCTGGCCGCCGAGGGCATCCCGTTCCAGGTCGTGCCCGGGATCACCGCGGCGAGCGGCTGCGCCTCCTATGCCGGCATCCCGCTGACCCATCGCGACCATGCCCAGGCCTGCGTGTTCGTGACCGGCCACGGCAAGGACGAGAAGCTCGGGATCGACTGGGAGGCGCTGATCCGGCCCAACCAGACCATCGTCATCTATATGGGTCTGACCATGCTGCAGCGACTGGTCAAGGAATATTGCGACCATGGCGGCCGGCCGGACATGCCCGCGGCGATCGTCGAGAAGGGCACGCGGCCGGCGCAGCGCGTCATCACCGGCCGGATCAGCGAGCTGCCGGCGCTGGCCGAGGCGGCCAGGCTCGGCCCGCCGTCGCTGATCATCATCGGCAGCGTCGTCACCCTGCGCCGCGACCTCGCCTGGTACGAGACCGAGGACGGAGCCGAGACCGGCTGACGGGCGCGCCCGACACGCACGGGGATCGGGCCGCGGATCCGCTGCCGACTCGCCTTTGCCGGGCGTCTGACCTATTATCAGTCCATGGGGGTCGTTCGTCAGCGGGTGGCGAACGACGGGCGCGGGTCAGGCACACATGCCAGTAACCTATGACATGACGCTTGTGGCGCTGTCGGTGGTGATCGCCGGTTGCGCCGCCTACACCTGCTTTCATCTCGCAAGTCGCATGGACACGGTGCGCGGCGCCGCCCGCAAGGGGCTGCTGGCCGGCGCCGCGGTGACCATGGGCGGCGGCATCTGGTCGATGCACTTCATCGCCATGCTGGCGTTCCGCCTGCCGGTTGCGGTCGGCTATGATCTGCTGCTGACCCTGATTTCGGCGCTGATCGCGATCCTCGTGACCGGCGCGGCGCTGCTCGCCGTCACCAGCTTCGGCCCGCTGACGCGACCGCGCCTCGCCGCCGGCGGCCTGCTGATGGGGCTCGGCATCGCGGCGATGCACTACACCGGCATGGCGGCGATGCGGGCCGACGCGGCGATGTCCTACGATCCGCTGATCGTCGCGGTCTCCATCGCGATCGCGATCGCGGCCTCGACGCTGGCCCTGTGGCTCGCCGTCAACCTGCCCGGCTTCCGGCTGCGGGCGGCGGCAGCAGCGGTAATGGGGCTCGCGATCTCCGGCATGCATTATACCGGCATGGCGGCGGTCACCTTCGATGCGTCGCCTCATGCCGTCGCACCCGTCGCCGCGCCGATGCTCAGCCAGCCGCTGCTCGCCAGCATCATCGCGGTCACCACCTTCCTGATCTTCGGCCTCGCGCTGCTGACCGCGGTGCCGGAACGCCGGATGACGAAGGACACGGCGCCGGCCGCAGATGCGGATACGAACGCGCGTCTCGTCAAGTTGCCGGTGCAGAAGAACAAGACGACCCTGTTCGTCGATCTCGACGATGTCGTCTCGATCCAGGCGGATGCCCATTATTCCCGCGTGTTCACGCGCACCGAGCGCTATTTCTGCCCGATGTCGCTGACCGCCGTGGAGGCGCGGCTCGACCCGTCGCGCTTCCTGCGCGTGCATCGCAGCCACATCGTCAACATCCGCCATGCTAAGGCGTTCGAGCGCCAGAACGAGCAGGCGGTGATCCTGCTCGACGGGCTCGACGGCCAGCCGGTCCCGGTCAGCCGCGGCCGCGTCGCGCAGCTCAAGACGGCGCTCGGGTTCTGAGCGGGCGCACGAAACATCCCGGCGTTGCGGCGGCGCAGGACGTGCCGATCGCCTACCTGCCGCGCATCCGCGACTACTACCGGGCGCTGGGCTACGGCGCGCCATATGTCTGGGCGCATTACGCCGAGGTGCCGTTCACGCCGCCGACGAAGCCGCTGTCTGCGTGCCGGGTCGCCATCGTCACGACGGCGGCGCGCTATCGGCCGGAGGCGGGCGACCAGGGGCCGGATGCGCCCTACAACGCGGCCGCCAAGTTCTACCGGGTCTACTCCGGCGATATCGCGCGCGACCACGATTTGCGCATCTCGCATGTGGGCATCGACCGCGACCACACGACGGGCGAGGATCCCGGCACCTACTTCCCGCTGCCGGCGCTGCGCCGCGCCGCCGCCGCCGGCCGCATCGGCGAAGTGGCGCCGCGGTTCTTCGGCGCGCCGACCAACCGCAGCCAGCGGGTAACGCTGGAGGTCGACTGCCCGGAGATCGTCGCCGGCTGTGTGGCGGACGGCGTCGACGCGGCGCTGCTCGTCGCCAACTGCCCGGTCTGCCACCAGACCGTGAGCCTTGCCGCGCGGGCGCTGGAAGAGGCGGGAATCGCCACCGTCGTCATGGGCTGCGCCAAGGACATCGTCGAGCATGTCGGCGTGCCGCGGCTCCTGTTCTCCGACTTCCCGCTCGGCAACGCCGCCGGCAAGCCGCATGATGCGGCATCGCAGGCGCAGACGCTGGACCTCGCCCTCGATCTGCTCGAACGGGCGACGGGTCCGCGCACCACCGTGCAGTCGCCGCTCAAATGGCGTGACGATCCGGGCTGGAAGCGCGACTACTGCAGCATCGAGCGCCTGACGCCGGACGAGATCGCCCGCCGCCGCGCCGCATTCGATGAGGCCAAGGCAACGGCGAAGGATCTGCGCGAGGCGGCGGACGTGACGCGGGAAGGGGACGGGGGGCGGTGCGGGTAGGCGGGCGCGCCCGCGGCGCGTCGCCACCATCCGCCGCTGGGCCGATCCCGTCGCCTCCCTCCGTTGCAGGCGCCGGCCGGCCCGGCCCCGGCGGCGTGGGTCGATGGGCCAGATCTGCTGCGGCCGACCGCGATTCCCGCTGCATGCCCCATTTGAACTGGCTGCCCCGCGCCGAACATGCTAATGCGTCGGCAAGACGAACTGGGAGGCGGGTCGGTGCGATCAGGTCAAGTCGCGTTCCGGAACGGTCAGTTGATCGTTACTGGCCGAGATCCGGCTCGCAGCCTCTCACCGTCGAAGGTCGAGCGGATCTATATCTGCCGCATGGAAGACCCGGTCCATCACGGCGACGAAACCTTCCACGTGATTGTCCTGGACACGGAATTTCTCCTTGTCGGGCCGTTCGTGGATGGAGGTGTCGGCGCTGTCGACGCCCTGATCAAGGACCACCCGGACATACCGGTCGAACGGCGCCTTGTGCGAAAGGTCCCCTATCGCTACCGGGACGGGGGGATCATGGGTCTGCGGCCGTTCCCGGTGCCGGCCCTCCGGTTCGGCCCGGTTTCAGACCTGCAGCGGTTCCACCTCGTCACGCCGGAAGAGTCCAATGGGCGACGCTGAACTACACGACGACAATCTCGGGATGATTTGCCGCGCCGATGCGCGGAGTGCGAACGTGTCGCCGTCGCCCGGTGAGACGCGGTACACCATGTCGCTGCCCGCACGCACAGAGAGCGATGCGCTCGAATTCCTCGGCGGGCTCGGCGGCGATGCGGCCGGGGCGGGCCTCGCGATGCGCCGGATCGGCATCGATGCACCCGCCATCCGGACCCTCTACAAGCAGCAGGTTGAAGACCTTGCCCGGCAGATCGCCGAGCGGCTCGAGCGGGGCGAGTCCACGGAATCGGTGGCGCGCTGGGCTTCCGAGCAGCGCCGGCACATCGTGCAGCGGATGCGTGCGAGAACCGGGCCTGTCGCCCGGGTCATCTACGAGATCCGGGACTGGCGCCAGTATGGCCGGGGCGGACGCACATATCCGAATATAGTTCGCCATTACGAGGCCCGGGGCGTTCCGCGTTCGGCGATTCCGGGGCGTGTCCTCGACGGCGCGACGCGGTCCAACACCGGCGTCAATCAGGCACTGCGCGGCGCCTCCTATTTGCGGCACGGCGGCCGGGTCCTCATAGTTGTCGGCGTCGCCGTAAGCGCCGCGCGCATCTGGAACGCGAGCGACGAGGAGCTGCCCCGCGTGATCGGCGAGGAACTCGGCGGGTTCATCGGCGGCAGCCTGGGTGCCGGTGCCGGCGTCGGCATCTGCCTGGTCTTCGGTATTGCTTCGGGCGGCTGGGGCCTGCTCGCTTGCGGGGTGATCGGAGGCGTTGCGGGCGGCGTCGGGGGCAGCCTCGCGGGCGGCGCGGTGTCCGACGGTATCTTTTACTCCGACGCTGCCACGCCGGCGCATCTGATGGGCGAGGTGGTCATCGAAGTCCCGGTAAGCCAGTTGTACACCCAGCCGCCCGCCAACATGTGCGCGCCCCCGCAACGCTAGAAGCGTGATCCGCCAAGATCGAGCGGGAACCGGCGTTGCCGGCGGGTTTCGCTTGTGTCCTTCCGCCCGCCCCGTGCCCCTGCCCGCAGGGGGATCAGGGGGATGAGGTAAGTCGTTGCCCTGACCGAGCCATTGCCTTGATGGGGGAGGGTTGGGACGGGCTTGGACTCGCCGGCTCGACGCGAATGCCGGCGTCCAGATGGTCGGACAATGCTCGAGGTCCTGGCCACCGGCGCAGGACGGGGCGAACGGTTCGGTCAAGGCCCGGACGCGCCATGCTCAGCTCCCCTCGAAGAACTCCAGGAATGCCTTCAGCGTCGCCTCGGGGGCCTCTTCGGGGACGTAGTGGCCGCAGTCGATCGNNNNCCGGTGTGGCTGCGCGCGCCCCAGATCGCCATCAGCGGGCAGTCGACCCGGCGCCCGGCCGCGAAGTCCGACTCGTCCATCGCAAGGTCCGAGGTCACGCAGGCGCGGTAGTCCTCGCAGGAGCCGCGGATCGTCTTCCAGTTAAAGCAGCGGACATACTCGTCGAACGCCTCCGCGGTGAACGGCGCAAGACCGATCCCCTTCTTGGACAGCTTCTTCTCCATGAAGTAGCGCGCCGGCACGCCGGCCATCAGCCGCTCCGGCAGATCGTAGGGCTGGGCCATGAACAGCCAGTGCCACGAGCTCATCGCCCAGTTCTTCGAAACGTTGTTCCAGATGTGGCGGTTCGGCAGGATGTCGACGACGGCGGCCCGTGTGACCTGTTCCGGGTGGTCGAGGCACATGCGGTGCGCGGTGCGCGCGCCGCGGTCGTGGCCGGCCAGCTGGAACGTCTCGAAGCCGAGCGCCGCCATGACGTCGACCTGGTCCTGCGCCATGGCGCGGAAGGAATAGTTGATGTGGTCGGCGCCGCCGTCCTCCGGCCCGACGCTGTCGCCGTAGCCGCGCAGGTCGGCGGCGACCACGTGGAAGCGCTCGGCGAGCGCGCCGGCGATCTTGTGCCAGGCGACATGGGTCATCGGATTGCCGTGCAGCAGCAGGAGCGGCGGTCCGTTGCCGCCGTGCCGCAGGTGGATCTTCGCCGCCCCGAAGCCGCGCTCCGGGACCTCGATGTCGATGCGCTCGAAATTCTCGAACATGCCCGGCGCCTCCTCCCGCCATGTCTTCGGCACACGATAGCAGGCCGCCGGCACGCGGCAAACGTGTTCGCGCGGGTCGGCGGCGAACCGAGACGAACGGTCCGTCCTGCGCGCAAACACCAGGTCCGCGGCGAGTATCGCCCGCCACGTACACCGTCCCGCCATTCACGCTTGGAATTCTGCCATTCGTGCACCGCAGGCGCTGTTCGCGCCAAACCGGCTTCACGCGGGGCGCGGCGCGGCGGATAGTGGAGCCAAGCAACAAGCAGAACCGCGCCGGCGCTGCGCCGTGCGGCGGCGGCGGGACGAGGGAGTGGAGACGTGATACCAGGACAGTTCGAGTACCACCGTCCGCGGACGGTGAGCGATGCCGTGTCCCTGCTGTCCCAGTACGGCGACGACGGCCGCGTCATCGCCGGCGGGCACAGCCTCATTCCGATGATGAAGATGCGGCTCGCGGACCCCGCGCACCTGATCGACCTGCGCGACGTCGAGGGGCTGGACGGCATCGAGCAGTCGGGCGACACGATCACCATCGGTGCCATGGTCACGCAGGCGGCGCTCATCGACTCCGAGGTGATCGCCGGCGCCCTGCCGATCCTGCGCGAGACCGCGCTGCTGATCGCCGACCCGCAGGTGCGCTACTGCGGCACCATCGGCGGCAACGTCGCCAACGGCGATCCCGGCAACGACATGCCGGCGGTGATGATGGCGCTGGGCGCGACCTACGTGCTCAACGGCCCGGACGGCGAGCGCGAGGCCGACCCGCGCCGCTACTACGAGGCGCCGTATTTCACGGCGCGGGCCGACGATGAGGTGCTGACCGCGATCCGCGTGCCCGTCCCGGCCAAGGGGACCGGGGCGTCGTACCAGAAGATGAAGCGCAAGGTCGGCGACTACGCGACTGCGGCGGCGGCGGCGGTGCTGACCATGGAAGGCGGCAGGTGCACGGCGGCGGCACTGGCGCTGTCGAACGTCGCGCCGACGCCGCTCTACGTCGAGGAGGCGTCGAACGCGCTGGTCGGCACGTCGATCGACGCGGCCGCCATAGAATATGTGGCCGCGGCCGCGGTCGGCGCCAGCGACCCGGTCGGCGATTTGCGCGGGCCGGCGGAGTTCCGGCGCCACATGGCGGGGGTGATGACCAGGCGCGCGCTCGAGGCGGCGCTCAGCCGCGCGCAGGGAGGGTGAGGCGATGGCGAAGACACAGATCACCGTGACGGTCAACGGCAAGGCGGTCGAGGCGCTGGTCGAGCCGCGCACCCTCCTGATCCATTTCCTGCGCGAGCAGCTCGGCCTGACCGGCCCGCATATCGGCTGCGATACCAGCCATTGCGGCGCCTGCACGGTCGACATCGACGGCAGGTCGGTCAAGAGCTGCACCATGTTCGCGGTGCAGGCCGCCGGTGCCGAGATCCTGACCATCGAGGGCATGGCCGCGGCCGACGGCACGCTGCACCCGCTGCAGGAGGCGTTCCGGCAGGAGCACGGGCTGCAATGCGGCTATTGCACGCCGGGCATGATCATCCGGGCGTACCGGTTGCTAAATGAGAACCCCAACCCGACGGATGAGGAGATCCGCTGGGGGCTGTCGGGCAATCTGTGCCGCTGCACCGGCTACCAGAACATCGTCAAGGCGGTCCGCGCCGCGGCGGCCGTGATCAACGAGGGCAAGGAGGCCGCCGAGTGATGAGCGAGACCGCTTTGGCGCCCGAAGAGGAGCGCAAGGAAAAGATCTGCGGGCTGGGCAAGTCGCGCCTGCGCGTCGAGGACGCCCGCTTCATCCAGGGCAAGGGCAATTACGTCGACGACGTGCAGCTGCCTGGCACCGTGTTCGGCGATTTCGTGCGCAGCCCCTATGCCCATGCCCGCGTCAAGTCGATCAAGAAGGACGCGGCGCTCGCCGTGCCCGGCGTGATCGCGGTGCTGACGGCGGACGATCTGCGCCCGCTCGGCCTGCACTGGATGCCGACGCTGGCCGGCGACACCCAGGCGGTGCTGGCCGACGAGAAGGTGCATTTCCAGAACCAGGAGGTCGCCTTCGTCATCGCCGAGGACCGCTACGCGGCGGCCGACGGGGTGCAGGCCGTCGAGGTCGAATACGAGGCGCTGCCCGTTCTGGTCGACCCGCGCCGCGCCATGGACGACGACGCGCCGGTGCTGCGCGAGGACGCGACGGAGAAGGACGACGTCGGGCAGGGCGCCCGCAAGCACCCCAACCACATCTTCACCTGGGAGGTCGGCGACGCCGGCGCGACCGACGATGCCTTCTCGTCGGCGGCGGTGACGGTGGCAGAGGACATCACCTACCCGCGCGTCTACCCGTGCCCGCTGGAGACCTGCGGCTGCGTTGCCTCGATGGACAAGGTCAAGGGCGAGCTCACGGTCTGGGGCACCTTCCAGGCGCCGCACGTGGTGCGCACCGTGGTCTCGCTGATCGCCGGCCTGCCGGAGCACAAGATCCAGATCATCTCGCCCGACATCGGCGGCGGCTTCGGCGGCAAGGTCGCCGGCTATCCGGGCTACGTCTGCTGCGCCGTCGGCTCGATCGTGCTCGGCCGCCCGGTCAAATGGGTGGAATCGCGGCTCGACAATCTGTCGACCACGGCGTTCGCCCGCGACTACCACATGACGGGCGAGCTGGCGGCCGACGCCGACGGCAGGATCACCGGCCTGCGCGTGCATGCGCTGGCCGACCACGGCGCCTTCAACGCCCACGCCCAGCCGAGCAAATGGCCGGCCGGGCTGTTCAGCATCGTCACCGGCAGCTACGACATCCCGGCGGCGCACTGCGCCGTCGACGGCGTGTACACCAACAAGGCGCCCGGCGGCGTCGCCTACCGCTGCTCGTTCCGGGTCACCGAGGCGTCGTACCTGATCGAGCGCATGGTCGACGTGCTGGCGCGCAAGCTCGACATGGACCCGGCGGAGCTGCGGCTGAAGAACTTCATCCGGCCGGACCAGTTCCCCTACACCTCGCCCACCGGCTGGCAGTACGACAGCGGCAACTACCACACCGCGCTGGAGAAGGCGATGGCGGCGGTCGACTACGCCGGGCTGCGCAAGGAGCAGGCGGAGAAGCGGGCCAAGGGCGAGCTGATGGGCATCGGCGTCGCCTTCTTCACCGAGATCGTCGGCGCCGGGCCGAGCCGCAACTGCGACATCCTCGGCATCGGCATGTTCGATTCCTGCGAGATCCGGGTCCACCCGACCGGCTCGGCGATCGCCCGGCTCGGCACCAAGAGCCAGGGCCAGGGCCACGAGACCACCTACGCCCAGATCGTCGCCGAGGAGCTCGGCATCCCGGCCGACGACATCGAGATCGAGGAGGGCGACACCGACACCGCGCCCTACGGGCTCGGCACCTACGGCTCGCGCTCGACGCCGGTGGCCGGCGCGGCGGCGGCGCGGGCCGGGCGCAAGATCCGCCACAAGGCGCAGATGATCGCCGCCTACAATCTCGAGGTGCACGAGGACGACCTCGAATTCGACGTCGACGGCTTCCGGGTCAAGGGCCTGCCGGAAAAGCGCATGTCGATGAAGGAGATCGCCTTCGCCGCCTACAACAGGGTGCCGCCGGGCCTCGAGCCCGGGCTGGAGGCGGTCGACTACTACGATCCGCCGAACTTCACCTACCCGTTCGGCGCCTATATCTGCGTCGTCGACATCGACCGCCTCACCGGCGAGACCGCGGTCCGCCGCTTCTATGCGCTCGACGACTGCGGCACGCGGATCAACCCGATGATCATCGAGGGCCAGGTGCACGGCGGGCTGACCGAGGCGTTCGGCATCGCCATGGGCCAGGAGATCGTCTACGACGACGACGGCAACGTCCAGGGCGCGACCTTCATGGACTACTTCCTGCCGACCGCGGTGGAGACCCCGGTGTGGGAGACCGACTTCACGGTGACGCCCTCGCCGCACCACCCGATCGGCGCCAAGGGCGTCGGCGAATCGCCGAACGTCGGCGGCGTCTCGGCGTTCTCCAACGCGGTCATCGACGCCTTCGCGCATCACGGCGTCACCCACATGCCGATGCCGCACACCGCCTGGCGGGTCTGGCAGCAATGCAGGGACCTCGGAATAGAAAAATAGGCCAAGAAGGTTAACGGAGGAGAGAACTGCCGGCGGCCGGGGCGACGCTGCCTCGCCGCCGGTCATTTTGCGCCCTATAT